>SXGS01209552.1_pt1 | contig 62918 bp, 52 predicted proteins | sample 3174681 | NCBI WGS metagenome assembly SXGS01 (sample SAMN11356861, study PRJNA531348) | freshwater metagenome | isolation source: freshwater sample F1-80 | place: China: Fuxian Lake, Yuxi | collected 2017-12-25
AGCGACTTCGACTGCTTCCGGTCGGAACAATAAGATACCGGCGTGGGTTTCGCACCCACTGGATCACCAACACTTGCACGGCGCACACCCGAAGCGTTAGCGAGGGCCACAGCATTCCTCGCTAACGCTTCGGGTTGGTATACTATTTTCGGCCGCTCGCCAAAGCGTTCGCGCGGCCCCGCGCGAACGCTTTTTCAATTCATCAGGACCTGATGTCTCGAATCGGCAACCGCAACCCCGCCGCCAGAATTGCGACGAGGATGTGCTTGGCGAGAAACGTCATCGTCAGCCCCAGTGCGATATGAATTTGATAGCACCACGCCGTCACAAACACCGTGAGCGCCGCCAACCCAATTTGCAGCAGACGGACTTGCACGCGCCGTCGTGGCGATTCGTCGCGCAGGCCCACCAGCGGCGATTCGGGCGGCGGTGTCATGAGCATGGCAGTTCCCTATTGCCGCCTGTGGCTTAGCAATCGTGTGCCTTGTACCGAGTGCTACACCGCAAGCGGCAAATCTCCAGATCCGAGTGTATCCGCCGCCTCCGCCATAAACCAAACATCGCTTTGGTAGTTTGGTCCGGCCACGGAGTGACCGGACCACATCGACACTGGCCCACTACCAGCGTTTTTTTCACGGCGTCGCCTCGAATTTCCTGTCCGGCACCAGGCTGCCCTGCCGCCAGCGCGCGACATACAGCGGACGCTGGGTCTGTCGATCGGGTGTAATGGTCAACGGACCGGTGACGCCGTCAAAACCCTTCGTCTTGAGCAATTCGTCGCGCAAACGCTCGGCGGTGAATGGCTGCGGATGGATGGATTTGAGCGCTTCCGCGAGAATGCGAAAGCTGTCGTACGCCAGAGCCGCGTGAACGTCCGCGTCACTCTGAAACGCCTCGCGAAACGCTTTGCGGAAACTCGCCCCTTTCTCGACGGTTGAATCCGGATTGAGTGCCGTCGCCAGCAGCACCGACTGTTTCTCGCCCAGTTCCACGTCGAAGCCGCGCTGGCTGCCGTCCGGCCCAGCGAAAATCACTTCCGGGATATTCGTGAACGGAGCGTGACGCAAGTTTCTATGCCAGACGTTGAAATCGTCAGCCAGACCAGCGAAGACGACGACTTGGGCGTCATGGTTCAAGATGCGTTCAATCAAGTCGCCCCACTTCGCGTCCTTGGTGTAACGCAGGTTGATGACCGCTGCGTCCTTGCGCGCTTCGTTGAACGTGGACGCGAAACTCTCGGCGACAACAGGCGCCTCAGGCAATCGTTCATCCACCAGGATGACGACGCGACGCAGTTTCGCGTCGCCGGCAATGACCTTGGCGAGCACCTCGCCCTGTCGGTTTGGCATCATGCCGAGATAGAACACGTTCTTGCCGGCGCCCGACACGGGATTACCATGAAAGGTCAGAATCGGCGTCTTGACGTGGTCGAGCGCGGATACTTCCTTCGCGGACAGGCCGCCGAACAGCGCCACGACCCGGTTGATCGCTTCGAGCCGTACCGCTTCCGCTTCGAAAGCGTCGAGCTTGCCGCGTGTATCGGTGTGGCGCGGCTGGATCTTGTGGCCACCCAGCATTTCGGTTAGAGCGTTGTCCTTGTCCAATTCGTGCAACGCCAGGCGGATACCCAGTTCCGCTTGCTCGCCCGCTTTGTCAAGCCGCGTCTGGTCCGACACATGGCCGACGACGATCACCGGAGGCGCAGCACCATTGGTGCAACCGAGGCCAAGGACCAGCAGGAGGGGAAGATATCGCATGGGGATGATTATAGCGGATCGACGAGTTCGCCTGTACATTGATTATGGGATCGGATTTCGAGTCTCGCCAGGACCGAATAATCGTGGCACGCTACTTCAAATTCCATTCGCTGACGGAAATCGAAGCCGAGGTCGAGCGTCTGCAACTGGGCCTTCACTTCAGCGAGGATTTTTCGCCCCTCTTTCGTCCCGTGCAGGTCGGCTCGTTCCAAGTCGGCAACGCGTTTTGCGTGCAGCCGATGGAAGGTTGCGACGGCACGCTGGAAGGCGCGCCCGACGAACTCGTCTTTCGCCGCTATCAACGCTTCGGCGCCGGCGGAGCCAAGCTCATCTGGGGCGAGGCGGCAGCCGTGCTCGATGAAGGCCGGGCCAATTCGCGACAACTGCTCATCAACGAGCAAACGGCGCCGGGCCTCGAGAAGATGCTCAATGTTTGCAGACAGGCACATCGCGAAAACTACGGCAATGACGGCGATTTGCTGGTCGGCCTGCAACTGACGCATTCGGGGCGCTACAGCTATCGCAAGCCGCTCATTGCGGTGCACGATCCGATTCTCGATCCCCGCATCCTTGCCGACAAGACGTCGGGCCGGACGATCGACACGTCCTATCCGCTGCTGGATGACGACTACCTTAAGCGTCTCGTCGATCATTACGTGCATGCCGCCAAGCTCGCCTACAAGCTCGGTTATCAGTACGTCGACGTCAAGCAATGCCATCGCTACTTGCTGAGCGAACTGCTCGCGGCGCGGACTCGGCCCGGTCCCTACGGCGGCTCACTGGAGAATCGCACGCGGCTGGCGCGCGACATTATCACGGCGATTCGCAGCGAAGTGCCTGGCCTCATCATCGCGTCACGCATGAACATTTACGACAGCATCCCGTATCGCATGGGGAGTGAAAAAACGGGCGAGCCATGCGCGCACGAATTGCCATTGACCTGCTCATGGGGCACGAATCCGCGCGACCATCAGACTCCTGATTTGACGGAGCCGCTCGTCTGGATTAACGAGATGGCCAAGCTCGGCGTCGCCCTGGTCAACGTCAGCATGGGCAGCCCGTATGCGACACCGCACGTCATTCGGCCATTCGAGTATCCGCCACCTGATGGGTACGAGACGCCGGAGCATCCGTTAATCGGCGTTGATCGGCATTTTCGTCTCGCAGCGGAAATACAACGTGCCTTCCCAAACCTGCCGATCGTCGGCAGCGGCTACAGTTACTTGCAAGAGTTCCTCCCAAACGCCGGCGCCGCCAACGTGCAGGCCGGCCGCGCGTCGTTCGTCGGCGTCGGCCGCGCCACTCTCGCCCAGCCCGATTTCGTCAAGCAGTTGCAGGAGAACGGCAAGCTCGACCGCAAACGCATTTGCCGGACGTTCAGCTACTGCACGGCGCTGATGCGCGCGAAGCACAACGAGCTGGGCCAATTCGCGACGGGGTGTCCGCCGTTCGACAAGGAGGTGTATGGGCCACTGTGGGACGAGGCGAAGAAGAAATAAGAAATGCCGAATCATTTTTCGCGTTTGACAAGCTTCAATGCCGCCGAATTGATGCAGTAGCGCAAGCCCGTCGGCTGCGGACCGTCCTCGAAGACGTGGCCCAGGTGCGCGTCGCACTTGCTGCACAGCACTTCGGTGCGGCTCATGAACCAACCGTTATCTGCTTCGAGGTCAACATTGTCCTTGGCAATCGGCTGCCAGAAGCTCGGCCAACCGGTGCCGGAGTCGAACTTCGTCGTCGTGTCGAAGAGCGGTTGGCCACAACAAACGCAGGTGAATACCCCGTCGTCCTTCGTGTTCCAGTAGACGCCGGTGAAGGCGCGTTCGGTGCCTTTCTTGCGCGTGACGTTGAACTGCTCAGGCGTGAGGATCTTCTGCCATTCTTCGTCAGATTTCATGACGCGCTCTCCCTGGAAATGACGCACTCGCTCGGAAGGCGCGTCGTGATAGCGAAGAAAAAGGACGAGGGCGACGGCGGCGACGGCAACAGGGCATGTGAAGGAAGACCGCATGTCGATTGACTCAAGAAAACACCGCGCGGATCGGCATCGCCTGCACGATGCGATCCGAACCGTGTAACACCGTCGTGAGCGGCACGCCCATTGCGTGATAAATGGACGCCACGATTTCGCCGCAAGTTACGGGGCGTTCGACGGGCGTCGAACCGATTCGATCCGAGGCTCCGATGACTTGCCCGCCGCGCACGCCGCCGCCGGCCAGCGCGATCGACCAGCAACCGGGCCAGTGGTCGCGGCCTCCGTTCCCGTTCAAGCGCGGCGTGCGGCCCAGCTCACCCATGGCGATGACCAATGTTTCCTCAAGTAGACCACGCTGGTGCAGGGCGTCGAGCAACGCAGCGAATGCGCAGTCGAACGACGGGCAAAGCGTGCGGCGATAATCGTCGAGCGTGCTTGAGAATGAACGGCGCTCGGCATGGCAATCCCAGGTCACGCGATCGCACAACGTATCAAACATGTTGACGACGACGCAGCGCGTTCCGGCCTCGACAAGTTGGATCGAACGAACGCACGCATCGCCGAAGCCGGTCTTGCCGAATCGCTCACGGTCCGCTTGCGCGAGCCGATGCATAAAGCGCGCTTCGACGACGGGTTCATGAGCGGCGCCGAGGACGCCGGCGGATTGTCCGTGGCTGACGTTGATGCCCGTGTTGGCGATAAGCGACGGCAATATCACGAACGGGGCGGCGCCGTCCTGCTTCGGGCCGAGCTGTCGTGCGAGAACCGAACCGAAGTGCGGAAATTCGACGCGCGGCGTACACAGGCGTCCCGTGTGCAATAGCTGCATGCCCGCTTCGTGTACCGCCGGCCCATCATGGTGCACTGAACGCACGATAGCCAGGCGATGAGCCAGGCGCGCCGTGCGCGGCAAATGTTCGCCGATGCGCACGCCGGTCACGCTGGTCGCGATTGCCGCGAATGGCCCGCGCATCTCGACCGGCGCGTCGGGCTTCGGATCCCAGGTTTCGAGTTGGCTCGGCCCGCCGGTAAGGCAGAGCACGATGACGCTTTTGGCTCGCGCCGTGCGGCGTTCCATTTCGGCGCCGTCAGCGCCCGTCAGCGCAAGGGCGCTCGCTCCGACGGCCATCGTGCTCGTGCGCAGCACATCGCGTCGCGAAACGGGAGGAGATTGATAATTCATGCGCATTTGTTTTCTCGATGCGTGAGGTCTGCTTTCATCGCCATGTTTTGATGATAGCATCGGACCGCATGGAATACAAATGGTTTACATTCGGCCGAGATAGGACTGGAATTGGTTTTTCGCTGGCGCTTTGTAACCCGCGCATTCTAGAGCAACAAAGGTGCTCAGGAAAATGTGGCGATGGAGAACGGGCGCTCAGGCGCCGATCAATCATTCTGTGGACGCCGATCGAACGCCCGCGACGCCGCTCGGGCCAGAAAGCGCCGCCGCTGCTCCGGCGACAGCTCGGCGATGAAACGCGATCGTGCCGCGTTGATCCAGCGTACCGGCCGCCGACCATAGTCGGTCACCACGCGCGTCAGCACTGGGCCGTTGTATTCGAGGATACCGCGCAAACGCGGTTCCAACTCGTCATGGCTGCGAATCTCTTGAAACGCCACGCCGTAACCCGCTGCCAGCGATTGATAATCGAGCCGCGCCAATATCGTCGCGGTCGTGCGCAGGTACGCCGAGTTTTGCAGCTCTTGCATATAGTGATAGGTCTGATCGTCGAGCACGAAGAACTTGACGGGCAAGCGTTCCCTCGCCGCCGTCGAGATCTCGGTACACGACATCAGGAAGCAGCCGTCGCCAGTGATGGTCACGGATTGGCGATTCGGAAAGACTTTTTGCGCGCCAATTGCCGCCGGGATCGACCAGCCCATCGCTTGATTGTCGGTCGGGTTGAAGAACGTGCGCGGCTGCGTCGTCGTGAAACACTCGGTGGCGAGATACTGCGTCAGCGTTACATCGACGAACGTCAAGGCGTCCGCATTGGTCAGCCGGCGCAGGCCTTGCACGAAGCGCATCGGATCGACGCCGCAGCGAGCGTGGACTTGTTCGTTGGCGGTCGCGTCATGGCGCCGTTGCCTTTGAATGACCTCGCACAGGCGCGAATTTTCCGGTCGGCGCAGCGCATCGGCTTGCTCGAAGGCGTGCTGTAAAAAGACGCCGATGTCCGCGTGAACGCATTGCGAGTTGCGCATCACACGGCCCATGCTGGCCTCGTTGATGTCGACGTGGATCAGATGGCGATGCTGCGGCAATGAATAGAACCCGGTCGAGACTTCGCTGAACTTGACGCCAAGCGCGAGGACGACATCGACGTGGTTGCAGAAAGCATGCTCGGCCGTGCGCGTACCCTGGGGACCGTAGCCCCAGCCGACGCTGAGAGGGTGCGTCTCCGGGATGACGCCTTTGCCTGACATACTCGTGGCGACCGGCGCCTGCAACAGTTCCGCGAGACGCACGATCGACGGCGAGTGATCCATGCAGCCGAGACCCGCGTAGATGCCGACACGCAGCCGGCGATCGGCAAGAAACTGCAAGGCGCGCTGGCAGGCTTCATTGTCGAATGGGTAGCTCAATGGTTCGAGCGGCCCACTATTGAAACGCGTCGCTTCGATCAGAAGATTGAATGGAATGACGACGCCTACCGGCCCCGGTTCGCCCGCGCGGGCAAGTTGAAACGCTTGCCGCACCACCGACGGAATGTCGGCGACCCGGGTCGCCGTGAAAACGCGTTTCGTGACCGGCGTCAGCAACGCGATGTTATCGATGCTGTGAACTTGAAAAGGCCGAGCGTTGCGGCCATTGGAGATGTCGCCGACGATGCAGACGATCGGGATGCTGTCGAGCAGCGCTTCGCCCAGGCCGGTGAGGGCGTTGGTCAAGCCGGGGCCGGGGACGATGCACACGACGCCGGGCTTGCCGGTGGCGCGGGCGTAGCCGTCCGCCATGGTCGCAGCGGAGAATTCGTGCGTCGTCAATAAATATGGCAGGCGCTTCGTCTTGAGCGAGTCCCAGATTTCGTTCTCTTGAGCGCCCGGGATGCCGTAAACGCATTCGACGCCTTCGGCCTGCAGCGTTTCGACGAGGGCGTCGGCGCCGGTCATCTGCCCGGTGACCCAACCCGCGGCCGCGCCGTTTATTCGATTTCGCAATTGGCCGTCCGAGGACCCGGAGGTCGCGAGGAGGGCGGTGCCGAGGCTAGCTGCTTTGAGAAGATTGCGACGTGAGATTGTCATGGCGTCCTTGCCGTTTCGCGTGGTGTGGCTGACGGATGCAGTCGATACCGCTTCAATCCGTCATCGGCAAAAATGGTGCAGGATCTATAATCTGGGCAACGAAAAATGGGGGAATCACGTCAATTGAAGCGAATAATCAGATCGCCCAGCGAACCCCGCCAACGCAACACGGTGGGTTGAGGGACAGGAAACATCATAGGAAACAGTCGAGCTATTACCCCTACGCTCCATATTTGCCCAATCTTCCCGCATGAGCCATCGCCAGACTCATCAGATACTTCGCCTCGAATTGCCCGAGGCCACCGCGCAAGCAGAACGATTCGCCGAACTCGACCGCGCCGTCCGGCCGCACCATTTTTGCCCACAGCACTGTAGGAACCGGGTGCCAGCTGTGGCTCTTCATCTTGCTCGGCGTGCTGTGGTCGCCCGTCACGATCAGCACGTCCGGATTCAGGGCGCGGATGTGCGGAACCTCGGCGTCGAGGTGCTCGATCTTTTCGACCTTGCCCCCGAAGTTGCCGTCTTCGCCGGTGCTGTCGGTGTACTTGTAGTGCAGAAAGAAAAAGTCGTATTTGTCCCACACCTTCTTGAGCGTGTCGATCTGCTCAGCCAAAGTTGCTCCGGCGTCGAGGATGTCCATGCCGACCAGGCGGGCCAGACCCTTGTACATCGGATAGACGGCGACGCACGCGGCACGCAGGCCGTAGATGTCCTGCATCGTCGAAATCTTCGGATAACGGGCGAAGCCGCGCAGCGTGATCATGTTCGTCGGCCCGTCGGCCTTGAGGAGCTTTGCCGCCTCGGCGATAAAGTGATTGACGGCCTTCGCGGTGTTTTGCGAGTTCGCATCGACGCCGACGGCGTGTAGCGGCGCGACGTTGAGCGCTTGCGGATCGGTGTCGTTGACGTCGTCCCCGAGATTGTCGCCGCGGAAGACGACCACGAAACGATGTTCGCGCACTGGCTCGACGAACGCCTCGACGCCGGGGACCTTGATCGTCTGCATCTTCTGGCACATGGCGACGCAGCGTTCGGTGGCGGGGCGGCCGGCGCGGCGATCGGTGATAAGGCCGGCATCGTTGACCGTGCAGAAGTTACCGCGCACGGCGACGTCGCGCGGGCCCACCTGAAAGTTAATGCCCAGGGCTTCTAAAATGCCGCGACCGATGCGGTATTCAAGCGGGTCAAAGCCGAAGAGGCCGAGATGGCCGGGACCGCTGCCGGGCGTGATGCCCGGCAGGACGGGAACGGACAGGCCGCAAACGCCTTCGCGGACGATGGCATTGAGGTTGGGGGTGTTGGCGGTTTCTAGCTCGGTTTTGCCGCCGAATTCGAGAGGGAGTCCGCCGAGGCCGTCAGCAACAACGAGAACGATTTTGCTGCCGTTGTCTTCACGCAAATCGCGCATGAGTTGATGGAGGTTCATGGGGTAGATTTACCGTCGTGGAGGAAAAGAGTACAGTATGATTGGTATGATACGATTTTCGCAGTCCTCGTTTAGCGCTCGCAGGGCGCCGCGCGAGAGCTAAGCGAGAACCAAGGATGCCCTCATGCAGCTACCCGATGAAGCCATCACATATGACTATGCGCATTTGCTCGCGCCCACCTCCGAGGAATGGACGCCCGCGGCAGAATTGCGGCAGAAACACTTCCTGGCATCGACCAAGCTGCGCGAGTTGATGCCGCGCGTGCTGCAAGTTCGCAGCCAGGTGGCGACGGAGCGCGAATTGAAGCAACCGCCGCCCGAGATGCTGCCGCTCGACTCAGGCTTCATCGATTTACCGCAGAATTTGCTCGATCAGCAGCGCAAGCAAGGCGACGCCAGCCAACTCGGCCGCATCATGACGCTGGCGGCGCACATGCGCGAGCAGGTGGATCGCTTCCTCGTTCTGGGCATCGGCGGCTCTTACCTGGGGGCCCGCGCTCTCTTCGAGTCGCTGCGCAGCTCGTTCCACAACGACCTGCCCGCGAAGGAACGCTCTGGCACGCCGCGCATCTACTTCGAGGGAAACAACGTCGACAACGATTCGCTCGCCGAGCTGTTTGAGATGTTGTCGATCACCTGCATCGATCCGGAGGTGCGCGACGAACGCTGGGGCGTCACCGTCATCAGCAAGTCGGGCGGCACGTTCGAAACCGCGACTGCCTATCGCGCCATTCGCCGCGAGATGCGGGAGTTCTACGGGCTGCACGCGCCGCAATTGAAGACGCTGATCGTGCCAATCACCGGTGCTGCAGGCAAACTGCGGGCGCTGTGCCACGCGGATGGCTTCGCGGACGAGAACGTGCTCACCATCCCCGATGACGTGGGTGGCCGCTTTTCCGTGTTCACACCGGTCGGTCTGTTCCCCGCGGCAGTCATGGGGCTCGATGTTCGCGCTCTCTTGCTCGGCGCCACGGCGATGACGCGACGTTTCCTCGAAGAACGCTTCGAGACTAATCCCGTGTTGCAATATGCGGCCGTTAATTACCTGATGGCAACGCAGTATCACAAGCCGATTCGCGTGATGTCGATCTGGTCGAAAAAGCTCGAAGCCGTGGGCCTATGGTACGATCAGCTTCTCGCGGAGAGCCTTGGTAAGAAAGGGCTCGGACCTACGCCGCTGACCGCAGTGCAGACGCGCGATCTCCACTCGCGCGGCCAGCAACACCAGGAAGGCATGCGCGACAAGATCATCAACAATCTTGTCGTGAATGCATGGTCGCAGCCGCCGTTGATGGTGGGAATGGCCGACCGCAACGAGGACGAGTTGAACCAGTACAACCGCAAGGGCCTGCCGGACATCATGCGTGCCGCTCGCGAGGGAACGAATCGCGCGTACTTCGATGCCGCTCGGCCGACGGCCGACCTCGTGATGCCAACGATCAGCGAACACACCATGGGGCAACTCTTACAGATGTTGATGCTGGCGACCGTCGTCGAGGGGCGTCTGATGGGCGTGAATCCGTATGGGCAGCCGGGCGTCGAGATGTACAAAGCGAACATGAAGGCGCTGCTGAAGCCGTGATTTGTTTGACAGCGGGTCTCAGACCCGCTCGGTTCTGCGAACCGCGGCTAAACAGCAGCATCCAGGCCAACCTTCGGGCATATCTTCGTCAGCACGCATGCCGCGCAGTTCGGCTTGCGCGATTGGCACACCTGTCGGCCATGAAAAATCATGCGATGGCCGAACATCGTCCATTCGTCTTTCGGGATCAGGTCCATCAGATCAGCTTCAACCTTGACCGGATCATCGTGCGTCGTCAAGCCCATGCGGCGCGATAGTCGGCCAACGTGCGTATCGACGGGTATACCGGGGATGCCGAACGCGTTGCCGAGGATGACGTTCGCCGTCTTGCGGCCGACGCCTGGAAGCGGAACCAATTCCTCCATCGACTTCGGGACCGCACCGCCGTGCTGCTCGACGATCATCCGACAACACGCTTGAATGTTCTTGGCTTTGTTGCGAAAGAACCCGGTCGATTGGATTATCGTTTCCAGCTCGGCAAGATTCGCGTTCGCATAGGCCCGGGCATCCGAGTAGCGTGCGAACAGAGCAGGTGTGACCTTGTTGACGCGCTCGTCGGTGCATTGAGCAGACAGGATGGTCGCGACGAGTAGCTCCAAGGGATTGGTGTAGTGCAGGGCGCAGTGGGCGTCGGGATAGAGACCGGTCAGGTGAGCATAGATCTTTCGGGCTCGCTGACGGCGAGGGTCGGGTTTGCTGCGTGACATTGCATTTTTGGTATTGGCTGGAGTCATTTTCATGCACCGCCAGGATGCGGCCTCCGACTCTCGCTCACGCATTCCACAGTTTCTCGAACTCCGTTGCGCTCATTTCGATGTCTCGCAGAACGCCGTGGAGCGTGCCGATCTTGAGCGTCTTGTTGGCGTGAACCGGCACGGAGGTCTGTTGCTGGTTGCGCGTCATGACGTGATGGCTGCCGTGGATGCGAACGACGGTGAATCCGAGATTCTTCAAGAAGCGGACCATGTCCTTGCCGCTCGGGCGTGGCAAATTACTCACGTGCCATCTCCGCCAGGTCCCAATCCATGTGCCTCAGCGCCGAGGGGCTGCAAATCCGCGCAAGTGCACTGTCGACACCGAATGCTTCGATGTAGCCGAGAACGGCTTCTTTCAAGTCGGCAATGGCTTCCTCCTCAGTCGCGCCTTCACCGTAAGCGGGAATGTCCGGCAAGCGCGCCGTGAAGCCGCCGTATTCGGGATCGGGAATGAGTTCGACGGAGATTCGAGGCATTAGACTTAATCCCTAGAATGAGGCGGCTCCAAACACGAGCCTAATCCTTATCCTATTCTAGCTGATCGATTGCCACGACTCAAGCGCACCTTGCCTTACCCATGCTTGAACCCGCGCCGCCGCAGTTCCGTGTAGCGAGCCAACGCCTGCTCGATGATCGGCAGCGATGCGGCGAGCGGGGCGAATTCCTCCACCTCGACCGTCTTGCCTTCGAGCATCTTGTAGTCCTGGAAGAAACGCCGCAGCATGCTCAAGCGGTGCGGCGGCAACTCCTTCGCTTCCTTGAGCACGTTGTACTCCGGGTCGTTGACCGCGACGGCCAAGATCTTGTGATCGGGCTTGCCGCTGTCCACCATCGTCATCAGGCCGATCGCGCGGGCGGCCACCAGCGTCAGCGGCGCCACCGGCTCCTGACACAACACCAGTACGTCGAGCGGGTCATTGTCCTCGGCGTAGGTCTGGGGGATGAAGCCGTAGTTCGCGGGGTAATAGACCGCCGAATACAAAATGCGGTCCACGCGCAGGAGGCCCGTCTCCTTGTCGAGCTCGTACTTCACGCTCGACCCCATCGGTATTTCGACCACCGCGGTGAAGATGCTCGGCAATTCCGCTCCGGGCGTCACATCGTGCCAGGCGTGCATGTTTGGGGCCTCCGAGATAATCCCAAAGGTTCGGAGTACCTCACCCCTGGGCTTTGTGCAATCGTTAGCATAGTATTGGCGAAGCGGAACATTGACGAGTCTAGCCACCTCCCCTCTCCCCTGTACTCAGGGGAGAGGGGAGGTGGGTGAGGGGTTGGAGCGTCGCGCAACTGGCGGTTCGTCCCCCTCCCCCCCGACCCCTCTCCGCCTGAATACAGGGGGAGAAGGGAGACCTAATGGAGGATCCAGCCGTGCGTCGATCATTGTTGCTTGCGGTTTTTGCTTCCATGATTCTGATCGTCGGCGTGGCGAGTCAGCCCGTGCCGAACAAGACTTACCTGCTGCACGTGAGCGGCGGCCAGACGCCGACCGACACCGGCACGGATGAAACGCGATTTTCTCTCGAGGAGCATCCGCAGCTCGGCAAAGCGCTCAAGGTCGTGCTCGTCAACAGCGTCGGCGAAACCAAGACTCGCGTCAAGGATTGGACCACCCATCGCACCCTGGCCTTCAACGTCGTCAACGCGGAGCCGGCAACGGTCAACGTAGACCTTACCATCCGGCACGCCCAGACGAAAAACTTCAACACCCGAGTCGATGTGCCGCTCGCCTTGAAGCCCGGCATGAACGAGGTGCGTCTCGCGGTCTCCGGCTTGACGAACAACAACGGCTCGACCGCCGATCTGGCGAATGTCGAACGCTGGTACATCGCGATCAGCAAACAGAAAGCGACGCTGTTCTTCAGCGACTTCTGGTTCGAGGGGGCAGGGGGACCGATCAAGGTGCAGAGCGATCCCGCCCGGCTCGCTCGCATCCGTGCCGCGACGATGCCCAAGATCGACCGCGTCATCGAGTTCAACACGCCCGAAGCCGACGCGATCTGCTCGGCACTTGAAGTCTATCCGGCGGACAATCCGTGGAACCTCGTCATCGAAGATTGGCCGGTGCATCCCAGCTCGAAGAAGATCGTCGATCGCATCGGACCGAAGAAGGTGTTCCGCTACAACGATGACATGAGCTTCGTCATCGTGCCGCCCGATCAAAAGAAGGTGGACGTCAAGATCGTGGGCTACCCCGGCGAATCCGACAAGGGGCCGTTCCCGATTCCGGACAACATGCCCATCGAGGGCTGGCCGTCCGGGTACATGCGCAACCTCAAGCTGAAGAGCCTGTCGCTCGACGACGTACAGCGCGACAAGCTCAAGCAAGGCGGCGATCGCCACGCCATCGTCCTCGATCCGACCAATCGCCTGCTGTATGAGTTCTTCGTGATGAAGAAAACCGACGGCGGCTGGACGGCGGCGCAATCGTCGGTGTTCGATCTCAAGTCGAACAAACTACGCCCTGACGGCTGGACCTCCGCTGACGCCGCCGGGCTGCCGATTTTCCCCGCGGTGGTTCGCTACGACGAACTCAAGCGCGGCATCGTCGAGCACGCGATGCGCGTCACCTTCGTCAAGACGCGCCGCGCCTACGTGCCCCCGGCCACGCACTACGCCAGCAAACTCAAGGATGAGGACTTACCGCGCATGGGCGAGCGTTTTCGCCTGCGCCAGGACTTCCCGCTCAAGGGCTTCACGCCGGAAGTGCAGGCCATTTTGAAGGGGCTGAAGAAATATGGCATGTTCTGCGCCGACAATGGCATCGACTGGGCGATCTCCGTGGCGCCTGATCCGCGCATTCCGGTGCTGCACGACGAGCTGCGCAAGATCAAGGGATCGGATTTCGAGGTGGTGACGCCGCCGGCGGGATATGTGCCCGCGAAGTGACGCATTTGTTTAGCCGCGGGTCGAAGACCCGCGCGGTTCTACGAACCGCGGCTAAACAAGGAATCGTTGCAAAAATTGATTCAACACCATCACACCATCCGGACAGAACGATTCGCGCTTCACGCGATCCAGCACGTCCGCCACCGGCGCGAATTCGCCGCGCACGATCTCCTCGGCCTGCAACGCGAACGGCCCATCGTGAGCGAGCCGATACGCCATGCCGTGCGCGAACGTGACTTCATCGGCATATCGAATCGAAAACAACTCGACGGCGTCGGCGTCGATCCCCAACTCCTCGCGAATCTCGCGCCGAACCCCCTCGGCAAACGATTCGCCTGCCGTCAGCACGCCGCCGATGCAGACATCCCAATAGCTGGGGTAGACATCCTTGGTGGCCGTGCGCTGATGGATGAAGAGTTCGCCACGTGAATTGAAGACGAGCACGTAGGTGCAGCGGTGCGGCAAACGTTTCGCGCGCATCGCGCGGCGTGTGACGACCCCGATGGTGTTGCCGGCGTCGTCGATCACATCCACGAATTCGTCGGCGGCGCTCATGCAAATTCCTCTTCGTTTAGCGCTCGCAGGGAAGCGCCGGGATCCCGGCGCTGCCCCGCGAGCGCTAAGCGAATTTCAGTTGGCCGGCCGCAAGATCAACCGATTCGCCGTAACGTCTTCGACCTTCTTACGAGAGTACGCCAGCGGAAAGTACTTTCCCTCGGCCCACAGCGGCGCGAGGTCGGCGTAGTGTGGGCTGCCAAATTGCCCCGACTGGCCGGGAGCGCTCGTCGCCAGGCCCTTGTCCCAATCGGCAAGGTCGAAGACGTGCCGGTAGGTGGCGCCGTGGATCTGCTGGAACTTGTCGTCGTAGCGCGTGTTATTGGGCGTGTTGGCGTCGCCGGTGCGTTCAAAGGGGCCGATGTCAAGCATCTTCGCCAGGCTGAGATTGCCGGAAAGGACGTGGCGGAACGTCACCGAGTGAACGGCGCCCCAGCGCGTTTGGCCGGGGCGCTGGCCGCGTTTGTGGAGTTCGGTCACCGCGGCGAGGAATGTTCTCTGAATGATGTCATCGCGCACGCGCTCTGGATTCTTGCCAAACCATTTTTCGTCGGGATTTTCGAGCGTGTGTAGCAACGTCGGCAGGCCGCTCTTCGCCGCGACTTCCTTGACCAGCTCCTTGGGCGCGTATCGGCCATAGACTTCGCGCTGCAATTCGATGAGCCATTGAGCGTAGATCAAGCCGGCAGGCGTGTCGCGCGATAGTCGACCGTCCCACTTGGCCATGACCTTGGCCGAGTCGTCGTAGTCGGGATTGTTGAAGGCTAATCCTTGAGCGAACCGGGCCAGCTTCACGCCCGGGATCGACACGTCGTCGTGCTGGATGCGCTGGAAGTCTTCGAGCGTGAGTTGCGTCTTGCCATCGAGGTTCGCTTTGACGCGCTCGAAGCGATATAAGGGCGCAAATTCATAGGCGATCTCATGCTTGTAGCCGGGTGGAATGATGTTGTGATTGGCCGTCGCCAGCCAGCCCGTCTTCGGATTGAAGGCCTGGGGGAGTTCGTTGACGTTGCGGTAACCTTGCCATTCGTAGCCGCCGTTGCCTGGAACGGGCAGGAGGCCGTCGTGCTTGGCGCGAATCGGCGTGGCGGCGGCGGCGAGCCAGGCGATGTTGCCGTCGACGTCCGCGTACATAAAATTTAGGCTCGGGATCTTCCAGCGTTCGAGTGCCTTGAGAAACTCCTTGAGGTTGTGCGCCCGGCTGATCGCCAGCCCGGGCAGATACGCCGCGCCGCCGGGGTCGCTGCCGGCCCACTTGAGAGCGAATGCGCGATTGCGTTCCTTATAAATGACCGGACCGTGCCGCGTGTAGTTGAGTTCGACGGTGTATGGAACATGTTTGTTCTTGAACTTGACAATGATTTCGTCGTTGATGGTGATCATTTTCTGCCAACCGTCGCCGACCTTGTACATCTTTGAGTCGTCCGGCTTGGTTTCCTCGACGAAAATGTCCGCCTGATCCGTGCCGACAATCGTGATGCCCCAGGCGATACGCTCGTTGTGACCGAGGGCGACGCCGGGCAAACCCGGTTCGCCCGCGCCGATGACGTTCCAGCCCGGCGCGTTCAGATGGACCAGGTAGCGCAGGGCAGGCAAGGCAATGGCGCGGTGCGGATCGCTGGCCAGCATCGGCTTGCCTGACGCGCTCAAGGCGCCCGAGATCGCCCAGTTGTTGCTCTCACTCTCCGACGGCTTGAACTGCACCGACTTCGATGCCGCCTGAAAGCCCTTCAAAATACGCAGATCGATCCCCTTCACATCGACGACCGGCGCGAAGTCGCGGCGCGGATCGGTCGGCATCAACTGACGCACCTTCTCCAGGCCGAGCTTGTCGATTAGATGGGCACGTACGACTTCGTCGCTGAAATTGCGCGACATGATGATGCCCGACATCCGGCCCAGGATATCTTCCGGCTGCCACGGCTTCGGCTTGAAGCCAAGCATTTGGAACTCGATGGGGAGCCGATCGCCGGTTTCCTTGATCCAGGCGTTGATGCCGTTGGTGAACGCGGTGGCGATCTGCTTGGTGTCGGGCGAATAGCTCTTCCATTCGGCGTCCATGTCGCCGCGGTAGCGAATGAGGCGGGCGAAGGTGTCCCCTTCGATCGCGTCGGGGCCGATGATCTCCGCCATTTCGCCCGCGCCGGTTCGCCGCCAGATATCGAGTTGGAACAGACGATCCTGAGCGGCGACGAAGCCCTGCGCGAAGAAGAGATCGTCCGCGTTCTTCGCATAGATATGCGGCACACCCCACTTGTCGCGCAGCACTTCGACCGGCTCCTTCAGGCCAGGGACGTTGATCGTGCCGTCGATCTTCGCGAGGACCGATTTGGATTTCGCGACGAGGTCGCCGAGCTTGTCTTGCGCGTCGGCGGAGGTTGCAAGGATGGATATAAGAAAAAATGCGAGGAGTGGGTTGCGCATGGTTCACCGGGAGGAAGAATGCAGGAATTCGTTTAGCGTTCGGTTCGCAGCGCCAGGCCACTCAGCGCTGCGAACCGAACGCTAAACAAAGACAGGGTTACGCACGAATCAGTTCCGTCCACAGCGCCTTGTAGAAGCGCATCAATCGCTCGCCGGTGGCTTCATCCGGCATGCCCTGAATTTCGGCCAAGGTGCAGCGATCGTAATTCGCTTCGCGCAGAAGTCGGAACAGTTCGCGATACGGATAGCCGTTGTGCAGCTCGTTGATGTGGCACGACTTGATCCATGGACGCAACAATCGGAAATACTCGGCGACGCTGCCGTTGACGACGTCGGTCGGATTCGAGTTCCAGGTGACGCCGACGCGCGGATGATCGGCGGCCTCCATGATCGTGCGCATGTGCGGCGGATGAGCGGTGCCACGGCCGTGTACCTCGACCCAGATCTCGACGCCGCAATCATTGGCGATGCGGCCGCACTCGTTGAGCGATCGGCCGATCTGCGCAAGCGTGCGTTCGGTCGGCACGCCCGCCGGGAGATCGTTGGGCCTGACCTTGACGCCGCGGCCGCCGAGATCGCGGACGAGTTCGCAGAATTGCCGGCACGAGTCGATGTGGCGGCGCACGACCTGCGCGTCGGGAGAGTGGAACTCGCACACGGTTCCGCAGCCCCAGATCTCGACGTTCGCATCCTGAAAACGGCGGCGCACGTCGCGACGTTCAGCGGCGGTCAAGGTCGGTTCGACGCCGTGGCGGTGCGTCGTGCGCAGTTCGACCGGGCTCAGTCCGACTCCCCGGCAAATACGCAGCAGGGCAGTCAGGTCCCATTGCGCGGCGATGTTGTAAGTGACAATACCTAGACGAAAACGCGCCGCAGCGGGTTGCGCGGGCTGAGCAGGCGGCGTTTGCTGCGCGGCCGTCAGCATTCCTCCCGCTGAAAGGGCTGCGGTTCCGGCCATGAAATCGCGTCGGGAAAGGTCAAGCATTGGCTTTCTCCTTTTTCTCGTAATTGCCGTAAGTTCTTGCACGGTAGAGCGTAGTGACATTTTGTCCGGATTGCAATCAAATCTTGGCGAGATTTCCGACGATGGTTATCCTTATAATGGCGTGTGGGAAAGTCCACGCTTCAAGGAGGCCCCATGAAGAGCAACATCCGCCGACCGTACTTGATGGCCGTCGTCCTGGGCACCGCGCTGGCGGCGCTCGGCAATGAGGCTGCGGCGAGCGCGGCAGAAATCTCACCCGCCGCGATCACGAATATCAGCCGCTACTGCACGGCATGCTGGCGTAATGCGCGGCTGCCCGAAGATCAGTGGAACGATTGCACCCAGGAAGTACTGTGTCGCCTTCTGAAGAATGTGCCGGCGCGTTCGTGGGATCAAGTGTTGGCCAACGAAACCGACGAGCGCCGGGAGTTCGTCCGCGCGATCGACGCCGTCAAGAAGCGATTTCAACGTGGCCGCTGGCAGTCCGCCGGTTTGCCTGAGTTGGTCGCCGATCCACGTACCGACGAGTCGCGCAGCCGCAATGATCAACGTGAAGCCTTCAATCAAGCCGCCCAGCGCGTGCTTAGTGCTCGGCAGCAGCGGATTCTACATCTCATCAGCGACGGGCACAATGTCGCCGACATTGCGAGCGAACTGGCGCTGACGCCGGAGCGCGTCAGCGACGAGAAGTACAAGGCGATCCAAAAGCTGCGCAGTTACTTCTACACCGATTCGTTGAGCTGATCAATCGAGCGATTCCTTCAAACGCGACTCCAATTTCAAGCCCAACTGCGCCAGTTCCTCGGCCGAGTTCCACAGCACGTAATCACCTCCACATCTTCTTTTTCCATCTGCTCAGGCGGCGGCAACTCGTGACCGAGCTGCGCGCTGGCGAGGCGATAGGCTTCTTCCGTGGTGAGATCGGGAATGTCGTAAACTCGGCTCAGTGCGGGTTATTCGAGAGGAACGCGCACGATCGAATGATGTGGGCCAAGGGAATTGAGGCGGCGCTTCCGAAAGAAGCTTCCGCCCGTCACATCAATGCCTCAGGCGCTCGCCTTGGGCCGCCTTGACAACATGGGCATCACGCGGCTGAGTGTCTTCTTCTGACGGCGCTCCAACTTGACGCGCACACGACGCTTCTTGGCCGCCTTGGTTCGGGGTCGTCCGTTCATCGCACGCTCCTTGGTTAGCTCGTCCGTTTCGAGATATTATAGATACGGATCGAGCGCCGATCAGCAAGAGCGCTTCTTGCTCTTGAACGTCTGCAAACGTATCATGCACTCAACCTCGATAAGATTACGGCCGCCGTGTGCGTGAACCCTGACGGCGGTCTTTGCGTATCAGACGGAAGAAGCCTCATTCAACTGGACAAGAAGGCGGCCGGCTCATGGCCAGCAAAGAAATCGTCGTTGAAACGCGAAAGCTCACCAAGATTTACCGCGACTTTTGGGGCCGCGAGAAAAAGGTCGCCCTACGCGCCCTCAACCTCGAAGTCCGCCGCGGCGAGATCTTCGGGCTGCTCGGCCCCCACGGCTCGGGCAAGACGACCACCATCAAGCTGCTGCTTGGCTTGCTCTTCCCGACCGATGGCGACGCTCTCGTTTTCAACATGCCGGCGGGCGAGGTCCGCAAGAACGAACGTATCGGCTATCTGCCCGAGGAATCGTATCTCTATCGCTTCCTCAATGCCGAGGAGACGCTCGATTTCTACGGTCGGCTTTTCAATCTCGACGCCAATGTCCGCCGCGAACGCGCCGAGAAGCTGATCGAAACCGTCGGCCTGAAAAACGATAAGAAGCGTATTCTACGCGAATATTCAAAGGGCATGCGTCAGCGCATCGGTCTGGCGCAGGCGCTTATCAATAATCCGGAGCTGGTGATTCTCGATGAACCGACCTCCGGCCTCGATCCGCTCGGCACCCGCTGGATGAAGGATTTGATCGTCAAGCTGCGTGACGACGGCAAGACGATCATCATGTGCAGCCATCGTCTCGAAGACGTGCAAGACATTTGCGATCGTGTCGCCATCTTGAGCGACGGCGAATTGCGCAAGCTCGATAGCGTCAAGAATTTGCTCGAAGACGTGCAGCGGCTCGAGATGCGCGCCACCGGCGTGCAAGTCAACGACGAACTCAAGAGTGATCTCGAAGCGGTGCTCGCGAAACATGGCGGCAACATCGAGTTTATCGGGCATCCGACCACGACGCTCGAAGCGCTGTTTCTCAAGATCATTGAAGAAAGCAAGGCCCACCCCGGACGACGTTACATGCCGGAGACCAAACCCGTCACGGTAGGCGGCGACGGCAAAGCGGGCGGCGCGGCCGATACGAGTATCAAGAAATAACTGCCGCTTGCGGCTTGGCGTTCGCGTGTTTGTTTTCCAAGCGCTGAGCTGCTAGCGGCGGATCAGACGAGAGAAGCCGTCAATGATACAGTTCGCAAGTCTGGTACTGGAACGCGAGCCAACGCAATGGAGCACACTCCCCGCCGCGGCCGCCACCTGGTTGCAAAACGGCGGCGTGGCGGCGGCATTGGCGGTTGCCCTTGTCCTGCTCGCCCGCGCTATTCGCGCCCGTGTCTCCGCCAAAGGCGTGGAGGCGCAGATCATCTGGAACTTGTCCGGACGTCTGAAATCACTCGCCATCGTGCTGCAAGGCTGCATCATCGCCAGCGCCGTCGGCTATGGTGTCCTGTTGTTGATCTGGCTCGGCGCTCTGTTCAATGTCCGCGGCATGGGCTCCGTACTGGCGCGAGCGAGTGATTGGATTCTGTCGATCAGCGGCTTCCTCGCGCTCACCGTTGTCATCGCCCCGGTCCTCGTCGACGTCGCCACCCGCTTTCGCTGGGGACGCATCTGGGCCATCGCGCGGCTAAGCTGGAAAGAAGCGATTCGCGGGCGGGTGATCTGGGTCTTCGGGTCGATGGCGTTGATTTTTCTGTTCGCCGACTGGTTCGTTACCGCCAAGGCCGAGAATCAAATCCGCAGCTACGTGCAGGTGGTGTACTGGTCGATGGCGCCGTTGTTCTTGATAACGGCCGGGCTGCTGGGGTCGTTCAGCATCCCGACCGACGTACTCAACAACTCCATCCACACGATTGTGACCAAGCCGGTCGAGAAATTCGAGATCGTCCTGGGGCGATTCCTGGGTTACGCTGGCCTGTTGACAGTCGGCTTGTTCGCCATTTCGGGGCTGAGCTTGATCTACGTCATACGCGGCGTAAACGAAGAGGCCAAGCGCGAGAGCTACCGGGCGCGCGTCGCCGAATATGGAAAGCTTCACTTTGCCGGCACGAAGGATGCGGCCAAAGCGCAGAACGTGGGGCGTGAATGGGGCTATCGCACCTACATCACCGGTCCAACCACGAAGCAAGGCGCGGATTTTCGGCAATATGCCATCTGGGATTTCGCCTCCGTTCCGAGCGATCTTGCCAAGCGTGACACACCGATCCTTTTCGAGTTCTCTTTCGATATCTACCGCTTGTCGAAGGGGACCGAAGAGGGCAAAGGCGTCGTTTGCACGTTCACGTTCGCCGACGGCTCAATCAGCGCGGGCAGCCTGCCGGACGTCGTGGGCAAGATGCAGCAGAAGATCGACGCCGAGGCTGGTGTTGCCGAGAGGATCCACAAAGCGGCCATGGCTGGAAAATTCGGCCAAGAACTCGTGGACCTCGATAAGAAATACAAAGATGAACTGATAAAAATCAAACAGGACGCGATCAAGGAATTTCGCATCTATCAGTTCACGGATGATGTCTCGGACCAGCACACCCAGGAGATCACGGTCCCGGCCAGCGTCTTCACGTCTCTGGTCCGTACCCATGAAGATGCCAAAATCCCCGCGTTGCGCGTCTTTGTCAACGCGAACAAGGCCGATCAGGCGCAGATGGTAGGGGTCGCGCGACAGGACTTCTATCTCGTCGCCGCCGAGATGCCGTTCTGGCAGAATTTCCTCAAGGGCGTCGTCGGCATGTGGTGCACGCACATGTTGGTCCTGGGCATCGCGATCGCGTGCAGCACCTATCTGAGCAGCATCATCAGCCTCCTGAATACGATGTTTTTGTTCCTGGCCGGTTTGTTCGGCGATTACCTCAACGAAATCGCGGAACGCAGGATCGATGGCGGCGGCCCGCTTGAATCGTCGTGGCGTATCAGCACGCGGATAGGGTTTGCCGAGCGGCTCAGCGACTCGCCGACGCACAATGTCATCGGAGCGCTCGACGGCGTCTTTAGTTGGTGGATCGGCCGCATCATCCATCTGCTCCCCGACGTCAACCGCCACGATTTACACCAATACGTGGCGAACGGCTTCGACATCAGCTGGATCGACGTTCTGTTCCTCGACAATGCGCTGCCGCTCGCCGGATATATGCTGCCGTGGGCCGTGCTGGCGTATTACCTGATGAAGTATCGTGAAATCGCCAATCCGCAGTAATCGGATGGTGTAGGCGTCGCGCCTGCACGAATCCCGTGGCGGCAAGATTTCGTTCCTGCCGTTACCTTCGGCAAGATCGATCTTGCCGGCTTGCATCCCCCTGTGTTGGCGAGTCGCCAGCACTACGGAACAACCATCATGGCCAATCCGCTTTTGCAACAGGTCCGACAGCGCAAGATGCTCTACTGGGGCGCGGTCGCGGTGCTCTTCACCCTGTCGCTGATCCATCGCGAGTTCGTCGTCAAACCGCAGGCGTTCAGGCTGCAGTTGCGCGAAACCGCGCGTGGCGAAGTCGAGTTGGCCAGTTCCGCCGTCCGTCTCATGATGACCGGCTCGCGCGGCATCGCGGTGACCTTGCTCTGGTACAACGCGATGGACAAGCAGAAACGCGGCGAGTGGCACGAACTCGAACTGCTCGTCAAATCGATCACCAAGTTGCAGCCCTATTTCATCACTCCCTGGCTCTATCAGAGCTGGAACATCTCCTTCAACGTCGCAGTCGAATGCGACAAGCCGCGCGACAAGTATTATTACATCAGCCGCGGACTGGAGCTCCTCTCCGAGGGGGAGCGCCGCAATCGCGGCACGGGGGACGAAGGGGGTGCGCCTGATCCGAATCGCATCGTCTTCCCCGGCAATCCCGAACTGCGCCATCACATGGGTTTCACCTATCAACTCAAGATCGGCACCAGCGACGAGCGGCTGACCATGCGCTGCCTTCTCGAACTAAGCTGCATCGATCCCGTCGAGCGCGATCCGGATCGGTTCCTCACCAAGGATGAATTCGGTCGACCGTTGATCAAGACAGATAAGTTCGTGGACTTCTGCCACGACCATCCGCGTCTGGTGCGGCGCTTGCGCGAGCAATTGGGGCAAGATGATCCGCACGTCATCGTGCAATTCTTGAAGGATCACCAGAAGATTCCCAGTCGCTTCCACCCGGCCAGGCCGGGAAAACCATCGGAGCTTAAGGATCCGCTGGATCAGTTCCCCATACTTCCGCCGCATGAGGGGAGTTGGCCGAACTCGCAAATCCGTGACTTGACCAGCGAATCGGTGGACGTCTTCTTGATCTGCCGAACGTGGTACGAATTCGCCCAGAAGCCGCTGCCGCCGCCCGATCCAAATCCTCGCGCTACCATACAGGATTACGACAAACTGCGTTTTCGCATTCCCAAGGGAATGATGACGCAGATCTTTCGCCAGTATCCCGCGCGGGCGCAGGTCTACATCGGGGAGACCTTGGGCTCGGAAGGCTTCTTCGACAGTGACGGATGGGACCTCGCCAAGGCGTTTGACAGGCTCGACCTCCGCGCCGGCGGGGAGGGAACCATCGTCGGCAAGGACGCCAAGTACCATTCGCGTCATGCCTGGGACAAAGGCTACGAGAAGTACAGGGAATTCGGCATCAAGAACGGCCTGTATCTTCCGCCCAGCGAGATCAAGGAGTTGAACAGTCAAGCAGCATTGTTCCGCGATACTGTGATGCCGGATCGAAAGGTCAAGCCCGACGAGATGCCGCAGGTTCAGGCCGACTGGCGCACGGGCAAGCTCGGCGCCAGTCTGGATGCGCATACGAAGTTGTTCTACGGCGCTTCCTACCGGCGCATGTTGAATTTCGACACGTTCTTATATCAATCGGAAGCGGAGCGCGATCCCGTGACCTCCAGCGCTCGCAAGCTGATTTTCGAGGCCGAACGCATGCGCAAGGGGAGAGCGCGCTCCGAGCTGATGCTCATGAAATACGAAGAAGCCTGGCCCATGTTTTTGCACGCGAGCCTGAAATATCCCCGTTTTGCCCAGGTCAGAAGTATGCTCGACGAAATGACGGAAATCTATCAGCGCTACCTCGGTGAAACCCAGGAAATTCACACCGATGCGTTCAGGCAAGCTGCGCTCGCGGCAGCGCGCATGTCCGTTCCTCCGCTGCCCGATTGGCGTGAAATCCTTTCTCATCAGAACCTGACGACGCGGCGCCTGTATGGCCGGCACGAATCAGACAAGGGAGAATTCCAACAGCTAAGCCTCCGGATCACGCCCATCAAGCAGCGAACGGGGATGCTGGATAGCGTGCAATTCTACAACGGCGCGAACGCCGCGGAGGTGCGTGAGGCGCTGTTCATGGTGACGCAAGGATTGGCGCTGGCCATGAACCCGACCTGCGCGAGCACGATCTCCTACCCGGATCACCCGTCCTATTTCCTGACCCGCGTTGCCGACGACGTTGACGACGTTCCCCCGGAGTGGCTGCCGCTCCTCACGGTGGAAAGCCGGCGAATCGCTGCGAGTCGGCTCGGGCTCGACCGTTGACGGAGGCTGCCTCATTGAGGGAAAACCGTGTCAACGGTCATTACGACGTTCATCGCCGGGCATCGCGGCCTGGTGGGTTCGGCGCTCGTGCGGGCCTATCAGCACGATCGACATCGGCGTCTGATCGTGCAGCCGCGCGTCGAGCTTGACCTGACCGATGCCAGCGCCGTCGAGCAATTCTTCGCCGCCCAGCGCCCGCACGAAGTGCTCCTGGCCGCCGCCAAGGTCGGCGGCATCCAGGCGAATCGCGATTACCCCGTCGATTTTCTTCTCGCGAATCTGCGCATTCAAACGAACGTGCTCGATGCCAGTCATCGTTACGGCGTGCGCAAACTTCTCTTTCTGGGCAGCTCGTGTATCTATCCGAGGCTTGCGCCGCAGCCGTTGCGCGAGGAAAACTTGCTCGACGGAAAACTCGAACCCACCAACGAACCCTATGCCCTCGCCAAGATCGCGGGAATCAAGCTGGCGCAGGCCTATCGCAGGCAACATGGCTGCAACTTCATCGCCGTCATGCCGACGAACCTATACGGCCCCTGCGACAATTTCGCGCTGGCGACTTCGCACGTCTTACCCGCGCTCATTCGCCGCTTTCATGACGCCACGATCGCCGGGCTAGAGAGCATCACGCTGTGGGGGTCCGGCCACGCTCGCCGCGAATTCCTGCACGTCGACGATCTCGCCGCCGCGTGCCGGCTCCTGATGGATCAATACGACTCGGCCGAGATCATCAACATCGGCTCCGGTGTCGACCAGACGATCCGCGAACTCGCCGAGATGATCGCTGGTATTGTCGGTTTCTCCGGCGCGATCCGCTGGGACGCAACGCAGCCCGACGGCACACCGCGCAAGCTTCTTGAGGTAAGCCGCATCCACGCGCTCGGCTGGCGGCCACGCATCGGTCTTGAAGTTGGCATTCGCCAGACCTACGAATGGTTTCTCGCCAACAAGGACACCTGGCATCGCATGTGATCTATCGTGATCCTCACGCGGAGTGTGAGGGCTACGATGGAGCGGCCCGCTTGCATATATCAATCCATGCAAGCGAGACGCTCGCACAATGGAGAAAAATCATGCGTGCTTCCTGGCTCCTCGCATTCGCGACCATCTTCTTGGCGCACGGCATTGCGTTCGGACAACCCTCCGGCAATCTCCTGCGTAACGGCGAGTTTCAGGACGACTGGATCACGATGTTGCCGGAGACGAAAAACCATCACTGGTGCTTCCCTTCGGAGTTCTTCAATCGCCGCGATTACAATCCCGACGGCTGGTACTGCAAGGGAAGCTGGGATTGGCAGAACGCGGATGCGCCGTGGGGCCAGCGCCGCATGATCGTCAACGGGCCCGCGGAGCTTGTTCAACGCGTCAACTGGATCGCGATTCACGACGATCGGCAACTCGAAGGCTTCCCCGACGCGGGCGGTTTCCCCGTCACGAAGGCCGCCACGAGTTCGCGTCCCGAGCGTCTCGTGCGCGATCTCACCTTCCGCGTCAAACTCGCCGGCACGGACGTTCTGAAGGGGGCGGGCCTGCTTCATCTTGGCCTTTGTCCTCCCGGCGGGGCGTCCACCTCCGATCCGATGGGCGCGAACGTTCCCGCGCTCGCGTATTCGTCGATCGTCCTCCCGGAGGGATCATTCGCGGCACAATGGTTCGAGGTCAAGCTCACGGCCGCCGATTGGCACAAGGCGGCGAGCCGGGCCGCCAAGAACGCCAAGGAACTCGCGCTCCCCGCCACTGTTTCCGTCATGGTCCACTACAGCGGCAAGACAGGTCGCCTCGATATCGACCGCGCCGAGTTGCTGTCGGCGCCGGGCGACGCGCCGAACCGGCTCAAGAATGGCGGCTTCGAGGCGGTCGATAAGAACGACTACCCCGTCGGCTGGTCGAAGCCCGTCAAGTACCGCTACTTCCCGCCGCGCCATTACTACATCTTCAACACCTGGCACAACACCAACTTCGCCAATCGCGGCACTGTCGAAACCGACAAGCTCTTGCCGTACTCGGGCAGACACGGCCTGCGCATGATCGTGCCGGCGGGCGACGAAACCGCCGTCGTCTCCGAGCCGATTGTGCTCAATCAGAAAGAAGTCCGCCTCATCGAGGTGACGGCATGGATCAAGACCGATCGTCTGTGCAATTTGCAGATCGACGGCCACGACGAGAAGGGCAATCGGCTCGACGGCTTCAACTTCATTCACAAGGCGCCAGTCTCGATCGGCACCGATAGCTGGCGCATGATCCGCCAGGTCTTCCGCCCGCGCACGCCCGTGCAATCGCTGCGGCTCGTCCTCGCGGCGCGCGGCGTCAACGGCTACACGCTCGACGACACCGGTGAGCAGCCGCAGAACAACGTCGTCGGAACGATCTGGTGGGACGATGTTCATGTAAGTGAGCCGGAATCGGCGCCGGCGCCCAGCAAGCAAATGGAGAATATCTGGCCGCCCGAGCGCGGACCGATGCGCATTACCGACCTCGATCTCGGTGAACGCCTGGTCGGCGAGAACAAACTTCGTGCGGCTATCTTCAATCCGGGTGATGCGCAGGCGATCATGCTCGAATTGATGGTCGGAGGCAAGGGCGTCGGCGTCAGCAAGGACGTTCCTCACAATGCCACTGTGATTTTCGAGGTCCCTTATCAATTGAAGCACACGCATGGCAAAGGCTACTACGAAAATCAGGCACGCTTGAAATTATCAGACGGCCAGGGAAGCGTGGGCAATCTGTTATTTGGCACGTGGACGTCACCGATCAAGATCGACCTCGGCGCCCTCTATCTGCGGCCCGAGCAGAAGCAATTCGTGCGCATGAATCTCGGTCTCTCGCAAGCGACCCTGGCCAAGCTCAAGTCGGTCCGTCTCGAAGTCGTGCAACGCGGCGACGGCAAACTGCTCAAGACGCAGAACGTCGATGCGACGCCGAAGGCGATGCTCGCCCAGCGTGCCAAGATCCCGACCGAACTGCGCGACGATTTCGCGAATCTGTTGCTCGCCGATCTCGACATCGGCTTCCTGCCGTTGCAGCCGTTCGCCGATCCGCAGCGCAACTGGATCGTGCGCGCCAGCGCGATCATGGATGACGGCAAGGCGATCGCGACCGTCGATTCGCAACCATTCTGCCGACTCGGTCACGATGCGCCGCAGCCGCCCATCAAGGACGTCGCGATCAAGAACGGCATGACCTACGTCAATGGCCAACCGTGGATGCCTTTCGGTGTCACCTACGGCCACACGCCGGTCTACGATGGCCCCGCCGATCCGGGCAAGTATCGCGACCTACGCAACCTGCCCGGCTGGTCGATGTACGATCGGCACAACAGCGCTTCGAGCAATCGCAAGCAATTCGATTTCAACTGCATGCGCCAGGTTGCCGGGTCGATCACGAAGCTCGACGGCCTGGAAAAACGCTGGACCGGCGACAATCTCTACTGCTCCTCCGCGTTCGCCATTCCAACGCACGCCTTCGCGCTCAAGGAGATGTTCAAACTCGCCGGCGGCGAGGACAAACTGGACGCCTATCTCGCCGGATGCCGCGCGGCGCCGATGGTCGTGTCGATCGCGCCGGGCATCGAGGAAGCGTTCGGCCTGTTTCAAGGGGCGACGCCGCAAGAGTTGAAGGGACTGGAGCAGATTGTCGATTACACGCGCACGAAAAGCGGCCGACCGGTCATGGTCGGGCACGGCGGCTACTGGAATCGCCTGGAGTTCGAGAAGGTGCCGTTCTTCGACATCTTCGATCCCGAAACCGAGCCGCTCTATCCCGCCAACCTCCACACCGATCTTGCCCCGCTCATCCACGGCAAGAACAAGGTCATCTGGCTGCGCCCGCAGATGTACGAATCAATCCCCTACGAGCGCTGGCGATTTCACACCTACGTCGAGCTGATGCGCGGCGCGCGCGGCTGGCAGATTGCCCATGGCGCCGGCGACGCCTCACTCTTTCGCGGCCTGCACGGCGAGATGGAGTTCTGGAAATCGATCGTCGCCTCCACGGACATGGGCCCGCAGATCTCGATCGAGCCGGGAATCGAGCACTGGTCGCGCAAGCACAACGGCAAGACCTATCTCATTGCGGCGACGACGCGCGGCATCCCCTTCGGCCGCTGGGAGCGTTCCGACGATACGCCAATCCTTGGCAACCGCAGCCGCCTCACGCAGGATCGCCACGAGCTGCGCGACGAGACGAACGCCTACGGCATCGGCGCTAAACCGGAGGTCGGGGTCAGCGCGCACGGCATTCAATACCTCCCTGACGCGAAGTCTTGGCCCAAGGGTTCAAAGCTCGTGCAATGGGTGATGCTCGACCCGCAAAAGTCGCCCAAGGGGTTCATCATCTTGGCGAAAGCCGACGGCCGCTGGACGCACGCGGCCGGCTGGGGCAACAATGACTTGACGATCTTGCGCAAGGAAGCCGACACGTCCTACTGGTTCCTCAACGTCTTCTATCGTCACGCCAAGGGCTTCCTCGGCTGGGGCCGCGATCTGTTGCCGAAATCACTCGACTACATTCCCGACAAAGCGGTCGCGCAGGGCGATCTGCCCAAAACCGGCGCATGGGTGAAGCTCGAGTTGCCGCTCGACAAGATCGGCGCGACGGACAAACTGCTCGATGGCGTCGGTTTCCTGCACGATGGCGGCCGCGTCACGTGGGGACGCACGTCGATTGTTGGCCCCGACGGCGCGGAGACGCTCGTCTGGGGCGACTCGGTCGAATTGCCGCAGGCGGACCTCGCCAAGGTCAAGATTAGGGCCGAGGGTTTGAAAGCGGGAACACGCGTCCGCGTGCTCTTCGAAGATCGCGCCATCATCGCTCAAGACGGCTATTTCGAGGACGATTTCCGCGGCCAGGATCTGTATCAGCGTCACGGCGGCGGCGCGGGCTACGGCAACGCCCCGGTCGCGCTGCATCTCTACGAATGGTAATGGACGAATGTGGCACGACGCTCCGCGTCGTGGCATGCGACGCGGAGCGTCGCACCACATTTGATCACAACGGCTTCATTGCCTCGACGATACGCTTCGGCGGCTTGCCGAAAAACGCTTCATACTCTTCGCACGTCGGCTTCAAGCGCAGCGCGACCTTGACGGCGTGGCCCTTGGCGATGTCCGATAGCTTGTGGTTGGTGAATGGATTGCGAAAACGCTCGTAAGTCTCATCCGCGAATGACGCCACCAAATCCAGCCGATGCGCCAACGTCGGCACGATTTCCTCGTACATCAGATCGCGAATCCACCTGGCCGCGGCCTTGTCGGCGAGCAGGTTTTGCACGGTCTCGAATTGCCCGTGAAACTTGCCGACCATCGCCGTGTGCGTGCCGTTGAGGATGCGGACCTTGCGCAAAAAGAACGGTGAAATCTCCTCGGCGAGCCGGATCGCCGGATGATTGAAGAGCTTCACCTCCTTGTCGGCGGGCTTCTCCAGCGCCCATAGATAATAGGGCTCGGCACAGATCAGCAACGGATCGTCTTTGGACAGCGCGGGCTCGGGCATAGTAACGATGCAATCGACCAGGCTATTGAGCCAGACGCATTCCTCGCGCATCCATGTGCGAAAATCCTCCGGCAACTCCCAGGCCCGACTCTGCATCGCCATCAGTTCCGACAGCTTCTGCGCGTTGCATTCGATCAACTCGCACGGCAGCATCGTCACCGGCGAACCCCCGGCCTTAAAGCGAGTCCACAGCACTTGCGTCAATTTCCCAGGCAACGACTCCGGCGGCACCGAGAGCAGGCGATCGCGCGCGTCGAGGACATACCCCGACTCGGTCGCGTTCGTGACGATGAAACGCAGCGTCGGCGCCTTCGCGAACGCCAGAACGTCGGTCCATTGCCGGTCAGCGAGCAAGACGCGGCTGATCGACTTGACGCTCTCGCGGCGCTGTACCAGTTCGAAGTCTTGATAGCCACGTACGAGGATCTGATAGCCGTCGGGCCGTTGATTGAGTAGGTCGGCGCGTTGATCGTGCTCACGCTGCACGACGACGATGCGGCCGACGTTCTGGCCGCTCTCGTTGGCTTGATGCACGAAGCGATCGACGAAGGCGCGCAGGAAGCGGCCGGCGCCGAACTGGAGGAAGGTTTCGGGGAGGGTGGTCATGGAGGATTTTATCCCGTTTAGCCCCGCCTCGCAGAGGCGGGGCCCGCCATAACGTCAGGTCCGCCCGCCTCTGCGAGGCGGGGCTAAACGATGCCGCTCATTTCAACGTCTGCATATACGCGATCAAATCGACAAACTCGCGCCGGCTCAAGGTCGCCTCCTGATTGTCCGGCATCACCGAGATCTTCGACAAGGCATGACTCTCCACGTCGCTCTTGGCGATGCGCTCCTCCTTGTCGATATTCAAGACGCGCAGGAACTTGCCTTCGTCTTTCACCAGGCCGGTGAGTGTTTTGCCGTTCTTTAATTCGACGATTCCGGTCTCGAAACCTGTCTTGATAATTTTCGACGGATAGAGGACCGATTCGATCAGGTAGTCGACCTTCTGAGCCGCGATGCCCTTGAGCGAGGGAGCGAGCGCGGTCGTCGTCGTCGCGGTGGTGTGGCATTTCGTGCAGGCGTTGCGTTCGAAGACTTGCAGGCCCATCGCCGCGCGTTTGCCGCGATCGCCCGCCGGCATCTTGGCCAACTCATCGGTGGCGTACTTCGTCAGCGCGTTCTTGTCGACGGCGAGATTCGTCTTGCCATCGAGATGGCCCAGCACCAAATCGAGATCGTCCTTGACGCGCGGGTCGGCCTTGATGAGATCGGGCGCCCCGCGCACGAGCGCATCAACCAGGTCCGGTTGTCCCTTGAAGCTGCGCCACCAACGCACGGCCTCGGCACGCACGAACGGATCTTCACTGGCGAGCACCTTCTGCCAGCTGTCCTTCCGCGGCTTCGCTTCGACGCGCGCGATCGTCGATAGGTATTCGATCGTATCGTCGAATTTCGTCTTCGGATTGAGCACGCTGGTCCACAGCGGCTCGGTAAGCGATTCCGCCTTTGGTCCGAAGCGGCGTGCCAGTGTGTGGGCCGCTTGCTTGAGCGGGACTTGCGTCGATTGCAGTTGCCCGGCGATCTGCTTGAGCGCGAACGGCGTCGGCCCCTCGGCTTCGAGGAACTCGAACATGACGAGCTGATCGGCCGGCGTCGCGATCTTGAGCGTGCCCTTCTCGACCGCTTCGATGAGCCGTTTGCCCGCCGCGGCGTTGAGCTTGGCCGAGGCGAGCCCGCCGCCCGATTTCGCTTTGAGGACGAGGACGGCCTTGGCGACGGTCGCCGCCGGCACATCGTCGCGCGCGATCAGCGTCAAGAGGCCCGGCACGATCGACGCATCGCCGTCAAGCTCCGCGACCTTCAGCAGCAGTTGATGATCGAGCTTGCCGGGATTCTCGAGCGCTTTGCCGAGCGCATCCAGGGCGATCTTCTTGCTCGGGAAATTCTCGTAGCACGCGATGTCGATGGCGATCAGGCCGGCGAGGCGCAAGTCGGCGTCGTCGGAGGTCAGCAGTGTTGTGATATCCTTTTCATCGCCATTCCTAGCAAGGTGCCACGCCGTTTCGTAGCGGAGATGCGGGTCTTTTGCAGCGCCCTTCTCGAGAACGTCCAGGAAGCGACCTCGACCACCCAATGCTTGAGTTGAAATATGCACTTCTAAATAGGCTGCTGGATCCTCGTCGCGTTTGTACGGAACAATCTTTGTTTTCAGGTCGCCGGTAGTACTCGATCCGTAATGTCGCCTTATTTTGTAGTTTAGTCGCCGGACTTTCCAATCATCATGCTCGAAGCTGGCCAACGTGAGCCAGGACCACGAGTGCTTCGTATCCATGCGCAACATCGTCCAGAGTGCATTGGTAGCGCCCATTGGCTCTTTTGCGGTGTTCGCATGAACGCTAAGCTTTTTCACAATGCCGTCGCCGCGTTTGACGAGTTCATCCATCGCTTTTTCGCGAATCAAATGGCTCGGCGATCCGAGCGCGTCGATCGCGTAATCATCGTTCTTCCACTCCGCCGCGTCGAGTTTGTGCTTGACGACGGGCGCATCCTTGCCGACGTACTTCAAGCGCCAGATGCGGCCGGTTAGGTCGCTTTCGTCGTCGCGGCCGTACCAGTCCGCTATTAAGAGGCTGCCGTCCTGATCGAGGATGATGTGGGCCGGGCGGAAGTGTGGGTCCTTGCACCAGACGAGCGGCTCGCGCTTGACGATGTTGTTGCGCTCGTCGGGGACGAAGCGAAAGATGCCGCGGTTGGGGCCGGAGAAACCGTGGGCGCCCCAGTTGCACAGGAAGAGATTGCCCTGATATTCCTGCGGATACGCGGCGGCGTAGTAGCGCAGGAGCTGCGTGTGGGCGCCGCGGTGCAGCTCCTCCGACGGCGGGGCGAGCGGATGGTTGCCGGCGAGCCAGGTGTTATCGACGGCGCCGCGGCTGTAGCAGTGATAATCGACGCCTTCGATGACGCGGACGATGCGATTGGGATTGCCTTCGCCGTTGGAGAGGAGCCAGAGCTGGCCGAACGGGTCCATCTCGAAGGAGTAGGGGACGCGCAGGCCGTGCACGAGGCGTTCCATCTTCGAGCCGTCGGGGTTCATGCGGACGACGATGCCGGAGCCGCCGCGGCCGGAAGTCTTGTCCTTGTCAGGGCCTTGCAGGTTGATGGCATGATTGCCGACGCTCAGGTAGAGCTTGCCGTCGGGGCCCCATTCGAGGACGAACATGCCGAAGGGGTTCCAGGCTTTGTTGAGGTCGGTGACGATGGTTTTCTTGTTGGTGGCGAGGGGCTTGGCCTTCTCGCCTTGAGCGGGGGCCGCATTCCCCCCCTCTCCCCCTGTACTCAGGGGGAGAGGGGAGAAATGCGCCCTTGCCTTTTTCGTTGGGCGATTCGGGGAGGTCATAGGTGTATAGGTAATTATTCGCTGTCAACCAGAGCTTGTCCCCCTTGACGGCGATGCCCATCACCGGGTCGGCGAAACCGTCCGCAATCAGCGTGCGCGTGAAGCTGCCTTTGCCGTCCGGCTCGAGGCGGATCACGGGATTGGCGTACGGCTTGATCGGCGAACCCGGCGGGCCGTAGCGATACGTGTGGCTCTCGCTGACGATGATGCGGCCCTTGTCGTCCATCACCATCGTGATCGGGTTGATGACGAGCGGGTCGGCAGCGACGAGTTCGATCTCGAAATCCTTGGGCACGACGAAGTGCTTGATCTGCTCTTGCGGCGTCAAGCGGCCCTTGACGGGGACGGTCTCGTTGGTGTCGTAGCCGAACTGGCCGCCGCCCTTCTTGCCTTTGCCCTTCGCGACCGAGCCGCCCGTCAGGTTCCAGGGGCCGATCGACGGGTCGCCGAGCACAATGGCGGCGAACCACGTCGCATCGTCGAAGGCGATTGACTGCCAACCCGAAGGCGCCTTTTGCGTGATCTTGGTTTTCTCATCCGTAACAACGTAGAGATCTTTCTTGTCGTCGGTCTTGATGTGCAGCCGGGCGATGGCGCCTGCGACGCCTCCCTGGTTCTTCGCCTGGATGGCGAGCACGTTTTTGCCGACGACGAGATGCTTGGCGACGTCGTACTTATCGACCGTGGCCCATTCCGCGTCCTCGCCGATTTTTTGGCCGTTGACATAGGCGATGTATTCATTGTCGGCACTGACCCACACCTCCGCGGCAGTTGGTTTGGCGGTCAGCTCGAACGTGCGGCGCAGATAGCGCGGCTCGTTGTTCTGCATGACAGTGTTAGCGCTCGCTTCGTCCCAAATCCAGGCGGCGCCAGCCCAGCCCGGCGATTGGCTCTGGGCAGCGTGCAAGCCGAATAACATCAGCGTGGCACAACCGATGAATGCGAAGGAGGAATAACGAAGCGAGAGCATCCTTTTCATGGATCACCGTGGCGTGAGAAAATTGCGGAGGTTGAGAGGATTCTAGCAAGTCTGGACGTGAAATAACAGCATGAACGCGGTAATCCCAAAGATGTTGCGCCGCGCCGTTCCACGTCTGCGACTTGTTGGCAGGAACTCGCTGCCGACGTAGAGTAACGTGGAAGTAACGAGTCACACGCCACGAGGACGGAATCGCGATGCAGAATGCCCACGACCCCTATGCCGCCCTGCGCCATCGCGATTATGGCCTGCTCCTGGGCAGCAACGTGCTGGCGGCAGCGGCGGCGGAGATGCAGTTCGCGGCCGCCGAGTGGGAGCTATTTGAACGCAGCGGGCTCCCGGAGTACCTCGGCTATGGCGGGCTGGCGCAGTTCCTGCCGGTGTTGCTTCTGGGGCTGCCGGCGGGGCAGGCGGTGGACTACTTCAATCGCAAGTTCCTGCTGATGGCGGCCCATGCGCTGATGATGCTGGCCTCGGTCGGGCTGGTACTCGTGTCGTTGCTAGGTTGGCCGGTGGAGATGATCTTAGTCTTCATGGTCCTGGCAGGGTGCAGCCGGGCGTTGGGAATGCCGGCGCGGTCGTCGCTCCTTCCGCTCGTTGTGCCGGTGGAGGTGATCGGCAACGCAGTGACGTGGACCAGCAGCGGCTGGCAGGTCGCCCGTGTCACCGGCTCGGCGCTGGGGGGGCTGATCATCGCAATCACCAAGCGGCCCGCGGACGTGTATGAGGCGACGGCCATCGGTCTGGTCGTGTGCGTGGTTGCGGTCGTCTTCATTCGTCCACGCCTGACGGCGCGGCCCGCCGAGCCGCGCTCACTCGGCAACCTCCTCGCGGGAATCCGCTTCATCTGGCGTCAGGACTTGCTGTTAGCGGCGATCACGCTGGATCTGTTCGCGGTGCTGCTCGGGGGCGCGACCGCCCTGTTGCCCATCTACGCCAAGGAGATTGTTCGCGTCGATGCGCTGGCTGCCGCCCTGGGCGCCCTCCTGCCGCCGGACCTTATGACCAGGCTCGACGTAAATGCCGTGTCGTTTGGCCTATTGCGGGCGGCGGAATCGATCGGGGCGTTCGTGATGGCGATGGTGATCGCACATCGTCCGCCGATGCAACGGCCGGGGCGCGCGCTGCTCTGGTCGGTTGCGGGCTTCGGAGCGGCCATCATTGGCTTCGGGCTGTCGACGAATTTCTTCGTGTCCTTCCTCATGCTGGCGCTGACCGGCGCTCTCGACAACGTCAGCGTCGTCATCCGCGGCACGCTCATGCAGATGCTGACGCCGGACGAGATGCGCGGCCGAGTGGCGGCGGTGAACTCGATTTTCATCAGCTCGACCAACCAGCTCGGCGCGTTCGAGTCGGGCATCGCCGCGGCGTTGATGGGTCCGGTCGCGGCGGTTGTGGTCGGCGGCTGCGGCACGCTGCTCGTCGTCGCTAGCGCCGCGCTGTATTGGCCGCGCTTGCGCCGCCTGGAGCCGTTGCACACTTTGAAGGATCACGGGTGACGCTCATGACGGAGTCGAATCGTTCCGTTAGCCGGACGCGCAAGCGACGGATTTTTTCCTTTCCGTCGCTTGCGCGTCCGGCTAACAGGTGCCGAATACCGAGCTACACACGCGCGGCGGGAAACACCATGCCGTGTTGGAATAATCTGGCACTATGGTTCTAAATGCGTTATGCTGAGCCAATTGTCAAAGAGAGAATGTGCCCATGTTGACCGGGGCGAAATCGACTTCCCTGTTAAGGTTCATCCGCAAGCTTGCCGGGGCGCCGACGCGCGACGCCACGGACGGCGAGCTCGTTGAGCGTTTTGTCAACCAGCAGGACGAGATCGCCTTTGAAACGCTGATCGATCGTCATGGACCTATGGTCTGGGGTGTGTGCCGGCGCGTACTGGGCAACAGTGCCGATGCGGATGATGCTTATCAGGCTACATTTCTCGTCCTGGCGAAGAACGCTGGCTCGATTCGCAAACTTGCCTCCGTCGGGCCCTGGCTGCACGGCGTGTCGCTGCGGATCGCCCAGAAGGCGCTCGCCAATGCCGCGCGGCGGCGCAAACATGAGATAGAGGCGGCCGAGGCACGCTCCCAGCAGGCTGAAGACAGCCTGACGCTGGGCGAGGTAAAGCAGATTCTCGATGAAGAGCTGAACGCATTACCGGAAAAATACAAGGCGCCGCTGGTGCTCTGCTGTCTGGAGGGCAAAAGCCGCGACGAGGCCGCCGAGGAACTCGGCTGGTCGGTCGGTTCGCTCAAAGGACGCCTCGAGCGGGCGCGTGAATTGCTCGGTCAGCGCCTGGCGCGGCGTGGCTTGACGTTGTCGGCGGGGCTAATCGTCGTGACATTGCTCGAAGGCGCCAGCGTTGCCGCGGCTCCGGTAGGCCTGTCGGCGCTGACGGTCTCCGCGTGCGGCCAATTCGCGGCTGGGCAGGCGGTCGCAGGCGTCGTGTCGGCGCAGACGCTGGCCTTGACGCAATCGTGCCTGAGCGGACTCTTCATCGCCAAGCTCAAACCGCTCGCCCTTGGCATTGTGCTTCTCTTGGGGGTGGGCGTCGGCTATCCTCTGGTCGTTCCCGGCGTTGGCCACGATCGCGCGGTTGAGAACGTCCAGGTTCAGCCGATGCCCATGCAACAGGTTCAGACTCCAGCGAAAAAAGTGATCGAACGCGCTTCGCCGCCTCCGGAACCGGAGAAGATGGTGTCCATCGCCAATCCACCGCACGAGCCCAAGCCGCCTCCGAAGGCGCCGCCCAAGAATAAGGTAAATCGTCTTACGACAACTTCTGTCCCGCCTGCGGCACCGGTCAACATATCGGTGTCCCCCAGAAGCGGTGAAGGCCGGGCGTCGGGAATCGTCGGCGAAGCAAAAAAGAAGCCGTTACCGACCCCGCCCGAACGATGACGGGGCCATTTTTCCTGCGCGGCTTCACAAAATCACGCATCGGTTTTCGGTAGCCGCGTATGCTCGGCGATCAGCACGTTGGCGATGGCCATTGCGACCAACACGAACGACACCGAGCTATATGGGACTTCAAACCATTTCGAGCGATTGCGCAGATCGATGAACAACAGTTGCCGATCCGCGATGACCCGGATGACATTGGGCCAGGCGAAGAGGACCTTGCCCGTCCGTATGCCTGCGTGCTCGAATGCCATGACACCCAGCGTAAGATGCGCGCCAGCGACCAACTCGGCGAGGCGCGGCAAGAATTGGCTGGCGGAAATGCGCAGCTCAATGAGCTCCATCAACGGCATGATTTCGGGAGACTGGTCCGGCGCGATTTCAAGGAAGAGACCTTCCGCGCTTTCGATCACGAACCACGGAATGCCGAACTCCCGGCTCACCTTCAGGTCGCGAATGTCCTCCCAGCGTGTCGCTTCGACGCGCCGGCCGACCATACACAACATGCCTTCCTCAAATACCCAGATGGTGGACGCGAAACGCCGAATGCGAAAGAACGTATACCACATGGCGGCGGCGAGAACGCCGAGCGAGAAGAGTGTCCCGACCGCGAGCTCGGAGTTTGACGCGACGACGAATTGGCCACGCTGCTTCATCATCAAGGCGGCGCCGCAGCCGAACAGGCCAGTGACGCCGAACATGAGACAGGCCCAACCGACGACGCTGGTGTAGAGCCAGCTCTCGCCGCTGCGGTTGATCGTGCCGATGGCGCGTTTCCAACCGTCCATCTCGGCCGGCAATCGCTCCGGCAGCGGATCGCGAGGCACCCGGCGCATGTCCGGCAGCGCGCGCGTGGCCAGCTCGACGAGTTCACGCTGGATCGCCGGCGACAGCGAGCGCATCTCCTCCCAGTTTGCATACCGATCGGGCAACGCGGTTGGCGTACCAGCGGGATCGTGCGGCCCTCGTTCGACGTAAACTTCGACGGGGCCGACATTCGCCATGATGCCGGTCTCCAGCACCAGCGCTTGACCGCAGCGCACGCATTGCGCTTGTGCCAGATTGTCCGGCACTTGATATCTTTCTTGACATTGGGGACAGGTGACGTGCCGCACGGCGTTTCCATTGAGAAGGAGAACATCGTCGGCATTGTATGTTGTCCGCGAAACGCAAGCGAGGGCGCCAGCGCATCCCACGCTTGCCTGGCGTTCATTTCGGCACGATCCAGCCGGGACGTTGCAATAAGGGCTGACGAGGCGAACAACCACAGCCCATCGATGCGCAGATCGATGCGGCAAAGCTGAGCCAGAGGGCGACGAAACCGAGCTTCTTCAGGAACGCCTGCATGGGGGTTCTCCATTTCATCGTGATATATTAGTAACTACTAACATAAATATCGGCACGAACAAGCGGCAACTTGAGCCCGGTACATCGCCGGTGAAACCATTGCTGACTCGGGACAGAAGGAAATGTGCTCGATCACTTCTCCGCAGGTGGCGGGATTTCGAGTTGCTTGCAGATGGCGCGGGCCGTGAACGTATCGATCTCGGGATGGCGCGGCATGACGCTCCATCGGCCATTGGCGGGATTGAAGACGCGCGTGTGCCGGCTCCCCTCCTTCACGGCGCAACCGTGTCTCAGAACGTGTTGCAGTAATTTTCGGCGTTTCACGCGGGTACTCTGAGTGATTCGATCGCCATGGGGACGCGTATGCTCACGGGAATCGACTCCGCGAAGATCGCCTTTTTGTCCTTGGCGCGCGGGTTCGGCCGCGGCAGCGGAATGCCTTCTTCAATATGCGTCTCGGCCATGACGCGCAGCGCGTCGCGGATCATGCGCCGGGCGGATCGCAAGGTCCTTCCCTGGCTGATCGCTCCTGGAAAGTCGAGCACGATGGCGACGATCCAGCCGTCGTCGCCTTCGTAGAAAGCTGCATGATATTTCAGCATCGGAGTTTCCTGGGTGCGGTTGATCGTTTAACTTCTACTACCAGATTTCTTGCACGTTTGGTCAGGCGGAGCTCAGATTCTTTATCGGTTGGGCCGACCCCAGGCGTCTTGAATTCGCCGAAAGTCTCGGCGTCGTATCCGGAGTGATACGACTTCGATCGCTTCAGAAGGCCCGGAATCAAATCGTCGGCAATACCTTCGTCGTACATTCTATCACCCGTCGCCTTCGACCGCGCCACAGCTCAGTGGTTTTTGGCCGGATCATCAACCGACGATGCCGGAGGATCCAGATCGGGCGACGATGGCATCGGTGTCGACGTCGAAAAAAGCCAGCCGTCCGACAGGAAACTGCCGAGCAAGCCGCCGAGCATGCCGAGGGCGATGGGGCCGAGCGGACCGATGTCGTCCGCGTGATAGACCGGCGCCAGGAAAAGACCGCAGCAGGCGCCGACGGCAATGCCCAGCCACGAACTCCGGTAACTCGCGAGGCCGACGCCAAGACCCGCCAATACCAGCCCCATGATCCAGCCTGCCAGCCAGTAGCCGAACGCGAAGCCCATCACCAGACCGAGAACGAGCTGCGTGCGGCGGAGTTGGGCCTCGATTTCCGGCGGCGCGGCCGGATGTTCGAGCGGCGCCCAGCCAGGCGGCGTCACTGGGGAAGACGCAAGCGTGGCATCCTCATACGTGATCGGCGGCGCCATCCAACGCTCCAGTTCGTCGGCACTTGGATTATCGCCCGGCGTGAAGCGCACCTGCTCCGGCGTCAGAATCTGCGCTTCCGCATAAGCGTCAGGCGAAATCATCGCGATAGCGTTACGTGTCGGCGACCAGGCGATGCCGTTGTTTGCGAGAATCTGTGCGGCCTCGCATTCGCTCTCGCGCAACAGGCCGAGCAAGAGATGCTCCGGCCCGATCATTTGATGATGAAACAGCGCCGCCTCGTCCGCCGCGGCGTGGAATACGCGCCGGCTGGCCGGGCTGAGCGGAAACTGCTCCAGCGCCATGCCGCCGTCGTGACGCTGGAGCGACAGCTCGACTTTGCGCAGCACCAGGTCCGGATTGGCGTTGATGGCGCGCAAGAGCGCCGCGGCCGGCCCGTCCGCGTCACAGAGCAAGCCGAAAAGGAGATGTTCGGTGCCGACGAAGTCATGCTGCCAGCGTTTCGCCTCGCGAAACGCCCGCTGCATGACGCGCCGCGCGGAAGCAGTGAAACGGGAGAACACGGTCATCCTCGGAATGCGTTGCTGTCGCGCTCATTATATTCCTGACCGAGGCAGTCGCAGAAGTCATGAAAATGGCGAAAACACCACTTCTTACTGGACTCGCCAATCCCCCCTGGTACATTGTTTTGCAGTCTCATGGGACGCGCCACGGTCGTAGAGTGCGTTGCGGACGGGCCCCCTCTTGGCAAGCGCATGGTGCGTCCGCGCTGTACCTTACCACAGCATTTGAACAACATTCCCTTTTTGTCCCTTCGGAAAAAGGAGCAAAGCATGCGTATCCAGTCCCTTGTCGCCGCGTTGTTGACGAGCGTGATCGGTCTCGTCGGCGCCGCGCCTTCGTTTGCCCAAAAGGACACCAAGCCGATCGAATTGAAAGGCGAAGCCAAGCGCAACGCTCACGCCTACAAGCTCGAACGCGGCGCCACGTACCGCCTGACCGTCAAGGCCGAGGGCTTCGTGCCGATCCTGCACCTCGCCGACAAGTTCGGCCCGATCAGCAGCGCCTTCAACGACGCCGGGCAAAATCACGCCAGCTTGGTCTTCAGTTCGCGCGAGACGATGGAGTACCAGCTCATCGTCGAGTTCGATCCTCTCGCACGCATCGAAAAGGGGCCGCACACGTATACGATCACCATCGAGAAGGCCAACTTCGCGGCCGAGAAGGACATCAAGGATCCGCTCAAGATCAATGCGCAAACGGTCAAGATGGTCGCCGGGAAAATCTACGCCATCACGGTAAAGGCGCTGAATTTCGAGCCGGACATCCGCATCATCGACGGCGCCAAGGTCGTGGCCCAGCGTGATAATCCGGGGCCGATGCCCGATCCGTTCGGCAAGGACAAACTGGACAAGCGCGAACTCGAGACCACCCTGACGTTCACGCCGACGCAAACCAAAGACTATCGCCTCCTCGTCACCGTCGGCCCGCATTCGAAGCACGACGCCGGCCCGTTGAACTACACGACGACCATCGCCGAGCTCAAGCCGGAGTTGTCGCTCACCGCCAAGATCACGAAGAACGACCCGGCCTACGCGCCGCACGGCGGATCGCACCACGTTCACGAAGTCAAATTGGAGGTCGGCAAGACGTATCAGATCGACATGATCAGCAAGACCTTCGACACCTATCTCTTCTTGGAGAATAGCAACAAGGAGGTCCTGGTCTCCAACGACGACGGCGGCGGCGATCTCAACGCGCGGATCATCTTCCGTCCGACCAAGACCGACACGTACCGCGTCATCGCCACGACCTTCGCGCGCGAACGCATCGACGCCGGCGAATACACGCTGACCGTCTTGCAGAACGCCAACGCTCAGCCGTTCAATGCGAACCCGTTCAAGAAGGATCTCTTTCCGCCCAAGTAAAGCAAAGAGCTCACGCCAAGGCGCAAAGACGCAAAGGAGACACGTTCAGCATTTCTTGGCGCCTTGGCGTGAGTCCATAATCAAAGCGGTCATGAATGCGACGCCACGGTACGCATGGTTCCCTAAGATACGAACAACTTCAGCTCCTTCCGTACTCTAACCGGCAACGAAATCATACGGTTGCCCGACTGAGGATTTACGCAATGATTGTTTTTGAATGCCCCTCGTGCCAGACAAAAATGCAGGCTGCGGAAGAACACGCAGGCCTGTCGGTGCAGTGTCCCAACTGCCAGCAGATGGCGAGCATCCCAAGGGGAGATGCACCCGCGGCGGCGGTTTCGGTCACGCCCATGTCGCCGCCGGCGTCGACGGGACTGACGACGCCGGATCTCGCCCAGCCGTCGCGGGAGGACTCCCGGCGGCGCGACGAATACGATGATCGCGGCCAACCCCCGCGCGGCCGAACGGGGCCGGGCGCGGGCAAGGCCGCCGCCAAGGGCATGGGCGTCGGCATGATTATCCTCATCGTCCTTGGCGTCAGTTGCTTCGTCCTCCTCATTCCGGGTGCGATTCTCGTCGCCTTGCTCGTGCCGGCCGTGCAGAAGGTGCGCGAGGCGGCGGCGCGGACGCAATCGACCAACAACCTCAAGAACATCGCCCTGAGCTTTCATGGCTTTCACGACGTTAACAAGCGCTTTCCTTTCAATGGCTCCGATGAGGATGTTTTCAAAGGGGGAGGGCCGAAATATCAGAAAAAGGCCGTGGGCCAATCGTCCACCTCAGGGAGTTGGGCGTTCCAGATTCTGCCCTACATTGATCAAAATCACATGTTCGGCAATCCAGAGATCGGCCGACAATCCGGCATTCCGATTCTCATGTGCCCCGGCCGCAGCCGACCAAATTTCGAGCACGGCGGCGGAGCGTGGACCGATTACTTCATCAACAATTACGTAAACAATGCGGAAGGCGCCTTAAAACCTGATGGGCCGGATCAACGGCGATCGATGGCCGGCATCATGGACGGCACCTCGAACACAATCTTTGCGGGCCATGGCAACATCAGCGTGCCGCAATATTCCCTCGCGGCGAACGTCGCCATGTCCAGCAACATCTTCATGGGCGGCACCGACGGCACCATGCGCGCCGGTAACAACGGCCGAGCGAATCCCACGGGCGTGTCCCTGCTACGCGATTCGCCGAATTTGCCGCAGGTCGGCAGCTGGGGCGGCCCTTTTCCCGTGGGCGGCCTGATGGCAATGGGCGACGGCGCCGTCCGAATTTTTCCTTACAACACCAATAACTTCGGCGCATTCCTGACTCCCAACGGCGGTGAACAGGTTTTCGTGCCGTGATTCGCATGTTGGAGAGGCGCTCGAGCCATGCCAAAATTGATCGTGATCGTCTGCGCCTGGCTGCCCGACGGCGAAATCGAACACTGGCGGCACACCTTTCCCGATATTGACTTTCTCGACGCCAAGACGCCGGATGCTCTGCTGCGCGCCGACATCGCCTATGGGCTGCCCGATCTTGCTCGCTTGCCGGAAGCGAAGAAACTGCGTTGGATCCAGCTCGCCTCCGCGGGTGTGCCGCACGCGCTGTGTCCGCTCGCGCAGGCACAGGCGATTCGCGTCACGAACCTGGCCGGACTTTACGGGCCGACAATTGCCGAACACGCCCTCGCCATGCTATTGGTTCTCAATCGCAACCTGCACATCGTCCAGCGACAGCAATTAACGAAGACCTGGGACCGCAGCGTCATGAACACGATGCGTGACCTTCATGGCAAGACGCTCGCCATCGTCGGCATGGGCAATATCGGCTGCAACATCGCGAGGCTAGCGCGGGCGTTCGGCATGCGCGTCGTCGGCTGCCGACGCACGGAAACGCCGTCCGCATACGTCGATCGATTGTACCCGCGTGCGGATCTGGCGGCGATGTTCGCGGAGGCCGATCATGTCGCCATCGCCGCGCCGTTGACGACAGCGACGGAGGGGATGGTCGGTCCAGAGGCTTTCCAGGCGTTGAAGCCGGGGGCGATTCTCGTCAATGTGTCGCGCGGGCCGATCGTGCAAGAAAAAGCTCTTATCGATGTTTTACGTAGCGGCCATTTGCGCGGCGCGGGGCTGGACGTGTTCGCGGGCGAACCGTTGCCCGCGGACCATCCGCTCTGGACGCTGCCGAACGTGCTCGTCAGCCCGCACTACAGCGGCGAGACGGTGAACACGTCGGCACTGCCCGCCCGGCGTTTTCTGCGCAATCTCCGGGCGTTCGGCCAGGACGAATTGCAAGAGGGGCTTGTGGATCTCAAGCACGGCTACTAGAATAGCGTCGGTATTACCAAGTATGCCTCTCGGAGCGATGCCGATGCGCCGCGCGTATCTCCTTATCCCGCTGGGCTTTTTGTTCATGTCGCTGGGTCTTGTCGGTTGCAGTCCTGCTCCCAAGATGTGGACCGGGGCGAAGGAAGGCCAGAAAAAAATCCTCGTCTCCTTCCCGCCGCTCTATGCAATCACCCAGGCCGTCGCGGGCTCGGACGCCTACGTTTTGTGTTTACTCACGACGCAGGGGCCGCACGACTATCAAGGGGATCAGAAGGATCTCTTCATGGTCAACGAGGCCGATCTGTTTATCTATCATGGGATGACGCTGGACGATCAATTCGTCAGCAAAATGCTGCGCAATCACAAGAATCGCACGCTCACGTCGTTCGCCGTCGGCAATGCGCTGGAAAAGAAACGGCACGACTTGATGCTTCACGGACATCACGACGAGGGGCCCGAACACAAAGGCCACAAGCATGGCGATCACGATCCGCATCTCTGGCTGGGCATTCCGCAGACCGTCGAGATGACCAAGCTGATTGCGGCCCAGCTTGCCGAACTTGATCCGGCAAACAAGAAAGGCTACGAGAAACGTGCCGCGGAATTCGTCGTACAACTCGACAAGCTGCACGCGGACGGCAAGGCCAAGTTCAAGGACAAGAAAAACAAGAAGTTCATCTCCATGCACGAGGCATTCGAGTACTTCGCCGACGCGGATCATGGTTTCGATCTCACGATCGCGGGAGTGATTCAAAAGAAGCCGGGCCTGGACCCCGATGCCGCGAGCATGGCCAAGCTGATCGAGACCTGCAAGAAGGGGGACGTCAGAGTGATTGCCGTCGAGCCGCAGTATTCGCAGGCACAGGCCGAGACGCTGCAGCGAACGCTGAAGAAGGCGGGCATCGACGCGCGTATCATCACGCTCGATACGCTGGAGACGGCGGAAGCGGGGAAGGATCAGAAATTCAATCCCGATCCCGAGTATTACCTCAAGAGAATGAAAGAGAACATCGACACGCTCGCCAAGGCGCTGCCATGACCTTCTCCCCTCTCCACCTGTACTCAGGGGGAGAGGGGTTGGGGGTGAGGGGGCCGGACGTGCAAAAACAAAATCCCACACGCAACTGGTCTGAGAATCAAATTCCTGGCCATTCGTCCCCCTCACCCCCGGCCCCTCTCCCCCTGAGTACAGGGGGAGAGGGGAGAAGAATAACTCCTCACCTCTGGCCCTGAGTACAGGGAGAGAGGAGAGAAATACCATGAACCCGCCACTCGTGACTATTCGCGATCTGCACGTCGAGCTGGGCGGCAACCATGTCCTGTGCGGGTTGTCCACCGTGATTCCCAGCAAGGAGATCGCGGCCATCGTCGGGCTCAACGGCTCCGGCAAGACGACGCTCTTGCGTGCCTTGCTCAAGGAAATTCCCTACACGGGCGAGATCCGCTTTCACTGCGGGCACGATCACACGCATACCAGTCCTTCCCACGTCGGCTACGTGCCACAAAAGCTGCGCCTCGAATCGAACATGCCCATGACCGTACGCGATCTCTTGGGCATCGCCATGCAGCGGCGGCCGCTCTTTCTGGGCTTCGGCGCCGGCGTCAAAATGCAGATGTCGGCGATGCTCAAGTTAGTCGGCGCGAGCTCCGCGCTGCTCGATCGCCCCGTCGAGAAGATCTCCGGCGGCGAATTGCAACGTGTCCTCTTGGCTCTCGCCATGCAGCCAGAGCCCGAACTCTTGCTCCTGGATGAGCCGGCAGCCGGTGTGGATGTGACGGGGCAGGAGCAGTTCTACGATCTGATACATCGGCTCAATCGCGAGCATGGCACCACGATTGTTCTGGTGTCGCACGACATCAACATGGTTTCCAAACGCGCCCATCGCGTGATGTGCATGAAGGACGGCAAAATTCACTGTCAGGGAACGCCGCGCGAGTTGACGCCAGAGATGTTGACGCAAATTTTTGGAGCCCAGCACGGGATGTTCGCGCACGATCATTAGTAGCGGTCAGCTATCAGCCAAAAAAAATCGCCGCCGTTTGGTGAGTAACAACCCACGAATCGGCGGCAGTGTATTGGCTGATAGCTGATAGCTGATAGCTATTGCCTAATGATTGTGCAGAAACTCCGAGCTATTCAGGAGCGCCCAAAAAACATCGGAGACGGCATCGCTCAGGTTGCCCGTGGCGCCGCCGCGTTCGAGATACGGGACGAGGCGCTGCATTTCGTCCGGGCGCGGGGGCCGCGACAGCACCATGCGATAGAGCGACCGCAAACGTCCTGGGTGGCCGCCGTCAAGCCCCGGATTCGATAGGTCTTGCAAATCTTCGTTCGTCGCGACCTTCGTCCGCTCGGCCATGAACTTGCCGTTCATCATAAAGAGGGCTTGTAGGATCGACGTTTGCGGCTCATGACGGCGGTCCTGGTTGGTGAACTTCAAGAGGAACTGCTGCCGTGCCGATTGTTGTTGGCGCGGGTCGAAGAACTGGTTCAGGTTGCCGGGCATGAGGAGCGTCTTGCGCAGATCGGAGCTGGGGCTGGTAGTAGCGAATACCAAGCTGTCATAGATCTGCTCGGGCGTTAAAGCGCGGATCGGCATGCGAACGAACAGGTGATAGTCCTCTTTCTCCGCGAGCTTGGCGCCGCCGGAGGAGCGCTGGTAGGCGTCGGTGTGAACGATGGCGCGGATCAGGAATTTGGCATCGAAGTTATTGTCGATGAGCGCCTTGGCGAGATCATTGAGCAATTCGGGAACCGTGATCGGGATGTCGTCGGACGGCTCCATGATCGGTTCAAGTAGGCTGACGCCCATCAGGTGCGACCACAGGTGATCGGCCATCGCCCGCGCGAAATACGGATTGTCAGGCGACGTGACCCACTTCGCCAGAACGGTGCGCGACGTATCGCCGCCTTCCCAGGTCGGCTCCTTGCCGGTAAGGAATTTTGCCTTGACGACCTTGTCCGTGCCAGGGATCAAGATTTCGCGGCCCGGCGTGAAGTTTGCCTGCGGCTGCGCGGGTTGCACGATCGGTCGGCGAATCATGTTTTGCGGCGTCGAATAGAACGCGGCGAATTCCCAGAACTGATCCTGTTTCCACTTTGCGAACGGATGCGCGTGGCACTGAGCGCATTCGATTTTCACGCCGAGGAAGACGCGCGAGGTCGCCGCCGCGAGGTTCTCGGCCTTGTTCTCGTTGGCCTGGAAGAACACCGCCGGGCTGCCCTGGCCCTGCATGCCGGGCTGGAAGCCGAAGTTCGGGTTGCCGCCTTGATTGCTGGTCAGCAGTTGGAAGACGGTCTTGTCAAGCGGCACGTTGCCTGCGACGCGATCACGAAGCCAAACCTCGAATTGCGGAACCTGGAACTGAAACTGCGTATTGGTCTGGTAACCGAGCATGATAGCGCGCCAGACGTTGGCGAAGTGCCTGGAGTGTTCCTTGGAGTAATCGGCGTTGTCGAGCAAGCGATCGACCCAGATCCAGCGTTTCTCGGACCTATCGTCATCGATGAAGTCGGTGACTGGGGTAAGATCTGGAATGCGGCCCAGCAGGTCGAGATTTAGCCGACGGAAGAAGACGTAATCATCCGCTTTTGCTGCGGGTGCGACCTTGGCCTTCTGCCACACCTTGGCGAGGTGCGCGTCGATTTTCTTGCTCAGCGCGATAACGGCGTCTTTGTTGTAGGCGGGCGTGGACTGCCCCCAGGCGGGAGCGAACGCACACACGAAGATGCCCAATACCGCAAGGGCCCAGCTGCGCCGCAACATGGCTTCAGTCTCCTCGGTGTGATTTGGCATTTGAAACGACGGTTGTCATTATGACGAGTGAATTTACAAAAGTGAACAAAAATCTTGCGATTCTTGACGGCGACGCCAGACGGAACCCGCGGGGAAACAGAGCACGCACGTTCGGAAATAGCGAAAATCACTTGTGCAAGAATAATCGGCTCTGCACGATCTCGTGCACCAGCGCGCGCATGCCGTAATCCTTGGCGCGAATGCTGCGGACGATCGCCTCGATCTCAGCCTGGTCGCCGAGCTGTGGGGCAGCGCCGGTGGCGTAGGTCGCGAGTTTGCCGGCCAGGGCACGGGCGAGTTGGTCCTTATCTTTTAGGAGGATCCGTTTGAACTCGTCGATATCGCGGAATTTTTGGCCGTCGGCCATCACGTCGGCGGCGTCCACGTTGGGCCCTTGCAGGTAAGGCATGCGTCGGCCGTCAAGGATGACCGCCTTGCCGTTGCCGCTGATGCGGTAGTAATCGCGCCAGCCGCCAATGACGTCGAAGCTTTCGAGCGCGAAGCCGGGCGGATCGATCTTGGCGTGGCAACTAGCACAGGTGGCGACCGAGCGGTGCTTGGCGAGTTGCTGGCGTATCGAGATGGTGCCGCGGATATCGGGATCGACGGCGAGCACGCCTTCGGGGGGCCGCGGCGGCGGTTGATCGAGAATGCGTTCGAGGACCCAGGCGCCGCGCAGAATCGGCGACGTGTAGGTTCCGTTCGCCGTCACTTTCAGGACGCTCGCCATTGTCAAAACGCCGCCGCGATGGCTGTCCTTGGGCAGTGGCACCTTTTTGAATTCCCAAAGCCCAGGGACGGTCGTCCCTGGGCTTTCGGGGATACCGTAATGGCGCGCGAGTCGGCCGTTGAGCATCGTGAAGTCGGAGTGGACGAAGCTGGTCAGGCTGAGGTCGTTCCTGAGCACTTCCTCGAAGAATAGATACGTCTCGCGCAGCATCGAGTATTTGAGCATGTCGTCGTATTCGGGATAGAGGATGTGGCTCGGCACGGTGGCGTCGATGTCGCGCAGGTTGAGCCATTGGCCGACGAAGTTAATCGTGAACGCTGACGCCTTCGGGCTTTTGAGCATCCGTTCAACCTGGCCGTGAAGCGTCTTGGGCTCACTGAGCTTCTTCTGCTCGGCGAGCGTCAGCAGTTCCTCATCGGGCATCGTACTCCACAGAAAATAAGATAGCCGGCTCGCCAATGCGAAGTCGTCAAGTTTGCCGGGCTTTTCACGAAGGAAGAGAAAATCGGGCGACACCATCACGCCCATGAGACCGACGCGGACGGCTTGCTCGAACGTGTACTTGTCGGCGAGACGGCCCTTTACCAGCTTCATGAAAGGCTTGAGGTCATCGTCCGTAACCGTCCGTCGGAAAGCGCGCCGAGCAAAACTGCGCAAGATCCGCTCGGCGTCTTCTTCCGGTTTCGTCGACGCGACCTCAACGCGCTTGCTGAAGTTGAAGATCGGCGCCGCCTTCTGCGCCATGTCGCCGAAGATGCTTCTATGGCTCTGTGGCGGCCAGACGTCATGAAGCGGGCCTTCCACGTCCACCCATTGCACGGCCAACCCGCGGCCCTCGTAAACATCCGCGCCGATCTTGTGAACGGCCTGAGCGCTCGCGAGTCCGTAGGGATGGATGCGAATCGAGGCGCGCGGCTCCAACGTCTCGACGAACTCCAGCACGTTCGGCTTGTCGGCGGCGGCGTCGAAGTAACCGACCAGATGACTGCTCCCGGCCATTCCCATTCGGCCGGCGTCAACGCGATACGTGACCGGCTTGCCCATGCTTTGAAAACCCGACGCCGAGATGTGGAAGCGATAGTTGCCGCGGTCGGGCGGGTAAAATTGATACAGATTGATCGCCTGCCAGGCAGACGAGCTGAACATCACCACGGCGTCGTCGTCGAGTTTGCGAAACACACGCTCGGTGGTGGTCTTGACTTGGTGCGTGTCCTTGAGGCTATAGCGTTTCTTGATGAGCGGCGGCTGGGGACCATTGGCGATGGCGATATTCAAGGATTTCTCGGCCGCTTCGAGATACTTGTCCATCAAAAAGGATGAAACGTGCAGGGCCTCCGCGACGTTGTCGAACCCGTTGGCGGAACTGTCGAGGGGGAGCATCTCTTTGAGTTCGACGTAGATGCCGAGCAGATCGCGCACCGTATTCTCATATTCATTGCGATTGAGCCGGCGCAAGACGACGCGCCCCTGCTCGCGGCGTGCCGTTTCGGCCGCCTGCATGCGCCCGGCGATCCAGTCGAACAGGGCGCGGACTTCCTTATCGGCGGGACGCGGCTTCCCCTTCGGCGGCATCGCGCCGCTCTTGAGTTGTTCGATGACAGTGAGCCAGCGTTCGCGACTGGCGGCGTCCGTGAAGTCGGCCGAGAGCCGATCGATGCGGAAGTTGCCTTTCGGCTTTTCCGTGTCGTGGCATTCCTGGCAATGCTTGACAAACAGCGGCCGCACCTGCATGTCGAAGAGCTTTTCGCTTACTTTTTGATCCCCGCCGCCCGTCGCATTAGCCGGGCTGACGATACCTCCAAGCATGAATGCAATGAGGCTGCATTGAACGAAAACTCGCAATGAGACGGAGAAAATCATGACGGCTCTCTCGGATTGCCCTGATTGAGGCAATGTGATGATGCGACGTCGGTCGGGAGGAATCAAAGACGTGTTTAGTCTATCCGAGAGGTGAAGCCCATGCAATTCGATTGCCCATTTCGTGCCTGCCGTAACCGGCGGACTATTTGTCCGGCTGACCCTCGCAAATGATGCTGTCGCAGGTGTAATGCAAGAGCGAAACAAGGCGTAGAGTGATTGGACGTTGAAGAGGTGGTTTCAAGGCCGAGCACCGCCATGAACGCGAAGAGAGCGATGCTGGTGTGCGTGATTTGATCACGCCAAATGCTCGTGCTTCGTTCAGCCATTACGCTTGTATCGCCACCATGGTCCCGTAGAATGGCGAGAATCCGGATGGATGCCTATCCGAAAGATTCCTTTTCTTTTGTTAGGATGCAACATGAAGGCGCGCGTTCTGGTCAGTCTAGCCGTGGTGCTCGTTCTGGGGTTGCCGCGGTCCACGATCGCTCAACCGGGCAAGGATAAAAAGCCTGCGGTCAAGTGTGCCGAGAAGCAGAAACCGCCGCTCCAGATCACGCCCAAGAGCGATGATCGCGAGTTCGTCATCACCTTCCCGACCTCCGAGCCGGAGAACTGGGAGACCGCCTGGAAAGTTATCTGGGACATCGAAAACGGCAAGCAAGCCAACGATCAAGGCTTCACCAAGCTGCAAAATGGCAAGGAAGTGCCGCAGTTCAACGCCGGACGCGGGCCGATCTTCTTCAAGATCAAGAAGGCGTATTTCAAGCCGGGGCAGAAAGCGGATTGGATCCAGGTTCTCGAAGACACGCATCCGCAAGAATTCTACGTCCCCTACTATTTCCGCGGCACGCGCTTCTATGACCTGCGCGACGTCGGCAGCTACACCACGCTCAGCGCCAAGGAAGGGGGCGCCGTCAGCCAGCTCATGGGCAAATCCGGCCGCGTCATCGCCGAGCTGCGCGACACCGGCGTCGCCTACAAATACGGCAACCTAACCCGCCGGGGTGAGGAGCTCACCCTCTGGGCAAACTTCCAGGCCGGTAACTATACCTACATGGTCGAGTACGGTTTCAAGGACGACGGCGGCATCGTCTTTCGCCATTCCCCGACCGGCTACAATTATCTCAGCCACTTCGACGGTTCCCACATGCACGGCAGCTACTGGCGCATCGGCGTCAAGCTCGGACCGGATGGCAACAACCACAAGAACCAGGTTTACGTCGTCAATCTCCCCACCGACCCCAAAGCGCAAGGCGACGGCGGCAAGCTCGACATCAAGGAGATCACCAAGGAGAGCTTCCACGACTGGAATGCGGAAGCCTTCACCCGTATCCGGGTGAGCAACCCGAATTACTCGATCGTCCCCGAGGCCAAAGATCGTCCCGCGTTGCCGATCAGCTATGACCTCGTCACCGTCCAGCAAGGCGTCGCGCGCCATCGTCGTAATCCCGATGAAAAGTATACTCTGCACGACTTCTGGATCACGCGCCACGATTGCCCTCAGAAGATGTACGTATATCTCGGCGACTACTTCTTTCAGAAGGACGCGCTCAATCCGAATCTGAAATCGCTCAACCAAGACAACGTCGCGATCTGGCACTCCTCGTCGGCTCTACACGTGCCGCGTGCCGAAGACGGCATCCTCAAGGGCAACAGCTCGGTCAACGGCCAGGCGCTCATCTACTGGACGTCGTTTGAACTGCGCCCGCGCAACCTGTTCCTGACGACGCCGATCTATCGCACGACGCCGTGAAGAGAACTTGGAAAACTATCCGATTTCGCCCAATTCCGCGTTGACCGGCATGCCGCGAGATGTAAGAATGTTAACTTGATGGCGAAAAATTATTTGTAGATCGTCGTCCGCCACGGCGCACCGTGCGTTCGTGGATGATTACCGAGTCTTTGCGACGGAGAGTCCTTGTCAAGAATACCAGTCAATCGAGATCGCGATCAACGCGAACACCAATCACGCGTCAATGAGCAAATCCGGATCACGCCGATCCGTCTGATCGGCGCGGGCGGAGAGCAGGTGGGCGTCATTCCCACGGCACAGGCCATGGAGATGGCGCGCGAATCCGGGCTCGACCTGGTCGAGGTCGCCCCGCTCGAAAAGCCTCCCGTCTGCAAGATCATGGACCACGGCAAGTTCAAGTTTCAGCAAAAGCAAAAACAGAAGGACAAAACGAAGGCGCATCAGCAGAAGCTCAAGGAGATTCGTCTGCGCCCGAAGACCGATATTCACGACGTCGAGACGAAGATCGGCCAGGCCCGCAAATTCCTTGAACATCACGACAAGGTGCTTGTCTATGTCATGTTCAAGGGGCGCGAGGTTCAGCACACCGAAGAGGGCAAACGCATCCTGCACCTGATGCGTGAAAAGCTCGTCGATCTCTGCAAGATCGAGAAGGAACCTTCGATGGAAGGCAAACGTATGTCGATGATGCTGGCCCCCAAATAGCTGCTTGTGGGGCAGCACCTTACCGTTCGACGATTCGGTCATACAATACTCAACTCTCTTTGACACGCTTCAAAGAGAGTTGTTCTTTTGGAGCAGAGGAGCGCGGATCATGCCGAAGATGAAGACCCATAAGGCCTCGCGCAAGCGCTTCAAGATTTCCGCCAACGGAAAGCTGAAACGCGCCCAGGCCGGCAAGAAGCACTTGAACAGCCCCAAGGCCTCCAAGCGCAAACGTCAGCTGCGGGGTCGCGTCGCCGAAGAGGGACGCGTCGCGCAAAAATACGTCATTGCCATGGGCGGCAAATAGACGGTTCGCCGCTTTCGGCATGGCAATTGCCTGCTACGCCACTAACGGCATCACGAGCGACGCACCCAGGGATCATCCATGCCCCTGGCCGTCGTCAACATTGAAAGGAGCAAGTCATGGTTCGGGCTCGAAGCGGTAGGCCCATGAAGCAAGGGCGCGCCCGCACACGCAAACTTACCAAAGGCTTTCGCGCCAGCCGGCATAATCTCTACCGGCAATCGCTCGTCACCTTGATACGCGGCCGCAAGTATGCGTTCCGCGATCGTCGCGTCAAGAAGCGTCAATTCCGCCGGCTGTGGATTATCCGCGTCAGCGCCGCCTGTCGGTCGCGCGGGCTACGCTACAGCCAGCTCATTCACGCCCTGCAAAAGGCAAGCTGCGAGTTGAATCGGCAATCGCTGTCGGAGATCGCGATCCACGATCCGGCGGGATTCGACAAGATCGCCGAGTTCGCCAAGGCGCACTTATAACTGAGCGGTTTCGTGTGAACCTCACGAGAAGCCCACGAGTCGAAATCTCGTGGGCTTTTGCATTGGCAAAAGATAAAAAGCTCTTTCAAGCCCCGCGCTGAGCGCAGCAATTCGCGGGGTCGTCCCGGACCTGCCCCCCACCAATCGCTGCGCTCATGGCGGGACTTGCACGAGTGCTTATGTCCGACCTCGCAGATCTCGAAAAACACGCAACCGCCGAACTCGCCGCCAGTGTGGACGAGGCAACGTTGCGCGCGTGGAACACCAAATACTTCGGCACCAACGGCGAAGTGCTCGCAGCGTTGAAGGCCATCGGCGGCATCCCCAAGGATGAACGCAAGGCCTACGGACAGGAAGCGAATCGCATCAAGGAAGCGTTGAGCCGATCCTATGAGGCGGCGCTCGCCGACGCGAAGGAGCGAGCGTTAAACGAAAGCTTGACCGCGAATCCGCTCGACGTGACGCTGCCGGGCCGGCCAGTCACGCGCGGCCGCTTGCACATCGCGACGCAAGTGATGCGGCAAATCTATGCCGTTTTCGCCGACATGGGCTTCCAGGTTTATCGCACGCGCGAAGTCGAAGACGACCTGACGAATTTTGAGCTGCTGAACATGCCGCCGCACCACCCGGCACGCGACATGTGGGACACGTTTCATACGACCGTGCCTGGAGTAATCCTGCGCACGCACACGTCCCCGGGGCAGATCCACGTCATGCGCGAAAGTTGCCCGCAACCGATCCGCGTAATCTTGCCTGGCATGTGCTACCGCTATGAAGCGATCACGACGCGCAGCGAAATCCAGTTCCAGCAAGTCGAAGGGCTGGTGGTCGGTGAACACGTCACGATGACCGATCTGAAGGGAACAATCACCGCGTTCGCGCGGCGACTCTTCGGTCAAGAACGGCAGGTGCGGTTCCGTTCGAGCTACTTCCCATTCACGGAGCCATCGATCGAGGTGGATATCGATTGGCCGAAGGACGACCCGAACGCCGACCGTCTGACAAAAGGCACGGGTTGGCTGGAGATCATGGGCGCCGGCATGGTGCATCCGGTGGTGCTACGCAACGGTGGTTACGATCCCGCGAAGTTCACGGGGTTCGCGTTCGGCATGGGGCCGCAACGCATCACGATGTTAAAGCATGCGATTGACGACATTCGGCAGTTTTGGGGCAATGATTTGCGGTTCTTGCAACAATTCTGATGTAACCCGCGCAGGCTCGCTGCGCTCGCCTGCGGGCTTGGGGTTCATGTCAAGCCCGCAGGCGAGCGCAGCGAGCCTGCGCGGGTGAGGAGCGTCCTATGCCCACCGAAGGAAAGGCCTGGCGCCATGTCGTCATCTGCACCGTCAACAGCTGGCTCCCCGGCGAGCCACGCGGCTTTCGGGCCGAGGAACAGAAGATTCACTCCTCAGGTGATTACAAAAATCCCCCACCTGCCGGCGAACATGCGGGATTGTGGCACTACAGCAAGAAAATCAGCGGAGAATCTGTGATTATCCCCAAGGAAGACTATGCAACCGTGGGACACAAGATCATCGCCAAGCTCAAGGAACTCGGTCACCGCGTGCTTGCCATTTCTGTATCCGCGACGCATTCGCATTGGCTCGTCGAGCTTCCCGATTCCATTTCCTCCATCCGTAGGATTGTGGGGCAATGCAAGACTGCATCATCCCATGCAATTCGTGAGCATTTGCCGGGCCGTGTCTGGGGTCGATATGGCGGTTTCAAGAAAGTGAAGGACAAGGCGCATCACTTGAACGTGTATCGCTACATCCTGAACCAGAAGGACGCCTGGTTTTGGTCGTACAAGGATGAAGAAAACGAAGCAAAGTCTGAGTCAAAAGAAGAAGGCGCTGAAATGTAACCCGCGCAGGCTCGCTGCGCTCGCCTGCGGACTTGGGGTTCATGTCAAGCCCGCAGGCGAGCGCAGCGAACCTGCGCGGGTAAGGACCCATTATGAAAATCCCTCTATCCTGGCTCCGCGATTACATTGACATCACGCTGCCGGCCGCGCAGCTCATCGAACGCATGACGTTTGCCGGCCTCGAAGTCGGCGCCACGCGCGTCTTCGGTTTGCCGATCCCCGACGGCGTACGCGTCAAGCCCGAAGAGCGCGGGCCCGTCTGGGATCGCGACAAGATCTTCGTCGCGCAAATCCTCGGGGTCGAGAAGCATCCGAACGCCGACAAGCTCAAGCTGCCGACCGTCACCTGGGGCGAAGGCAAGACCAAGCAGCTCGTCACCGGCGCCCCGAACATCAACCTCGGCGACAAGGGACAAAAGGTCGTGCTCGCATTGACCGGCTCCGTTCTGTTCGACGGGCATTCTGAAGTGCGCAAACTCGCAGAGTTAAAGCCGACGACAATTCGCGGGCTGCCCTCGGACGCGATGGTTTGCTCGCTCCTGGAGCTGGGTGTCTCGGAGAGCAAGGAAGATCACGTAGGCATTATCTTCCTCGAAGACGACGCCCCGGTCGGCATGCCGCTCGCCGATTTCATGGGCGACATCGTCCTCGAAGTCGATGTGTTGCCCAACATGGCCCGTTGCCTGGCCATGATCGGCGTCGCGCGCGAAGTTGCTGCTATCACCGGCGCGAAGTTGAAGCTACCGACGACGGGCATGCATACGACCAGCGAACCGATCGCAGGTCAGGTCAACGTGCAGATCGAAGATCCGAAGCTGTCCGCGCGTTACGCGGCCGCGCTCATCAAAAACATCAAGCTCGGCCCCGCGCCGGGCTGGATGCAGCGCCGCCTGCTCTACGCGGGGATGCGGCCCATCAGCAACATCGTCGATATCACCAACTTCGTCATGCTCGAATGGGGCCAACCGCTGCACGCCTTTGATTACGACGTGCTCGTCGCCAGGGCAGGGGGGACGCCGACGATCACCGTCCGCCCCGCGCGCCAAGGCGAGGTCCTGGTGACACTCGACAAACAAGAACGCAAGCTGTCGCCTGAGCATCTCGTCATTGCCGATACGAAAGGCCCGATCGCGCTCGCCGGCGTCATGGGCGGCCTCGAAACGGAAGTGACCGCGACTACGAAGAATATCTTGCTCGAATCGGCGAGCTTCGATTTCGTCAGCATTCGCCGCACCTTCCGGCATTTCGATCTGCCGAGCGAGGCGAGCGCTCGATTCAGCCGCGGCATTCATCCAGAGACGGTCAAGCCTGCCGTGGAACGAGCCGCCGATCTGATGCGGCAATACGCGTCCGGCAACGTATGCAAGGGGCTAGTCGATTGCTATCCGGCCCCGCGGCCGCCGCAGGTTGTCGAACTCAGGATCAACGAGATGGACCGGCTGCTGGGATTCAAGATCGCGCCCACGGAGGCGGTCCGCATTCTGGAAGCACTGGAATACCAAGTCGATGTGGCGGGAGCGAACAGCTACAAAGTCACCGTGCCCACGCATCGGCTCGACGTGCAGGAAGGCGCCGCCGACCTGATCGAGGATGTTGTGCGCATTTACGGGTACGACCGCGTACCAACGACGCTGCTCGCCGAGCCGCTGCCCAAACAGCAAGCGAATGAGCCGATCGTCTTCGAGGAGAAGGTGCGCGATGTCCTGGTCGGTTGCGGCTTGCAGGAAGTCGTCTGTTACGCCCTGACGGTTCCCGAAAAGGAGACGCCGCTGCTGGGACCGCGCGAGTACGTGACGCTAAAAAATCCAATCTCGAACGAGCGCGTCGTCATGCGGCAAAGCGTGCTGGCGAGCGTGTTGGAGATCGCGGCGAGCAACCTGCGCCACACCGACGACGTGCGGCTTTTCGAAGTGGGCTTCGTGTACGTCCCGTTAGCCGGACGCGCAAGCGACGGAATGGTGTATCCGTCGCTTGCGCGTCCGGCTAACACAAACGCAAGCGAACGGAATGCGATTCCCAACGAACCGCGCCGTCTCGCCATCGTCATGACGGGCCAACGCGGAGACGAATTCTGGAGCGACGGCGGCGCCAAGGACAAACAGCCGCTCGACTTCTTCGAATTAAAGGGCCTTATTGAAGCGCTCATGGCAGATTTGCATATAGGAAAAATAACGTATCAACCCGCCAAGGTCGCGCATCTTCATCCCGGCAAGTCGGCGGCGCTCTCCGTCGGCGACAGTACAATCGGCACGTTCGGCGTCTTGCATCCCAAGGTGGCGCAGGCGTACAACCTCGGCGAACGCACGCTACTGGTCGCCGAGTTCGACGTGGAAGCGCTACAAGCCGCGACGCCGCCCCGCTTCAGCTACACGCCGGTGCCGCGCTTCCCGGCAGCGCTAAGGGACATTGCCGTCGTCGTCGACGAATCGGTGACGGCCGAGCGCATTGAAGCCGAGATTCGCGCCGCCGGCGCCGAGTTGCTGCGCGGCGTGCGTCTATTCGATCTGTATCGCGGCAATCAAGTCCCAGTGGGCACCAAGAGTCTGGCGTATGCACTGTCGTATCAGGCAGAGGATCGTACGTTGGCCGACAAGGAAATCGACAAGGCGCATCGCAAGATCGAGGATCGATTGAAGCACGTCCTTAACGCGACGATTCGCGGCAAGGAGTGAACTCCGATTTGGGTTGCGTCTGCTCAACGGCCGAGGTGGCACTGGATGAAAGCGAAGGCGTCTGTTGCTGTTTCTTGAGGCCATGCGGGCCAAGAGTCGGCGGTATCACACCAAGTAAAGGAACTGCGATGAGAGGCGGGCACGATGAGCCGCGCGCCGGCAAGAAAAAGAAAAAGAAAAAAACCAAGGCCGCCAGCCCGCTGATGCTGATTCTACTTCTGGTCGGCGGTGGAGGCGGCTTGCTCGCCTGCTGCGGCTGTGGCGTGGGCGCGTTCTTTCTTATCGGACCGGGCTTCGGCGCTCCGGACGTCGTAGGCAAATGGGAAGTTGAGGAGTCCTTCGGCATCACGACCTACGAATTCAACAAAGATCGTACGGGTCGAATCAATATCCCATTTATCGTCTCGCGCTTCCGTTACGACCTCCGCAGTTCCGCAATAAAGATTACCTATACGCATCTGGGCAATCTCAACGTCCTGGCCGAAAACACCTCCACGTTGCGCGTTCAGCGAAACGGGGATCGCTTGCGTATCGAGTACATAGACGGCCTGGAGAAGGGCCTCGTGGAAACCTGGCGCAAGATTCACTAAGCTGAGGAACCCCGTCGCGCCTCAGCCTGGAAAGCCTGACCCAGGTAGACTCACCCTCCACCAGAAATCTGGTATAATCTCTCTACCCCCAAAGCCGCGGAGAGATCCTCATGGTTCTTCTCGGATGCAGTCAACCAATCACCTGCCAGAGCGTGACCCGACGCGAACTCTTGCAGATCGGCGGCTCGTCCGTGCTTGGTCTGACGCTTGCGGACCTGCTCACGCTCAAAGCGAACCAGGGGGGCGCGGCTCAACCGGGCACCGCGCGGGCGGTCATCTTTCTCTGGCTGTGGGGCGGGCCGGCGCAGCTTGACACCTGGGATCCGAAGCCGAACGCGCCGATGGAGTTTCGTGGGCCGTTCTCGTCGATCCAGACGCGCATCACCGGCACGCGCATCGGCGAACTCTTTCCGCAGATTGCCGAATGGACCGATCGACTTGCGATCATTCGCTCCCTGCACACTTCCTCGAACGATCACGGCGTTGCCGGCACGATTGGACTGACGGGCAGCTTGCAAGGCAGTGTCAACCTCGGCGGGGCGGCGGCCTCGGGCAACGTGCGGCCGTGCGTCGGGTCGATCGTCGCGCGGGCCAAGGGATTTCGTTCGGAGATGCCGCCGTTCATGGTCGTCGGCGGCCGGCTGCACCAGGGCAAACGCGCGATCGCCGGCGAGGGTGGCGGCACGCTCGGCGCCCTCTACGATCCGTTCCGCCTCGTCTACGATCCCGAACGCGGCACACAGATCCCCGCGCTTGAATTGCCGGCCAATCTTTCGCCAGAGCGGCTGCAAAATCGCCAGCAATTGCTGCAAGCGCTCGATCGCGCGCGCCGCAGCATCGACACCGGCAGCCAGCGCACCATTGATGATTATCGCGCCCAGGCTCTCGCGTTGCTGACGTCGCCGGACGCGACGCGCATGTTCGATCTGTCGCGCGAACGCCCGGAACTCGCCGACCGCTATGGCCGCACGCGTTTCGGGCAATCGTGTCTCCTGGCACGGCGACTGGTCGAGCATGGCGTGCCATTCGTGCAAGTCAACTGGAGCGATCACGTCGAGGCCGAGGAAGATGCGGGCGACGGCGGCTGGGACAATCACTATCGCAACTTCCAGATCATGCAAGATCGGCAAGCCCCGTGGCTCGATCAGACGTTGCCGGCGCTGCTGACGGACCTGGAGCAGCGCGGCCTGTTGCGAACAACGCTGGTGGTCGCGATCGGCGAGTTCGGCCGCACGCCGCGCATCAACGACAAGGCAGGCCGCGATCACTGGGAGCACTGTTACAGCGCGTTGTTGGCCGGCGGCGGCGTGCGCGGCGGCCAGGTGATCGGCGAAAGCGACGCCCATGCCGAACGCCCGCGGCTGCGTCCGGTGCGGCCCGCGGATTTGGCGGCGTCGATCATGCACGCGGTCGGCATCACCAGCGAACAGACGGCTACGCTCGGCATCAACGTCGGCGGGCATGTGATTCAGGAGTTGTTTTGAATTCTTGCGGAGGCGATCATGGATACCGTGCAGCTTGCGATGACCGAGGGAGTCAAAGATTACCTGCAAGATCAAGCCGCCAAGAGTGGCCTAGCGTCACCGCGCGATTATTTGCAGGCTATCCTGGACGACCTGGCGACTCGCGTTCAGGAGAAGAGGGAACTCGAAGCGAGTCTGCTCGAAGCTATCCGCTCGCCTCGCGTCGTGGCGGACGAAGCATTCTGGATTGAACGCCGTCGCAAGATCCTTGACAAGCATCCAGAGCTGAAATGACGAAGCCCATCTATTCAACGCAAGCAATGATCGAGATGGACGCGATCGCGGAGTACATCCAACAAAGTAGTCCTCGATCGGCGCTGCGTTTCCTGGAGGCCATTGAAAAAACGGTAGAGCGTTTGCTGATGTTCCCGGAGCTTGGGGCTCACTTTGAAACCGGCATACCCGAATTGTCCGACCTACGTGTAAACCTTGTCACCGGATTTGAGAAGTACCTTCTGTTCTATCGAGTACGATCCGAGGAAGTTCACATCGAGCGCGTTGTACTTGGATCGAGAGATTTGCCTAACATTCTCAGGGAAGGCATATGAGCACCCCCAGCGAAATCTTCTCCCCCGGTCTCGAAGGCGTCATCGCCGGCGAGACCGCGATCTCCACCATCACCGGCGGGCTGCGCTATCGCGGCTATCCGGTCCCCGAACTGGCAGAGAAGTCAACCTTCGACGAAGTCGCGTTTCTCCTCCTGCACGGCGAGTTGCCGACGCACGGCCAACTGGCCGATTTCAACAAACGGCTCGCGTCGGCACAGAAATTGCCCGGTGTGTTGAGCGATCTGCTCAAGGCGCTGCCGAAGAACGCCGTGCCGATGGATGTCGTGCGGACCGGCGTCAGCATCCTGGCGCACTACGATCCGGATCTCGGCGACAACCGCAAGGCGGCCAATCTGCGCAAGGCGGAACGGCTGCTGGCACAGATTCCGCTCGTGATCGCGGAGGCGTATCGCGCGACGAAAGAGCTGCCTGTGCTCACGCCGAGGCCCGAGCTCGGATTTGCGGCAAATATGCTGTACATGCTCAACGGAACGCCGCCTGATGCGTTCGACGCGAAGGCGTTCGACGTGTCGTTGATTCTGTACGCCGAGCATGAATTCAATGCGTCAACATTCACTGCGCGAGTCGTCTGCTCTACGGAGTCGGACTTGCATTCGAGCATCACGGCCGCGATCGGCGCGTTGAAAGGGCCGCTGCACGGTGGGGCCAACGAAAAGGTGATGGACCTGCTGCTGGCATCCGGCGGTCCGGACAAGGCAGAGGCGTGGATTCGCAACGCGCTTGTCAAGAAGCAAAAGGTAATGGGCTTCGGACATCGCGTCTACAAGGCCGGCGACGTGCGTGCCCGCGTCCTGAAGCAATATGCCAAGCAAGCGGCCCAACGGGCGGGAACCTCGCAATGGGAGACGGCCGCGGAGATTATCGAGAAAGTGATGGAGACGGAGAAGAATCTGTTCCCGAACCTCGATTGGCCCGCCGGCAGACTGTATCATGCCATGGGCCTGGAGGTGCCGCTTTACACGCCGTTTTTCGTCGCCTCACGAGTTACCGGTTGGGCGGCCCACGTGATCGAACAACTAGAGCACAACCGCATCATCCGGCCGCGCAGCCGTTACACCGGGCCGGACGAGAAGCACGTGAAACCGATCGCCGAACGCGGCTGATCGAGTCTTCGTTTAGCGTTCGTACGACGCCACGCGAACGCCAAATGAACAACCCAAGGAGCATTCCATGCGTCTCTATCGCTACACCTTCTTCTTCGCCGCCATCTGCATCGCCGCGGTTCTCGGCTGCGTTGCCAACTCGGACGAACGGCAATCTACCGCCGCGCAAGATAGCGGCGAAAAAAAGGAAGTGAAGCCCGCCGAGACCAAGAAGGTCGAGATGGGTAAGCAGAAAAACATCATCCTGGAGATCCAGGGCGACAAACGCCGCGTGCTGATCAAATCCGAAGTGTGCTTGCGTGAAGGGCTGCTCGAACAACTGCTGACGAAGAAGGGGACCAAGACGCATGAAGCGGTCTTGGTCGCCGACATCGACGGCCGTGATCTGCATCTGGCGCTGACGCTCGCCGGCGCCGAACCGGGCAAGGTCGTGCAGTTTCGGCCGAAATTGGTTCCGCCGTCGGGCACGGCGATCAAGATCACGCTGGAGTATGAAGCCAAAGGGAAGACCGTCCGCGTGCCGGCCCAGCAGTGGATTCGCAACCTGAAGTCGAAAAAGGATTTCCCAACTGATTGGGTCTTCGCAGGAAGCACCTTGTTTCCCGACCCGCAAAATCCCAAGGCGCTGCCGTTTTACGGGGCGAATCATGGCGACATGATCTGCGTGGTCAACTTCGAGACTTCGCTTCTGGATGTGCCATTCCTCAACACCAAGGACAATGACGATTTGGTCTACGAAGCCAACACCGAGCGTATTCCCGCCCTGAAAACGCCGGTGACGCTGATACTCGAACCGGTAATCGACAAGAAGAAATAGAACCGCGTGCGTTTTACGTCTGTACAGCATGAGATGAAAGCTGGTTCAGGTGATTTTTCTCTGGCTTTTTCCCTAACGCGGGCTTCGCCCGCAACCCTTGGATAGTGAAAACAGGCATCCAACTTCCGAAAATGATTGTTACCAGCAGTCATTCCGAAAGCGGATGCCATGAAAACAGTATGCTCTTTCGTCGCCAAGTTTGCCAGTCTGA
>SXGS01299850.1_pt1 | contig 62867 bp, 48 predicted proteins | sample 3174681 | NCBI WGS metagenome assembly SXGS01 (sample SAMN11356861, study PRJNA531348) | freshwater metagenome | isolation source: freshwater sample F1-80 | place: China: Fuxian Lake, Yuxi | collected 2017-12-25
GTGGACGTGCGCATCATCGCCGCGACCAACCAGGATCTGGAGGCCAAGGTCGCCGACGGCAGCTTCCGCGAGGATCTCTTCTATCGGCTGAACGTGGTGCCGATCGTCTTGCCCGCGCTGCGCGAGCGCGAGGGCGACATCCCGATCCTGGCCGAGCACTTTCTCGAGAAGGCGGCCGCCCGGCTCGGCCGCACGCCGAAGGCGCTTACGTCGGCGGCCCTGCGAGCGCTGGTCGCCCACGAGTGGCGCGGCAACGTGCGCGAACTCGAGCACGCGATCGAGCAGAGCTTCGTGCTGAGCGCGGGTGCTTCGATCGACGTTGCAGATCTGCCGGCGGCACTCGGAGCTCTCACGGAGCAGGCGGGGATCGTCGTCGGCACGAAATTTGCCCCTGACTGGGGTACGCTGGGCGACGGGATCGCGAGTCCACCCCGCGAGCAATCCCTCATCGCAGGCAGCCCGTCACGACCAAAAACCGGAGACGGGCGCAGCGTGCGGGCAGCACCCACTGGCGCCACGGGAGGGTCGGATAGCCCGCTCGAAACATCCAGCGGAGGCGGCCCCTTCGAGCTGGATCGGCTCGCCCCGGGCGCGCCAGAGGCCCTTCCCGCCGGCCTCAATTTCCGCGATGCCAAGCAGCGCGCAATCGAGGATTTCGAGCGCCACTTCATCGAGCAGGCCCTCGCCCGCTCCGGCGGCAACATCTCGCGTGCCGCCGAGGAGATGGGCATGTACCGCCAGCATCTCCAGACCAAGCTCGCCGAACTCGGAATTGACGCCGCGGCGTTCCGGCGTTGAGCCGGGGGCCGCCCGACGGGCACTGTTCGGCCCCATCCATGCGGCGTCGCATGACCTCGCCTCGCGCGAGTTTCCCTGCGGGCGCGACGGTAGGTGCCCGGCCTTGCTGCGCACGTCTACCGGTCAGCAGATCGCGTGGATCATCTCGTCCCGCGCGACCGGGCCACGGTCTTGCTCCCCGCCGACGAATGGCCGGGCGGCCCTGCCGCGACCCCTCACGCTCCGGCTCTGCGCCGCCGATGCTCCAAGTGGAGCCGGTCGCGACCCGGGGGATCCGCCGCCGTCCGGCCCCGAGGGGTGGGAGTGATGCAACCCTGGACGAGGCGGACAATCATGCGGAGCGTTCTCTACGGCATATTCTTTGGAGCCGCGGCGGCCTACCTGTGCCTGACGCAGTCACCGCTGATCGACTCGACCACCGCCGCTCTGCTCACGTGGCGCGACGGCGCACGCCAGTCCGTCTATGGCTACGGCGGCGCCGACCGCTGAATCGCAGCGGGACGTCTATTGGAGCCAGCGCTCCGGCGCAGGCGCCGGGCCGCATCGGCGGGCTCGCTCCGGTCTCCGGCCCCGCCACTCCGAAACGGACCCACCGGCTGGCCTGAAGCTGCCTCCACCCCCACCGACGCCATGGTCATCGGTGCGTGGTTCCTCGAGCGTCAACCGGGGGCGAGAGCGGGGCGATCATCGCGCCTGTGCGATGATCGCACAGATCCGGGAACAGATGCCGCGGTGGAGGTGGAGCTTCACAACGAGGTCATCGATTGGATGGAGTCGCTCGGCGACGCCGAGTGGGTTCGGGCAGTCGTGGTGATCGACCGGCTCGCCGCCTTGGGTGCATCGGCACGGATGCCGTTGTCGCGGACCTTGGGCGACGGACTCCTTGAGCCACGATTCACGCTCGGGCCGGCGGCGCGGCGGATCACCTGCCGGTTCACGAGGAACAGCAGCGTGGTGCTCCTCACGACCTTCCACAAGCAAGGCAACAACGAACACTCCGAGATCGCCCGAGCGCGCAAGGTCGCCGGGGCCTGCGTCCGAACGAATCCGTAAAGAAGAAAACCATGGCCAATACTTCCCGCTGGGATGATGTGAGGAAGAAGCGCCGCGCGCCGACGGGTGAAAGGCGGGCAGGCATCGAGCAGGACCTCGCGCTCGGCCAGCTCATCCACGACCTGCTCACCGCGACCCGCCAGAGCCAGCACGAACTCGCCCAACGGATGGGAACGACCCAGTCGGTGATCTCCCGGCTCGAGGAAGGCGGCGGCGCACGCAATCGTATCGACACGCTCGCCCGAGTCGCCACGGCTCTCGACCGTCACCTCGTTCTGTCGTTCCCCGAAAAACTCCCCGCCCGGTTGAAGGACGCCGTCCGGGTCGCGTGACTTCTCGCGAACCGTCCTGGGCGCGAACGAAGCTCATCGGGACCGCCGGCCACAGGGCGGCTCTGCCCGCTTGACAACGAACCTCCCCCAGACCTGTGGGACTTCCGGCCCCCGGTCGCCCGCGCTACCAAGCGGCCATGCCGCCGCTGCCCAGGGAAGGCCGTTCGACCGCGTGGATCCGTGACCGGCTGGATGCCCTCGCCGGAGGGGATGTCGACTGGCGCTCGGGTCGCGCGCTCAGCCTTGCCTACTCGGCCGGCCCGGAGGTTCTGGCGCTGACGGACGAGGTTCTGGCGCGCTTCCAATCGACGAATGCGCTCAACGTCGCGGCTTTTCCGAGCTTGCGCGTGATGCAGGCCGAGATCGTCGAGATGTCGGGCGAGCTGCTGCACCTCCCCGAAGACGGCGGTGGCTTCGTCACCAGCGGCGGCACCGAGAGTATCCTGTGTGCCGTCAAGGCGGCCCGCGGCCTCGCTCGTGCCCGGGGCAACACCTCGCCCGAAATGGTCTTGCCGACCTCGGCGCACGCTGCCTTCGAGAAAGCCGCAGCCGATTACGACGTGCGCTCGGTCCGTGTGCCGGTACGAGCGGACTTTCGCGCCGACCCGGAAGCCATGCGGGCGGCGCTCAACGACCGCACCGCATTGGTCGTGGCCTCGGCACCGGCCTACCCGCAGGGCGTGGTGGACCCGATCGCCGAGATCGCCGCCGCCGCCGCCGCGCGCGGCCTGCCGATGCACGTCGATGCCTGCATGGGTGGCGTGACGCTGCCAATGCTCGAGCGCCTCGGCCATGCCGTGCCCCCCTTCGACTTCCGCGTCGCGGGCGTGACGTCAATGTCGGTCGATCTCCACAAATATGGATATACCGCCAAGGGCACCTCGGTGATCCTCTACCGCAGTCGCGAGCTGCGCCGGCATCAGACCTTCGTCACCGACAACTGGCTCGGCGGCCTCTACGGCAGTGCCGCGATCCTCGGCACGCGCTCGGGCGGTCCCATCGCCGCGGCGTGGGCCGTGATGCAACACCTCGGCATCGACGGCTACCTACGCTTGACCGAGGCGGCCCGACGCGCCACCGAGGAGCTCGTCGCGGGACTGCGCGCACTGCCCGAGATCCGCCTGCTGGCCGAGCCCGACACCACGCTGGTCGCCTTCGCGTGCGACGGCATGGGGTCTGATTCCGCCATCGACGCCTTCGCCGTGGGCGACGCGCTCTGGCGACGCGGCTGGGTCTGCGACCAGCAGAAGCCGCCGCCCTCGCTGCATTGCACGGTGAACGCGATCCACGCGGGCAAGATCGACGCGCTTCTCGCGGCCCTGCGCGATTCGCTCGACGAGGTCCGGTCCACGAAAAGCGAGGGCCCGGGCCGGTCCTACGCGATCGTGGAGGGGTGAAAGCTCCAGCGGTTGAAACGAGGCCCTCACTCCACCGGGCGGCACCGGCGAACTCATCCCGGACGGGTGACCGCTCTCGCGCTTAGAGCGAGAGCCAGAGTCGGAGCAGATGGCGTGGCGCGGCGGCGCGGTCCTCGTAGGCCGAGCGGCCGTGGATCACGGTGTGGTTCGAGAGCAACTGGAGGTCACCCGGAGCGAGGTCCATCTCCAGACTCACTTCATGGCTTGATGCGATCTCCTCGTAGAGGTCCAGCAGTTCGCGCTCGGCCTCGCTGAGGGGCGGCGCGTCGGCGTGACGCACAGCCGAGCGGAAGTAGTCGCTGTGATAGAAGGTGCGCAGCCGTCCGCCGCCAAAACGACAGGGCGGCACGGGAATCCAGCGCAGCGTTCCGCTGCGGTCTTCGTTGCGCAGATCCAGCGGGAGGGGGGCGAAGAGTCGCAGCGCAAGGTCCGGTCGTCGCGCATGAACTTCGTTCCACACGGTCACCGAACTCGCGATGCGCGAGCGTCCACCCGAGGGCGCGGCACGCAGGCAGACCAGCCCAACCGCGTCGGCAGCGTCGCAGTGGAACGCGATCTCCGCCGAAGTGCGGTAGAGCCGCACCAGCGGGTCGTGGCGCTCGTCACCGGTGGCGGTGACGTGGCCGATTAGATCGCCCTGGGGATTCTGCGCGCCGGGCAGCCCGAGATGCAGGCCAAGCCCCCAGAAGACGAGCCCCGTGTCGTCGTCGCCCCAGCGCTCGACCGGCAGGCCCGAGACCAGAAGAAAACCCCGACCCTGGGCCACCGTCGTACGCCAGCCTGCGAGCACCGGCGCGAGAGTGGGTAGGGGGAAGTCCGTCGGCGTCAATTCCTGCATCGCGCGCCCCGTGCCGCGAGCGTGCGTGAGCGCGCGATCCAGTTCCGCAATCTCGCTCAGCTCGAAGGCGACGCGCCACTCGCCCGAGTCCCGCATCTGGTCGCCACGCCAGGCCGCTGGTCCGGGGAGTGGTCCCGGAGGCAGGCCCTCATCGGGACGATCGAAATAGTGCAGGCTCTGCTCACCGTACGACCGATAGTGGGGCACCATGGGTTCCGATGTAGCCGAGGAGTCGCGCCAATTCCCGCCTTCCCGCGAAGGAGGCCGCGACACGAACCCAGACCCTCATCCCCTGCGCAGACGGGCGCGGAGTTCGGTGCGCCTGATTTTGCCGCTGACGGTCTTCGGCAGTTCGGGCACGAACTCGATCCGGCGCGGGTATTTGTAGGGTGCGGTCACCTTCTTGACGTGGTTGCGCAACTCCTCGACGAGAGCCTGGGAAGGCGCCACGCCCGGCCGCAGGACGACAAACGCGGTGACGATCTCGCCCCGCTCGGCGTCGGGTGCTCCGACCACGCCCGATTCGAGCACTGCCGGATGCTCGAGCAGCGCGCTCTCGACCTCGAAAGGTCCGATGCGGTAACCCGCCGAGAGGATGACGTCGTCGGCGCGCCCGACGAACCAGAAATAGCCATCCTCGTCACGCCGGGCGCGGTCGCCGGTGAAGTACGTCTCGCCGCGGAAGACCGCTGCCGTCTCGGCCTCATTCCTCCAGTACTCGAGCAGAAGCGAAGCTGGCCGACCGCGCACCGCGACCTCGCCAATCACACCCGGCGCGACCTCGTGTCCGTCGTCGTCGGCAACGATCACATCATGTCCCGGAAAAGGCAGGCCCATCGAACCGGGACGGATTTCCATGCCGGGACGGTTGGCGACCAACGGAATCGACTCGGTCTGGCCGTAGCCATCGTGAATCCAGCGCCCGGTCTGTTCGTGCCACACCCGGATCACCTCGGGGTTCAAGGGCTCGCCCGCGGCGGTGCAGTGGCGCAGGGCGGAGAGGTCGAATCGTCCAAGATCCTCCTTGACAAGCAGGCGATACTCGGTCGGCGGCGCGCAGAAGGTGCTCACACGGTACCGCTCGAGCAGCTCGAGCTCGCGCGTGGGATCGAAACGCGCATTCACCATGAGCGTGGGTACCCCGTGGCTCCAGGGGCCGAAGAGAACGCCGTAGGCCGCCTTGGCCCAGCCGGTGTCGGAGGTCGTCCAGTGGAGCCCGTCGCCACGCACGTCGAGCCATTCACTGCCGGTCAGGCGGTGGCACCAGGTATAGCCGTGGCTGTGCAGGACGGCCTTCGGCTCCCGGGTTGTGCCGGAGGTGTAGTAGCAGAGCGCCGGCTCGCTCGAGCGCGTATCGGCAACCTCAAACATTGAACTTGATGAGGCCGCGGCGGAATCGCCATCGATCCAGCCGCTCGGCGCTGGACCGCCACCCGCCACGATGAACGTCGCAAGCTCGGGGCACTCGGCACGGACCTCGTCGACCACCGTCGCGCCCGCGCAGGTGGTGACGACCGCCCGCGCTCCCGAGTGTCGCGCACGATACGCGATGTCCTTGGGGCGCAGCGAAGCCGTGCACGGGATGACCAGCGCCCCGAGCTTGAGCCCGGCCAGCACGACAGCGTGCCACTGCGGCAACCGCGGCAGGATCACCAGCACCGGCTCGCCACGCCGCAATCCGGTTTCCCGGAGCAGGTTGGCCCAGCGGCTCGACCAGAGCGAGAAGTCCCAGAAGCCGTAGCGCGCCGTGTGACCGGCCTCGTCCTCGAAGTAGAGGGCCAGCCGGCCGCGATCGCGACCGAAGGCATCGACCACGTCGCGCGCGAAATTAAAGGCTTCGGGTGGGGTGAGCACGGCTCTTGTCGCTGGGCCCGGGGCGCGGCTCACGCCTCCCGCCTAGATCCATGCGGAAGGCGAAGCAACTCGGCGGGGGCGGGGCCGCCCCCATCGGCGCAGCGCTCCGCGCCGCGAGAGTCGAGTTCGTGATCACGAGCAGATACGGGGTGGCGCTCGCGGGAGCAGCGACAGCAGACGCGCCGCGGCAGCAGAGTTCATGATCGCGAGCCGACACGTCGCCGCAGCATGCTTCGGTCTCCGGGCGAGGAAGGGGCCGGCGGCTGGCGGGCTGGCTCCGGGTCCTGCATAAGCAGAGGCATCGTGTGCTCGACGCCTCCCCTTCCCGTTGTGATTGCCGCGATGCCCTGTCCGATCTCGACGGCAGGCGTTATGGGCGGGGCGTGCGCGGCGACATGCGCATCCCTCGCCACGTCGCACCGGCGCACGGAATCGCGACGAATCCCTCGAACCGGGCGGGCCGCTCGATGAAACCTGGACACGGCGTGCCCGTCGGCTTCGCGCCAAGGCACGGCAGCAGCACCGCCGCCGGGGTCGTCGGCAACGTGCTCGAGGGGTACGATTTCGCTCTCTTCGGCCTTCTCGCGCCCGTGCTCGGCACACGGTTCTTTCCCTCGGGCGACCCTATCGTCTCGTTGCTGCAGGTCTTCGCGGTCCTCGCTGCCGGCTACGTCGTGCGGCCCCTCGGCGGAATTCTCTTTGCTTCTTGCAGTGACCGCTTCGGCCGGCCCGCGGCCCTGCTCGCATCCGTCGTGCTCATGGCGAGCGCAACTACCGCACTCGGCCTTCTGCCCTCGTACGCGACAGCCGGATGGTGGGCGCCGGCCCTGCTCGTGGTCTTGCGCCTCGTCCAGGGCATCTCGGTCGGCGGTGAACTGATCGCTTCGATCGTGTGGATCGCCGAGATCGCCCCGTATCGCCGGCGCGGTCTGTTCACGAGCTGGACCACGCTCAGCTTGACGGGCGGGATGCTGCTCGGCTCGGCTGCCGGAACTCTCGTGCAGGCCCTGCTGACGCACGCGCAAATCGAACGCTTTGGCTGGCGTGTCGCTTTCCTCGCCGCGAGCCTGCTCGGCCTGTCTGGTTTTTGGCTTCGACGAGGTTTGCGCGAGCAGACTGCACCCGCCGCCACGCGGGCGGTCACCGCGCTGGACGAACACCCGCTACGGGCTGCCCTGCGACACACTCCACGGCAGATCGGCCATCTTTGTGCGCTACTGCCCTTGTTCACGGGCGGCTTGTGCACGCTCTTTGTGTGGCTGCCGACCTACCTCGGTCAAATGGTCGTTCCGCCGGTCGAGTTCCCGCTTCTCCTCAACACCTCTGCCATGGCCGTGCTCCTCGCCGCGATCCCGCTCGGCGGACTCGCGGCGGATCATCTCGGGCGCCGCCGGGTACTGGTCACGGCCCAGGCCACGCTTGCGCTTCTCGCCCTACCCCTCTGGCTTGTGCTGTCGAGCGGTGGAGCCTTCGCGGCGCTGGCCGCCCAGCTCATCGCGGCTCTACTGATGGCCTTCGTGCTGGGGACGATCCCGGTCACGATGATCGAACTCTTCCCCGCCCATGTCCGCTCTTCGGCAGCGGGCCTCGGCTACAACCTGACGGCTGGTGTGCTGGGGGGCTCGGCTCCGCTGGTTTGCACCTGGCTCATCAACCGCACGGCGTCCGTTCTCGCGCCTGCACTCTATCTGGCCCTGCTGGCCACGGTGAGCGTGGTCGCAGCGAGCCGGCTTGACCACGCCGCCCTCACCACCCAGCGCGGATGAGGCCCCGGAGAAACTTGATCCGCGACGCCGGTGATCTGCGTGCGGGTAGAGCCTCATCCCTCGGGCAAGAGCACGATGTTGAACGGCGGCAGCGTTCCGGTCCGCGCCGGGACGCCGCCGAGCGCGACATCTTCGCTGTCGAAGATCCACATCCCCGGCCGGGTGATGCTCTGATCGGCGACCAAGAGCCAGCCTGTCTCCGCGACCCATTCGATGTCCGGCAGATAGTCCGGCCCCTCGAGCAGGCGCGCGAGAACGGCCCCACTCGACGGATCAAAGCGCACCAGCGCGTTCTCGAAATGCGCGTCGGTCACGACGGCGTATCCCCGCCCCGCACCAGCGACCACGAAGTCGTTGATGTTTCCGCCGAGGGCGGCCGCCGTCACGAGGAAGCCTTCGCTCTCGAAGGTGGCCGGATTCACCATCTCGATGCCGCCATCGCCCAGATCGCCGAAGTTGCCGGCGCTGGCGACGAGGATCTTGCCCGTGAGCGGGTCGAGCGGCAGCCCCTTGGTCTCGGCGAACGGGTTGCGGCCGGCAAGCGCGATCGCCTGCGGCCCGGGCACCGCCGGATCGACGTCGACAATCAGGTCCGTTCGCGTGTCGATCACCGCGAGAAGACTCGTCTCGGTCGGCTCGAAGGTGCGCCGGTCGAGCCGCTGCAAGCTCACGAAGAGGTGCTCGCCGACCACCACCATCTGGTCCATCTCCGGCACGGTGTCGGCATCGGCGAAGACCGAGAGGTCGATCTCGCCACGCAGGAAGCCGCCACAATCCGGGCTTGTCGATGGATCAACGATCGCGAGGGAGGCCATCTCGTAGCGCGTGACATAGGCCTTGTCGGGGGCGACCTGGGCGAAATCATGCGGGTTGGCACCGTTGCCGACCGAACACTGCCAGAGTGTGGCGAAGCCGGCCGCGGGGTCGATTCGCTGAATGTTGTCCGCGCCATATCGATTGAGGATGTAGACGGCGCCGGCCTGCACGCGCCCGACCGCATCCCCGTGCGTCTGGCCGAGATCGGCACTCATCGCCGCCGGATCGTCGAGCGGGGCGACAGCAAAGGAGCCGATCTGAAAGTTGGTCGTGAGCGCGAGGATGCCCGACGCCGCCGCGGGCGGTCGAGGATCGTTCCCACGAGGCCCGCCGACACAGCCGGCAAGCGTCAGGGCGATGAGCACGACGGCAGCGGCGCACGCCCGCGAACCCGCCACGGCAACGCCGACGCAAAGCTCACGCCGAAGCCCGCGTGCGCGCGCCATCCCACTCGATCCTGCAGGCGACCGGGTCGGTGGCCGGACGAGCGCGGCAGGCACTCCGCCCGGGGTGATACGACGGCGACGGCTCGCGCTCACGCTTGTGCCTCCCAGCGCCAGGCCAGCGTGCCCAGCACCGAGAGTCCGGGCAAGGGGAAGCCGGCAACGTCAGCCACCTGATCATCGGTCAGATTGGCGACTTCGACGGTGAAGGTGAGTCCCTGCCCCGGCAGCGACCACTCCATCCCGACGGTGTGGATCTGGCGCGGCGCCACTTCGAGGAAATTGTCCTCGTCAAGGAAGTTTCCCGAATCGAACGTCAGCTCGTAATAGGGCAGGACGGGGCCGATGGCCTGGTCGAGCCGGACGTAACCCGAACTCTGGGCAAGGCCGGGTAGTTGGCGGCCGTCACGCGCACCGGTGTGGTTCCGGGCGTCCTGCCAAGTCCACGCGACGACCAGTCGCGTCCCCCACTCCGCCGCAGCACTCCCGGCGATCTCGACACCCGTGATCTCGGCCCGGCCGATGTTGACAAAGGTCGCAGCACTCTGCGAGTTGCGGCGCAGCAAGATCAGATCGTCGACGTCCCGCCAGAAAAAGACCGGCTCGAGATGCAGGGCTTCGATGAAGCCGACATCCCAGAGCCGGGCCTCGAGGCCGGCATCGACGTTGATCCCTTCTTCCGGGACCAGTGCCGGGTTGCCGATGACGGTGCCGCGGTTGCCGAAGAGTTCGGTGAAAGTCGGCACCCGACCGTAGCGACCCGCATTCGCCTTGAGCCACAGGCCCTCGGCGGTCTGCCAGCTCGCACCGAGGCGCGGCGTGAAGAGGTCAAAGGTGCCGCCCTTTGGCTCGATCGGCAGGGGACGGAGTGCTGCCGGGTCGCCCGCAAAGTCGTCGGCGGCAAGCTCGAAGCGGGCCTGGGCATCGAGCAGCAGAGCGTCGTCGAGGAGGGCCAGCGTATCGCCGGCTGCGAGATCGAGGAGAAAGCGCGACTGCGTGGGTCCCACGGGGCTCGGCCGGGCATCGTCGCGCGGCAGGAAGATCTCGCCAGAGAGATCCATCCGGGCCTCGAGGAGATGGATCGCTTCCTGCCGCGCGCCATGCAACGCGAAACCCGGTGCGAAGTTGCGATTGTTGGTGTCCTGCACGCCGAGGCCGACCCGGCCGAGGGGGTCGTCGAAGCGCTCCTGCTCGTAGACAAACCAAAGTGTAGCGTCGCTGGCGATGCCCGTTCCGGCCACGTCGGCCATGTCGAGCCTGAGATAGTCAAGCTGACGCAGGTCGAAGAGCGAGGCCCCCGTCGGCCGGTCGAGCGAGCCCAAGCCCGCGACCTGCTCGGCGTTGCTGAAGACCTCGGCGAGAGCCACGAGTTGCGTCTCCGGCGATACCTCCTGAACGACCTTGAAGATCGCGTCCCCCCAGTTGAAGGCGTTGCTCTCGCGCCGTTTCTCCGCGTCGTCGTGCGGGTTGAGCGGCGTGCCGTTGTCGTCGGGATACGGAAAATCACCCTCTGATCCGAAATAAGTGGTCGAAACGAGCCAGCCCGTGTCGCCGTCGCCCGCACTGCCGGTCATCGAGGCCTTGCGCGTGCCGAACGAGCCGCCGCCGGTGAGCAGCGAAAAGGTCGGCCGCTCGCCGGGATCGCGTGTGACGAGCTGGACCACGCCGCCCAGCGCCGAGGCGCCGACCGAGATCGGCGTCGTCCCACGGTAGACCTCGATACTCTCCAGCGGATCGAGCGGCAGATGGGCGAGATTGACGGTGCCGCTGCGGGCGCGCGTCAGCGGCACGCTGTCCAGGTAGATTTGCACCTGAGCTGCGGTGCTGCCGCGAATCGACACCGTGGAGAAATCGCCCAGGCCACCAAAGCTCCGCACCTGCACGCCAACCGTCTCGGCCAGTACCTGGGCCACGGTCTTGAACTCGTCGATGTCCTGGTCGGTGATCTCCACCACGGTCGCGAACGCGGTGGGGTCGGCGACGGTGGGGATGCGATGACCTGCGACCTTGATCCACTCGACGGCGCCCGCGTCGGCGGCGACCGCCGCGGCCGCGGTCTCCGGACTCGGGGCCGCCGCCGGGATCCCCCCGGCATCGGCAGCCGCGGCCGCCTTCGGCTGAGTGCGATCGTCAGCACCGGCCTCAGCGGGCAAGGCCGCCTCAACCTCGACCGAATGCGGCGGGCCATCGTCGGGGCGGGCAACGTCCGCCACCGTCGCCTCGCTCTGGGCCGACCGCTGCAAGCCATCGTCGGGCCGGACCGCATCGGTCACGGCATCCTCGGGCGCGGGCGTATGCGGCGGGCCACCGTCCGCGCGGGCAACGTCCGCCGTGGCCCCGAGGAACGCGCCAGCAAAGAGCACGATCGCAACCGCCCCGGCGAACCACCGCCGCACGGCCGAGCCGATTTGTCGCCTTGACTTGCGCGCCGCCCTGTTTCGGCTCATGCCCGGAGATCCTTCCGCGCGCCGCATCCCGCGACGTCACAGACGAGGTTCTCTGGGCCGCGGACAGCCGCCGGGCCTTCGCGTCCCCGCATCCCGGAGGACCTCGACTCTTTTCGATCGCGAAGATCCGGTCTCCTGGCTTGCCGACTTCCTACTCGCGCCGCCTTCCCACCCCACGGGGGCAGTGGCACAACGGGCGCCTTCGTTCCGGCTTACAGTGGCGGGAGCCGCGCCGGTCTCTCACCGGCTTCCCTTCGATCTTCGCAGGCCGACGCCTAGCACAGTGGCGACGCACACAAGACCCGGGCAGACCCTGCCTTCACGGCCGTCGATCAGGCCCGACCTCCCCGGCGCGCCGAGGCTCGGATGTAGCGCCGGGAGAGTGGCGAGAGGTCGTCGGGCGCGAGCATCGCCTCGAGGATGAAGAAACGGTCGGACGCGGCCGCCTGCTCGAGCGCGCCTGTGAACTCGGGACCGGTCGTGACGCGGGCGCCATGGCCCCCCCAGAGACGAGCCATCTCGGCATGAGGCCAGTCCGGGATTTCGAGCATTTTTTTCTGCTTCACCACGGGACGAAAGATCGCCCAGCCGCCGTTGTTGACGACGATCACGATCGGCTTGAGGCCGTGCCGCGGCGCGTGCGCGATCTCGGACCCGGTCATCTGGAAGGCACCATCACCGCAGAGAACGATCGGACGCCGGCCATCGCCGATCTCGATACCCATCGCTCCCGGCACGCCGAAACCCATCGAGGCGTAGAAGCCCTGCGCGAAGTACGCCGCCCGGCCCGGCACGCGCAGGTCGATCCCGGCAAAGAGCATGTCCCCCGCTTCGGCCACGACAACGTAGCCCCGGCGCGCCACAAGAAAACGATTGAGCGCGAGCAGCATCTCGGCAACGCGCAACGGCCCCGCGCGTGCGCCGGAGCCTGGAGCCCGCCGGCCGGCTGCCGCGCGGCGGCTCGGCGACTCGGGCTGCGCCCTGAGCCAGGCCGGTACCGCGGGCAGGTTGTCGTGATAGGCGATACGCTCCCGGTGGCGGCGGAGCTTCTGTTCGAGCAAGACACGGACAAAATCCTTGAGCGGCACGTCACGGTAGGTGTGGAAACTCACATCCACACGGCCGTCGATCGCGCGGATGGAGCGCGCCCACGCCGGCCGCTCGGCGAAGCTGCCGATATCGGTCACCATGCAGCCAAGGTCGAGGATGAGGTCGGCCTCGCGCACGCGGCGGCGGATCGCGGGCGGGCTGAAGGGGCCGAGGAAGACGCCCATGTAGAGCGGATGGTCCATCGGCACCGCACCCTTGGCGAGCATCGGCGTCAGGACCGGCGCGCCCAGACGCTCGCAAAGCTCGAGCACCTGACTCTCGGCCCGGAAGCGATTCACCTCGATGCCCACGAGGACCACGGGCTTGCGGGCAGCGTCAAGCCGCTCGGCGGCGTCGCGGGCGGCCTCGCGCACGCGGGCCGGATCGATGCGCGAGACGATCAGCGGCGGGCCGGCCTCGCGGATTTCGCGCGGCACCTCGATCACGCGATCGACCATGTCGCGATGGATTTCGATGTAGCCCGGCCGCCTCTCGGCCCACATCGCACGTACCACGCCATCGATGGTCGCCGCTGCGGTGCGCGGATCGTCCACCACCTCGGCTGCGGCCGTGACCTCGCGATAGATGCGGAGCTGAGACTCGATCGCGCGGGCCTGATGGTGGATCAAGGTGCCGTGGCGGGTCTCCTCCTCGCCCGGTCCACCGCTCAGCACCAGAAGCGGTACATGCTCGGCCCACGCGCCGGCGACGGCGTTGACCATGTTGTGGCCGCCCGCACCATAGGTCACGCAGGCGACGCCGAGGCGCCCGGTGGCGCGCGCGTAGCCGTCGGCCGCGAATCCCACCGCCGGCTCGTGGCTGAAGGTGATCATGCGCCAGAAGTGCTGATCCTCCAGCGCGGAGAAGAGCCTGAGCACGAGGTCCCCCGGAATGCCGAAGATGCGATCGACCTCGGCCCGTCGCAGATAGGCAATCAGGAAATCCCCGAGCCGCATGCGCGCCTTCACGGCAAGAGTATGGCGAATCGACCACGGTACGGACAGCAGACCGACGACGGCCGGGCCGCGAGGCGCCAAGGGAGCCGCGCTGCCGCCATGCGCCATCGCACCGTGCGATCCCGGAGCTCGGGCGGCAGCACTCCCTGCGGGCACTCGCGGCGCGGCACACCGGCGCATCCGGCCCCGCGCCTGCGCGGCTCGCCGCACTCGTCGTGTCCGGCTTGCGAGCCAGGCGCCGACGTGCCCGTCTGGCCCCTGCGCAGCACACACCTGCCGCACGCATCGGCGAAAAGGAGTCGGAGATGATCGAACTCGATACGGGACTGGCTGCAGCAAGGCTCAGCGACGTGCCTGCGGCGGCGCGCGCGGTCGAAGCGGCTGGATTCAAGGGGCTGTGGACTGCGGAGACCAGCCACGACCCCTACCTGCCGCTGGCGCTGGCGGCCGAGCACTCAAGCCGCGTCGATCTCGGAACCTCGATCGCCGTCGCTTTCCCGCGCAGCCCGCTCGTGCACGCGATGCTCGCCTGGGACCTGCAGTCCCTCTCCGGCGGCCGTGTCATCCTGGGTCTGGGCACACAGGTCAAGGGCCATAACGAGAAACGCTTCGGCATCCCCTGGGAATCACCCGGCCCAAGGCTCCGCGAGATGATCCAGATGATCCGCGCCGCCTGGGATTGCTTCCAGAACGGCACGCCACCGACGTTTGCCGGCAAGTTCTACCGCTTCCAGCTCATGACGCCCTTCTTCAACCCCGGACCGATCGAACACCCCGCCATCCCGATCTACATCGCCGGTGTCAATCCTTACATGTGCCGGCTCGCGGGCGAACTCTGCGACGGCTTCCACGTTCATCCGCTACATTCCGTGCGCTACGTGAGAGAAGCCGTGCTGCCGCAGATCGCGGCGGGAGCCGCCGCCGCCGGCCGCGATGTAGCGCAGATCACACTGACCTCGTCCTGTTTCACGATCGCCGGTGACACGCCCAGGGAGCAGGAGGGCATGCGCCAGCTCGTGCGCTCGCAAATCTCGTTCTACGCCTCGACGCCCGCCTACCGGCCGGTGTTCGAGCTGCACGGCTGGGGTGAGGTAGCCACACGGCTCACCGCGCTGAGCCGCACCGGCGACTGGGCGGGCATGGCCGCGCTCGTCACCGACGAAATGCTCGACGTCTTTGCCATCACCTCGAGCTGGGACGAGCTGCCGGGGCGGCTGCGCGAGCGCTACGACGGCCTCTTCCAGCGGCTCAATCTCTACATCCCCTACCGCCCGCAGGATCCGCCCGAACGCTGGCGCCGGCTGGCCGAGTCTCTCCGCGCGTAGGAGACGCAGAGGCCCGTGGCGTGATCGGCCGAAAACCAAACACCGCAGTTGGCCTGCGCTCGAAGGACCTCACGCGCCGATTCATGGTTGATAACCCGCAAGATCCTGCCGACTCCCCGAGGCGTCCCGTGGGGGAGTGGCCGCGTTCCTCGGCAACCTCGTGATCGTGCTGCGGCCCACGGTGGCACGGTTGGAGAAAGCCTGGTGTCCCGTTCCGCAAATGGCTTTACAAATTCGCCTGGAGGGCGACCGCTGCCTGCATCCTGCACAGAATCCGCGGTTGTAAGGAGGCGTTGGAAACAGGGCACCAGAACCATCGGGCGCCCGGGAACTCACGCCCGTGGATGGCCTGCGGTCCCTGACCTTGACTCAGATGCAGTTTCAGGGCCGAGTCCGCTCGAAGTGCCGAGGTCAATCCGGGGGCTCCCGCGCCTCCTGGATGCGGCCGGAAGCGCACGGAGGTGTCGGTTTCGGCGCGTCGATGCCGGTCAGGGAATCTGCTGCACGAACGCGACTGCCGCCGCAGCCGCATTGATTGCCGCAAGTCTATAGTAGACAAAGAACTGGGCCGGGAAGCCGGGCAGACCGAGCGGATCGTCGGCGCCGTCGGAGACCGCACGAAAGGCGATGAAAGGTACGCCAGCGGCTGCGGCCTCGCGCGCGATCGCCGCCGTTTCCTGATCGGTGGCGGCAGGCCAGGGCCCGGTGGCCGAGATGCTGCCGTCGGACGCTTCCTTCACCTCGGATGGCACGCCCACGCTGCTGCTCGGATAGGACGCATCGGCGGCCGCGACGTCGCAACCGAAGACGTCGTCGCTCTCTGGCCGGCACTCGAACGCCTTGCCACCAAAGGGATCGCTGCTCTCGCCCACGCCGCCGACAAGCACCGCAGGCTCGAACCCGAGGCAGATGGTTTCGCCCACCGGCGCACCCGCGATTGCCACCGTGTCCGGCACGATCGTGCAGCGGTCAAGCGCAACACCCCCCGGATCGCCGAGCCGCTCGGCCAGCGTGAGCCAGGGCGTGCGCACGGCAAACGTCGAACCTTCTCCGAGCAGTGTCCACGTCGCCGGGACTGCGACATCGCCGATTCTATGATGACTACCCGCGACACCAGAGACGATGACCCCCGCGACGTCGAACCCGGACAGCAGGGCTCGCGTCGCCGCCGCGGCGTTGCCGAGCCCGATGCCGGTCATGGCGATGACGACTCGCTTCTCGCCGACATGGCCCACCCGGAACTCAAAGCCGTCCCGCAGGACAGTCTCGTCAATCGACGCGTGGCGCAGCACGGCCGCCGCTTCGGCCGGGAACGCGCTCAAGATGGCCCAGGTCGGTTCGACAGAGCGGCTCTGACCACACGCCGCGAGGCCACTCCCCATGAGGGCCGAGAGTAATCCCATAATTCCCCGGACGTCATGCATCATGTCGGCGATGCTATCGCGAGCCAGCGCAGGCAGAAAGCGCCGCGGTCCCGCGCAGGAGCCCTGGGCCCGACAGGCCGAGCGACGCGCTGCGGCGCAGCGTCCCGGCCCGGGCACAACCACGACTCCACGACCTTCCCGGTACGGTGCCCGCAGAGCGCGGCGACGCACCACTCCCGCGGCAGGCAGACCGACCGCGGCTCCACGACATCCGTCGGTATCGTTTCGATACGCCAGAGGCCTCGGTCGTCACCGGCGGCACTGGTTCTCACGCGCCGGCCGCTGACCTCACTCACGCGAGCAGCCCCACCAACTCGTCCAGTCGTGCGATCCAGCACGCCTCGTCGGCCACCGCCGCGCCGATGCCGATGAAAGACACCCCGGCGGCGCGCGCCGCCTGGCCGTCGGTAGGTGAGTCGCCCACATAAACAGAGCGTGACGCCGCGACACCAAGACGCTCTAGGCAAAGTTCAATCATGTCAGGAGCGGGCTTGGGTCGCGTCACATCGAGCAGTCCCACCACGGCATCGAAATGGGCCCCGAGTCCAAAGCGGGCGAGCAACGGCTCGACGGTCGCGCTGCGGTTGGTCACCATCGCCGTGCGCCACGAACGCCGCAACTGGTCGAGCACCTCGAAGAGCCCCGGCATGGGCGTCATGCGCTCGAAGAAGGGCGCGTACTCGATCTGGCGGGCGACACCGAGCGAGTGCTCGAGCCGCTGCGCGTCGCCCGCAAAGAGATGCTCGAAGAGCTGACCGGTCGAGAGCCGATGCGCCAGCTCGCGGCCGGCGGCATCGAGGGCCGGCTCGCCGAGCCGTGCCAGAATGGCATCGTAGTAGGCAACATTGGCCTCGAACGACTCGAAGAGGACGCCATCGCAATCGAGCATGACCAGTTCGAGCGCGGGAGGCAGCGTCGCAGGACGGGCCGCGCGCACGGGCGGCCGCCCGGCGGCCCCTCGCCCTGGCTTCGGGGATCGCCCCGGGGGACCGTCTCGCCGCGCCGACATGCTCCCGAATCCGCTGACTCGTCCCGCACTCAGGCCGAGAGCGCGCGCAGTGCGGCGATACGTTTCTGCCAGAGCCGACGACGTTCGCCGCGTTCGTCCGTGCCAATGGCCGGCTCGAAGACCCGCGCTGCGGTCCAGCGCCGCGCGACGTCGCTGTCCGACCAAAGTCCGATCGCCCGGCCCGCGAGGAAGGCCGCGCCGAGCGCGGCGCGCTCGAGAACGGCCGGCCGCTCGACCGGCGCCCCGGCCGCATCGGCGAGCGTCTGCAAGAGAAAATCATTGGCCGCAGCTCCGCCCCCGACCCGCAGCGCCGCCGCGGGGATCTCCCCGGCCAGCGCCTGCCAGGCTTCGGCGCAGCGCCAGGCGACACCTTCGAGCAGAGCCCGCGCAACGTGGGCGCGCGTCGAGGCGCGCGACAGCCCCCCGATCATGGCTCGAGCACCGAGATCGAGGTGCGGGCCGCCGAGTCCCTGGAACGCCGGCACCGCCCACACACCCTCGGACGATGGCACCGAGAGAGCCAGTGGTTCGAGCTGGCCCAGATCCGCCACGATGCCGAGCCCGTCGCGCAGCCACTGCGCAGTCGCTCCGGCCGTGAGCACGGGCGCCTCGACGCAGAAGCTGCGTCGCCCATCGAGCGCCCAGAGCACGAGCGGATAGGTCCCGGCCGGGAGTTCGCCAAGCTGCTCCCCTTCATTGCGCTTGACCATGCCCGAGGTGCCCAGCTCAAGCTCGACCGCCCCCGCTGCGTGGCACGCCTGGGCGTACATCGCCGCGTGCTGGTCACCGGCCAGCGCGGCAATCGGCACGCTCGCGCCGAGAACCCGGACGGCGGTCTGGCCAACGACGGCACTGCTGTCGACGACGCGGGGCAACATGCCCGAGTCGATCCCGAGCCCTTCGATCACGCGCGTGTCGAGACCACCGCTCATCAAATCGTAGACGCCGCTCACCGAGAGATTGGAGTGATCGCTGGCATGCACCTCCCCGGCGGAGAGCACCGCAGCAAGAAATGTATCGATCGTCCCGAGCCGCGCCGTGCGCCGGGTGCCGGCGTCGAGCCGCTGGAGCAGCCATTCCCACTTGCTCGCCGCAGCGTTGGGCAAGACGAAGAAGCCCTGCAGGAAGAGTTCGCCGCAACGCTCGAGCGTGCGCTGGTCCTGCCAGCCGAGCACCGGCCCGAGCGGCTGCGCGTCTCGATCGAACGCGACCGCCGAGGCGCGCTGGTTGGTGATGCCGACCGCGGCGATGTCGGCGGGCGCCAGACCCGCGGCGGCGATCGCGGCGCGACAGACGGCGACCGTGGTCTCGGCGAGCTCCCGGGCGTCGTGTTCGACCCAGCCCGGCTGCGGAAACCTCTGGCCAATTTCGCGATAGACCGAAGCGCGGATCGCTCCCCCCGGCCCGACGACCGCGGCCCGGACCCCGGTCGTCCCTTCATCAATTCCAAGAATGTGCTCCCGCGCTGGCATGGGGCCACCGTGGCGCGCCCCGGTGCGACTGGCAAGCGCCGAGCCGGATCGGCACAGGCTCCGCGCGAACGTTCAAGCCGCCGGCCGGCGGCGACCCCGCGCCAGTACAACGAGAAGGATCACGAGCCCCGCCATGGCAGCACCGATCGCCACGCCGCGGTGCTCCTGTTCGAACAGGAGCAGCCGATGGGCATGCGCGCCGATCCACCCGGGAGCGAGCGAGAAAAGCCCGGCCCAGCACAGGCTCGCCACGAGATTGGCGAGGAGAAAGCGCGGCGCAGAAAGACCCAGCGCGCCCACCGCGATACTCGCGGTCTGCTTCAGACCTTCGACGAAGCGTGCCCCGATCAGAAAGGCCATCCCATGCCGCCCGACGAGGATCTCGACCCGCGCCAGCAAGGCTCCCTGCCCGGCGCGGCTGGTCAAGAAGCTACGGCCGAGAACGCGGCCGGCGAGGTAGCCCAGAAAATTGCCCGCAAACGTCGCCAGCGTCGCCATGCCGAAGACCGCGCCCAGCCGAAGCCGGCCCCCGTCGGCGAGGAGAGCCGCCGCGATCAGCATCGTCTGGCCGGGCGCCGGAAGGCCGAACCCCTCGACGAGGATCGGCACGAAGAGCGCGCTCGCGCCGTGCTCTTCGAGAATCGGCGAGAGATGCGCGACCGCCGGACGCAGCAGGTGGAGCGGATCATTCATGCGCGGTCAGCGACACGCCTTGTCAGCTCGCTGCGCGTTCCGCCTCAACCGGCACTCCGCAGATCGCGCAGGTAGCGCCGTGCCTTGCGCGCCGCGCGAAGCCGCGAGGCGATGCGCGCCAGGGCTCGGCGGAGAGGTGGCGGGCGGCGTGCGAATTCGGGTTGGACATCTCGCAGAAGATCGAGCCAGCGACGATCGGGCTCGTATCCGGCCTCGATCAGGTGCGCCGGCAGCTCCGGATGGAGACGAACTTCCGCCGCGACTCGCGGCAGGTTCCGCCGCCAGGCGCAGATCCCTTCCGGATCGGGCGGGCGCAACCCGTTCATGTTGCGCTCGGCACGATCGCTGGCTGGCCCAGCTTCGTGAAAGCGCGAGAAGACCCGCGTCGGGACCAGAAAGGACATGCGCTCGACGAGTTGCCTCTGCACGGCATCGGCATCGCGGACGAGGTCCTCGTAGGGGACGCGCACGAAACGTTCGTGGCCGTCGAGCCGGCGCGCGGCCTGCTCAGCCTCGAGCCACTCGTCCACGTCGGCGATGTAGACCTCCGGAGCCGTGCGGTGGCGGCTCGCGGCAACCGACCGCGGATCGCGCACCAGGTAGATCAGCCACAGGCCCGGATCGCCATCGAGCACACGAGCGGCGCGCAGGATGTCACGCGGAAACTTGCTGACAAAGAGTTCGGGCCGGCCCTCGATCCGGCGGAAGAGCGGCAGCTCATCGGGCGGGTGGGTCACGCCCGCAAAGCAGGTGTACATCATCTGCATCAGGAGCGTGGTGCCACTGCGCTGGCAGCCCGTGATGTGCACCCGGCGCCGGGCGAATCCCTCGGGACGCGAGGAACTCACGAGCGGGCCTTCCGCTTGCGGCACAGCTTCGGCGCTGGGCGCGGCCCGACGCGAGGGATGTCGTCTGCCATCTGCACGGGCTTCGACTCGTTCTGCCGCTCGTACCCTGCCGCCGCAAGTCACGATCGGACATGAGCAATCTCCGGGCACCGCCTCGAGGCCTGCAAGCCCGACAACCCTGCCAGGATCGGAGGCAAGCACCCGGCGCGGAGTTCTCGCCGCCGTCGATGCCGACATTGCCACCGAAGGGATCCGCGACCGATGGACGGCGATGGTGGTATGGGGTGCCGGTGGCGAGCGCGACGCGGAAGATCTGCACACGGCCGTCGGCCGACTGCGGCGTGAGGCCCCCTGTTCAATACCGGGGATGACAAATGAGCCTCGAGCGCCGCATTGCGCTCGAGCGTACCTGCGTCGACCTCTGCGTCACTTCTTCCAGTAATTGTTGGCAGCGGCGATCACAGCAAATTCGAGCGCCACATTCTGCTCCAGCGCAATCAGCAGTGCGGGGTCTTCGGCATACGCCGGACGCAGGCGCTCGCGGCGGGACGTATCCGGTTGCGTCGCCTTGATGACCAGCCGCGCCACCTTCATGGCCAGTTGACGACTCTCTTTGGGGGAATCGGTCAGGAGGGTGCGGTTGGGCACGAGTTGAACAAGGCCCGACACAGAGAATCCGTCTTGAAAGGGGACGGATGACGTCCGCTGGCGAAACCGGGCGGTGGGCGCCCGGCCGCAGCCCCCCGGTCAATCGCGAACGTCGTAGAGCAACGCAACGTTGAAGAGCCAGTAGTTCTCGCCGCCGTCGATGCCAATATTTCCACCGAAGGGGTCGGCAACGGACTGACGGCGATAGCGGTACTGGTAGCCGGTGGTGAGTGCGACGATGTAGCCGTCGCCTGCGGCGAGATCGAGCCCGATCTGCGGACCGCCGCCGAGAGTGACGGTGACATCGAGATCGTCATTGTCCGGATTGTCGACCCCGGCGCCGATCGCGGGGCCGACCCAGAGTCGGGTCGTGGCATTGCCGTAGACACGGAATCCAAAGGCATTATTGACCGAGAAGCCGTTGCTGTCGTAGTCGAACGAGCGCCCATCCTGTTCGAGCTTCTCCCAGGAATGCACCCAGCCGGCATCGAGGCGATAGTTGAAGAGTCCCTCGCCGAGCGGGTTGGTGTCCATCGCCATCCCGAGCCCGATGCGCTGACCGCGCGCATCCGCATCGATCCTCCCTGCTGCGTTGCCGGAGATCGAGCCCGAATAGCCGGAGTACTCGAGGTACCCCCCCCAACCGTTCGCGGCCGCCGGTGTCCCCGAACTCGCAATCCAGCCGAGAACGATCACCATGGTCAGAATCGCACGTCGCATAGCTCCCCCTTCCGGACAGCCCCGCGGCCAAAGCCCCGTCGCCTTCGTTCGGACCCGCCGTCCCTCTTGAACCCGCGCCGGCCCGAACGCAAACCGAGGGCGTCACGGGCCCCGCACGACCTTGCGACCGAGGGTGCGTTCCCTACCATGCGGGCGGACCACCGAGACCCGGATCACCCGAGTCTCGGCAGCGAGCCGAGGAGAGCCAGATGCCGATCGAGGAGGGGAAGACCGCGCCGGCGTTCAGCCTGCCAGACCAGGATGGAAAGACGGTCTCGCTGGCCGACTTCAAGGGCAAGAAAAATGTTGTCCTCTACTTCTACCCGAAGGACGACACCCCGGGCTGCACCAAGGAGGCCTGCGGCTTTCGCGATCTCGGCCGCGACTTCGCCAGGCTCGACACCGTCGTGCTCGGGGTCAGTGCCGACAGCGGGGAATCGCACCTCAAGTTCATCGCCAAGTACAAGCTCCCCTTCACGCTGCTCTCGGATGTCTCGAAGAAGGTGATGGAGCGCTACGGCGCCTGGGGCGAGAAGATGATGTACGGCCAGAAGAAGATCGGCGTGATCCGCTCGAGCGTCGTGATCGGCAAGGACGGCAAGGTTCTCAAGCACTGGAAGAAGGTGCCGCAGGCGGACGTCCACCCCGAGAAGGTTCTCGCGGCCCTCGGCGAGCTGCTCTGATGGCCGACCTGGAGACGTTCCGTCGCGAGACTCGCGACTGGCTGGTCGCGAATGCGCCCACCTTTGCCTACACGCCGATCGACAACCCGGACAAGCTCTGCTGGGGCGGCCGTCAATGGGCGTTCGCGGACCCTGGCGAGAAACAGTGGCTTGACCTCATGGCCGAGCGTGGCTGGACCGCGCCCGGCTGGCCGCGCGAATACGGCGGCGGTGGCCTCGACAAGGAAGAATCGAGGATCCTGTCGCGCGAGCTGGCCGACCTCGGGCTCCGGCCGCCTCTGGTCGGCTTCGGCCTCAGCATGATCGGCCCGCTGCTGCTGCAGGAAGGCAGCGAGGAACAGAAACGCCTGCACATTCCGCGCATTGTGCGCGGCGAGGTCCGCTGGTGCCAGGGCTACTCGGAGCCGGGTTCGGGATCCGACCTCGCGAGCCTGCAGACCCGTGCGGTGCTCGACGGCGACGAATTCGTGCTGAACGGCCAGAAGGTCTGGACGTCCTACGCCGACGAATGCGACTGGATGTTCATCTTGGTCCGGACGGACCCCGCCGCGTCGAAGCACACCGGCATCAGCTTCCTTCTCTTCGACATGACGACGCCGGGCGTGAGCGTCCGGCCGATCAAGCTGATCTCGGGCGCCTCCCCTTTCTGCGAGACCTTCCTCGAGGACGTGCGCGTGCCGCGGCGCAACCTCGTCGGGCAGCCGGGCGACGGATGGCGCCTCGCCAAGGCCCTGCTGGGCCACGAGCGGACGATGATCGCGGGCATGGGTGGCGATCGCTCACGCGGCGATTCGCTGGTGGATCGCGCCCGTCGCTATCTCGATACCCCCAGGGGCCGCCTCCCGGACGCCACGCTGCGTGATGCGATCGCGCGCCTCGAGATCGACCGCAAGGCCTTCGATCTCACCATGCAACGTTCGCGCGACGGCATGAAGGCCGGTCACAGCCCCGGCCCCGAGACCTCGTTCTTCAAGCTCTACGGAACCGAATTGAACCAGCGCCGCCGGGCCCTGATGGTGCAGCTCGCGGCCCAGCAGGGTGTCGGTTGGGAAGGCCCGGGGTTCGAGCCCGACGAGCTGCAAACCACCCGTGACTGGCTACGCTCGCGCGGCAATACGATCGAGGGCGGCACCTCCGAGGTGCAGCTCAACGTGATCGCCAAGCGCGTACTTGGATTGCCGGACTGAGTTCGGGGAGAAACACGACAAGATGACCGCAACCGCTACTCATGCAGCCGCTGCCGGCGTCCCTGGGGCCGACATCGTCGCGCCTCCGTGGGCGTGGGCGGGACTCCTCGTCCTGATCTCGATCTTGATTCTGGTCGACCTGCTGCGCAACCGCGACGATCACGAGGTCTCGATGCGCGAGGCCGTGATCGCGAGTGCAGTGTGGATCGCGATCGCACTCAGCTTCACGGTCGTGATCTGGATCGGGCTCGGGGCCGATGCGGCGGGCCAGTACGCCGTCGGCTGGCTCGTCGAGGAATGCCTCTCGGCCGACAACGTCTTCGTCTGGGCGGTGATCCTCTCGTATTTCAACGTGCCCAAGGCCCTCCAGCGCCGCGTGCTCTTCTGGGGGATCTTCGGGGCATTGGTGCTGCGGTTTGCCTTCATCGCCGGCGGCATCGCGCTGCTCAACAGGCTCGAATGGCTGAACCTTGTGTTCGGCGGAATCCTTGTCTTCACGGCGGCGCGGATCGCCCGCAATCCGGACGAGGAGGTCCATCCCGAGCACAACCCGGTGCTGCGGATCGTGCGGCGGACGATCCCCGTGACCGCCGACTTCGAGGGGCACCATTTCTTCGTCCGTCGCGGCCGGCGGCTCTTCGCGACACCGCTCTTCGTCGTGCTGGTGATGGTGGAGACCTCGGACGTCGTGTTCGCGGTCGATTCGATTCCCGCGATCCTCGCCATCAGCCGCTCGACCTTCGTCGTGTTCGCCTCCAACGCCTTTGCCATCCTCGGCCTGCGGGCGCTCTACTTCGTGCTGCTCGGCGCCTCGGAGCGGCTGGTACACCTGAGCCGCGGGCTCGCTGCGATTCTGATGTTTGTCGGCATCAAGATGATCGTCGGTTACTGGTTCCATTACCACATCGACATCTGGGCCTCGCTCGGCTTCATCGCCACGGTACTGACAGTGACCGTCGTCACCTCGCTGCGGGCCACCCGCGCCCTCGAGGCTTCTGACCCAACCCGGGAGGGATGAACATGCCCGATCCGCGCGAAACGATCGTCGTCGGCACAGATGGCTCACCCGAATCGCATTTCGCCGTCCGCTGGGCCGCCGGTCTCGCGTCGAGGCTCGGCGCTCGGGTCGTCCTGATCTTCGCCTTCGAGCCACTGGCCGAGTTGGAGAAGACGCCGACGCCCCGTGCACCGGTCGACTTCCCCGCGATTCGCGAACGACACCGGCGCGAACTCGAGAGCGACTGGGCGCGACCCCTCGCCGAAGCCGGGGTCGAGTTCACCACCTATCTGGTCGAGGACACGCCGACCGAAGCCCTGCTGGCCGCGGCCCGTGAACATGACGCAGCCCTGGTGGTCATCGGCTCGCACGGCGGCTCGGGGTGGCGTGATCTGATTCTCGGGAGCGTCGCCACAGCATTACCGGCCCAGCTCGACCGCCCGATCGTGATCGTGCCCTCGCGCGGCGCGAGCTGACTCGCGGCACCCGCAGCACCCCCGGCCCGAGTATCATGGCGTCAGGGCCGTGGTACCCTGTGGGTGGAGACGGAGAGAACATCGATATGGAGCCGACAATCAAAAGCGAGCCGCCCGCCCGGGAGCGCTACGTCCCCGCCCTTGGTTTCCGATGGCTGACGAGCTTCTACGATCCGCTTGCCGCCCTCTGGCTGCCCGAAGACGATATGCGGCGCGATCTGGTCGAGCAGGCGGGCCTCCGCCCCGGCCAGCGCGTCCTCGACATCGGCTGTGGCACGGGCACGCTGCTCGGGCTCGTGATCGAACGCTGTCCCGCGGCCCTGGCCTGGGGCATCGACGGTGATCGCGCGATGCTCGCGCGGGCCCGCGCCAAGCTCACGGGTGCACCGGGACACGTCGGTCTGATTCGGGGCCTCGCGTCGGATCTGCCCTTCCCCCCGGCTTCCTTCGACCGCGTGTTGACGAGTCTCGTGCTGCACCATCTGACGACCCGCACCAAGGCGCGCACGCTGGCCGCAGCACACGCCCTGCTCCGGCCGGGTGGCGAGCTGCACGTCGCCGACTGGGGCGACCCGCAGGATCTCCCGATGTGGCTCGCATTTCAGGGCGTGCGCTTGCTCGACGGTCGCGAGACGACCGACGACAACTACTACGGTCGCCTGCCGGGGTTCATGCGAGATGCCGGCTTCACGGACGTGCGCGAGACCGGGCGCCGCCGAACGGTCTTCGGGCCGCTCGTTCTGTGGTCCGCGCGCCGCCCGGAAGCCTGAAGTCCGCGCCCGGGCTGGAACCGCCGTCAGGCGAAGACTTCTCCGAGGAGAGCCTGCATCGAAGCCCACGAGCGCGCGTCGGCAGCGCCGTCGTATGCCACCGGCAGACCGTAACGAGTCCCTTTCTCGGTCGCCTCGGGATTCGTGAAGCTATGCGGCGCTCCGGGGTAGGATTCGATCCGGTAGTCGGCTCGCGCGGCAATCATTTCGGCCTCGAATGCCTTGACATCCGCCTCGGGAACGAGGGCGTCGCCGCCGCCGTGGCAGACGAGCACGCGGGCTTTCACCTCTCCCAGAGCAGGCTTGTGAAACGATCCCAGAGAACCGTGAAAGCTCACCACGGCGCGCAGCGGCACGCCCTTCCGGGCCGCGTGCAGCACCATCGCGCCGCCGAAGCAGTAACCGATGGCGGCGATCCGGCCCGGGGCGACGTCCTGACGCGCCCGCAGCAGATCGACTGCTGCGGCGAAGCGTTCCTCGCCGAGCTTGATGTCCTGGAGCACCGCCATCATGAGCGCGCTCGCGCCCCCCGGATCGTCGGCGGTACGGCCCTCGCCGTACATGTCCACGGCGAGGGCGACGTAGCCGAGTTCGGCGAGCTGACACGCACGACCACGAATATAGTCATTGAGACCCCACCACTCGTGCACCACGATCACCGCCGGACGCGGGCCGCTGCGCTCTGCGTCCACCGCGAGGGTGCCGCGCAGGGTGGTGGCGCCGGCCGTGTAGACGACATTCTCCGCCGTGATGTTGGCCATGGTCGCCTCCGTATACGGGCCGGGAAGATCGCACAATTCCCTGAGCGTGGGGCTCTCGGCAGGGCACCCTCATCGGAACCTCAACGGCCAAGGGCAGCCCCGCATAAAGGTCAACAAGCGGACATCCCGAAGGATCAGCGACATTCCCTGCGCGTGGGGCCAGTGCTTCCACGATGGCCATGCTCGGGGGCGGACGAGCCGGCGGCGGCGACCGCTCCGCCGCCCCCGTCCAGGTGTCTTGCCGGACGCCGTTTCGCGGGGCGGGGTTCGCGCCGAAAATGGGCTAGGCTCGTCGCGACATGCCCGCACAGATCCCGCCCCGCGAGTTCCTCGAACGGATGGACGCGAATTGCGTGTTTGCTCAGGCCGAGCATACCCGCCACGTCGAGCACGGCGAGGTCGTCGAGCGCGACGGCGTCACCCTCCTCTGGACGCCCCGCGGCGATGCGATCCACAACCTCGGCATGATCCGCGCGGCAGTCGACCCCGACGAACTCTGCCGCGCCGTGCACGACGTCTACACGGCCCGGGGCAGAACGCGCTTCGCCCTTTACCTGCGCGGCCACGCCGATGGTGAGTTGGAGAAGCAGTTGCTCGAGCGCGGCTTCGCCACGGCTTTCTCGGCGCCGGCGATGACCGTCGATCGGGCTGGCTTCCGGCCCCCGCCACCGGTCGCCGGCCTGGAGGTGCGGCCCGTCGAGACCGAATCCGACGTCACCGCCTATGCCGAGGTCGCAGCCCACGCTTTCAACGTCTACGGCGTGCCCCTCGACACCGTGCGCGCATTCTTCTCGCGACCCGCGAGCCTGCGCAACGATTCCGTCCAGGGCTTCGTCGCATGGCACGGCGGCGAGGCCGTCGCTTGCGCAACCCTCTATGCATCGCATCTGGTGGCGGGTGTCGGCTGGGTCGGCACGCGCCCGGACCGGTTCGGCCGCGGCTACGCCGCGTGTGCCACCGCTGCCGTGGTCGAGGAAGGTTTCCGCCGCGGGCTGCTCTTCGCCAACCTTCAGGCTTCCCCCATGGGCGTGCCCGTCTATGCCCGTCTGGGGTTCGGCACACCAGGCCGCTACAAGATCCTCGTTCCGGCCACCCTGCTGGGGCCGCAACCCAAGTCCTGACCGAACCCGAGGGAGAAGAAGGCATGCGCCGGACCGCACCCGACCCGTTTCGCCGCATCCAACAATGGCATGACGCTGCCGCCCGTGCCGGCGAGAAGCAGCCCAACGCGATGTGCATCGCCACGGTCGGGGCCGACGGCATGCCCTCGTTGCGTTACGTCCTCTTGAAGAGTCTCTCCCCGGCCGGACTCGTGTTCTTCACCGACTCCCGGAGTCGCAAGGGTGTGGAACTCGCGCGGAGCCCGAAGATCGCCGCGACGCTGCGCTGGGGAGCCACCGGCCGCCAGATACGCGTCGAGGGCATGGCACAGCCCCTGCCGGCCGCCGTTGCCGACGAATACTGGTCTACACGGCCGCGTGTCAGCCGACTCTCTGCCGCCGCTTCCATTCAGAGCGCGCCACTGCGCGCGCGTGAACTGCTGGTCGCCCGACGCGATGCACTGGCCCAGCGCTACGCCCGCCACGGGATCCCGCGTCCACCGGCCTGGCTCGGCTATGTGATCGAGCCGTGCTCGATCGAATTCTGGACACAGAAGCGCGGCCGCCTGCATCATCGCGAACTCTTCAGCCGCACCACGCGCGGCTGGAGGATCCAACTCCTCCAGCCTTGAGGCGACTCGCACCGGGCCGGAGGCCAGCCGCCCACACGCGAGCCGGAGCGCGCAGCGAGCCCAGCCTCGACCTCGCACCCCTTCGTCTGGCGTGGGCGCCGGCGGCGGTTCGTATCCCGGCGCGATGTGGACCAAGCCTCGACCCCGCACGGCAACGCCTGGTCACCCGCGCCGGGCGATGCTGCGCAGCGCTGCGGCACGGACGCCCGGCCCGTCCTCGCCACGTCGACGCCGGTGGCAGATCACCTCAAGCGGCTTGCCGCATCCGACAACGGCGCGGCTGCCGGCTTCGCACGCTTCGGAACGATCCGCTGCGCGATCGCCACAGGTCGCGCCGCTGCGCGGGCACCTGACTTGCTCCGCTCGTCTCGCCTCCAGACAGGGGGATCTTCGCGTGCGCGCTTACCACATCATCGACGCCGACCAGCATATCATCGAACCGCCGCATCTCTGGGAGCGCTGGCTGCCCGCCCGCTTCCGTGACGCGGCGCCCCGTCTCGTCGCCGACGAAGACGGTGGCGACGCCTGGCTGCTCGGCGAGAACCTCGAGCCGCTCGGCCTCGTGACGGTGATGGCCACTCCTCCCGAGAAGCTCCGCTGGACAGGCGTGCGCTATGCCGACCTGCACCGCGGTCTGTGGGAGCCCGAGGGACGTCTCGAGCTGATGGACCGCGACGGTGTCGACGCGGCGATCATCTATCCACCGCAACGCACCATGCTCTATTTCATGAGCAACACGGACCCTGAATTTCATCTTGCAGGAATCCAGGCGTACAACGATTGGGTCTTGAAGTCCTTCTGCGGCGGCCATGCAGACCGTCTGGGGGCCATTGCGCAGATGCCCGCCCTCGGCGTGGACGGCATGATCGCCAAACTCGTGCGCACCCAGGCGCTCGGCACCTGCGGGGCCTCGCTCAGCACCTGGCCGAGCGGTGGCGCGGCACTCTCGCCCGATGACGACCCGTTCTGGGCCGCCTGTGAGCGGCTCGGGATTCCCGTGCATCTCCACATCTCGCTCGCTGTCGCCGGCCAGAAGCGCGCGCGGACCGGCGTGGCGCGGGGTGGCCCGACGCACCTCGCAAGTCTCGCGACGACGCTCTCGGCCATGCCGCGGCTGATCGCCGACGGCATTTTTCACGGCGTCTGCCAGCGCTTCCCCGGCCTGCGTTTCGTTGGCGCGGAAGCGGGGGCCGGCTGGGTACCCTACCTGCTCGGCGAGATGGACGATCGTTACCGTCGCAACCGCTTCTGGACCGGCGTTCACCTCGAACGACTGCCCAGCGACTACTTCCGTCAAAACTGGGTTCTCGGCATCATCCGCGATCCCTACGGCATTCAGAACCGCCACGCGGTCGGCCTGCAGAACATGATGTGGGCGAGTGACTTTCCACACCACATCAACGACTGGCCGAATTCGCGCTGGCTCATCAACGAGATGAGCGCCGGCGTGCCGGCCGCGGAGAAGCACGTGATCTTTTGCGGCAACGCAGCGCGGCTCTACGGCTTCCGCTGAGGATCGGGCCACACGCCTGCGCGCGTGCTGCTCAGCGGCAACGCGGCTCGGCTCTACGTGATGCCGCGGCCGTGCAGGCGACACACCTGTCCCTCTGAAGCTGCCCCTCCCCGAAGGGCGCTTGCCTGCCTGCCCCGGGGTCGGGCCTCCGCAGAAGGATGCCGCGAGTGGCGCAGGCGTGCGCGATCCGTCACCCCGTGCTGGCGGAGGGATGTGGCTTCGGCGCATCAGCGCGCGAACTCTGCGGATCGCGCAACATGTGTGTAGCGCTACCTGGCCGTCGCGGCCACGACGCGGCCGATCCTCCGCGGCTGCCTCTCCCGGCCGGACACGCGGGCACTCCGCTCGGGCGCCGTGGCCGATCAACCGTCGGCGCAGTGGGTCGCCTCGGCGAGCCGATCGGCAAGGCCCCGCACTCGCTCAAGCAGAGCATCGCCCGCGAGCAGGGGATCGAGACATGCCGGGGCGACGCCGTCGCAGGCGCGCTCGATGCGCGAACGGACTCGCTCGAAGGCGCTTGCGAAGGCCTCCTTCTGGTCACAGGTCGAGGGACACGAAAGCGGCGCGGCGAGGGTTTCGTGCTGGACGCCCGCCTCGCAGTCGGCAAGGCAGACCGCGCGCATCCGCAGCAAGCGGGCCCCGTTGGTGGCCACGGCGAGTTCGCAGCGGAAGGTCGCACGCGCGACGGGGTCGAGACCTTCGTAGGCGCCCTGCGGTGAGGGAGCTCCGCCGTCGGCCGGGAGGGGGTCATCCGCACAGAAGATCTCCTCACTGATCCCGTCCGCCAGCGACGCCATGACGGCAGCCCGCGTCTCCCCGAGCGGAACCTCGATGCAGTCCGGCGCGGTCGTCGCCGGGCACGCGTCGCCGGCCGCATCTACGCCGACGCCGAGGATTCTCGCCACCTGCGCATCGCGACTGCACGTGGAAGCGCAGAGTCTGTTCTCGCCGCGGCGGTGGGCCGAGCGTTCGCAACGCCGCAGGCAGCTCGCCTCTGCCGTGAACCCGTCCCGCCAGGCAGCGAAGAGGGCCTCGCCGCACTCGAAGGCCTCCGGGGCAACGGGCCCACGTGCGAGCGCTGGTGCGCAGGAAGGATGGAGCACCGCACTCACCTCGTCGAAGGCCTCCTCGTACTTCGCCAGGGCCATGGCGAGTTTGGCGTCGTCACCTTCGAAGACCGCCGCGTCGCGCAGCACGTCCCCCTCGCCCAGCCGCTGCGCGGCGAACGCCGCGGCGATCGGATCGACGCCGCTGCCCGGCGTCTCGGCCTCGGCAACCTCGGTTGCCGCCGCAAGGCGGCCGAGCGCGGCGACGAGACGGCGCAGATTCTTGCGCATCAAGTTGATCACGGCCGGTGGCGGGGCTGGCGCACCCTCCGGCAGGGCTCCCACCCCGGCGATCTCGCTGGCCGCCGTCGCCAGGAGAACCCAGGCGGGGTCGGCCACCACCGAGCTGCGCGACAGTACGTGGCTCGCGTCCGCGAAGCAGAACTCGCCGCCGCTCGCGGCGAGCGCTGTCGCGAAGACGGACTCCGGTCCCGCGAGAGCCTGCGCTCCGAAGGGGGTCCCCTCGAACATCGGCGAGCCTTCCGGTGATGGGGTCGGTGTCGGCACCGGGGTGGGGGTCGGGGGCGACGAGAGGGTTGGCGCCGGAGAGGGCGTCACGCCGGGTGTCGGCCCTGGCGTGGGCGCGGGGCTCGGAGCAGGCGTGGGTGTCACGCCGGGCGTGGGCACTGAGGTGGGGATCGGAGTAGGCGTCGGCGTGCACTCCTGGGAGCGCAAGGCGATATGCTTTACCGCCTCGAGCTTGAAGTGCCCGAGGTCGGTGTTGTCCGGGTCGTTCTGCGGCGTCCGCTCGACATCGCCGGTGGGATCGCCCTCGCCCTCGGGCCACTGCGGGTTGGCCTTGCCCAGATCCTCGATCCCGGAGAACAGGCTCTCGAGGATATCGGCCACGACCTTGGCGGCTTCGCCGGCAAGCTTGATCGACTGCGCCTGTGCCGTGGGCACGGGCAGCGTGGCTTTCGCGAGCGCCTCGCCGATCTTCTTGAGGATGTCGGCAAGCTCGATGGAATTGGATTCGGTCAGGTCGACGTTGAGCGTCCACGCGGCCGTGGCCTCGCACTCGTGGTGGAAGTCGCCGTTCCAGCTCCCGCCGCCGTAGCCGCCCTTGCCGAGGAGCGGGATCTCACCGAGGGTCTCGAAGGTCTGGCCCGACTGCGGATCCGTCCAATCCCAGTTCACCGTCGGGCAGTTGACGTACTCACCGCTGCCCTCGGAATGCTCGGGGTGAGTGGTCTTGGCGTGGATGCAATATTCGGAGAGACCGTTGATGCCGTCGTCCTGATCGGACTTCGCCGCGAGCTTGCGTAGGACAATCTGATCGGTGAGTTCGTTGGGCGGCGGATCGGGCGTGTCGCGATGCGCCCAAGCCACGACCGGACACACCAGCATCGCCGCAGCCGCAAGTGCCACGAACAGCGTAACCATGACGCCCTCCGCTGTCCGTGCCGGGGCGCCAGCGCACGGGAGAGCCCATCCATGCCGGGAGAGAACCCTGCCACGGCCACGGACGCATTCACGTCCTCTCTGGTGCCCGCGCCATGCCAAGTCAACGTACGGCGACGAGAATCCGGGAACGGGCGTCCGACCCGTCGTCGCGGCAGCCGATCCATGGGTTTATTGCTTGTCCGCTGGCCGTCTCGCAGGCGACCGCGAGGACGCCCCGCGGGTGCGGCCTGTCGCCGGACCGGTGGCGCCCGGGTCGGTGAGTTCGCCCCCGGCGCGCACAATCACCGCAGAATATGCGCTCCGCGGACGGCGTTCCGCCGGCGCAGCCCTCCGCCACGCCGGGATAGCGAAAATTGACCGCGTCGAACCCCATCTCGGCCCGCCCCTCGAATCCGAGCCGCGAAACCAGCGCCGGCAAGAAGACCTGGGTCAGATGGCCCCTGCTCCGTCGATCCGGCACGATTCGCACGCGATCCACCAGACGGCCGGGTGTCGATGTGTCCGCGCAGGTGAAGGTCCCAGCCCGATTCCCGCGACGCATTCGACCCTCGCAAAGAACTGATTAACCTTCTTGAACGCCTCGGCCGGGCACGTCGCCGCCACCGCGCACGCACCCGCCGCGACGCGACACTCCGTGCCTGCACTGCTCGGCGCATCGAGAGGGATCATCCTGCAGCGACAGAGGGGTCCCGTCGCGTTGGCGAGACCACGGAGACAATCATGCAGACCTTGCCCGCCCGCACGAAGCCTCAGGCGGGTCATAATCGCGCGGGCGTGACTGCGTGCGGCAGGCAGCTGGCTTGCGTTCGATCAGCCGGTTCGCCACAAGGACGGGGTTCGGTGACGAGGGAAGCCGGTTTGAGACCGGCACGGCTCCCGCCACTGTGAGTCGGAGCGAAAGTGCCAGCAAGGCCACTGTCCCCCGCGGGATGGGAAGGCGGCGCGAGTAGAGGGCCGACGAGTCAGGAAACCTGGCGCCGAACGAAAATTGACTCGAGGCCGTGCGGGTTGTTTGGCTTCGGGGTTCGTTCGACCGGTGACCGCTGGCCACGATCGCGAAGATCTTGGCCGGGGCCGCTTCGATCGGCTCCGGGCCGCCGATCCGTCGGATCTCCATAGCCGCGCACTGCGGGAAGCGGTGCGCAGGAGACCCCGATGCGCGAACTCTGCTCCTCCCCTCCTCTCGCCAAGCGAGACGATTCCTGTTTTTGCCGACGCGATCGTCGCACTCCGTGCACTGGCGCACGCTCCCGCGGCACGGCTCCCGGGGGCGAAAATTCGACAGCGAAAAGGCCCGCTCTCGGCCTTGTGCTGGTGTGCATCCTCGCCGCGCTGGCCCCGCCTGCACCCACGGCCGCCCAGACGGCCGGCGCGGGCTGGATCATCGGCTCGATCGACATCGGCGAACCGCTGCAGGGCGACGTCACCTACGGCGGCTCGAGTCTCTTTGTCGGCGCCGGCGTCTACGGCGCGGGCAGCCAGCATGTGCTGCGTCTTGACGGCAACGCCCCCCCAGCGGTGATCGTCACCGGCCTCAACTCGATTGGCGGCTTGACCTACGATTCCGGGCGTGACCTCCTCCTGTTCACCGACAACGGTCAGGATGCGGGCGCCACGACCACCGGAGACACGGTCTACGCTCTGGAGAATCCGCGCGCGACCGCAACCGCGCTCTCGGCGGCGACCCTCGAACTCGCGCCGACCGGCTCCATCCCCTACGCCTCCGCGGCCCTGCCTCTGGACGATTCGGATGCCGTCCTTGTCGGAGATGCCGTCGGCCCGGGCGCGGGCCGGGTGGTGTCGGTGGACCTTTCGAGCGGCGTGATCTCGCCCCTCGTTTCGGGCCTCGACTACGTCGCGGGTCTCAGCCTGGCAGCGGACGGCGACATCCTGATCGGCAACGTCGATGGCAGCTACGTCGGCTCGGTCCTTCGCTGGGATCTCGCCAGCAGCAGTCTCTCGGCCTTCGCCTCGACTGCTGGGGCCTTCGATCAGGAGGCCTACCGCGATGGTAGCCATCTCGTGACCGGCGTCTTCGGCGCCGACTGGACCAGTGCGATCGCATGGGTCTCGGCCGACGGCGCTCCTCTTGGCGAGATCGCCTCGGGCTTCTCGTTCACTACCGGGATCGATTCCGATCCGGTCTCGGGTCAAGTCGCCGTCATCGATTCGTGCTGGCCGACGCCCTGCACCACCATCACCACCTTGACCCCGATCACGGCACTGACGGACGCCGACCGTGGCACGAAGGACTGCAGCATCGCCTTCTTTGGCGGAGAATCCGAGGTCTCGGCCTCGGGCCGTGTCAAACCAAGCTGGGCGTGCAGCGATGGCGCCGCCTGTGATCGCGACGGCGAGGCCGATGGCACCTGCACCTTCCTTGTCGGCACCTGTGCGGCGATCGCGGAGATCGACGGGTGCACGCCAGACGAGGTCGATGCGGTCGAGATCTCTCGCGCTCCGAAGGTCGGGGGGTCGAGCGCCCTGCCGGAACTCACGACTGCGGTCGAAGCCCTGTTGCCCACCAGCACTGCGCGTTGCAGTGCTGCGGTGCCGATCTCGGTCGATCAGGGCGACGTTGCCCGGATCAAGATCAAGGCCCGCGCAAGCGGCAAGGTGATCGATGCCGACAACCTGAAGCTCCGTTGCGATTGAGCCGCGTGCCGGCGGGTTGGCGCGAAGGCCAGCCCGCCGGCACCGGGCCGCGGAGGAAAGACCATGCCCCTATTGAAGACCCGACGGAGCCACGGAGCATACGGCGAGTGAACCACGGCCAGGCGCACGCATACGGCGGGCTCGATGCACGCGGTTCGGTACCCCACGAGTCGGCCCTGTCCCCGACGGGGCGCCGCGATTCCCTGACGGCACTCCCCACCACGAGCGTCCGGGCAAGACCCCTCGTGCTCGCGCTAGTGGCTCTTCTGCTGCCCCTTCCGACGCCGACGCGCGCCGACCCCTGCCCCGATTCCGTCGTCGCCTACACGCCGGGTGCCGACGGGGGCTTCGGCAGTGAATTCTTGCCCGATATCGTGCTCGGTCTGCCGCGCGGCACGGGCGAGTTCGCGGCGTCCACCGATGTCGTTTCGCTGGGGGACGGCGGGCAGATCGTGCTCTCCTTCGACGATAATGCGATCGTGGACGGGCCCGGCCCCGATCTGCGCATCTTCGAGAACCCGTTCCGCAACGGGCCCAGCCAGTTCTTCCGCGAGGCCGGGTTCGTGGAGCTGAGCCCGGACGGGCTCGTCTGGACGCGGCTGCCCTGGGATGCGGCGAGCTTCGCCGGTCTCGCCGGTTTCAACCCGGTCTTCGCCAACCCCATCAACGAGATCGACCCCCGCACGGATGCCGCCGGTGGCGACACCTTCGACCTCGCCGATGCCGGCCTCGCGGAAGTACGCTTCGTGCGCATCGTCGATCCGGGTGCGATGGTCGCCGATCCGGGCAACGTCTTCCCCATCCGCGGCGTCGGAAAATCAGGGTTTGACCTCGACGCGATGGTGGCACTCTCTTCGGCGGAGATCTGCGGCAACTGCTGTGATGCCGTGTTTGACGACGCCCTCCGGGCCGACGATCTCGTCACCTTGCTGCGCGCGGTCGAGGGGCCTGTGCCGCCGGGCATCTGCGGCGACGCGCGGTGCGGCGCGCGCAGCTGCGGTGATACCGATCGCGACGACACGGTCGGGATCAGCGACGTCGAACTCTGTTTCCGTCGGGCGCTCGGTCACGACGTCGCCTGTGCCACCGGTGAATGTGATCTCGACGGCCGCCTCGCGGTCGCTGCGGCCGCACCCGGGGTCGCGGGCGTGGTCGAGATCCCCCAGGCCGGATCCATCCAGAGCGGCGTCGGGCTGGTCTCGGGGTGGCGCTGCTCGGGCGGACGTCTCAGCGCGGTATTCGACGGGGGCGATCCGGTCGATCTCGCCTACGGCACCACCCGTGAAGACACGCGCCCAGCGTGCGGCGACGCCGACAACGCTTTTGCGCTGCAGTGGAACTACAACTTGCTGGGGGACGGCCCGCACGAGCTGCGCCTGCTCGACGGCGGGGTCGAGTTCGCGCGTGTCGCGTTCGAGGTCGTCACCCTGGGCGAGCCGTTCCGACGCGGGCTCGGCGGCACCGTTGATGTCGGCGACCACCCCGCGGCCGGCGACGGACTCACTCTCGACTGGCAGACCGCGGCGCAGGCCTTCACGGTCACGGCCTTCCGTCCCCGGATCGGCGCGGTGACCGCACGGCCCTCTCCAGCGCCTGCTCCCGGAATCGACCCCACCGACCCGAACCACCTTCGCGCCACCGCAGCGGCGGCCCTCGAGATCCCCGCTCCGGGCTCGGTCCAGAGCGGAATCGGCCTGGTCTCGGGATGGCGCTGTACTGGCGGCGTGATCACCGCGGTGTTCGATGACCGCGCGCCGGTCGAGGTCGCCTACGGCACGACGCGGCGCGACACGGCAGGGACCTGCGGCGACGACAACAACGCCTTTGTCCTGCTCTGGAACTACAGCCTGCTCGAAGATGGTGCGCATACTGTGCGCTTGCTCGACGATGGGGTCGAATTCGAACGCAGCTCGTTTCAGGTCGTGACGCTGGGGCGGCCGTTTTGGCGGGATCTGGAGCACTCGCGAGAAGTCACCGACTTCCCCGCAGCCGGAGACCGGGTGCGCCTCGACTGGCAAACGGCACGCCAGGGCTTTGGCATCACGGACTTCGCACCGGCTCGCCCCATCCCGACCCCGACACCGGGGCCGCTGCCCTCGCCGACCTCGGGCACGCTCCCGCCACCGACCGCCACGCCGTCTCCGGGGTCCACGCCAACGCCGGTCAGCTGCACCACGGCGACCTTGCAGGTGAGCCTCGCGACGGCAGCACCGCTCGCCGCCGCGATCGTCCGGATCGACTACCCCGAGGCCCTCTCGCTCCCGTGGGGTAGTGGGCTCGACGGGGTCACAACTCGCGTGCTGGCGGGAGGCCCCGTGGCCAGCGGCTTCTTCGGTGTCGGCGGCGAGCCGGGTTCTCTGATTCTGGGTGCTCTCGCCACGGCAGCGGCGCTGACGCAGCCGCTGTTCGCGACCATCCGGTTCGACTGCGTCGACAGCCTCCCGGCGTCGACGGCGCTTGGATGCGTGGTCGATGCCGCCAATGCGGCCGGGGAGTCCGAGATCGCGGACTGCCAGCTCAGCCTTTCTCCTTGACTCGCCAGGTAGCCCGCTCTCAAGGGATGGACGACGGCCCTCTCACGCAAGCCGCAGGAGCGCGACATCCAGTTCGACGCGCGTCTGGCGCTGCAGCAAATCAATCAAAATCTGAACCCGGCCGGATGCACGCATGGGCCGCTCGACCACCGCGAGCAAGCCGGCCAGTGGACCCCGACAGACGCTCACCCGGACGCCCTGCAGGAAGGGGTCTTTGGCGATGATGCGTTCGCCCCCCCCTGCCCGCATGCGGAGCATTTCGATCGCCTCCTCGGGTAGTGCCGCCGGCCCATTTTCACCGAACTGGACCAGGCTGCGTACGCCCGGTGTCCATTTCACCCGAAAGCAATCCCGGCCGAGGTCGAGCCGCGCAAAAAGGTAGCCCGGAAAGAGCGCCTCCACGAAAGCCCGCTCCTGGCCAAGGCGAACCCGCACTCGCCGGAGTTCGAGTTCGGGTGCGAAGACCTCGAGGCCGCGCTGGCGCAACTGCGCGGCGGCGACCCCCTCGGCGCGGGGCTTGGTGCGAACGGCGAACCAGCGCCGAATATCGGCCATGGTGGCGGGGGCGAGGTTGGCTCCGATGGGCACGCCACCAGCCAGACCGATCCGGCCAACGTGGGGCATCAGCTTTGCGGCTTGCGCTTCCATGGTCGATCTCCTCGCACGGACGTCTGCGGCCACGATGACCTTCCGCCAAGATCAGTCCATCAACTTTTGATGACAAGTGTCCAAGGGGATCCCTCGGCCGCTTCGTCTCCCCCATTCGGGCGAAGCGAAAGGCCGCCCGGCGAAGGATGCGCAGCGTCCCCACAGGAATGTCGTGCCTGGTCTGGCAACCGAACGGTGTCTCTCCTTCAGGCAGTGCTGTTTTCGATCCCGCCCCCGGGGTCGATTCCCTTGCAACAACTCGCGCCTCCCCCTAGCCTGCCAACAAACATTCGATTCGTCCGGTCGTCTCGATCGTCTGAACCCTGCTGCACTTGCTGCCGCGGGCGTCTCACCACGGATGGGAAGATGTTGTGATGAAGGAAACCCCGCGGGCAGCACAGAACGGCCAACCGATCGGTTTCACGCCGGCCCCCCTCTGCGTCGACCGACCGGAGGTCGCTGCCGGCATCGCGGACGGCCCAGGGACCTCCTCGTGCCTGCGCCTCGCCCTGATCGACGGGAACACCATCTACCGGCATGGCCTCGCGAGCCTGCTCGCCGACACCGGCGAATTCGAGATCGTCATCGAGGCCGTCCAGCCCGATACGCTCGATCAGCTGGGCAAGGATTCCAGCCCCGATGTTGTCCTGATCGGACTCGACGTTGCCCCCTTGCGACCGCTCGCTCTCGCGACACTCGCCTCGCGGTGGGCGGCCGTCGGCATCTTCCGCGCGGAATGCCCAAGCGATGCAGCAGATCTGTTCCGCAGTGGCGGCCTGCGCGGCGCCGTCTTCCGGTCGTCGCCGCTCCGCGACGTCATCGGCGCGATCCGTGCTGCCGCCGCCGGGGGTGCATGGCTCCCCACTCCTGCGCTCGAGGCGCTTCTCCATCCGGAGGCCACGCGCGAGACACGCTCTCTCACCGACCGCGAGGCCGAAGTTTCGCGCCACGCAGCACTCGGTCTGCGCAACGCGGAAATCGCGGCGAAACTCTTCATCAGCGAACAGACGGTGAAGAGCCATTTGAACCGCGTGTTCCACAAACTCGGCGTGCGTGATCGCGTCGAGCTGACCTTGATCGCGACACGCAGCGGGTTGATCTCGGCGGCCGACGTCACGAAAACACTCGATCCCGGCCTGTCCCTCCGTACCTCGGTCGAACAGTCGAGATAAAATCCGACTTTCGGTTGATGGCCTCTGCCCGGCATCGACCGTAGACGGGTGTTCGACCACTCGATCAAGGTATTCCCGACGCACCCAGGATTCCCTGCAACGTCCCCCTGCTTCGCGACCCGGAATTGGATGGCGGCACGGAGTGGATCGATGGGCGGAGCTATGCAAATCGCGACGACGCAAGACCTCGGCGACGCCCCGTGCCGCACGCCCGACTTTGTTCGGGCCAGAGGACCGGTGTCACCCCTCTTCTTCGCTGCTGGAGCGCGCTCGACGGGCCCGCCACTTGGTCTCCTCTTGCTGGCCGCGATGTTCGCAGCCTGTGCCCTCTGCGCGTGCAGTGCTGCACGGGGAGACGCCGTGAGATCCACCGCGCCGGCCACAGGCGCCCAACCTCTCGGCGGCCCCCGGACCGCGCCGGACCCGCGGGAAGTCGAACAGCGGGCTCGCGTCGAGGGCCTCTGGAGCGCCCGCTCGTCCCGCGCCAGTCTGCCCGACCGCTGCCTCGGGCCCGGCGACCTGGTCCAAGTCTCGGTCTATCATCTGCCCGAGATCCAGGGCGTCGAAGTGCGCGTCCTGCCCTCGGGCACGGTCGACGTGCCGCTGGTGGGACACGTCCGGGCCTCGGGCCTCACCGAAAACCAGCTTGAGACAGCCCTCGCCGCCCGCCTGCGTGCCTCGATCATGAAACGCCCCGACGTGACCGTCAGGCTCGTCGAGGGGTCGAGCCAGCAGGTCTCCGTCACCGGTGCGGTCGACCGCCCCGGGCTGATCGGTCTCTCGCGCAGCCACCGAACCATCCGTGACATGCTGGCTGAAGCGGGGGGGCTCAGCACCGAAGCCGGTGGGCTGATTTTGTTCTATCCAGCGGAAGGATCTGGCGCCTGCTCGCCGAGTACCCTGCGTGCGGGCCCACCGGCGGCCACCAGTACCGCGCCGATCGCGCTCGACCTGAACGAGGAATGGATCCCCCCCTGGCAGAACCCACTCCATCTGCCGGCCATCGCAGGCGATGCAATTGTCGTCAATCGCGGCGCGTTCTTCGTCGATGGCTGGGTGCAGCACCCCGGGGCCTTCCCGCTTGCGCCAGGCTCGACGGTCTTCGGCGCCATCAGCTCTGCCGGTGGCGCGCTCTACCCGGCCGATCTCGCCGATGTTGTCGTGTGGCGAGCCGAGTCCAACGGCAGCAGATCGCGTCATCAGGTGGATCTCGATCTTGTCGCCTCCGGCGAGATCGACGACATCACGCTCCGTGCCGGCGACATCGTCCACGTGCCGGCATCGGGCCTCCGCATGGTGCCCTACACCGGCCTCTGGCTGATCACGAACGTCATTCAGGTGGGCGCGTCCTTCCCGGTCTTCTGAAATCGCCCCGCTGGTTTCCGCCGTCGAATGAAAGACACGTCGAGCCCATGCCGATGAACTCGATCGAAACCCGTGGTTCCGTCCGAACGCTCGAGACCGCTCCACCCGTCATCGAACTCTCGACCTGGGAGGCCGGCCGCCGTGACGAGGAGGAGACCTCGTGGCTACAGCTGGCGTTTCAGCTCCTCTCCCGACATCCGCGCTTGATAGCCGGCTTCGGGGCTCTGGGCCTTGGCGGGGCCATTGTGGCTTGTCTGGTGATTCAACCGCTCTACACCTCGAGCAGCTTGCTTCACATCACCAATATCCCCCCCCAGGTGACCACAGGACTCCAGCAGGTCGTCCTGCCACCGACGTTCATCGAGGGTTGGGAATTCTTCCAGGATCAGGTTCAGCTTCTGCAGAGCCGCTCTCTGGCCAGTGCGGTGATCGCAGAACTCGACCTCGAGGAAAACGATGAATTCACCGGCACACCCGCCAAGGACGAACCGCCCGGGTTTGTGTCGCGTCTCCTCGATTTTTGCTCGAGACTGACGACCCAGAGCCTGGCCACCCTGCGCGGAATCGTCGGCAGCTCAGTCAAGGAATCGGGCACGGCCCCCGCGAATCCCGAGGACCCGGCCTTCCGCCTCTCGTCACACTATCTGAATCTCCTCGAGGTCGTTCCGATCACAAACACCCGGATGATCCACTTGAACTTCACGACGCCAGACCCCTCGCTCTCGTATCGCCTCGCACTCGAACATCCGCGCCAGTACATCGAGCGAACGCTGCGCGAGAAGTTCGAGCTGACCGGGGAGGCCCGCCAATTCCTCGATCGCGAAATCGCGCGCGTCGATGCCGAACTTGAACAGAACGAAGCCGCCCTCGATGCCTTCCGGCGCGAGCACCGGGTGGTCTCTCTTGACCCGGCCGACAATGCGACTGTCGAGCGCCTGCGGGATCTCTCGCGACGCACGACCGAAGCAGAGGCCGCACGGATCGGAGCCGAGGCGGACTGGCGTCTCGTCAAGGGCCGTGATGCTGGCTCCATCCCGACCGTCATCGACAACTCACTCATCCAGAGCCTGAAGTCCGAGGTGAACCGCCTCGAGATACGCATGGCCGAGATCGGAGAGTTCTTTCTTCCGGAGAGCCCCCAGGTCCAGGAAGTCGCCGTGCAACTGAGGCAGGCGGAAAAGCGACTCGACGCCGAGACCGGGCGCGCCGTTGCCGGACTCGAGTCGATCTACCTGGCGTCGCGCTCGCGCGAGGCGGACCTCGATCGCGAACTCGCGGACCAGGAGCAGGCCGTCATTGATCAGAAGGCCATCGCCGGGCGTTTCCTCAAACTCGAACATGCCGTCCAGTCGAATCGTACTTTATATCAGACGCTGCTCACGCGCCTGCGGGAGACCGCTGTGGTTCGTGGCGCCCAGCTCTCGGGCGCGACCATCGTCGATCCACCGCAATACCCGCGCGGCCCGTCACACCCGTCGATCCCGGCAACGCTCGGCTTCGGCCTTCTCTTCGGACTCGCCACCGGTGTCAGCCTGGCCGCCCTCCGCGAGCGTCGTGATACGACCATCCGCTCAGCCGAGGATGTGCGCGAGACTTTCGATGTACCAATCCTCGGGGTCGTTCCACAGATTCCGGGAGCCGATGGGGCCAGCCCACCCACCGGATCGAGGTGGCCCCTCCTGCCACGGCGGCGATCGATGCACCCCGCCGCCAGTCCGGAACTGACGGACGTCGTGCTGGGTGATTCGCCGGGTACAGAAGCGTTTCGCGACCTGCGGGCCAGCATCCTCCTGTGTGATCCCTCGAACGCGCCCCGAACGATTCTCTTTACCAGCAGCATCGCGGGAGAGGGCAAGACCTGGACGGCACTCAACGTGGCTGCGTCGCTCGCCCAGGTGGGCAACCGGGTTGCCGTCGTGGATGCCGATTTGCGGCGGCCGCACTGCTCGGACGTTCTCGGGGTCGCTCCGACTGCCGGTCTGCACGAGTTTTTGCGGGGACAGCTTGATATGCGGGGCGCCCTGCAACGCGTCGATCTCGGCGTCCGCAGGACGCGCCTGCGGCGGACCATGCGTGGTCCGAGTTGTGCCATCGACATCCTCCAGAGCGGCCTGCCCACACTGGACGCTGGGAATCTGTTGGCGTCCGAGCGGATGCGGGAATTGATCGAGACTCTTGGGCGAACGTACGACAACGTGATCATCGATTCTCCCCCGATCTTCCCGGTGAGCGACGCCGCCGTCCTCGCGAGCATGGTGGATGGGGTGGTGATGGTCGTGCGCGGGCGCTCGACCGCCCGTCAAGCCGTTCGCCAGGCTCTCGCACGACTGCGTTTCGTGCGCGCCAACATCATCGGCGTCGTGCTCAACGGCGTCGATCCCGACTCGAGTGAATACGGTACGTACTATGGTGTCGGCTTCGCGCCCACGAACGTGGCGCAGCCCTGACCCGCGGGTCCCGAACCGCCCTGCCGGGCGCGCAGGAACCTCACCCGACGGGGCGCTTGCCGCAGTCCTCGCAGTAGCCGGCAGCGCGCTCTTCGCCGTGAGCCCGCGTGCCGGTCTCGCATTCGCCGGGACACTCACCGGGCTCTGGCTCGTGACCTCGCCCGAACTCGGGCTGGCACTGCTCGTCGCCGTCGTGCCCTTCGATCAGTTGAGCGGGCTCCTGCCGGGTGGCGCCCTCGCGTTGACCCGACTCCTGGGTGGGACCGTCGCGGCGGTCTGGCTGGCCGCACTCGTGTTGCAGCGGCGTCGTCCCCTCTGGGATCGGCGTGTGACCTCGCTTGCACTGCTCCTCGGATGGGCCGCGCTGATCCTTCCCTGGACAGTCAGACCCAAAATCTCCGCAGCGGGCATCGCGACTCTCGCGCAGCTCTTCCTTCTCTACTGGCTGACACGGGACCTGCTCCGCAGACCAGAGCAGCTGGGGCGCCTTCTCGATACAGGACTGATCGCAGCGGTTGGATTGGCGATCGTGGTCTTCTGGCAACTCGAGGTTGGTAGGGAGCGGGCCACAGTCAGCCTCGACGGCATCGAATTCAACGCAAACTATCTCGCGACAGCGCTGGTCGTTCCGCTGGTGATCGCGGTCGCGCGTTCGTGTGGCTGGGGCCGTCCGCTCTGGCGCCTGGCCGCGGCTTCCCCGCTGGCCGTGGCGGTGGTCCTGACGGGCTCCCGGGGCGGCTTGATGGCTGCTCTCGCGGGGATCGCCGTTATTCTGGTTGCACGACCGCGTCTCACGCCGCTCATTCTGGCGGGAGTCCTCGCCGCCGGCTCGGCGGCCGTGGTCATGGCGCCAGCGCCGGTGGTCGAGAACCTGACCGAGCGCCTGCGTTCGTCGTTCGCGGACCGCGGTTCGGGCCGGCTTGACATCTGGATCGTGGCGGGACGCATGGCGGCCGGCAATCCGGTCACCGGTGTGGGATTGGCAGGCTTTCGTCCGGCATTCCGGGAGTATTTTCTGGAGGCTCCGGTCGATCCACGCTGGGCCGCGGATGTCCGCAATCGTTACGGCGACCGTGCCGCGCACAACACGCCGCTGCTCGTGCTCGCCGAGTTGGGCGTGGTCGGCTTCGCGCTCTTCCTCTCGGCCGTGGTGCGTCATCTCCGGCCTGCCTGGCGGGCCTGCAAGCGCCCCTCCGTCAAAGGTCGGCACCTGGAAGGAGACATCCCGCTCGCTGTGCTTGCCGGGTTCTCGGCACTGCTCGTTGGAAGCCTCAGCATCGACGCGCTCGAGCTGAAGGCGACCTGGCTCCTCCTCGGAATGGTCGGCGCTGCGGCCGGCCAGAACGCCGCACGATCGGAAAGGAAGCTCCAATGAGATCCCTTCGTCAGCGCATGGGACGCATGGGTGCCACCGTACCCTGGATCAAGAGCCTCCTGCTCATCGCCATTGCCGCGATCGCCTACGCGGCCGCCTACGAGCTTCGCTTCGAGTTCTCCGTCCCGCTCGGCGAACGAGACGCGCGATGGATGAGTCTCCCTGTTCTTCTTCTCGCTCGCGCCACAGGCAACGGCTTCTTTCGCCTGCACCGGCTCTGGTGGCGTGCGGTCTCGATTCCCGATCTCATCGCGATCGCACTCTCCACCGCTCTGGGAAGTGCAATTTTCGTCGTGGCAGTCCAACTGCTGGGCCTCCTGCCGCCACCCCGTTCGGTCGTGCTGCTGGAACCGTTGCTGAGCTTTTTCTTGATGGGCGGTCTCCTCGCCGGTAATCGCTGGCTCTACTCGCTCCGGACCACTCTGGGCAGTTCGCCTGGCCGGAACGTGCTGGTGCTGGGAGCCGGCCACACCGGCACCGCTTTCGCCCATGAACTCCTCCAGATGGCCTGGGGTGGCCAGCGTCCGGTGGCTTTCCTCGACGACGACCGTCGCAAGCTCGGCATGAGAGTTCACGGTGTTCCCGTGATCGGGACGATCGCCGACCTCCAGGACGCCGTCGCCCAGCACTCGGTTGACGAAATCGTGATCGCCACGCCGGGAGCATCCGGACAGCGCATGCGCCAAATTGCGGCGGCCTGCCGCGAGACGGGCCTCCGCTCGCGGACGGTGCCGCATCCGCGAGACCTCGCGACCGGCCGGGTGTCCATGAGCCGCCTGCGCGAGGTCCAGATCCAGGACCTGCTGCGGCGGTCCCCCATCACCCTCGACCTCTCCAACATACGGCCGCTCCTGCGCGATGCCTGCGTTCTCGTTGCCGGCGCGGCCGGCTCGATCGGGTCCGAGCTCTGCCGCCAGATCGCGACGTGCCATCCGTCCATGCTGGTCATGGTCGACCACAACGAAAATCAGCTCCATTGTCTGCAAGAGGAGCTGAAGCAGGCTCACCCGGATATCGACCTCGTTCCCGTTCTCGCCGACGTGACCGACGAGATGCGGATCGAGCAGCTCTTCCTGACGCATGTCCCCCGCATCGTCTTTCAGGCCGCTGCCTACAAGCATGTGCCTCTGATGGAGCGAAGCCCATGCGATGCGGTTCGCAACAACGTCGGCGGAACCCGCATCCTCGCGGAAGCGGCGTCTCGCCATCACTGCGAGCGCTTCGTGATGATCTCGACCGACAAGGCAATCCGCCCGACCAGCATCATGGGCTCGACCAAACGAGTCGCGGAGCTGCTGATCGAGCGGATCCAGCGATCCTCCGAGACCCGCTTCGTCATTGTTCGGTTCGGCAATGTGCTTGGCAGCAATGGCAGCGTCGTGCCACTTTTTCGTGAGCAAATCGCGCGGGGCGGCCCTGTCACGGTCACCCATCCGGACGTCGTGCGGTTCTTCATGCTCGTGAGTGAGGCGGTCTACCTCGTGCTCCAGGCGACCGTCCTCGGAGAGAGGGGAAGGATCCTTCTGCTCGATATGGGCGAGCCGGTCCGGATCCTCGACCTCGCGATCGACATGATCCGCCTCTCCGGCCTCGAACCCAACCTCGACATCGAACTCCGCGTCACCGGTCTACGGCCGGGCGAAAAGCTCTACGAGGAGTTGCTCACCGACCACGAGCAGGCGTCCCCCACCGCGCACTCGAAAATCTTCCAGCTCGCCGACGAACCCAACTCCGGCAACGGCGACAGCCTCGTCGAGTCGGCACTTCCCCAACTCGAGGCCGCGGCACTGCTCGGCGATTCCGACGCGGTACGCCGTCTCCTGCGGGAGATCGTGCCGGAGTTCACGCCCTGGAGCGACTCCCTCGCTCCTGCGGCCGCTGCGCGCATGCTCCTGCGCCCCGGGCCCGAACGGCGAACGCGCTGGACGGGCGACCCCGGCACCGTGCCGCAGTCACTCGTGCGCGGCGGCCACCGGACAGCCGTCGGGCACTGAGTCGATCCCGCACACGACCCAATTTGTCTGGTCTACCGAGATTACGTGGAGGCCGCATTGGCACGCTCCGCAGTCGCTGCTTTTCCCCGCAGATCGCCCGACAACCCGTATTGCGATCTCCTCTATACCCACCTGACACAGGCGGGAGTCGAGGTGATCGACGATGCGCCGCTGTCCTTCGGATGGCTCATGCGGAGCCGGCACCGGGTCCGCGTGTTGCATCTGCACTGGCCCGAGAATCTCTATCGTGCCGAAAGTCGCCAGGACCTCCGCGGACTCGCCGGGTTCACGCTGAAACTGCTTCTTGCCCGCATCCTGCGCTATCGGATCGTCTGGACGGTCCATAATCTGGATCCGCACGAATTCGTCCGCGGCGACCGGCTGGCCCGCTGGTTGTTGCTGCGGCTCGCCCTCCCCGTCGTCCATGGATCCGACGCGGTCGCACTGCTGCGGGGCGCACGCCGCACGCCCGTGGTCATCCCGCATGGCAACTACATCGGAGCCTATCCCGATGACATGCCGGTCGCAGCGGCCCGCCGGACGCTCGACCTTCCGGCGCACGGACGCGTGATCCTCTGTTTCGGTCAGATCCGCGAGTACAAGGGCATCGACACCTTACTCGAGGTCTTCCACGCCATCGCGGCACCCGAGGCCACGCTGGTCATCGCAGGTCGACCGCGCACCGACGAAGACGCCCGTGCACTGCGCGCCCGGGCCCGACACCTCGGCGACTCCCGGATTCGCCTCCATCTGCGCCATGTGCCCGACGACGAGGTACAGAGCTTCTTTCGCGCCTGCGACTTCGTCTGTCTGCCCTATCGCAGCGTCCTGACCTCCGGAGCTGCCATTCTCGCACTCTCGTTCGCGCGCCCGGTCGTCGTTCCACGAATCGGCCATCTGCGTGACCTCGAGAAGGCCGGCTGCGCGGTCACCTACGACCCCAGCGACCAGCGCGGCCTCGAAGAGGCCATCGAGAAGGCTCTCTCGATCGACCCCCGGCCCCTCGGGGATCGCGCGCACAGTGTCGCCGAAGCCTGGCGTTGGGATCGAATCGCGCTGCAGTACCGCGAGGTCTACGCCACCTGAAATCGGCTTGGGACAGCACATGCATTGGAGGCATTTGGGATGGATCTACGCGACTACTACGACCATCACTGGACAGAGCTCGCGGAGGGCGATGTCGATTACGATCGCCTCCGGATGATCGTCGATCGGGTGCAACCCGGGGAGCGTGTTCTCGAGAGTGGCTGCGGTCCGGGTTTTCTCGCGGATCTGCTGAAGAAGAAGGGAGCATCGATCACGGCGGTCGATGTCTCCCACGTCGGCGCCGAACGCACCGCACGGCGCGGCATCGAGGCGCGCCAATGCGACCTCGACACGACGCCTCTGCCCTTCCCCGATCTCTCCTTCGACGTCGTGGTCTGCAATTCGAACCTGGAACACCTGTTCTATCTCGATCGCAACATTCGCGAGTGCCTGCGCGTGCTCCGCGTCGGTGGGCGCCTGATCTGGATGGAGCCGAACAGCGGCCACTGGCGCTATCGGCTCTGGCTGGCCCGTGGCCGCTTTCCCTACATCGAAAACAGCCCGACCGATCCGTATCATATTAGACACCTGACAGCCGCCGAGATGCGCCGACACTGCGAGCGGGGCGGCATCGCCGTGACCGAGGTTCGGGGCCATGCCGGTCTGTGGTGTCACGGCCTCTACCCCCTCTGGTTCCAGCTCCGTGGCGTGGGCCGGCTCATCGCCGCGCTCTACCCGCGTCTGGTCGAGATCCGGCCGTCCTTCTTTGCCCGCTACCTGTTGGTTGCTGGCGAAAAAACCCAGCACGTTCCGCACGAATCCAACTCCTGGGCGCACAGCACTTGAGCCGCGCGCCTCGCCCGTGCCTGAGGCAGGCACCATCTCCCCTTCAATCGGATCAGATGCCGCCTTGCGCGGCTCGAGAGGAAGATCGTCATGACGGAACCGCATCGAGTCCCGGGTCGGCTCGCTCAGCTTGGCAAACGCGCTCGAACAACGGCGGACATGCCCCGCAAGTACCTGGCCTGGCAGAATGGCTGGGAAAAGGGGAATTTCTTTCCCAACCGCGTCTACATCGAATCCACGAACCACTGCAATCTGAAGTGCGTCATGTGTCCCACCGGTCTCGGAATCATTCAGCGACCGCGTGGCTATATGGACATCGGTCTCTATCGCGACATCGTCGCCGAGCTCGGGCCGGTCGTCGATTCCGCGATTCTGCACTCGTGGGGTGAGCCCCTCATGCACCCCAACCTGTTCGAGATGATCCAGGTCGGACGGGCGGCCGGCATCCAGATGGAGACCTCGACGAACATCACGCTTCTGGACGAGAGGCGCGCGCGGGGTGTTCTGGAATCAGAGCTCGACGTCATCTACCTCGCGCTCGATGGAACGACGCCGGAGACGTACGAGCGGGTTCGCGTCAACGCGAAGTGGGACAAGGTCATCGCCAACGTCGAGCGATTCCTCGATCTGAAGGCCCGCACCGGCGCAAAGACACGGGTCGTCCTCCAGATCATCGCCATGGATGCGACCCGGGCCGAGGTCGATGAGTTCGTCCGGCGCTGGCAACGCCCCGAGGTCGATCAGGTAAACGTCAAACATCTCGACACCTGGGGCGACCAGATCGAAGCCGTCAGCGGGCGGCAGATCGACGGCCAGAGCCGCAGCGAACAGCGCCTGCCCTGTCCGAACCTCTGGTACCATGGCTACATCTTCTGGGACGGCTCGCTGACGTCATGCGAGCGCGACTACGACATCAAGACACCGCTCGGCAACGTCAAGGACGGCGGCGTTCTGAGGACGTGGCACGGACCGGCGATGCAGCAGCTGCGGCGTCTGCACTGTCAGGGCGATTTTCAGGCACCGGCCTGTACCCGCTGCGTCGAGTGGAGCTGGTGGAAGCCGTCTCCCTTCGGTTCGGCGGGAACGGCTCCTCGGGTGGAGAGTTTCACCCGCAAGAACTGAGCACTGCCCCGCGATCCCCAAGGCCACACCAGACGCGGCCACGAGGTGTTCCTTCATGATTCTCGGATGCCATAGCTACAGCCTTTGCGATCAGTCGCGGGCCGATGCGTTCGCGCGGCTGGGTGCGCTCGGCCTTGGCTCGATCGAACTCTGGTGTGGGCACGCGAACTACCGTGATCCGGACCTGCGCACCAACGAGGTCCTCGAGGAGGCGCGCCGGCACGGGCTGACTGTCGAGGCCTATTGCGTGGGCGGCCTGTTCGGCCTTCCGCTGGAAGAGGTGGAATCGCGCCTGCGACGGGCCTTTGCCGTGGCGACCTCGCTGCAAACGGATCTGGTCACGGGCATCGTGGATCTGCGGGCGCTGAAGCTGGTCGAGCAGCTCTGCGTGCGTCAGCGGATGCGGTTCGCGATCGAGAACCACTGGTACACGGAGTTCGCGCGCCCCGCGGACTTCTCCGTGCTCGGCGACGTGCGCCCCTGCGTGGGAATCGCGCTCGATACCGGACACTTCTCGTTCCTTGGCTACAGTCCCGCCGCCGTGGTGAGCCAGCTCGGCCACCGCACCTTCGATGTCCATCTGAAGCTTGTCCATCCGGCAGGGCCTCTCCGGCGTCTTCGCCGACGATGGCAGGGCCATCACTCGCTGCCTGCGGCCGAGACGGGTCCGAAGGATGGCCTCGGACCGCTGGTCGAGTCGTTGTGGGCTGTGGGCTTCGAAGGTCTGCTCGCGATCGAGCACGAGAGCGAGATGTCATCGCCAGCCGCCATCGACCGGCTCCGCACACGCGTCTGTCACGTGGGCAAGGACTTTCTGGAGGAGTCCATCCATGAAAGCTGAGCTCGCGTCGAATATGCCATTCGTTTCGGTCATCGTTCCGGTGCGCAATGGCACCGAGACCATCGCAAGTTGCATCGAGGGACTTCTCAACCTCGACTACCCGGCGGACCGCCGGGAACTCATCGTGGTCGACAATCTGTCGACCGATGCCACGGCGGACATCGTCGTCCGGTACCCCGGCGTGCGACTCCTGTTCGAGAACGAGCGGCCGAGTTCCTATGCGGCCCGGAACTGCGGCGTCTGGGCGAGTCGCGGCGAGGTTCTCGCCTTCACCGATGCCGATTGCGTCCCGGAGCGCGGCTGGCTCCACGCCATGGTTCGGGCGCTCGAGCCGGCAAACGTCGGCGGAGTGGCTGGCTCGATTCGGGCCTACACCCTGGATTCCGCGGTCGAGCGCTATCAGGCTGCCCACGCACTCGATGCCGCGCGCGCCTTCGCCCAACCCCGGCTTCCCTTCGCGCAGACCGCAAACGCCGCTTACAAGCGGGCGCCCTTCCTCCGGGTCGGCGGCTTCGATCCGGCGATCGTCTTCGGAGGCGACCTCGATCTGTCGTGGCGCTTGCAGGTCGCCACCGGACTGTCCCTCGTCTACGAGCCCTGCGCCCTGGTCTGGCATCGCCATCGTACGACGACAGCCGGGCTCTATCGCCTGTATCGCAAGAACGCCCTGGCGAATTGCCTGCTTGCGCGCTACCACGAGGATTTTGCTTCGTTCCCGAGACTCCGCACCCTCCTCTGGGCAGGGCGGGAGGCCGCCCAGAGCGGGACGCGAGCGGCTCTCTCCCGCGTCACGGGAGGCGATCGTGACGCGACCGCGTGGTTTGACGCGATCTGCTATGTGGGGGCGGCTTCGGGCTGGATGCGCTGGCATTTCCGCGGGCTCGGCACTGCGCGCCAGGGCACACCGGCGTCCGTCTCGACGATGGCCTCCCGCTGACCGCTCGGTCCTGGACCTCGAATCGAGTGGTCATGCCAACCATCTCCGCGATCGTCTGTACCCGGGGGCGTCCGGCCATCCTTGCCGACTGTCTGGCCTCCCTTCAGCGTCAGACCGAGCCGCCCATCGAAATCCTCGTCGTCGAGGCCAACGACGCGCCGGCAAGTTCTCTGCTGCCGTCAATCTGCGGCGAGGGCGTGCGCGCGCTCGGCGTCCGTGTGCTCCGCACTCGTCCCGGCCTTCCCCATCAGCGTAACGTCGGGATCGACCACGCGGTGGGCGAGATTCTCTCCTTTTTTGATGACGACACCGTGCTGGAGCCGGGCTACCTGGCCGCCGTGGCCGATGAATTCGCACGCGATCGCGACCATCGAATCGGAGGCGTCGGTGGTGCCCTCGTCCCGGACCCGACGCCTCAGTGGAGTCCGCTCCGCCGGGCTTTCCTGAAACTCTTCTTGCTGCCGCATCACGGGACGGGACGCCTGCAGCGCTCTGGGCATCCCGAATATCTCCTCTCTCCCGCGGAGCGCCAGGAGGTGCAGTTCCTCTCCGGCTGCAACATGAGCTTCCGACGCGAGGTCTTTGCCAGCGCCCGCTTCGACGAGCGCCTGGACGGCTACGCGCACGGCGAGGATCTCCACTTCTCGCACCTCGTATCCCGTTGCTGGCGGCTCGTGGTCACGCCCAGGGCACGGATCGATCATCGCGAGGCGGGGGGCGGCCGACCGGTGGGTGGCACACGGGTCGAAATGGCCACTCGCAACCACCGTCTCTTTTTCCGGGAGCAGGTGATCCGCAATCTTCGCGACTGGGTCCCGCATGGCATCGCAGCGGTGGGAGAGCTGCTCGTGCTGCTGCGGCACCCCGGCGAGGGTCGGCTGGGTGGCTGGTTGCGCGGCTGGCTGACCAGCCTTCCCGAGGCGGCCGCCGGGCGCGTCGCGGAAACACAGATTATTTCGATGCTGACGGTGGTCGTGCCCGCCCGCAACGAAGCGTCTGCGCTGCCCGCCTGCCTCGATTCCCTGCTCGACCAGACCTGGCCAGCGGAGCGCACCGAGATCCTCGTCGTCGACAATCTCTCCACCGACGCAACCGCCGCGCTCGCCATGGTCTATGCGGCGCGCCACACCCGCGTTCGCGTGTTGCGCTCAACGGGCCCAAACCAGGCGGCGGCACTCAATCAGGCCGTCCGCGAAGCCCGCGGTGAGATCATCGTTCGGGTCGATGCCCACGGCTGGGTCGAACCCGACTATCTAACCGAGGTGGCCGCGGCTTTCGCCCGTCACCCCACGGCCGGCGCCATCGGGGGCTGCTACCTGCCTGCCTGCGCGGGGCCCACTTCGCAGGCGATCGCCGCTGCCCGATCCTCCCGGCTCGGCGTCGGAGGGGGTTGGTACAGCGACCCCGGCGGACAAGAGAAAATCGTTCGCACGGTGGGATGTCCGGCCTACCGACGTGACGCGATCCTGGCTGCGGGCCTCTTCGATCCCACGATGCAGTACGCCGAGGACGACGAGCTGAACTGGCGAGTCGCCCTCGGCGGGCGACCGATCGTGCTGGCACCCGCGCTGCGTCAGCACAATCGCTGCCGGAGTTCTCTGCACGACCTGTCCGGACAATATTTGCATTACGGTCAGGGCCGGGCCCGGATGCTCCGACATCATCCGGGTTTCCTGAGGCCCCGACACCTGATCCCGAGCCTCTGGGTGATCTCGGTGTTCGTCGTCGGCGCGACCGCAGTGAGCTGGCCCGCAGCTCGGTTCCCGGCCCTACTCCTCACGGCCGCCTACCTCGGCCTGCTCACCGTCGCTGCCACCGAGGCGCGCTCCGCCGGATGGTCGGTCGCGGCTCGTGTCGCCCCCGCAATCGCGACGATCCACGCATCCTACGGGGCTGGAATGCTGGCCGGATTTCTTTGGCGACGACGCCCACCGGAAGAGGAACTCCTCGGAAGGGAGCAGCCACAAGCCGCGGTCAGCGGGACGGCACAGGCCCTGGAACAGGGAGAGTCCGCATCATGAGCCCATCCGCCGCGACACAACACGCGCACGACAAGAATGCGCTGCCGACGGGAGACCGTTGGCTCCCCTTCCATCTGCCCTCCATCGGCGAGGACGAGATCGCAGAAGTCGTCGATACCCTTCGCTCCGGCTGGCTCACGACCGGTCCGAAGACTCGACGCCTCGAAGGGGATTTTGCCGCTCTCCTCGGCATCGACAATTGTCTGGCTCTGTCCTCGGGAACGGCGGCCCTGCACCTTGCGCTGGAGATCCTGGGGATCACGGAAGGCGACGAGGTCGTGGTTCCGACCTGCACGTTTACGGCCACCGCAGAAGCCGTGCTCTACACCGGAGCCCGCCCCGTCCTTGCCGACGTCGATCCGGAGACGCGCAACCTCTCTGCCGCCACACTGGAGCGGGCACTGAGCCCCCGCACCCGCGCGGTCATGCCGGTTCACGTAGCCGGCGGCCCCTGCGACATGGACCCGATCCTGGAGGTGGCCCGCGCGCACGGGCTCGTCGTCGTCGAAGACGCCGCCCATGCCCTGCCGGCCCGCTATCGCGGCCGCTGGGTGGGGACACTCGGCGATGCCGCCGCCTTCAGCTTCTACGCGACCAAGAATATGACGACGGCGGAGGGCGGAATCCTGGTCACTCCCAACGCCGCGGCACTGGCCCGCGCTCGCCTGCTCTCGTTGCACGGGATCGACCGCGACGCATGGCAGCGCTCCGCGGTCGGGGTCCATTGGCGTTACTCTGTCCTTGCCTGCGGACAGAAATACAACCTGAGCGATCTACATTCGAGTATTGGCATTCACCAGCTACGGCGACTTGGGCAGTTCCACGAACGTCGCCGCGAGATCGCGCTGCGCTATCGACACGGACTGAAGAACCTGGAGGCTCTGACGCTGCCACGGGAAGAAGCCGGGACGGAGCACGCCTGGCACCTCTACATGGTGAGCCTCCGCCCCGGCGTTCTGTCCCTTGGTCGCGACGCCGTCATGGCGGCACTCGGGCAGCGCGGAATCGGGACGAGCGTTCACTTCATCCCCTTGCACCTCCAGCCCTTCTATCAGGACCGCTTCGGCTACCAGCCCGGCGATCTGCCCGGTGCCGAGATGGCCTTCGCCGGCTCGATCAGTCTGCCGATCTATCCGGCCCTGACGAACGAGGATGTCGATCGCGTGATCGAGGTTCTCTCCGACATTTGTCTTTCCTCGCGTCGCTGAACCATGCCGACTTCGCTCGAGAAGGCCGCGCTTGTGGTCGACCGTCACGATCGCCTGGACGGTACCCTGCGCAGGGGCCTTGACGTGACCGTCTCGATGATCGCCCTGGTCGTACTCGCCCCCTTCCTCGGTCTTCTCTGCATTCTGATCCGACGGGATTCGCCGGGCCCGGCGCTCTTCGTCCAGGCGCGGGTGGGTCGCCTCGGGGTACGCTTCAACCTGCTCAAGTTCCGCACCATGCACGTCCATGCACCGGCCAGAGGGAGTCCGCTGACGGTCGCCGGCGACCCTCGCATCACACGCTCGGGCAGGTGGCTGCGCAAGCTCAAACTCGATGAGCTACCCCAGCTGGTCAATGTCCTGCGCGGCGAGATGAGTCTGGTCGGACCGCGCCCCGAAGTGCCGGGCTTCGTGGATCCCGAGGACAGTCTCCATCGGCGTGTCCTGCGCGCGCGGCCCGGGATCACGGATCCGGCCTCGCTCCTGCACCTCGACGAGTCCACCCTGCTGGCCCGCTTTGTCGACCCCGAGCGGGCGTATCGCGAGATCGTCCTGCCCAGAAAATTGGCGATGAGTCTCGAGTACCTGAACCACCGCAGTGTTCTCTCCGACATCGGAGTCATCGCGCGGACGCTCGGCTGCCTGCTGCGCCGGCGCGAGAGACGGCTCACGCCGGATGGGGACGAGGGTTCCCCGTCGAGTCTGGCAGGGCGCGTTCGCAGCGGGCTGTGGTGGTCGGCCGCGAGCTATCTCATGACCGCAGTCCTGCGGCTGGGGATCACCGTCGTCCTCGCCCGCGTCCTCACACCACGAGACTTCGGCCAGATCGGTCTCGCGATGTCGTTCGTGATGGCGATCAGCATCCTTCAGGAGTCAGGGTTCGCCGCAGCACTGGTCCAGCAGAGAGAGCGGGTGACCGAGGCGGCCACCGTGGCGCTCGTCCTCAATCTGGGACTCGGCTGTGGTTTTGGCGCCCTGACCTGGGTCACGGCCCCGGCGATCGCGGCCTGGCTCGGTGATCCCGAGGTCGCTGATCTGTTGCGAGCCTTGACTTCGCTCTTTGTGATCTACGCATTGCGCAACAGCCCCCTGGCTCTCCTCCAGCGCGAACTGCAATTCCGCGCTCTCGCGGCCATTCGCGTAGCTTCACTCCTCGCTTACGGGACGATCGGCTTGCCGCTGGCCCTGTGGGGCTCCGGCGTGTGGGGCCTGGTCGCCGCCACCGGTGGATCAGAGGCGGTACTCTGCTGCGGCGCCTGGATGGCCACACGCTGGCGTCCCCGGATCCGGGACTGGGACCGGAGCCTCGTCCGGGAGCTCCTGCGCTTCGGCCGCCACGTCAGCGGTGCGAACGTCGCCGCAACCTTGTGCCAACAGGTGCCCACCGTGGCGATCGGCCGGATTCTGGGGCCCGTCGCGCTGGGCTATTTCTGGGTTGGCCAGCGCTGGTCGTCGCTACCGGTCGAGGGAATCACCTTCGTGGCGAGCGGGGTGGCCTATCCCGCCTATACCAAGATTCGCGACGACGGCGAGCGTTTCCGCTCGAGCTACCTCCGCACCCTCGAGACCATCGCCACGCTGGCGATCCCCTGCGGCACGGGCCTGGCTCTGCTGGCCGGACCGCTCGTCGAAACGCTCTACGACTCCCGTTGGCAGCCCGCAGTACCCGCGCTGCGCCTGCTCGCACTCGCCGGACTCTGCCAGTCGCTCGCCTCCTCGACCGGAGAAGTCTTCAAGGCTGCCGGGGCTCCACATCTGGTCCTGCGCTGGGCCCTGGTTCGACTCGTGCTGCTCGCCGTCCTCGTACCCTGGTTCGCTTCGCTGGCCGGTCTCGAGGGCGTTGCGGGCGCAATGACGCTCACGGCCCTGCTGCTTTCCGTCGGAACCCTCTACTCGACAGCGCGCCTGCTCGAACTCTCATGGCGCGAGCCTCTGCAGGCAGTGGAAGCCCCCGCCATGGCCTCGCTGGCCATGGCAGCAGGCCTCCTCGGTCTGGAGACACTGCTGCAGGCCGCGCAGCTCGGCGCTGCCGCCCACCTTGTTCTTGCCGTGGGGACAGGCGCCCTCATCTACGCGGTGATGCTGGCCGTCCTCGCGCCGGCACGGACCGGGAACCTCCTCCGACTCCTTCTGCCCGAGTCCTCTGCGACGACGCTCGGCTACCGGCGCGCCGCCGAAGGCGGGTTGGAGAAGTGAAGGCTCGCCCCCAGCGGTCGAGGGCTGCCCGCTACTACGTCCCCGCTCTTGCGACCTGTGTCTTCATGGTCGGCACGGTCGTCGTAGGGGATCGGTTGATCGCCTGGCTTGACCTGAATCTCCAGCCCATGCGCCTGCCTCCCTCGGCGCGCTATACCCTGCGACGACCTGAGTTCACGGCGGAGATCGTCACCAATTCCCTGGGCTTTCGGGAGCCACATCTCCCTTCTCAAAAACCTGCAGGTACGCGACGAATCGTGGTCGTCGGAGACTCGTTCGCGTTTGGTTACGGCGTCGCCGAGGCCGAGGCCTTCCCGCGACAACTCGAATCTGTCCTCCTCGACACCGATCCGGGTTCGCGCTGGGAGGTCATCAACCTCGGTGTCCCGGGAGCCGATCCGGTCACCTATATGTATCACCTGCGCGAAACCGGTCTCGCCTACGCTCCCGACGTCGTGGTGATCGCGGTCATGGCCAACGACGTCCACGATACATTCCTGCGGGAGAAATACGGAAATGGCGGTCTCTCGGGGATCGTGCGCAAGGCGCGGATCGAGATCCGCAACCACCGCCCCTACTGGAAGCGTTTCGCGGAATGGTTGCTGCCCGAAATCTACGAACTCGTGGGGACACGCATTCCAGGCAAGGCAAGCGCTGCCGTTGTCGCGGCCCGCGCTGAAGCTTTCCCTGCGGCCGGCATCCAGCTGGCAAGCGGCGAAAGTGGCAATCCTTCCGTCAAGGCGATCCTCCACGCGCTCGCGCGCCGTCTCGATGATGGCGACGAGATCGCGCAGCGGGTCGATCGGCTGCCCAGCGACATGGCTGAACGGATTGCCCCCGTGGTGTTGGGCGACTGGTCCTACGAGAAAGCCACGGTTCAGGACCACATCCTTCGTCTGGGCGCCCTGCTCGATCCCGATGCCTACATCGACGGCGCGCTTCTGCCGCAATCGCACGAGGCGAGCTGGGAGGACATGGCAGCATCCGTGCTGTCCATGGTCGAACTGGCCCGGCACGAGGGCGCCGTCGTGATCGTGGCCTTCATCCCCGCACTGCACCAGCTCAGTCGATCTCCCCGTGACCATCTGGAACATCTGGGGTACCGCTGGACGGATTCGACACTCAGCGACACGACCTGGCCCGACCGGCTGGGGCCGGTCGTGACCCGCTCGGGCGCGGAGTTTGTCGACTTCCTCAAAATTTTGCGCGGTCTCCCCGGTGAGCCACCTTATTTCCCTCTGGACGGCCACTGGACCGCCCGCGGCCATGCGCTTGCGGCGCGCACGTTGGCGACAGCGGTCATGGCGGCACGGCGGTGACGTGCGAAGCGGGCTCGCACGCGCGGTCGTCACACTGACAGGCCTGACCTTCTCCGCCCTGATCGTGGGCGAGACAGCGCTCCGGCTCTCCCGGTTCGGCTGGACTCCGTCGGCGCTGGGACCGTGGCGGAAGCCGGTTCCCTGGTCAGCCATCCGCAGCCTGGGCGAGGACGGCACACCGTCGCCCCGCCCGGAGGGGTTCGGTCGCTGGGGCCTGCATGCCTGGAGCGACCCGATCACCTACCGCCTCGATCGCAACGGCTCGCGGCTCAGCGGACTCGCGGCTCAGCGGGCTCGCGGCGCGCTCTCCCGACGCATTCTGGTCCTCGGCGACAGCAACGCTTTCGGATACGGCGTCGAGGCCAGTGCAAGCTTCGCGAGCCAGCTCGAGAGAGGCCTCGACGGACTCGGCCTCGCGGTGAGCGTCGAAAACGCCGGCGTCTGTGCGTCGGACACCCTGGGGCAGCTCGGTCGCCTGAGGGCGCGCGCCCATGACCTGCGGCCGGGTGATATCGTCATCCATACGGTTTCACCCTGGTCGCTTCGTCTCGATCGACCCCTGCCAGAGCCAGCAGCGTCAAATCTCGAGCGGCGCATCACGAATTTTCTCGCCGGGCGCCTCGGTGACCTCGCGGATAGGTTTGGGGTCGCCGATCGCCTCTACCGGCGACTCGCCGGATACACGCGCGACTCGCTCGACTGGCCGGCGGGCTCTACCGTGGCCTGGGAGATCGCGCCCCTGCTCGAGTCGGATGCCGTATTCGAACGCCACGGCGCGGGCGCGCTCGACGCCCTCCAAGCAGCGCTGATCTCCGCGCGTTCTCTCCAGACCACCAGCGTCGTCCTCTTCGTGCCGCTCGACATTCAGATCGGCACGGGCCGCAGTCCGCTCTACCTCGACGGACTGCTGCCCTACCCGAGCTGGGGTTTCGTGGACCGTGACTACACCGGGGAGCGGCGCCACGTCGGCATGCTGTCCCGGCTCTGCTCCCGGCTCGGCATCTCTCTGATCGACGCAACGGAGATTCTCCGGAGGATGTCGCCAACAGCCTTTCTCCCCGACGACTATCACCTCTCCGCCACGGGCCACGCCGCCATCGGCATGGCGCTTACCGAACACGTGGCACCGCTCGTCGCACACGCAGGCCGGACGCGGGACAATCGGCGGGCCCTCACGGCCCGAAACCTCTCGACAGGATTCTCTCCCAAGCGAATCCGGAACCGGCAGGAGGACTCACCGTGAACAGGATAGGCAGACATCTGGGACGTCAACTCATTCGCGCCACGATCGTGGTCGTGGGCCTGGGCTACGCTGCTTCCGCGGCTCATGCGCAGTGGCTGATCGATACCGTGGCCGGGCGCGGTATCGGGGATGGCCGCCCGGGACCCGAGGCCAGTGTCTCGTCTCCGAGCGGCGTCGCCCTCGATCTCGACGGCGCAATTCTGGTCGCTGATTGGAGGCACAGCCGGATCCGGCGCATCGATCCGGTCACCGGCGTCATCACAACCCTGGCCGGCACGGCCTCGGGCGGACTCGGGAACGGCGGACCTGCCGATCAGGCGATGCTCAAGGGCCCCCTCAAGGTCCGTGTGGCGGCCAACGGTGACATCTTCATCGCCGAGTTGGACGCACATCGCGTTCGGCGCATCGCGGCCGGAACGTCAATCGTAAGCGTCGTCGCCGGAGAGGACGACGTCTCCGGGTCGGACGGCGACGGTGGTGCGGCCACGGCAGCTCACCTCGCCTGGCCCGCCGACGCCAACCCCGACGGCAGCGGTGGCTTCCTGATCGCGGATCTGGGGAACAACAAAATTCGCCGCGTGAGCGCGGGTGGCACGATCACCACGCTGGCAGGCACAGGCGGCGGCGGATACTCGGGGGATGGCGGCTTCGCGTCCGCAGCCGAACTCCGCAATCCCGTGTGTGCGGTGCCGGGCCCAGCCGGTGTCGTCTACATCTGCGACAAGGAGAACCACGTCCTTCGAAGGATCGACGCGCTCGGCATCATCACCACCGTGGCCGGCACGGGCAGCCCCGGCTTCTCGGGCGACGGCGGTCTCGCCCTCGCTGCCCAACTCTCTTCCCCGACCGACGTCGTGCTCGGCGACGGCGGTCTCTATGTGACGGATTCGGGCAATCACCGGCTTCGCTTCGTGGACCTGGTTGCGGGCACGATCGAGACCGTTGCCGGAACCGGTGTCGCGGCCTATGGCGGAGAAAACGTCCTCGCCACCACCAGTCCTCTGCTGAGCCCCACGGGAATCGCGCGCCGGGCCAGCGGCGAGCTGATCTTCGCGGAGATCGGGGGCAACCGTGTGCGGCTCCTCGCCGCCGGGCTGCTCGAGACCATCGCCGGTGACGGCGTGGCTGGTTTCGGCGGCGATGGCGCGTCCGCCCTCGATGCAACCTTTGCCGAGGTCAAGGGGATCGCCACGGATTCCAGCGGCAACCTCTACATTGCCGATGACGGCGCCCAACGCATTCGCGCCATCGATGTGCTCACCGACACCGTGACGACGATCGCGGGCAACGGCACGAATGTGCCTGCAGGAGACGGCGGCCCGGCGACCGAGGCGGCCGTCCTGCCCTCGGATGTGATCATTGATGGCGACGGATCGGCCCTCTTTTCCGACAGCTTCCATCACAGTATCCGCAAGGTCCCCGGCAGCGAGTTGATCAGCACGATCGCGGGTGGCAACGGCCCCGGCTTCTCCGGTGACGGTGGCGCCGCAGGGAGCGCACAGTTGCAACACCCCACCGGCCTCGCCCTCGACGCCGCAGGGGCGGTCTATGTCGCCGATTTCAGCAATCATCGTATCCGGCGAATCGCGCCGAATGGCACCATCACGACGGTTGCCGGGAACGGCGCGGCTGGATTCTCGGGTGACGGCGGTGCCGCGACTGGCGCTTCACTCAACTCGCCGACCGACATCGCCTTTGACAGCAGTGGCAACATGTTCATCGCCGACATGCGCAATCATCGCGTTCGCAGGGTGAATGCCGTCACTCAGGTGATCTCCACCTTCGCCGGCTCCGGGCCCGGCAACGCATTGGGCGACGGCGGCCCTGCGCTCGGCGCTGGCTTCGAGGACCCGACCGGTGTCGCCGTCGATGTCGCCGGCCGGCTCGTGATCGTGGATTCGAGCCATCATCGGATCCGGATCGTCGATGAGCTGGGCCTCGTTCACACGATCGCCGGCGATGGCGCCCGGGGCTATCGCGGCGACGGCGGACCTGCGGCGGAAGCACGCCTGCTGAATCCCCTTCGCGTCCATGCCCTTCCCGACGGACGGATTCTGGTCGCCGATCGTTTCAATGCCGTGGTCCGCGAACTCAGACCCGATGAGGACGCCGACGGTGTTCTTGATCCCGTCGATACCTGTCTGGGCACGACCTCGGGCGAGAACGTGAACCCGGTCGGATGTGCCTGCAGCGATTCGGGGCACGTCGCGTGTACCGATGGGATCCTCTGTACCACCGACACCTGCAATCCGACTTCGGGGGAGTGCGCACATACCAATAATACTTTGCTTTGCGACGACGGTACCTTCTGCAACGGGCAGGACACGTGTGCCGGCGGCACATGCGTCGTCCATGCCGGCAACCCCTGCACCGACGGGGGCGAGTGTGCCGATTCCTGTAATGAAGCGGCCGATACCTGCAACGAGCCCGTGAGCACCTCCTGCAATCTCGACAGCAACGCCTGTACCTTTGATTCCTGTGATGGCGATGGTACGTGCCTCGCGGGGCCACCGGCCTGCGGCGACGGAATCGTCCAAGGGGAATGCAGCGAAATCTGTGATCACGGTGCGGCCAACGGCATCAACGGCTGCTGCGCGGCCGATTGCACGCTGGTGGATGCGGACGGAGACGGCGGCTGCGACGCGCTCGACATCTGCTCGAACCCGATCCCCTTCACTGACGCGCGCCTGCGCGTCGGTCTTGTGGGCGGAGTCCGCCGAGACCGGCTGATCGCGAGAGTCAGCTCCAGTACCCTGAACGGAATCGATCCGATCGCCCGCGGGCTCCGCATACGGATCGCCCAGGCCAACGGCGCCGTGAGCGACATCATCCTGCCGCCCGGCACGTTCAACCCCACGCTGGGTTTCGGTTGGGGTGCCTTCCCGATCGCTCGCCGCTGGACCTGGCTCGATCGCCGCACGAATCCGCTCGGTGGGATCAGCGGCCTGCGGATCGCTGCTACCGGGACCGGAGCAGAGGACAGCTTCGTCATCCAGATCCGCGGTCACGAGATCTTCCCGGCCTCGCAGGGCACGGGATCGCTGCGGCTCACGCTCATCTTCGACGGCGCAGAGCCCTCGGCCCAGTGTGCCGAGGCCTCGTTCGGCACGAGCCTGTTCCCGTGCACGTGGGTCCTCAACGGCTCGGTTCTGTGGTGCGACTGAGTCTGCCCCGGGGATGGGCCGTGTCACAGCAATTCTTCAGGGATCGACGAGGATACGGCCTTCCTTGGGTGGCACGGTGAACGAGGTGGCGATCGTGCCGCGCACCACGTCCTTCATCGGGCGGGCCAGATCGATCGTGTAGCTCGTGCCGCCCGCGCCCTCCGGACCGCCGCTCA
>SXGS01501050.1_pt1 | contig 62752 bp, 47 predicted proteins | sample 3174681 | NCBI WGS metagenome assembly SXGS01 (sample SAMN11356861, study PRJNA531348) | freshwater metagenome | isolation source: freshwater sample F1-80 | place: China: Fuxian Lake, Yuxi | collected 2017-12-25
GCCCTAGGCGGCCTTGGAGCGGCCTTGGATGCCGCCGATCGAGGCACGGAAATCGTCGCCCTCCACATTTTCGGGGCGGCCGCCCGGGCCGGGCCCCGAGGTTGGTCCGATTTTGCGGATCTTGGGACAGGCTCTATCGAGTCACCGGTCTGACGGAAGCGGCCGTCGAGGAATTGATCAAGGAATTGAGCCGGATCGAAGGTATCCGGGAAGCGCGACTGGAGAGGCGGGGAATGCAATGAGGATCACTTTGGGATTCGCGATGGCGGCGGCCTTGGCCGCGCAGCAGGGACCACCGGAGGGCTTCGGACCTCCTCGGTTCGGCCCCGGCTTCGGTCCGCCGCCCGGCTTCGGCAAGGACCGCAAGATCGTCAAAGACTACGACAAGAACGGCGACAAGCGCCTGGACGCGGCCGAGCGCGCCGCTGCCCGGGAAGCTCTGGCGAAGGAGCCGCCGCGCGGCATGTTCCCCCGGCGCGGCGGCGCCCAGGCTCCGCCCGAGCCCGGTCGAACGGTCACCGCCAAGGACGTCATGGAGTACGCCGGCGAGCCGCTCTACGACCCCGGCATTCTGAGGACGCTCTTTCTGAAGTTCGAGAACGCGGATTGGGAAAAGGAGCTCGCCGCCTTCCATGGCGCCGACGTCGACGTACCCGCGGAATTGACCGTCGATGGCAAGACTTACCCGGGCGTGGGAGTGCATTTCCGCGGGATGTCGTCTTACATGATGGTGGGCGAGGGCCGCAAGCGGTCCCTGAATCTGTCCCTGGATCACGTGGACCGGGACCAGCGTCTGCTCGGCTACCGCACGTTGAACTTACTCAACTCGCACGAGGATCCGACTTATCTGCGAACGGCCCTTTACCTCCAGGCGGCGCGCGACTACGTCCCGGCGCCCAAGGCGAACTGGGTGCGCGTGGTGATCAACGGCGAGAGCTGGGGGATCTACGTCAGCCAACAGCAGTTCAATTCCGAGTTCGCCGCGGAGTGGTTCGGAGACGGCAAGGGCGCGCGCTGGAAAGTTCCCGGTAGCCCGATGGGACGCGGCGGGCTTGCCTACATCGGCGGCGATGTCAAGGAGTACAGGCGGATCTACGAAATCAAGAGCAAGGACAACAAGGAGTCGTGGGCCGCGCTGGTCTCGCTCTGCCGGATACTGGCCGAAACGCCGCCGGACCGGCTCGAGGAGGCTCTGAAGCCGGTGCTCGACGTCGAGGGCGCGCTGCGGTTCCTGGCGCTCGAGAAAGCGCTGATCAATTCCGACGGATACTGGACGAGGGCCAGCGATTACTCGATTTACCGCGACGGAAAGGGAGTGTTCCACGTCATCCCGCACGACGCGAATGAGACGTTGCGTCCGGCGATGGGTCCGGGAATGGGCGGTCCGGGCGGCGGACGCGGTCCAGGCGGTCCGGGCTTCCCTCCCCCGGGATTTCAGCCGCCGCCCGGGTTCGGCCCTCCACCGGAGGGCGAACGTCCCGGTGGCCCGCGCGGTCCTCGCGGGCCGATGCCCGCGCCCAACGCCGAGCTCGATCCGTTCGCCGGCGCGGACGATCCGAATAAGGCGCTGCTCCACAAACTGCTCGCCGTTCCCGCGTTCCGCCAACGATACCTGAAGCTGATGGGCGAGATCGCGGCCAAGTGGCTCGACTGGAACCGTTTGGGTCCGCTCACCGCGAAGTATCAGTCCCTCATCGCGGCGGAAGTGGAGGCCGATGCCCGCAAGCTCGATTCGTTCGAGAACTTCCGCAAGGCGCTCACCGAGGAGACCAGCCACGAGATGTTCCCCGGCTCGCCGGGCCGCCCCGTCATGAGCATGAAGGACTTCGTGGAGAAGCGCCGGGCCTACCTGCTCAGCCGCCCGGAGATCGCGAAGGCGATGGAGTGAGGCTCGTCATCCGCCACCAACAGACGGCTCCCATCGCGTTGAGGGCCGCCGCCGTCAGAAAGTAAGTCGAGGCCGATCCGGTAAGCCCGTAGAGGAACGGAAACGCGTTCGCGCTGACGAACGATCCGATGTTGCCCACCATGTTCATCGACGCGGAGACGGCGCCGCTTCGCTTGCCTCCGATATCCATGCAGTAGACCCAGCTCGGACTGATGGTCATCTCCGTCCCGAAGGTGGCGGCGGTGAAGCAGATGGCGGCTTCGAGCGGGGTGGACGCCCGCGTCAGGGCGAGCAGACCCACGCAAGACAATGCCAGTCCGGCGATGGCGGGCAGCCGGCGCGACCAGACCCGCCTCGGTCCGCGATAGAGGCGGTCCACCAGGAATCCGGAGATCCATTGCGAACTCGCGCCGAACACCAGCGGCGCCATCGCGTAGGCGGCGGCCTCGGATGGCGCCAGCCGGTAATGCTCTTTCAGATAAGGGTGCATCCAGGAGAGGCAGAGAAAGAAAGTGAAGTTACTGGCGAAATACTGCGCCATCGCCAGCACGAGCGCCTTGGAGCGGAAGATCGCGCCGAATGACGGCCCTTGCGGCCCGGTCTCCACCGGTTCCGGCGCATGGCCCGGAGGATAGTCGCGGAACCAGACCGCCCAGAAAACCGCCCATGCCGCCGTCACCGCGCCGAGCACCACGAACGAGCCCCGCCAGCCGAAGATCCCGAACAGCGACGTCATCACCGGGAACGCCACCGCCGCGCCCAATCGCGACCCGGAGAAGATGATCCCATTCGCCAAACCCCGCCGTTCCACCGGCAGCCAGTTGTGAAAGGCGCGCGCGGCGCCGGGAAACGCGCCGGCCTCCGCCACGCCGAAGATGAACCGCGCGGCCAGCAGCGAGGCGAATCCCGCGGCGGCTCCGGTCAGCGCCGTGAACAGGCTCCACAGCGCGACCACCGCCGTCAGCGCGATCCGCGGCCCCATGCGGTCGGCAAGCCAACCCGAGGGGATCTGCGCCAAGGCGTATCCGAGGGCGAAGGCCGAGAAGACGGCGCCCATCGACTGGTCGGACAGGCCCAGGTCCGCCGCGATAGGCGCCTTGGCCGAGGAGATCGCCGCGCGGTCGATGTAGGTGAGCAGCGACAGCAGGAACAGCGCCGCGATGAGCACTCGGTGGGCCTATCGCACGATCGCGTCGATGATCCGCATCGACAGCCAGCCCACGCCGGCCGCCGCGGGAATCGTCAGGATCCACGCCCAGAGAATGTTGGTCGCCACGCCCCAGCGAACCGCTTTCAACCGCTGGATCGAGCCGACGCCGGCGATCGCGCCTGCCGCTGTGTGCGTGGTGGAAACCGGCTTGCCGATGATGGTGGCAAAGATGATCGAAAGGCCGGCGGCGGTCTCGGCGCAGAATCCGCTGCGGGGCTTGAGCCGCGTCAATCGCCCGCCCATCGTGTGGATGATCCGCCAACCTCCGCTGAGTGTTCCGAGCGCGATCGCCGCATAAGCGCTGAACATCACCCATCCGGGCACGGCGAACTCGGGAATCAGCTTCGACGTGAACAGCACGCCGGTAATGACGCCCATGGTTTTCTGCGCGTCGTTGGCGCCGTGCGAATAGCTGAAGAACGCCGACGACACCAACTGTAAGTTCCGGAACCAGCCGTCCATCTTCTTGGGCGACGAACCGCGGAACAGCCAAAACATCGCCACCATCAACGCGTACGCCAGGACCATTCCGATAAAGGGCGCGATGAAGATGAACAGCAGCGTATCCCGCCAGACCGGTCCCCACAGGATCGCGTCAAGGCCGGCTCGCGCGATCGCCGCGCCGGCATAGCCGCCGATCAGGGCGTGCGAAGAACTCGACGGCAGGCCCCAGTACCAGGTAACCAGATCCCATGTGATCGCGCCGAGCAGCCCGGCCAGGATCACGTAACTATCGATCTTGTCGAGGTCCACCAACCCTTTGCCAACCGTCTTGGCCACGCCCGTGCCCGCGCTGAAAGCGGCCACGAAGTTCCAGAAAGCGGCCCATGCGACGGCCTGGCCCGGCGTCAGGACGCGCGTCGCGACGATGGTGGCGATGGAGTTGGCCGCGTCGTGAAAACCGTTGATGTAGTCGAAGATCAACGCGACCACGACGACCGCGACTACGAGGGGCGGGATCGAATCCATGCGGGAGCTAGCTGTTCTTGACCATGACGCCTTGCAGAACGTCGGCGACGTCTTCCACGCAGTCGGTGGTGTTCTCGAGCACTTCGAAAACTTCCTTGAGCTTGAGCAGTTGGATGGGGTCCTTCTCCGTCCGGAAAAGTTCCGCGATCGCCGTTCGCACGATGCCGTCCGCCTTGTCCTCGAGCCGGTTCATCTCGATGCAGTAAGAAAGCAGCGGCTTGTCGTTGGAGAGCGCTTCGAACGCCTTCTGCAATTCCTCGCCGCAGGCGACGACGATCTTGCATAGCTCGCGCACCTCCGGCGGGATTGGCTCCACCTTGTAGGCGGTGAGCCGGTGGACGGTCTCCTCGATGCCATCGGTGACATCGTCGAGGTGCGAGGCGAGCGAGTGGATGTCCTCCGGGTCGAGCGGCGTGATGAAGGTGGAGTTGAGGCGGGTGAAGATGTCGTGGATGATCTCGTCGCCCTTTTGCTCGAGAGTCCGGATCGCCGAAGCCGCTCCCGTCAAGCTCGCGCTGCCGGCGTGCACTCCGTCGTGCAACGTTTTGGCCGCCTCCCGGATGATCGTCACCTGATCGAGGAAGAATTGAAAGAACTTCTCTTCGCGAGGAATCAGTCGCATTGCAGACAGCCCATCTTCGCAGGGCGCCCCCGTGTGCGTCAAATTACAATTTCGTTACGAGATCGTTCAACACCGGGAAAAGGACGGGCGGCGTAGCGGGCAGATCCATGCCGTGGTAGCGCGGATCGAGCAACCGGTCCGGCTGCAGGTTGCCCATCGCGGCGAGCAGGCTCTGGCGCAGATTCGGATGCTCCTTCTCGATGCCGGCGAACAGATCGCGGATCTGACGGCGCACGGTGCCGGTCTTCTGCGAACATCCGCACGGGATCACGGGCGCGCCCAGCGACGCGGCGTACGCGGTGGTGATCTCCTCGGTGACGAAGCAGAGCGGACGGATCAGACGGAACTGATTGTCGCCCGACATGGTCACCGGAGGCAGCGCGCTCAGCCGGCCGGTGAACATCGCGTTGCGCAGGAAGGACTCGCAGAAGTCGTCGGCCGTGTGTCCGAACGCGATCACGTTCGCGCCCAGCCCGGTGACCACTTCGTAGACCGCGCGGCGCCGGTAGCGCGAGCACAGGTCGCAGCCATGATCGGGCTGCTCGTCGAGCAGCCGGAAGCTAGGCTTGTCGTGGTAGCACGTCCAATCGATGCCGCGCGAGCGGAGCCATTCGCCCAGCGGCTCGATGGGACGCAGGAACTTGCCCTGCTCGATGGTGAAGGCGCAGACGGTGAATCGCACCGGAGCGCGCTTGGCCAGCAGCAGCAGCGCCTCGAGGAGCGTGACGGAGTCCTTGCCGCCGGAGAGCGCGACGGCCACCCGGTCGCCGTCGCGAATCATCTCGAAGCGGCCGATGGCTTCGCCCGTCTTGCGTAGTAGCGTCTTTTCGATGTCCAAGGACCTATTATAGAAGTTCCCCTCGTGTCTCCCGCCCGAAAGCTCTCCTTCCAAGTTCTGCGGCTGGTGAGCAAGGGTGCGCACTCGAGCGATCTGCTGTACGCGCGTGCCACTTCGCTCGAGCCGCGCGACGCCGCGCTCGCCACCGAGATCACCCAAGGCTGCCTGCGCCGGCAGTCGCAGCTCGACTGGCTGATCCAGCACTACGCCGGCCGCGACAAGTTCGATCCCGAGGTGCGCATCGCGTTGCGCATGGGGATCTACCAGCTCCGCTTCCTCGACCGGATTCCGGCCCACGCCGCGGTGAGCGAAAGCGTTCAGTTGACCCGCGTGGCGCACAAGACCTCGGCCGCCGGGCTGGTCAACGCGGTGCTGCGGAAAGTGGACCGGCAGCCCGTCGAGTGGCCAACCGAGGCCATGCGGCATGCGCTGCCGGAGTGGCTGTGGTCCAAGTGGAGGCGCGTGTTCGGCCCGGATCGCGCGGCTGCCATCGCCGGCGCCAGTCTGACGCCGCCCGAGACGTACGTGCGCGTTCCGGTGTCGAAAGCTCACGAGGCCGAGCGCAAGGACCTCGAGCCCACCGGAACGCCCGGCTGCTACCGCGTGCTGGGCGACAGCCCCGGAGGCTTCCGGATTCAGGACATCGGATCGCAGAGCATCGTGCCGTTGCTCGAGCTCGAGCCGCGACTGGATTTCCTGGACCTGTGCGCGGCTCCGGGCGGCAAGACCGCTCAGGCGCTCGAGTCCGGCGTGACCACCACCGCCTGCGACTTCTACTTCAGCCGTCTGCGGGCCCTGAAGGGCATGCGCTGCAACCTGGTGGTGCTCGACGGCTCCAAGCCGCTACCCTTCCGGGGCGGCTTCGACCGGATTCTGCTGGATGCTCCGTGCTCGGGCACCGGAACGCTGCGGAGAAACCCGGAGATCCGGTGGCGCGTCCAACCGGAAGATCTCCCCGGCTACGCCGCGCGGCAGACGGCCATGCTCGCCAACGCGATGGCCGTGCTGCGGCCCGGAGGCCGGCTGGTCTACTCCACGTGCTCGCTCGAACCCGAGGAAAACGAGGGAACGATCGACCGCGCGATGGCCGAGGCTCCCCGCCGTTTCGAAATTTCTCGAACCTTGCGCCGCACGCCGGGCGAACAGCCGGGAGATGGCTTTTTCGCCGCCGTGATAACATCGAAATAATCCTATCTCCGAATGGTGGAAATCCTTCCCTCTATACTGGCCGCGGACTTCGCCCGCTTGAGCGGCGAGATCGCCGCGGTCGAAGCGGCGGGTGTGTCGATGCTCCACCTGGACGTGATGGATGGCCGCTTCGTGCCGAACATCAGTTTCGGTCCGCCAGTGATCCGCTCGATCCGGGAATGCACCGGGCTGCATTTGGACGTGCACCTGATGATCGAGGATCCGGCGCGGTACATCGCCGACTTCGCGAGAGCCGGCGCCGACTCCATTTCCGTGCACCAGGAAGCCTGCGCGCACCTGGACCGCGCGCTGCGCATGATCCAGGACGTGGGGAAGCAGGCCGGCGCGGCGATCAACCCTTCCACTCCGGTGGCGGCGCTCGACGAGGTGCTCGAGATCGTGGACTTCGTGCTGGTGATGAGCGTCAACCCCGGTTTCGGCGGCCAGAAATTCATCCCTCGAACGCTGCGCAAAGTGATGGAGCTGGACCGGCGCCGGCACGAGGAAGGCTACACGTACAAGATCGAAATCGACGGCGGCATCCACGCGGGCAACGCGGGCGATGTCGCGCGGGCCGGCTGCGACTGGATCGTGGCCGGTTCGAGCGTGTTCGGCGAGGAGGACCCGGCCGCGGCGGCCCGGAACCTCGAGAGAACGGCGCGGGAAGCAACGCTGGTGAAAGTTTGAAGCGCGGAGATCGCATCGTGACGAGGAAATTCGAACCATGACCCGTACCCTGGTAACACTGACGGTCGCCATCGCATTGCTGACCGGCTGCGGCTTCCGCCGGAAGAAATACGAAAACCCGATCTCCAAGGACACCGAGCAGCCCGACAAAGTGCTGTTCGACAAGGCGATCCACGACGTCGAGAAGGGCCGCTACGAGGTGGCCCGCCTGACGTTGAACACATTGATGAACACGTACGACACCAGCGAGTACATGGCGAAGTCGAAGCTCGCCATCGCCGATAGCTGGATGCGCGAGGGCGGCTCGCACGCGCTGGCGCAGGCCGAGGCCGAGTACAAGGACTTCATCCTGTTCTATCCGACTCTCGAGGAGTCGGCCGAAGCGCAAGAGAAAGTGTGCGGCATCCACATCAAGCAGATGGAGAAGCCGGACCGCGACATCAACCACGCGATGCGCGCCGAGGACGAGTGCCGCAACCTGCTGCAACAGTTCCCGAACTCCAAGTTCGCGCCAAAGGTGCAACAGATGCTGCGCAACATCCAGGAAGTGATCGCCGAAGGCGAGTACCGCGTCGGCGAGTTCTATCACAAGAAGGCCAGCTTCCCTTCGGCCGCCAACCGTCTCGAGAACCTGGTGAACACCTATCCGCTCTACAGCCAGGCCGACCGTTCGCTGTGGCTCACCGGCGACGCCTATCTTCGCCTGGGCGACCGCTTCAAGGACAAGGCCGCCAACGCGTTCCAGCGTATCGTGCGCGACTATCCGCTGAGCGACTACGCCGACCGCGCCAAGGCGCAATTGAAGGACATGGAGCGCGATATTCCCGAACCCGATCCGGTGGCCGTGGCCCGCATGAAATACGAGCAGGAGAACTACGAAAAGCCCGGCTTGGTGCACGGGATGGCCGGCGTCTTCCGCAAGAGCCCGGACACGAACAAGGCGGCCAAGTCCGGCAACCCGGCGCTAACCGGCATTCGGCCGTCGATCCCGGTGTCGATCCCGACCGCGGAAGCACTGGCCGCGGCAGGCGCGACCGCCGACGTGACGGCGGCGACGGTGGGTCCCAACGCCGAACTGGACAAGAAGCCCGACAGCCGGCTGAATCCGCCCAAACCCAAACCGGAGGAGCAGGCGCCCCAGAAATGAGCCGTGTCCTGCTGGCGGACGACTCGCCTCACGCCCAGCGCATGGGGGAACGAATCCTGCGGGAAGAGGGCTTCGAGGTGGTGTCGGTGACCGACGGCGAGACCGCGTTCCTCCGGCTGGAGGACGTCGATCCCGACGTGATCCTGGCCGACGCGTATCTGCCCACGCGGAGCGGGTTCGACTTGTGCCGTCACGTCAAGACGCAGCAGAAGTTCAAGCACATCCGCGTCATCCTGACCGCGGGGATGCTGGAACCGTTCGATCCGGCGGAGGCCACCCGCGCGGGCGCGGACGGAGTGCTGCGCAAGCCGTTCGAGGCGTCGGCGGTCGTGACCACGATCAAGGAGATGGTCGAAGCGGCCCAGTTCGCGCGCGGCTTGTTCGGCGAGCACATGGTGTCGCAGCGCGTGGCTGTCGATGAAGCCATTGCGCATGCGGTGGCCGAGGAACGGGCCAAGCCGCCAGAGATCGACCCGGAGCGGATCCGCGCGGCGATCACGCTGGCGCTGGACGCGTCGTTGCCGCGGATGATCGACGAGATCACCGAGCGTGTGCTGGTGGCGTTAGGGCACTGAAGCGCCGGCGGTCCACCTCGCCGCCCGGCATCGATGATGGCGGGGATCGCGCCATTCGCGGATCCCCGCGCGATTCGCCTTTGGAAACTGGCGCCCGGCCCACGGGAAGAAACCGCCGGGTTAGTGGCGTGTCTTCGGGGCCAGCCGCATCCGGGGCTCCGACAAGCGGCGCAACAGGTCCGGATCTTCGAGGACGCGGTAAAACGCCAGCGCGGCTGCGCCACGAAGACCGATATCGCTCCCGGTCGCGCACGGCACGACGCGGCAGGAACCGCTCCACTCACGAGCGTGCATGGCGAGTTCCGCGCGCAGGCGCGGCAAGAGGAAGTCTTCAGAACCCAGGAAGTAGCCCCCGACCACGAACACCTCGGGATTGAAGATCGCCGACAGGTACGACAGTCCGAGACCCAATGCGCGCACGGCACGATCGGTCACTGCCAGGGCATGTGGATCGCCGCGGCGGGCCCGGTCGATCACATCGTTCACCGTAAGCGACGGAACGGACTGCCCAGGACGGCCAACGCGGTCTAGATACTGCCGCACGACATTGCTGGCTGAAGCGATCGCTTCCATGCATCCGGCCTTGCCGCACTTGCACAGGTCCGGCGCTCCCGGCTCCACCGTAATGTGTCCGAACTCCGCCTGGGTGCGGCCCTGGAAGAATTCGCCGCGAGAAAAGATGGCGCCGCCCACGCCCTTTCCTACCTCCACGAAGATGCAGTCCCGGACGCCGGCAGCCGCGCCGAACCAGTGTTCGGCGAGGAGATACGAGCGTCCGGCATTCTCGACGAAGACGGGTTTGTCGAGGACCTCGCGCACTTTCTCCCCGAACGGAAACCTATCCCAGCCGAGATTCACGGAGGTCACGCGGCCCTCCGCGTCCACGAGTCCCGGGCGGCAGATCGAGATGGCCAACACCGCCTCGCGCTCTTGGGCGGACAGAGGGCTGCACACCATGTCCACACCCCTCTTGATCACCGAGACCTCCATGGCCTTGGCCGGATCGCCCTCCTCCCAGCGAGACCGGATTTCGCCAAGCAGATTCGAAACCGCGAAACGAATGGGCGAAGCTTCCAAGTCCACCACCACGAAATAGCCGGCTTCGGAGTTGAGCCGCAGGAGGTCCGCTGGGCGGCCGGCCTTCGCTTCCAACTCTCCCACGCGCAAAACCAGCCCGGCATCGATCAAGCGCTTCAGGCAGTGACTCAGACTCGCGGGATTGAGACCGGTCGCTTCGAGGATCTCGGCGCGCGTGGCCGTCGGCTGACGGTACATCGCCAACAGGACTGCCCGAACCCATTGTTCGGGAACGTGACGCTGACGAGGGCGGACTCTCTTCAATGACACTTCAGGTTAGCGCACTCCGGATCGGGCTGCGATGACGCCAATCCCAGGCCGGCCGGCCGAGCGGAGCATCTTGTGAGACGCACTTCTCATTTGAATCCGCGATTCGAAAACTCCCGTTCCGAAGCCGTTATGGCAATCCGAATACGAGTACCGAGGCGCCGGCCGCCACGGCGACGTACTGCTTTCCGCCCGAAGCGAACGTCATCGGCGAAGTCCGCCAGGATTGATTGGTATGGAAGTACCAAAGCGTCTCGCCCGTCCGCGAATCGGCCGCGGCGAACGCGCCGCTATCGTCGCAATGGAACACGAGGCCGCCCGCTGTCGAAACGACTCCTCCCCAACTCGTCGCGGGGCCTTCCATCGAACGGCTCCACGCCACCTTGCCGGTTTCGAGTTCGATGGCGCGAAGATATTTGCGGCCCGGCTCCCCAGGAATGTTGCGCGCACCGCCCCCATAGAACTGCTCGCCGGGAATGAGCCACTCCGCGGACTTCACATATATGGAGCACTTCTCGAGCGCGACGAGGTAGAACAATCCCGTGGCCTTGTCGAAACTGTTCGACATCCAGTTGTTGCCGCCCTCCGGTGACGGACACGCTTTCGAACCTTCGAGCGAGGGCGTGGCGCCCGGCACGCGTTTCGGGCGGCCGTCCGGGCCGATGCCCGTGGCCCAGGTCAGCTTTTCGAGATACGGCGTTGCCGAGAGCAGCTTGCCATCCGTCCGGTCGAGAACGTAAAAGAAGCCGTTGCGGCTCGCCTGAACGAGCAACTTGCGAGGCGTGCCGCGATACGTGGTATCGACGAGCATCGGAACTTGCTGCGCGTCGAAATCGTGCAGGTCGTGCGGCGTCACTTGGTAGTACCAGACAAGCTTGCCGGTCTTCGGCTTCAGCGCCAGGATCGAAGAGGTGTAAAGATTGTCGCCCTTGCGCTCGTCACCGTTGTAGTCCGGGCAAGGATTGCCGGTGGTCCAGTAGAGCAGATCGAGGGAGGGATCGTAGGTGCCGGTGAGCCAGGTGGATCCGCAGCCCACCTCGAGCGCCTTGCCTTGCCAAGTCTCCGAACCCGGTTCGCCGCGGCGGGGAAGCGTCTCGAAGCGCCAGACTCGTTCGCCGGTTTCCGGCTTGTAGGCGTCGAGGAAACCGCGGAGTCCGCCGTCACCACCGGCGATTCCGGCGACCACCAGATCGTTCACGATGAGCGGAGCCGACGTGGCGCCGTAGTGATTGCGGAGCGGGACATCGCCCACCATGTCCACCTCCCACAACAGGCTGCCGCTCAGCCGGTGGAGCGCCACCAGGTGACCGTTGTCCGTTTGAAACAGGACCCGGTCCCCGAGGAGCGCCAGCCCCCGGCTGAATCCACGGATCGGATCGCCGACGAGCCCCGGGGACTTGGGCCGGTTCCAGCGCCACACCAACCTTCCTGACGCGGCATCCACCGCGTGGACATCGTTGCCATGCGTGATATACATGACGCCGCCCGCGACAATCGGTGTGGTTTGCAGGCGGGCGTTCGGGATCGAGTACATCCAACGGACCCCGAGTTGCTGGACATTGTTTCGCGTAATCGCGTTCAGGGCGCTGTGACGATTGCCCGTCAGGTTGCCGTCGTAGCTCGGCCACTCTCCGGGTTTCGGATTGGCGATGTCCGCCCAGGAGACTCCGGCGGCGGACTCGGGGGGCGGCGCCAGTTTCGACAGCGCGTCCGGCCGCGGCAGCCGCGTCAGAAACGCCAGAAGATTAGCCCGCCGCGTATCCGTGATCTTCAACGGCGGCATCAGTGACGCAGTGTCTCTTGTCACCGATGTCAGATCCTTTCGCCCCAGCAAGTGCAGGCGTCCATCGAGAGTCTGCAACTGCAGATCGAAGTTCGACTGATTGCGAGCGAGCCCCCGCAGGGTTCGGCCGTCCCGAAGCGTTGCCGAAACAGCTCCGTAACCCGGAGCGATCCACGCGCCCGGCGAGTCGATCGCCTGCTCGATCTCGCGCAGTTTGCGGCGATTGCCGAGATCGGTGAGATCGGGCCCCACGGAGCCGCCCTTGCCGTTGACCATGTGGCAGGAGACGCACTTGCCTTCGCCGGTGAAGAAGGCTTCCCCATCGGCGATGTCGCCGGGGACAGGGTGGCTGGAAGCGGGCGCGAGCAAGCCGCGAACGAATCGGGTGAGACGATCGAGATCGGGTCCAGGAAGGGCGAAGCCCGGCATCCCCGACGCGGGCACACCCTTGACGATGAGCTCGCGCAACTCCGCCTCGCCGCGCAACCGGATTCTCCGCGCGTCGACGATGCTCGGACCGCGCTGTCCGCCCGTGCCATCGGCGCCGTGACACGGAGCGCAGAGCGACTCGAACTTCTTGTGGCCCTCCTCGAAATCGTTCTGCGCTAGCGCGCCGGGAATGAGGATGGACGCCGCCAGAATCAGCTTCATGCTACCAGTTGATTCTCCCCCGGATCTCCCATCGCCGGGCCGCGGCTTTGTCGGCGCCGAAGTAGCTGTACGCGGACGTGACCACGCCGCCGCTCGGCACCGATACATTGCTGTTCGGGAAGAGGAAGTGCGGGTGGTTGAACAAGTTGGTCGCCGCGCCCATCAGGTTGAAGTTGAACCTTTCCGTGATCTTGAATGTCTTCGAGAGCGACAGGTGATGCACGTTGCGGCCGGGACCCTCCAACACGTTCACGCCGCTGTTCCCGAAACGGCCCGGAGCCGGGGCCGTGAACGCCGCGGTGTCGAACCAGCGGTTGATCGTGCGGTTGTCACCGGGGAAATTGCCGTTCGAGATTCGGTCCGGTATGCCGCCAACGGAGTTGGTGTTGGAAGGATCGGAGCCGGAATAGCTCGGCGAGAAAAAGAGTCCGGTCTGGAACAAGCTCTGGAAGGAGACCAGCCAGCCGCCCGCCACCAGATCGAGCGCGCGGTTGGCGTTGCCCATCATCTTCTTGCCGCGGCCCACCGGCAGCGCCCAGAAAACGGTTCCCACGAAGCGATGGCGCGGAGTCAGCCCGTCACGATTCCAGAATTTGTAGCTGTACGGATTCTCGACGTTGAGGTTGTCGGCGAAACTGTTGCCCCAGGTCCAGTGCGCATCGAACGTCAGATCGCCCACCTTCTTCTGTGCTTCGAAGGTCAGCGCGTCGTACTTCGTTCTTCCATCCTGCAAGCCGAGTGTCGCGCCGATGAACTGGGGAAACGGCCGGCGCGCCTGCGTGAACGGCGTCAGGCCCGGCTGAGGCTTGTTGATGTTGATGTTGTAGTTCAGACCGTGGCCGCGAGTTCCCGTATAGGAGAGCCGGAACCCGACCTGAGCGAGTTGACGTTCGATCGTGAAGTTGAACTGCTCGAAGTAGCCGTTCCGGGCTTGCACCGGGAATCCTACGATGCTTTGCGAGGGGATGTTGCCCGCCCCGGCGGGAAACGCATTCGGGAACTGGAAGAGTGGCGTGCCAGGCGTGGCCAGATTGATGAAGGTCTCGCTCAATTGGAAGGGGCCTCCGGTATTGGCGAACGCGAACGGCCCGAGGAATTCCGTGAAGATTCCGTACCCGCCGCGGAGCACGGTCTTGTCGTTCAGCCGGTACGCGGCGCCGAGACGGGGCGCGAAGTTCCGCTTCTCCGGCTTGATCACGGCCTCGCCCGCCGCCACACGGATCAAGTTGGTGGGATACAGTCTGCTGATCTGACCGAGAACCTGTTGCGGCACGAGCACGTTGCCCGAGGCGCGGTCCCAGTTGTACTGAAGCTTGTCGTCGAAGCTCGCGGCGCCGAAGTAGTCCCAGCGCACGCCGAGCGTCAGGGTGAGGCGGCTGTTCAGCTTCCAGGTGTCGTCGATGAAGAGTCCAAGTTCTTTCGACCGGCGCCGCCGGTCCACCAGGGGATCGACGCGCGAGCTCGTGAAGGGGAGCCCGAGCAGGAAGTCCGAATACGGGAAGCCGGACAGCGAACCATTGAAAGCGAATTGCCCATAGGTCCCGTTGGGAACAACGTTGTTGTAGCCGATGTACTTCCGGTAGTCGAATCCGATCTTGATCGAGTGGGTCGAGGTCATCTTGCTGAGCGTGGCGGCGGCATTGTAGTCGTGATCGTTCTGCGCGGTGCCACCGGGTTGCAGGTTGAGCGCGGTGTATCCGGTGATGTTCATCTCCGGGAAACCCATCGCGCTGAGGCCGCGCGGATTGACGCCTTGAATGCCCAGTTCGCGCACGACCGCATCGCCCTTCAATGGCTCGTATCCGTCCACGGTGTTGCCGTCGACCACCTTATTGAGATACCAGCCGAAGCGGGCCGTGAGAACGAGACTCGGCGAGAAGACGTGGGTGTCGCTAAACACCTGGTGCCATGCGTAGCGGTTGCGGGTCCACGCCAGGCCTGGCCAAGTACGGGGCAGCACGTAGGGAGTCCAACGGTTCAGTATCCGGTAGAAGAAGTGGTTGTTGCTCGAGAACTCGTGATCCACCCGGGCCGAGAAGTAGTCGACTTTATAGAGGTCGAACGGATAGGGGTGGAGGATCGTGAGGTTGTTATTCAGGTCGTCCGGGCCGCCGCGGTTGGGCGTTGGGATGTACTTGTCCTGTACACGCAGAGGAACCTGGTTGAGCCGGGCGCGCGGGACGATGTTTCCCGCGAACGGATTTCCATTCAGCGGATCGCGCACGACGGTGGGACGCACCGGAGTCAGCAGTTGCGAGAAGTCGCCGTCGCGCATCTTGGCGGTGGGCGCGTTGGTGAGGAAGAAATTCTGACTGGGATCGCGAATCCCGTTCCACGAAGTGTAGAAGAAAGTGCGGTTCTTGATGATGCGGCCCGATGCACTGGCGCCGAAGATGTGGAACTTCTGGGGAACGCGGCGGGGGTCGAAGTAGTCGCGCGCGTTCAGGGCCGAGTTTTGCACATAGTAGACCGCGGTGCCGTGAAACGCGTTGTAGCCGCGCTTGCCGACGAGATTGAAGTAGCCGGCCCGCGGATGCTCGGCGGAGTTGTTGACCGTGACGATCTTGACTTCCTCCACGTCCTCCATGTTGTGAATCTGGTTCACGGTGCCCTGTGTCGGCGCGCCATCGAGTCCCTCTTCGATCTGGTTGCCACGCATGCCGGAGATGGTGAAGTCGTGGCCACCGCCCTGGCTGGGCGCCACGTTCGGCAGCGTCACCAGGAACATGCTCGGATTGAACCGGTCGATTCCGCTCTGCGGCGAGAACTGGTAGTTCTTGACCGAGACCGTGCCAGCGAGTTTGGTCTCCTCGGGATTGATCACCGCGGCAAGCGCCTGCACCGTGACTTCGGTCGCCGTTTCGCCGACCTGAAGCGGTACATCGATGCGGCGGATCTGGGCGCTCTCGAGGATGAGGTCGTCCGCCTTGAAACCCTTGAAGCCCTGGGCGCGGACTTCCAGCCGGTAGACCCCCCTCTTCAAGTTCGGGATCTCGAAGTTGCCGGCTTCGTTGGACACCGACCGGCGCTGCACGTTCGTTTCGATGTCAGTCAGGATGAGTTCGGCGCCGGACACGACGGCGCCGCTCTGATCGCTGACCTCGCCGCGAATCGTGGAACTCACCTGCGCCAAAGCGCCGCCGGCGGCGGCCAGCGCCAGCCAAACCGAAAGCAGAGTCGAATGCTTGGGACTCATCGCCAACCCCCTGATTTGGATTTCGCAAGAACATCACCCAGGCCGTTCTCGCGACTCAACCACGATATTCGAGCGTGGATATTTTGTCAAGCAAATTTTTGCTCGTCATCCCGCGTTCATGCGGAAAAACGTGACCCGGATCGAGGCGCTTCCTTCATCGGAAGCGAATCACCGCGAGGTAGATGCACGTCTTCTCCTCATGCGACGAGTAGTAGCTCGCCCACAGGAGGCCGTCATGCCACACCATCCCCGCGTAACTGTTGTCGCCGCCACTGGGCAACGTCAGCACGGGACGGTAGCTATCGCGGGTCAATTCGCCCAGAACGGTTCGCCGCCCGCCTTCGAGGTAGTTGCCCGTGATCGACCACATTCGCCCGTCCGGCATCACCAGAAAGTTCGGTCCGCCCATCCGCACCGGCATCTTGTGAAATGTCCACTGCTTGTACGGCGGACGGCTCGACCCGATCCACCAAGGCCGAACCAAGGCGATCGCTTCCTCGTTGGGTAGGAAGCGAATCGTGGTTTCGCTTACTCCCTCCGCCTTGAACTCCGTGATCCACTGCCAGTCGATTCCGTTGCCGCTGCCATAAAGAAAGCCGCGGCGTCCGGCATCGGGACCCTCGTTCAGCTTCGACAAGCTGTAAGCTCGTCCCTTGTGCCACGTCACGCGCCAGAGCCAGTGATCTTCGGCCAGTAGCCGCCGCGGCGTGCTCCAACTGTATCCATCCGGTGAGAACGAGACGCGAGGGGCGCGCGTCGCGTAGACGCCTCCTTCGTACACGGCTCCCCCCATGATCGCCATCAACCGGCCATCCGGCGTGACCGACAGCTTCGGGTCGCGAAGGTCGGCGCCGGTCTCCTGGAGCAAGGCCGCGGACTCCCAGTGTTTGGCGTCCGGCGAGGTGATGACGCGAATGGCGCCGTGGCCGCCTGCGTGTCCTTGTCCCTCGCGAAAAGTACACAACCACCGGTCCCGGAAACGGACGAGATCCGTAAAGGCGCTGTGCGGCGCCTCGCCCCAGATTCTCCGCGCTTCCACCAGTTCCGGCGCGGGCGAAGCGGACTGCGCAAGCAACGGGGCGGAGCCCAGCAGCATGCGGCGCGTGAGGCGTGCGGTTTCGTGGTTCGTCATGCGGTATGAGTGTCCCCGGGGCCGAGAATGACGACGCGAGCCTTGCGTCCCGGCATCAGCCGGGCGAACTCGAGTACATGAGCGGACTTCGGATCGATATAGTGGCAGGGCAGCACGGTTTCCAGGCCCAGCCACTCAGTCGCCATGACCGCCTCCCGGGGCGTCATCTCTCCGGTAACCATTTTGCCGGCTCCGGCGAAACGGTGCATGATCTCCCCGGGAAGGGCAACACCGACCGCGCCGACATTGGGCCTGTGCAGTTCGGCGATCAGCTTCATGTCGCTGAACAACCCAGTGTCGCCGTGATGGTAAAAGCGCAGGTTGTCGCTGACGTGAACCACGAAGGCGAGCGGAGGCGCGGACGCGATGGAGCCGTTCGGCAGAGTGATGTTCGAGGCGTGATGGCACTCGACTGGCTGGACGCGAATACCCGCCACCTCCACCGCGACGCCCCAGATCGTGGCGCGCACCTGGCTCCCTGGAATTCCCTTCGCCAGCAGATAGGCGCGCGTGTCTCCGCCGCATACCACCGGCGCCCCCGTGCGGCGGGCAATCGCTTCGGTGTCGCCCAGATGGTCGAAGGCGGCGTGCGTAACCAGAATCAGATCGACGCGCCCGAGTTGCGCGCTCTTCACGGGACATCCGGGATTTTCGTCGAGGAACGGATCGATCAGAATCCGCTGCCCCCGGCTATTCACAATCTCGTAGCCGGAGACGCCGAAGAAGCGGATCACCGTCTTGTCCTTCGACCAAAGCGCCGCGGCGGCGCTCCCGAGAAGCGCTCTCCTCGTAAGCATTCAGCGAACTCCCTTGTATCGGACGCGCACCTTTTCGATGCGGCCATGTTCTTTCTCGGTGATGTACAGCGTCCTGCCGTCCCGCCCGCAAAAGGTGAGGTTCGCGGGGCGGGATCCCAGCGTCCGGATCGTGCCGGAGAGTTTGCCGTCCGGATTGACGATCAGGATTCGACCAGTGTAGACCAAGGTGATGAATACTCTGCCCCGCGCGTCGCACCGGATGCCATCGGCGACTCCGTCCGCCGGAAGACCGTTCTTGACGAAGTTGAAGAACTCACGCTTGTTGGACAGCGAGCCGTCAGGAGCGCGGTCGTAGACGAGAACGTTGCCGCCGCGGCTTTGCCCCACGTAGACGCGCTTGTCGTCCGGCGACAGCGTAACGCCATTGGGACCTCGCAAACCCTCTTCGATCAGAACCGTCTCGCGGTTCGGCGGCGGAGTGATCCGGAACAGCCGGCCCAAGCCCGCTTCGTGCTTCCAATTCGGATCGGTGAAGTAGATGGTATCGTTGGCGGTGATGCCGACATCGTTCGGCTGATGGAACGGCGGACCCTGCCAACCGGCCGTGAGGTTCTCTTCGAACCGGGCCGACGCCGGATCGATCCGGTGGACGATGTGATTGATGTAGTCGGCGCCGATCAGTTTGCCTTCGCTGTCGAGGCGCATCCCATTGACGCGCCCGCCATTGGGGACCACGGCCCAGAGCGTAGTCTTGCCATCCGGGGTCATGCGTCCGATGGTTCCCTCGCGTTCGTAGCTCACCGCGTAGAGATTACCCTGCGCGTCGCACGCGGGTCCTTCGATGCCATCGGTGAACGAGTTGGCGGGAGTAACCGCCGCCGCCGTGTAGTCCCCGGCCCGTGCGGAGAGCGCCGCGGAGAGAAGCAGCACCGCCGCGCGCATCATCCGAACAGCCTGCCGGTCGAGGAACGGGGCCTTGGTCTTCTGGATCTTGAACAGATAGGGAGAAGCAAGGATCGAATCGATTTCCTTGTCGCGCTTGTCCGGACTTCGATCCGCGAGAAAGGCAGTGACCTTGGCCGTTTCCGGCAGGCGTCCGGTCACATCGAGATGAAGCCGGCGGAGAAACTCTTCGTCCGTGCGGAGCGCCGCGCGCGGGATGCCGTCCTGCTCGATCTTCGCGAACAGGCGCCGGTCGATGAGATTGCGGATGGGGACGGCTCCGGCGGAACCCAGCAGGATCATCCTCCTCACGCCGCCGCCACCTCGTTCGTCAGAATGTCGCCCACCACGCGGGCGCCGGTCAGGGCCACGTCAGTCAGCGATTCGTCGCGCCCGTTGTGCCAGTAGGTGAGCTTGCGATGGTCGATGCCCAACTGATTGAGAATCGTCGCGTGGAGATCGGAGACGGTCATCCGCTTGTCGACGGCTTCGTATCCGAAATCGTCCGTTGCGCCGTGAATGTAGCCGGGCTTCACGCCGCCTCCGGAGAGCCAGATCGAGAATGCGCGCTTGTTATGGTCGCGGCCGGTTTCGTTCTGCGAGACGGGTTGCCGCCCGAACTCGCCAGCCCAAACGACGAGGGTTTCATCCAATAATCCTCGCGACCGCAGATCGTGAATGAGCGCCGCCGTTGGCTGCTCGATCCGCGCGCAGATCCGCGGGACTTCCTGCTTGATGCTCCCATGGCTGTCCCATGGCTGAAACGACGGCTTGATGGGCGGGAACACCTGCACGAAACGAACGCCGGCTTCCACCAGCCGCCGGGCCATCAGGCATCGCCGGCCATACGATTCCGTGAGCGGGTTGTCGAGCCCATACAGCTTTCGAGTCGTCTCCGGTTCCGAAGAGATGTCCAGTACTCCGGTCGCGCTGAGTTGCATTCTCGCCGCGAGTTCGTAGTTGCGGATGCGGGTCTCGAGTTCGGATTCGGCGGGATACTGCTTCCGGTGAGCCTCGTTCAAACGAGCAATGAGATCGAGTTTCTCGCGCTGCACCTCGCCGGAAACCGTCTTCGGCGGAGCCAGGTTGAGAACCGGTTCTCCCTGGCTCTGGAACTCCGTGCCGGCGTACAAAGCCGGGAGCCAGCCGGCGTCCCAGTTGAGCGTCGCGTTGGTGTTGTATCCCTCGGGATCCCGCAACACGACATAGCCCGGAAGGTTCTGATTCTCGCTTCCCAGCGCGTAGGTCACCCACGCGCCGAGCGTGGGGCGGCCGCGAAAGATCTTGCCGGTTGCCAGCATGATGAGAGCTTCGGTGTGGTTGTTGTGCTCGCTCACCATCGAGCGGATCATGCAGATGTCGTCCGCTATGGCGGGTGTGTGCGTGAGGACGCTCGAGAAGTCCATGCCGGAGCGCCCGTGCTTCCGGAACTCGAACGGACTAGCCATTAGCAGATTCGACTCGCTGCCGAGCCCCTGCAGGTCCGCCTTGGTGTGAAAGGGTTGGCCGTGGCGCTTGTTCAACTCCGGCTTGGGGTCGAACAGGTCCATCTGGCTTGGTCCGCCATTTTGCACGAGTTGAATCACGGCCTTCGCCCGCGGCTCGAGCGCTGGCGGCCGGGGAGTCAGGTCCATCCGCGCCTTACGCGGCGCGCCGGACACCCGGCCGGCGGTCATGAGCTGCGCGAGAGCAACCGTTCCGAGTCCTAGCGCGGAATCGCGGAGCAACCAGCGGCGGGAAATCAACGAGTCGGTCATCGTTCACCCTATGTACAGGAACGCATTGGTGTTCAGGAGGCTATGACAGAAGGCCGCGAATGCTTTCAGTTCGGCATCGGGAACTCCCGCGCCGGTGGTTCGATACTGGTTGGCGAGCCTCCCAATGGCCTCGGCGGAATCGCGGCGTTCCTCCCCGGTTGGTTCGCGTCCGATCGTCAGGCGAAACGCCATCTCGATTCTCGCGTCCAACGCCGGTTTCGCCGTCTTGAAGACGCGGGCGGCGAGCGCTTCCGATTGATCGATCAGGAATCCATCGTTCAGCATGGTGAGGGATTGCAGCACCACCGCCGAGTTCGTTCGCCGCGGACAGTTCGCGTCCATCAAGGGCGAATCGAACACCGACAGCATGTTCAGGTTGTAGCTGCGTCGCGTAAAGAGGTACAGACTCCGGCGCCAGCGATCCTCGGGCGACTTCAAGTTTTTCTCCGAGATGAGCACTCTTCCATCGCTCTGGTAGTCCATCGCAATGGGTTCGCCACCCACTCGTGGATTCAGCATTCCGCTCGCGGCCAGCACCGAATCGCGAATCGCCTCGGACTCCAGCCGGCGGAGACGCATGCGCCAGAGGAGGCGATTCCCCGGGTCGGCCGCTTCCTCGGCGGAGGGATCGTCGCGCCGGGACGCCTGTCGATAGGCATCGGAGAGCATCAACTTCTTGATCAGCGGTTTTACGCGCCACCCGCCGCGGATGAACTCGCCCGCCAGCCAGTCGAGCAGTTCGGGGTGTGACGGCCGTGCGCCGACCCTTCCGAAGTTGTCGGGCGGATCCACGATACCCACTCCGAACAAGTGCTGCCAAATGCGGTTCACCATCACGCGCGCCACCAGCGCGCTGGCGGGCGTTCCAGGTTCGACCAGCCACTTGGCGAAGGCCAACCGCCGTCCGCTGGAGCCGTTCACGCGATCGAACGCCGCCCGCGCGCCCGGTTCGCTCAACACAGTGAGGAAACCCGGCTCCACTTCCGCGCCCGGGCTCTCATGGTTCCCGCGGCGATGGAGCAACGTCGGGAAAGGCGGCCCCACGTCATAAAGAGCTTGCAGCTTTCCGTACGAGCGGCGCTGATTCCGAATCTCCCGAACCTCGGATTCCAGTCGCGCGATGGTTACCCGGCCGGCCTCGGCGAGTTGGCCCTCCACCTCCAGCGCCGTGGGCGTGACGCCGCGGCCGAACTGACGAACCAGATACTGTTCAACCGGCGTCTGCTGTGCGGCGGGAGTTTTCATCGCGGCAAGCAGGTCCTCCCGAATTGGGGCCGGCAGGGATTCCGCCTTCTTGGCCCGGAGCTTTTCTTCCGCCGATTGGCGCAACGCCGCGATCCGCTGTTGCAGCGGTTTGGCCTGTTCATCGAGAGAAAGGTTGTGCCGGTCGATCTCCGCCTTTTCTCGAGGAGCGACATCGGCCAGCCAGCGGTCCTTGGTTTGCAGCCACGACTGTGGATTGTAGGAAGGGGTGAAGAGCGAGAGCAGACTGTAGTAGTCCCGCTGTGGAATCGGATCGTACTTGTGGGTGTGGCACTGCGCGCAATTGACGGTGAGACCGAGCACCGCGCTCGTCATGTTCTGAACCGTCAAGTACAGGACACGGTACCGGATCAGGGCGCTATTCAGCGCGTCGTTGTTGGTGTCGTCGGCGGCGGTCCGAAGGAAGCCGGTTGCCTCCAGATGCTCGAGCATCTCCGGCGTGAGCTTTTTCGCGTCTCGCCAATTCACCATCTCGTCTCCGGCGATCTGCTCGGCCAGGAACCTGTCGTAGGGCTTGTCCTGATTGAGTGCCCGCACCACGTAGTCCCGATAACGCCACTTGCCTTCGCCAGTGCGGATGTCACGCGTGTTGCTATCGACGCCATAGACATCCGCGTAGCCCGCGACATCGAGCCAATGGCGGCCCCAGCGTTCGCCGAAGTGCGGCGATTCGAGGAGCTTGTCCACCAGACGCTCGAACGCGTCCGGGGACCGGTCGGCCAGGAACGCGTCTACCTGGTCTGGAGAAGCAGGCAAACCGAGCACGTCGAACCAGGCTCGCCGCGCCAGCGTCACGCGGCCGGCGGCTGGAGAGAATCCGAGTCCCTTCTCTTGAAGCTTGGCAAGCAGGAAAGCGTCGGCCGAACGCAACGCCGGATGCTGGAGTTTCCGGAACGCCCAGAACTCGCGGTCCTGCGCGGTGACGCTGCCCTGCTCATCCTTCGACAGCGATCCGTACATTCGAGCCGAAGGCGCGCCGGCATCGATCCATTGGCGCAGTATCTCCACTTGGGGAGGCTTCAGTCCCATCTCCGATGGCGGCGGCATCACGCCACTGGATATCTTCTGATACAGCCTGCTCTCAGCCGCTGTCTTGCCGAGAACTGGCCCGTTGCTGCTGCCTCGCCGGATGAGGTCTGGCGTACGGAGGTCGAGCCCGGCTTGGCGTGCGTCGGCGCCATGGCACTTGACGCAATGCGCCGAAAAGATCGGGAGCACGTTGCGCTCGAACGAGGGGGCTTCCGCGGCAGCCCAAGCGCTCGAGGCGGCGGCAAATAGAAGGAGTGCTCTCAAAATCGTTGCCCTCTCGACTCGGTCTGCCCGCTAGCGCTGAGCAGGTCCTCGACGCCCCAGGACAGAGTACACGTCGGCCACACGGTCATTCCTGCATACGAACATCCGGTCGAACATGTTGACGCTCATGTCGAGGTTCGTCATGATCAACTCGGCGAGATCGCCGAGCTTGGGTTCGCGATCGGCGTTCTTCCAAACCAGAGAGCCGTACTCGGCTCCGGCGGGGCGCGGCTCGAGTCCAGGCCAGTCCTTCACGACGTCTGTTTCGCGAGTGAGCGCCTTGTTGCCCGCGTCGATCGCCGCCTTGTTGGGATGCTTCTTGCTGATGACTCGCGTCAGCACGGTCGGCGCGCAGCCGAAGTCGTCGAACACGGCGCTGTTCGTCTTGCCGCCCACGGTCCGGTAGCGTGCGTCCATCAGCGCATAGGAGCCGGCCTGCAGTTCGGTCATGCCCTCGATTCCGGAATCGATGTTGTAGCTACCCGTGCTGCCGCCGGTCACGATTTTGATTTCGATGCCGGACTTGCGGCACAGCCCGGCGGCCTCGAGCAGTTTGCCCACCGCCTCTTCGGAGATCTTCTTCCGGGTCTCCCATCCGATGGCGTGGGAGGCCGCTCCCGAGTAGCCCATCAGACCGGCGAGCCGGAGATTTCGCAGTTTCGTGATCCGCTGGGCGAGTTCGAGGGCCTCCTGCGCCGAGAGCACTCCCTGCCGTCCGATGCCCACGTCGAGATCGACCACCACCGATGCCCTCGTCCCCGCCGCTCGCGCGGCCTCGTCCAGGTTGTCCACGACCGATGCGTCGTCAACGGCGCACAGGAAAGATGGGTCCCTTTTCGCGAGCGCCACGGCCCGAGACGTCTTGTTCGGACCCACGGGCTGCGTCGTCCATAGAAGTCCGCGAATACCGTTGGCGCTCATCCACTCGGCTTCCGAAATCGTCGCGCAGCAGAGCCCGATCGCCCCGGCAGCCACTTGGCGCTTTCCGATATCGGCGCTGCGGTGGACCTTGACGTGCGCTCGCAACGCAATTCCGGCCGACTTGCAGTGTACCGCCATGCGCCGAACGTTCGACTCGAAGACCTCCTGGTCCAGCACGAGCACGGGCGTCGGCAGATCCTGCTTGGTGAGTCCGCGGAAATCCCGCTGGACGATCTTCTTCTCGATCTCCTGCTGCGTGTAGGAGGCCGTCTTGCCCACTAGCGCGGGCGCGGCGGCGGTCCAAAACATGGTTCGGCGGGAAAAAATCATGGGCGGACTTCCACGCCGCCAGCGTATCACTCGAGCTATTATTTTGCAAGTCAAAATATTAGAGCTGTCAAAATATTAGAGCTCAAAATATTAGAGCACTGGGCCCGCGCGGCCGCGCCGGGCCACTTGTTCTTCGGAGAGAAGCTCGTCCCGCGGCGCTATCCGGACGCGGTTCTAAAGGCCGTGGGTGTCCACGTTGACGCGTTTCCTCACCCAGGCGCTGATCCTTTCGCCACCGCGCCCGCCGGAATGCCAAACGTTCCAGGCAGCCCGATACCGGCACGAGCTCGCCCTCACCGGCAAGCCGGCGATCGTCGTGGATTGGGCATCTCCTTTCAGCCTCGGCGAGAGCGACGACACGCCTCACGGCCGGGTGAAGACCGGGACCGAGGCCTCGGAGGATTCGGCGCGCTGGGTTTCGGACGCGCTGGACCCGCCATTCATCGTTGGCGTCCTCATGTGCCAATCGATCGGCACTCACGGTAACGATTGGTGGTTTCCGGCCGGCGGAATGAAGCGCACGTATCCGCGAGACGACGGAGCCGCTTTCGAGGCGAGGGCCTCGATCATGCGGCGCGTTCACGCCGAAGTGCTAAAGATCGTGACGGCGCCCCGCGGCCAGAGCTGGGCCGGCGACACGGCAGCCCAGACGGAAAGCACCAGAAAAAAACTCTCGGAAGACAACCACCCAGCCCTCGCGGAAGATCACTACCTCGGTGACGAAATCTCAGCGTTCTGCTTTTCCCGAAAATTTAACAAACTCTATTTTCAATATTTTCAGATAAATACGGACACAATCCAAAAATCGGCGCCATCGTTCCGCCAACTCCTCCCGCCCGGGGCGCCATCATCGGCTTGGGCGGGCATCGCTCGCCGGCAACACGAAGGAAGGATCGATCCATGCAAACCATCGCTCTCGGTGGCGCCGCGCGCGCTGCCTCTACACCATCGCTCGTCGACGGGCTCCGCGAGTCGCTGCGGCCAGAGGGAACTCTCGAGGAACTCGTATTCGCCCACCTCCTCGTCGCCGTGGCCGAACTCCGCCGGTGCGACGCAGCGGGCCCGGGATCCCCTTGGACGGATCGCGACCGGGCCGAACGCTCCTTCTTCCGGTGCATCCGCGAACTCCGCGCAATCCAACGCAATCGAACGGAAAATGCTTCGAAAAAAAGTGTTAGATTGCAAAACGAACCTGACAACTCGTTGAAAACGCGGGAGACCGAATCCGATGAACCCGGGACGCCCAGACCGCTTCCCCGCCCCGAACCGGACCCGCACCGCGGCGATCCCGTCGAGCCGCACGTTCTCACCTTTCGCCGCGACGGCCCCAAGATCGGCCGCAACGATCCTTGCCCCTGCGGCGGAGGAAGGAAGTACAAACTATGTTGCGGGCGCTGATCGCCGTGTTCGCGTGCCTCTTGCCGCTGTTCGCGCGATACTGTGAAAATGCCGCAAGCCAAGAAACTTCTGCTCGAGAACGTGCGCGCGCGCGTCACCGAGGTCACCTACGAACCGGGAAAACCGCGCGACCGCTATCTGCGTCCCACCGATCAGATCATCGTGTTCCTCGACGACTGCGAATACGAACGCACCGATTCCAAGACTGGCGAGAAGACCGTACGCAAACGCAAATCGGGCGAGATCATCTGGCACGACCGCTCCGAGGACGCCCCCGTCCTCATCAACAAAGGAGCCAAGCCGTACCGCACGCTCGTCATCGAGCTCGGAGATCCCCGGTAGTGGCCCGCGCGTTCGATACCGCGGCCGTCATCGGCACGGGCATGATGGGCCCCGGCATCGCGCTCACGCTCGCGCTCGGCGGCGTTCGCGCCACCATTCTCAGCCGCAACGCCGAGTCGGCGGCCCGTGGACTAGAGAAGGCGCGCGCCCAGCTCGACCTGCTGGCATCCAACGAGCTCGCCGAGCCCGCTCGGGCCGCCGCTGCCAAGACGCTCCTCTCGGCCTCCGCGATCTTCGACGAGAATATCGCCGAAGCCGACCTGGTGGTCGAGTCCGCGCCCGAGAACATGGAGTTCAAGCAGAACCTGTTCGCTCGCATGGACGAGATCTCCAAGCCCTCGGCCGTGCTGGCGACCAACACCTCGGGACTCAGCGTCACCGCGATCGCTTCGGCTTGCAAACGCCATCCGGACCGCGTCGTCACCACGCACTTCTGGAATCCTCCTCACTTGATGCCGCTCGTCGAGATCGTCAAGGGGGAACACACCGATCCCGCCGTGGCCGAAGCGCTGAAATCGCTCCTCGCCTCGTGTGGCAAGATGCCGGTCATCGTTGACAGGGACACGCCCGGACAACTCGGCAACCGCCTTCAGATGGCCCTGGTGCGGGAGGCCATCCACATCGTCGAGGCGGGCATCGCCAGTGTCGAAGCGGTCGACGCGGTGGCAAAGCACGGCTTCGGACTGCGCCTGCCCGTCTACGGCATCTTCGAGCATCAGGACATCGTCGGGCTCGACATGTCGCTCGGCATCGTCGACTACGTGTCGCAGGACCTGTGTTCCCTGCCGAAGGCGCCGGATCTCATGCGCGCCAAGGTCGCCGCTGGTGAACTGGGCGCGAAATCGGGCAAGGGATTCTACGACTGGTCGGTGAAGAGCGCCGATGCCGTCAAGGCCCGCCGCGACTCGTTCGTCCTCGACTTCCTGCGCCGCTGGTACCGCAAGTAGCGGCTACGCCGTTCGCAACTCGCGCACGATCTCCGCGGCGATCCGCCGCGCGTCGTCGATCGCGTCTTTCGGCAGGCTGATCGCGCCCACGCGCGGATGGCCGCCGCCTCCGTACCGCTCGCAGATCGACGCCAGATTGTGGGTCAGCGGGCCGTTGACCCACGGGTTCGATCCCACCGAGATCTTGGTGCGGAACGAGGCGTGCAGCACCGACACCGTGTACACGCACTCGGGATGCAGATAGTAGGGGATGAACTTGTTGTAGCCTTCGATCCCCAGATCCACCAGATCGAAAAAAACCACGCCTTCGTTCGCCGAGCCACGCTCGCGAATCACGTCGATCATCGACAGGTGGCGTGCGTAAAGAGGTTCGAAGATGCCGCGAATATCGGGATCGGCCGCGATCTCGTCAAGGCGCTTGGTCTGCATCAGCCGGATGATGCGCTGCACCGCGTCCGAACCTTTCGCGCCTTCGATCACCAGCACCAGCTTGGTCGCGGGCATCGCGATTTCCACCGCTTCCTTCGCGTTGGCGTACTGCGCTCCGTCGATGATGTCGGCCCAGTGCACCAGATCCTCGAGGTCGGGAGCCAGAAAGCCGAACCGTTCCCGCGCCACGTCCGCGATGAACTTCGTGCATGACCGGTAGCCCGGGTCGAAGAAGTGATGCTCGGACGCGCGGCTGTGGTGATGCCCGGCGTCCTCCGGCGAAAGGAACGCGCTCTGATGGTGGTCGAACCACCACGTCAGCTTCATCGTCGGCGCGTACTTGAAGTCGACGATCGCGTTCTCGTCGCCGTCGAACAGCGCTTCGTCGAACGACTGGTTCGGCGCGTGCATCATGCCGGTGTAGGCGTAATCCGCGCCCGGATAGAACCTCTCCCGCGTGAAGCGGGTGAAGTAAGCGGCCGCCGCTGCGCCGTCGAAGCAGTGGTCGTGGTATAGGACGCGGACAAGCATTCTCGGGTACGGGAAAACCTAATAGATTGCAACATTCGGGGGCGGAATGCAAGTCACCCCGCCGGGAATTTTGTGGATTCCCCAAATTGCGGGCATTTCAGCGCAGCGAGATCGACACCGCGTTCGCGGCGATTCCGTCCGCGCTCAGCTCCACGGCCGCTTCGCCGCGGCCGCGCAACGCCGCTGGAATCCTCGCGTTGACTTGGTCCAGCCCGGCGAATTCCGGCTGTGGACCCGCGAACAATACCTCGGTGGAGATCCCGCCGATCCGGACCTCGATCGATGCCGCGTGCCGAATGCCCGTGGCGAACAGCAGTAGCACCGCGTCGGCCGCGCCCGCCAGATCCACCGGATCGGCGGCGAACGAGTAGGTATCGTTGCCGGCGGAATCGCGCCGCAGTACCAGCGCGGCGGGCCGGCCCGATCCGGAACCGCTCGACGTGAAGATCGCCGGCGCAGTCTTGTCCACGCGGACCGAACCGGTCGCGCGAATGCCGGCGTCTCCTTCCACTGTGACGACGGCTTCGCCGGAAGCGGTCTCCGGAGGCGTGACGTAGTTGATCTGTCCCGGCGATGCGTACAAGAGCGGAGCCGCGCGGCGCGAGCCGGCCGAGTCGGTCACGAACACGCGCGAACCGGCCAGCACGGACGGCGGCGGTTGCGGCGCGGACGCGGTGGAGCCCGCGGTCAGCCCCACTCCGAACGCCGACACGATCGACGACGGAGCAACGGCCGGCTGGAACGACGCCGCGGACACGGAGTTCGCCACCGTCACCAGTGCGCGGCACGCGCGGCCCGAGTCCACGAACGTGCCCGAGTTCACCACCATGGCCATCTCGGCGGTCACCTTCGCCGGTTCCGCCGGACTGTCCCAGCGCACCGGCCGCATCCATTCGCTGCCCGCCGCCGGACATCCACCGGGTGTGCAGTTCAGGTTCACGGTTGTGGCCGGAAAGTAGACCGTCTGGATCAGTTCGTCGCCGGTGACATCGAGTTCATATAGAGAAAGGAAGTTCGTGCCATGCGAGTAGTTCTTGACGTCGGAGCAGCCTCCCGCGTCGGCGATTCCATCGTTGTTCGTATCGATCGGGCAGCGCACCGGGATCTCCACGGTCTGCGTGCCATGAACATTCACGCCTTGCGTGCTCGTCTGCGTGGTGCAGCCGTCCGAGTTGTAGAGCGTGCAGTTCGGAGGCTTGTACAGCGAGTGCGTCGTGCAACTGTTCCACTCGTACCAGCCGTCGCGGCAGTCGGTGCGGCAGTTGCCGTTGCTGTCGCACACGCGCGAGTCGTGGCACCAGCCATCGAACTGATGGCTGTCGCGCTTGACGCCGAAGTTGGAAGTCGCGCCCCAATTTCCGAATGGAGCCGAATGCAGCGGGTTGCCAGGACACTCGGCGGCAATATCGCCGCTGACTTTCCGTTCGCGATTCAGACCCGCGACCGAAAGCCGGCAAACTTGCGCCGCCGCGGCGCAGCCGAACGACAACAGGAGCAGGATTCGCACCGCTCAGAGCACTCCGTGAAAGCGCGACATCCAATACGGCAGGATGTAGTCGATGCCTGCTCCTTCGATCCGGCCCGAGCCTCCTCCGTACAGCAGGAACGGGCTCCGCTGCCACAGGAAATCGGTGGGCACGCGCCGCGGCACGGGAATCGCCGAACAGGCTCGATCCTGATGCCGGCACGAGTCGAACTCGTCCCGCAGATCCACGGCGAAGTCGCGGCGGCCTCGCGTCAACCACTGGTCGAGCAGTTCCCGCGTCGATTCGTCGCGAACCGCGTCCGGACCGCGAATCGCGCGGTCGATCGCCTGGAAGTGCGCGTTGCCGTGATCGTCCACCGTGCGCCGCAACAGATCGTAGGCGCGCTCGTACGACCAGCGATAGTAGCTCTCGTCTTCGTAACGAAGCAGCGCGAACATGCTGAGCATGTCCAGGTTGAACTTGAAGTACGACGAGTGATCGTCGGCCACATCCACCGCGATGGGAGCCGCGGTCGCGCCCGACGACCAGAACCGCGCGTTGCGATAGTGGCCGGCGAACTGGCCGGGATTCACCTGCCGCCCGATGGCGAGCAGCGCCAGTTGCTGATCGGGCCGCTGAGCGAACGTGGTCACGATGCGGCCGTCGGGCATCCGCACGTTCCAGTCGTCGTCGCGCAGCCGCCACAGCAGACGCGTCACCAGATCGGCCACGGTCAGGCGGACCGCCGGATCGTCCACCCGGTCCCAGGCCACGCTCAGTCCGAAGAACACGCCCGTGTATTGGTCTCGCGACGTGTTGCCGATCCAGCGGTACCGGGCGCCGTTCACGGTTCCATCGAACGCTCCGTGATGGCGCTCCTCCGACAGGATGCCTTCGGCCCACGGCGAATCGGCGGGAACGGCGCAGCGCGCCAGACGATTCTGGCCGGTGACTTCGACGAGCAGCCACAATCCGTCGATGCCGCGCCGGACCGCGTCGAGCGACTCCGGCGTGCGAGTCACCGCGTAGCGGTACGACTCGGCCGCCAGGTAGTGGCCGGTCCAGATCGCCGAATCTCCGCACCGTGTGTACCCGGCCACCTCGGTGGCGGTGGGCTCGGCGAACCACGGGTCGGCGATCGTGCCGAAGGGCAGATGCCAGGCCGCGATCCCGGCCGAAATGGCCAAGGCATCGGACTCAGCCGCATGGGCGGCGGCGGCGAGCAGAATCAGGGCGCACGTAGAGTGTCGGATGGCGAACCTCCGGTTCTTTGGACGCAACTCGAATATAGCAAGTTTCTAGCGAAACGCCGCAACAATCGCGTCCGCGGTCCAGGCGCCGTTCCCCGCGAACTTCGCGCCCAACGACTTGCGCAGTTGCGGCAGATCGGTGACGCCGAGCAACCCCGGCGCGAAGTTCGCGAACGAATCCCGGTACTCTTCTTTCTCCATCAGCGACCGGAACGATTCGAGCGCGCCCGACGTGAACACGCGCGCGATCGCCGGCTCGATCGCGGCCGCGAACAAAGCGGGAACGGCCATCGCGCCCATGGCGGCGACCGTTACCGGCCCGCCGAACGCTCGCGCGATCGCGATCAGATCGGCGGCGCGCTGTCCCAGCAGCGGACGTCCGAGCATCAGCGAAGCCCACGCGTACGCGTCCTCGTCCTGATGCCATCGCGCGTGCCGGGCCGATGCGCGCGGATACTCGGGGCTCGCATCGCCGGTTCCGCGAAGGTCCGGAGCGCAGACCTCGAAACCGGCGCGCGCCAACGTCTGATAGAGATCGTCCTCGCCCCAGCGGGCGTTGCGGCCGTTGGGCTCGATCGCGACGATCTTTCCACGCGCGGCCGCGGGACGGAAGATCCATGCCGGAACCCAGACCTCGGGAGCCGATCGAACCTCCACGGCGTCGATCTTCAACCCGCGCGACACGGTCTGGCCTTTCTTGACCAGCCCCGCCGCGGGCGGCTCATCGAGCTTCAGCAGTTCCTTCAATCCGCGCGGCTCGTCCGGCGTCCGGATCTCGCGAGCGCGCTGCTTGGCCACCGCCCACGGCGTCATGCCGCCGTACGACTTGACGGTGGATGCCGCCGGAGTGACGTACAGCGTCTCGTCGGCCTCCGCCTTGACCGGCGGCTCGGCCGTCGCGAGCGGGGTTCCGGGCATCATCCATCGTTGGAACCAACGGTAGATCTCGAGACGCATGTCGTACGCGAGCCCGTGCGGCAGCGGAGTCTCGTACCACGCGATCTTCTCCGCCGCGCCCATCGTCCGGTACACACGCTCGAGCTTGGCGAACTCCTCGCGGCCGTTCTCGATGTATCGCGGCGAGTAGGTTCCGAAGAAGTCCTTGGCGCTGGAGAGAATCAGCAGCGGCTTCGGCGCCAGCGGATACAGCAGATCCCAACGGTCGAATCCAACCGGGCCGCCGCCGGCGAAGTTCTGCTCGGCGTCGTCGGTCGAGCCCGGCGAGTTGAAGTTCGCGCACGCGTGATTCTCGGTGTTGCCGCAAGCGGGAGCGGCGCAGGTCAGCCGGTCGTCGACGGCGGCCAGCATCATGGTGAGCGTGCCGCCGCCGGAGTTGCCGGTGGAGGCCAGCCGCGTGGGATCGCACAACGGATGCGACGCAAGATAGTCGAGCCCGCGCACCGCGTCCCACGTCTGGAAGCGCGTGCTGGTGTCGCCGGTCAACAGAAGCTGTTTGCCGGGAACGGTGTGCTCGTCGTCGGCCGATCGAAGCCGCGTCAGACCGGTCTTCGCATCCGGGTAATACGTGCGCTCGCCTTGCCCCATGGGATCGAACGCGAGCACCAGGAAGCCGAGCCGGGCCAGTCCCTGGCAGCAGTATTGATAGGGAGCGGCGGCCTTGCCGTTCAGCGAATGCCCCATCTGGAACAGCACGCCGGGAAAGGGAGGACGCGCCGCCGTGGGAATGTAGAGGTTCGCCGGGATGTGGAGTTCCGGCCGGCTTTCGTAAACGATCTTCTCCAATCGATAGCTTTCGCGTTCGAACTGGCCGGTGACGCGGGCGCGGAGCGGAGTGCGCTGCGGCTCGCCTCCCACCAGCTTCCAAAACATCTCTCTCGTCCAATGTTTCCGGGCGCGAATCGCCTCCGCGGTTGTGAGACCGGCCAGCGCCCGATTGCGGCGCTCATACGACTGGTTCGCGAGACGCGTCAGATAATCCGGCAGGCAGCGCGAATAGTCGCGGTAGTCGACTCGCGGAGCCAGGGCGGTTGCGAGCAGGTCGCGGCGGGAGATCATGGATCGCAACATAGCATTGTCCGGGCGCGCCGTCCGATAATCGAACGAATGGCCAACGAACTGGAACTGGAAGCCGCGCGCGCGGCGTCGCAACGCGCCGGGGAAGCCGCGATGCGCTATTGGCGCACCGGCATCCAGGCCGACGACAAATCGGACGACTCCCCGGTCACCGCCGCCGACCGGGAGTGCGAACGGATCATCGTGCAGGAACTGTGCGCCCGCTTCCCCGACGACGGCATCCTGGGCGAGGAGGGCGCCGAGAAGAAGTCGGCGAACGGACGCCGCTGGATCGTGGACCCGATCGACGGCACGCGCGACTTCGTCCGCGGCAACCACGCCTGGTGCAATTTGATCGCGCTCGAGGACAACGGCGAGATCGTGCTCGGCGTCGCCGGATTCCCCGCCCGCAAGGACACCTACTGGGCCTCGGCCGGCGCCGGAGCTTGGCGCGACGGCGAGCGCATTCGCGTCTCCGGGATCAAGGATGTCTCGCGCTCGGTGCTCTGCGTGAATTCGTTCAACCACATCTGGCGCCGCTCGTTCTCGCGCCACCTCATCGAATGGATGCGCGGATTCTGGGCCGTGCGTAGTCTCGGCGGAGCCGCGGACGCGATCCACGTCTGCTCCGGCATGGCGGAAGCGTGGATTCAAGAGGCGGGAAAACCCTGGGATTTCGCCGTCTGGAAGATCCTCGCCGAGGAGTCCGGCGGCCGCTACTTCAACTTCGACGGCGGCAACTCGATCTACGCCGGCGACTGCGTGATCTGCGTGCCTCCGCTCGAGACCCTCATGCGCAGGTTCGTGGCGAGCTAACCTATCGGAATGCAATTCCGGCGCTGCCGGGTCCTCGTAACGGGCGGACTCGGGTTCATCGGCTCGAATCTCGTGCGCCGCCTCACGGCCGAAGGAGCGGAAGTCACGGTGATCGACCCGCTCGTCACCGGTTGCGGTGGCAAGCCCTTCAACCTCGAGGGACTGGAACGCCAGGTCGAGGTTGCGTCTTGCTCGATCGGCGATGCCGCCATCGCGCCTCTGGTCGAACGGGCCGAACTCGTCTTCAACCTCGCCGGCGAGATCAGCCACATCCACAGCATGCTCTTTCCGGAGCGCGATCTCGAGATCAACACTCTCTCGCAACTGCGATTCCTCGAAGTCTGCGCCAGGCTCAACCGGGGCGTGCGGATCGTCTACGCCGGCACGCGCCAGATCTATGGGGTTCCCGAGTATCTGCCGGTGGACGAGAAGCACCCGGTGAATCCGGTCGACTTCAACGGAGTCCACAAATACGCGGCCGCTCAGTATCATCAGATGCTGTCGCGCATGGGCCGCATCGACGCGGTGGTCCTGCGCCTCACCAACGTCTACGGCCCCCGCATGGCTCTCGACATTCCGTGCCAGGGCTTCTTCTCGACCTACCTGCGGAAGGCGCTCACCGGCCAGACACTCGACGTCTTCGGCGACGGCGAACAGGTCCGCGATCCGCTCTTCGTCGACGACGCGGTGGAGGCGATGCTTACCGCCGCTTCCACGCCGGGCCTCCCGTCGCGCGGATACAACGTGGGCGGCCCCGAGGCGCTGTCGTTGAACCGGATCGCCGCGATCGTCAGCGAACTCGCCGGGCTCGCGCCGCCGCGGCGCGGCGAATTTCCAGCGGATCGCAAAGCGATCGACATCGGCGGCTACCGCACCGATTCGCGCAAGATCGAGGCCGAACTCGGTTGGCGGCCGCGGACGCCGTTCGCCGAAGGCATGGCGCGAACGCTCGACTACTACCGCGAGTGCCTGCCCAGTTACCTCGATCCGGCGACTCCGAATCCGCCCTGCAAGCTGGCGCATTCGTCATGATGAATCCAGCCGAATTCGCCAACATCGCCAACTGCGAGGCGAACTTCTGGTGGTTTCGCGGCATGCGCGGGATCATGTTCGCTCTGCTCGATCCCGTGGCCGCGAAGCGGTGCCTCCAACGAGTCCTCGAAGCGGGCGCGGGCACGGGTCATTTCTCGAAGACGCTGGCGGAACGCTACGGGTGGAAAATGTTTCCGCTCGACTTGGGCTGGGAAGGACTCGACTTCGCGCGCGGCTACGGTCTGAGCCGGCTCGCGCAAGCCGACATCCGCGCCCTGCCGTACCGCGACGCCGCCTTCGACGCGCTGGTATCGATGGACGTCATCGTTCATCTGCCGCGCGGCGAAGAGGACGCTCCCATGCGCGAGTTCGCCCGTGTACTGGAACCCGGCGGCCTCCTCGCGCTGCGCGTCTCCGCGCTCGATATCCTCCGCAGCCGGCACTCCGAGTTCGCCCATGAGCGGCAGAGGTTCACGCGATCGCGGCTGATCGAACTGGCGCGCCGGCATGGGTTCACGGTGCACCGGTGCACCTACGCCAACTCGCTGCTGCTGCCGGTCGCGTTGGCGAAGTTCCGCTTGTGGGAGCCGCTCACGCGGCAGCCCGCGACCAGCGGTGTGCAACCGGCGCCTCCTTGGCTCGACTCCGCGCTGGGACTGCCGCTATCGGCGGAAGCGAAATGGATCGGCGCGGGAATGAACTTCCCGCTCGGCCAATCGGTAGTCCTAATCGGCGAGAAGACACCAACGTAGAACGAACTCGTACAGCGTCCGCGCGGCCAAGTCCGCCGAGCCGAGTTCGACGTATTCGTCCGGCAGGTGAGCGTTGCCTCCGCGCGGCCCCCACAACAGCGCGGGCATGCCGAAACGGTGGAAGACGTACATGTCGCAGGGCGCCTCGAGACCTTCCACCGGCGGGTCCGCGCCGAGCACGCCCGCCGCGGTTTCCGCGAACGCGCGCACGAAGGGATCGTCCGGCGGAGTGAACGACCCCGGCAGGAACCGTATCGGGCGCTCCACCAGTGGCTCCGCGGGGAACAGGTGCTTGTCGCTCGTCACTTCGCCGAGCCACTCGCGGAACTGGCTCTCGATCTCCTGTTGCGGCTCGCCCGGCATCGTCTCGTAGTAGAGTTCCAGACGGCAAGACGATGGAATCGCGATCGGCTCGGAAGGTCCCCATGCCGACGTCTGAATGTTGGTGACGAACACGGGCACGGGATTGGCTTGCGGGTAGTAGGGATGGCGCGGAGCGCGCGCCAACCGCATCGCCTGGAACTCTGGAAAGCGGCACAGGAAGCGCGTCAATTGCTCCGTCGCCAACGGGCCGTGGTCGTTGCCGAAGATGTCTCCCGCCGAGCGGAACGTCACGTGGAAGATGCGTCCGCCGCGCTGCGCCGGCAACACGCGGAGCTTGCTCGGCTCGCCGATGATCGCGCCGTCCGCCACGTATCCGCGGAGCCGCCCGGCGAGCGTTCCATTCACGCCGCCGAACTCTTCGTCCACCACCGATTCGAAGATCAGATCTCCGCGTAGCACGACGCCTTCGCGCTTCAGCCGTTCGAGCACCCACAGCGACGCCGCGACGCCGGTCTTCATGTCCCACGTTCCGCGGCCGTACATGCGATCGCCTTCGCGCACCGCGCCATGCGGCGGATGAGCCCACGGAGCGCCGCCAACCGGCACGGTATCGATGTGACCGGAGAGGATCAGCGAGCGTCCGCCGCCGGCGCCACGCACGCGAGCGGCTACGTTTGGGCGGGCCGAGTAGTCGCGGCCCGGCCAGTAGAGTTCGTGGTCCTCGATTCCCGAAACATCGGTGGGCCGGTAGACATCGGACTCGTGGCCCAGACGCGCGAGGAATTCGGCGATGTACGCCTGGCACTCCGCCTCCGCGCCAATGGGCGGTGTGTTCTCCGAAGGGATCCGGACCAGATCCTCGACGATTTGAAAAAGTCTCTCGCTCATGCGAATTGAAACGCGAACAGCCGCGCGCGGCGCATGGAGAATCGCAAGCGAGCCGGCTTGCCGCGAAACTCGCCGGGCGATCCCGTCCGCCAACGAACGGCATGATCGACCTCGTTGGCGATGATGCGCTCGCTCTCGATGGAGCGGCCATCCTCGCTTTCGAGCTTCACCGACGCCGTTCCCATCGCGCCCGTATCGACATTGAGCTTCAGCGACTCGCCGGCGAATCGCATCCACGGTGTGACGAGTTCGCCGCCGTCCAATCCCGCGTCCGCCGAGACGAAACCGTCCAGCCGTTGCGCGGCGAGGAAGATCGCGTTGCGAGCCAGTCCCGCCGCGCCGTGATCCTTGCTGGTGCCCGAGTAGAACATGTGGACCTCCGCGCCGCGCCGCACCATGCCGAGCCCCATGTAGGCGCCGTGACTATCGGGGTCGCCAGGCAACCCTCCCGCGAACCAGGGACGCCGGTCGTATCGTTCGAACCGGATGCCGTCGCGGCTCGCGGCGAACTGCACCTCGAGCACACCCGCCACCGGCACCTTCTCCGCCCCCTTCGGCAACGTGTGCCGGAACATCGATGGAAACGCGAAGTACGCGTCCGCCGCCCATGGATAAGGCTGCACGTTGGGCGTGTAGATGTCGGATCCCTCGGGGTCGCGTTCGTCGCACGCGAGCACTGTCGGCAGTTCGGTGCTCGGCGTCGGAGGCCAATCGCCGCCCCACGGAAACACGCGCCACAGGTATCTTGGCGTCGCGCTCTTGCGATAGGGCCACGGCTTCATGATTCCTTCGCGCTCGATCTCGGCGCGAACGACGACGCGCAGCGGATTCCAGCCCCGAAGGTAGGCCGCGTACTTGCCCGTGCGCGCGTCCCAGAAGAGGTTGTTCTGCGAATCGGGAAAGAAGGGCAGCACCTCCACCTCCTCCCGCCAATCGATGCCGTCGGGCGAAGCCAACAGCATCAGAATGCCTTTCGAATTCGTGCCCAGGGCGCTGGGACGCGTGCCGCCGAAAGCGGCCAGCGTCTTGAACCGCCGCGCGGGTTCGGCCACGGGATCCAGGAACACGGCGCCCTCGCGAAAACGCGGAAGCACGATGTTGTTTCGCTTCGACCCCTCGAACTCCACCCGCCCGAGTTCCGGTCTCTCCCATCGAATGCCGTCGCTCGAAGTCGCGAGGCAGAATCGCGGATCGCCTTTTCCCGAATAGGACTGGTACCACATCTTCAGCACGCCTTCGTGCTCGACGACCGAGAAGTAGCTGCCCACATGGGCCGCCTCCCACGGCTTCTCCGGCGTCATCACCGGAACGCGCCGCAAGGGCGGATTCACCGTGAGCTGAATTCCGCGCGACTCGGCGATGAACCGGTGGTCGATGAAGAGCTGGCGGTTGGATCCCGTTTCGATAGGGCCGCCCGCGGCAAACGCGGCGAACGCGGCCGATCCGAGCGCCGAGCGGCGAGTGATGTGCATCGATTGGCAATTATAATCGCAAGACGAGCATGAGAATCGACAAGATCACATTGACCTGGGTGCGCGTCCCCTTGGTCGAGCCGTTCCGGATCAGTTCGGGAGCCGTCGCCGAAAAGGATGGCATCGTCGTGGAAGTGGCCTCGGACGGCCTCCGCGGGTATGGCGAGTCCTCTCCGATGGCCGGCAGCTTCTACTCCTCCGACACGCCGGAATCCTGCTGGAACGCGCTGACCGCGTCGATCGCACCGGCCGCGGTGGGCCGCCAATTCGAGTCGCTGGACGCGGCTTCGTCGTGGCTTGACGCGTTGCCAGCGGCCAATTTCGCCAAGGTGGGCGTGGAGACCGCGTTGTGGGACCTCGAGGCTCAACGCCGCGGCATGCCGCTTCACAAGCTGCTCGGCGGGCAGCGCAACGAGGCGGAGTCCGGACTGGCGATCGGCCTGTACGACGACACCGCGGACATGCTGCGAGCCATCGAGCGGCACATGGCGGAGGGCTACCGCCGCGTGAAGATCAAGATCGAACGAGGCCGTGACGTCGAACTGGTGCGCGCGGCGCGAAAGGCGTTCGGAGACATCCCGCTCATGGTGGACGCCAACGGCGACTACACGCTCGAGCACGTTTCGATCTTCCAACAACTCGACGAGTTCGGATTGATGATGTACGAGCAGCCGTTCGCCGGAAGCATGCTCGCCGAACTCGCCCAACTGCAAGGCATGGTGTGTACGCCGGTGTGCCTGGACGAGAGTCTGGAGACGGTCGCCGATGTCCGCCGCGCGATCGAACTGAAGGCGCTGCGAATCGCCAACATCAAGATCCAGCGTGTCGGCGGATTCCGCAACGCGCTCGAGGTCTACCGGATGTGCCGCGACGCGGGGCTCGGCATCTGGGTCGGCACGATGCCGGAACTCGGCATCGGCTGCGCGCAGGGCGCCGCCCTGGCGACGCTCGAGGGCTGCACGTTCCCGACCGACGTCGAGTCGAGCCTGCGCTGGTTCACCGGAGACATCGTGGATCCGCTGATCGCGGTGGATCGCGGTATGCTGCGAGCGCCGTCGGCATCGGGGCTCGGCTACCGCGTCGATCCCGCCAGACTCGAGCGGTACCATGTCGCCAAGTGGGAGTCGCAATGAAAGCCAATTGGGAGAAGCTGCGCCGCGGAGAGCCGATGTACGGCTGCTTCGTTTCCACCGGGTCTACGGTCGCGGTGGAAGTGATGGGCTCGGCCGGCTTCGACTTCCTGGTGATCGACCTCGAGCACGGCATGTCGTCGGAACGCGATATCCTGCCGCAGTTGCAGGCGATGCAGCACACGGCGGCGCTCGGCTGCGTTCGAGTCGAATCGCACGAGCGGCAACGCGTTCACCGGGCGCTCGACTTCGGAGCGCAGGGAATCATGTTCCCACGCGTCGACACGGCGGAACAGGCACGCGCTTGCGTGGCGGCCTTGCGCTACCCGCCCGGCGGCGTTCGCGGCGTCGCCGTGCTGGTCCGCGGCAGCCAGTATGGAGCGCGCTTCGCCGAATATCAGGCCGAAGCGGACGCTCAATTGATGCCGATGCTGCAGATCGAAACCGCGGAGGCCGTCGCGCATGTCGACGAGATTGCCGCTGTCGAAGGGGACGGCGTGCTTTTCGTCGGTCCGATGGATCTCACCACCAGCATGGGGATCTTCCGCCAGTACGACCATCCCGGCTTCACCGCCGCGCTGCGGAAGACCGTCGAGGCGGCCCGCCGCAACGGCAAGCCCGCTGGAATCCTGGTTCCGAAGGCCGCCGACACCAAGCGCTATCTCGACATGGGCTTCACGTTCCTCATGTGCGGCACCGACCTCGCCTTTCTGCAATCGGCGGCGAAGAGCACCGCGGAGGCCATGCGCAAGGCTTGATCCCCCGCGGCCGGTTCGCTCCGTCACCCACCGGGCCGCTCCACTTCGGATCGCTGGCCGCGGCTGTGGGAAGCTATCTGGACGCGCGGGCTCACGGCGGCGAATGGCTGGTGCGCATCGAGGATGTCGACATTCCGCGAACGCGCCCCGGCGCCGCGGACGCGATCCTGCGATCGCTCGAGGCGCACGGTTTCGAATGGTCCGGCCCGGTGCTGCGCCAAACCACGCGATTCGACGCTTATGTTTCGGCGCTCGAATCGTTGCGGCGGGCGGGCCGCGCCTTTCCGTGCGCCTGCACGCGACGCGAGATCGGGGAGGCGCGCTATCCGGGAACCTGCCGCGCCGGTCTGTCCGCCGGTAAGGAGCCGCGCGCTTGGCGGTTCCGGACCGGGACGGAGCCGGTCCGATTCACCGACCGTCTGCTCGGTCCGTTCGAGGAGATCCTCGAGGAGACGCACGGCGACTTCGTGCTGCTGCGAGCCGATGGTTATTGGGCCTATCAGCTCGCCGTGGTGGCCGACGACGAGTTCCAGGGAATCACCGATGTCGTTCGCGGCGCCGATCTGCTGGACTCCACGGCGCGCCAAGTCGCGCTACAGCAGGCTCTCGGCTATCGCCGGCCGCGATACCTGCACCTGCCGCTCGTGTTGTCGCCATCGGGCGAGAAGCTCAGCAAGCAGACGCTCGCGCCCCCACTGGATGACGGCCGGGCGGCCGAGTCGTTGTCCGCCGCGTTGCGATTCCTCGGCCACCCGCCGCCAGCAGGTCTCGGCGTCGCGGACCTTTGGCAATGGGCCCTTCCGAACTGGTCGCTCGACCGCGTGCAGCGCGCCGGCGTCAGCGCAAGCGATCCGTCAGAAACTTCATCGCACGATCGAACGCCGCTTTGACCTCGGGCTCATTCATCGCGCGATCGAACCCGTGAGGCCGCCCCGGCAGGATCACCAGTTCGTGCTCCACGCCGAGCCGTTGCAACGCGGCCGCCATTTCGCGCGACTGCTCCACGGGAACGTCGGTGTCGGCATCGCCGTGGAGCAGGATCGTGGGCGGATAGCCGCGCCGCGCGATTCGCACGGGACAGTAGCCGTCGAGTTGCCGCCGCGCGGCAACCGGGTCGAAGCCGGTCACCAGCAGCGGCCACAAGCCCTGCTGGCGTGTGTAGAGATAGAAACGGCCGCGCTGATTCGGCGACGGCGGCTCGGACAGTTCAGCCGAGCCGACCGCCGCCAACGCGTCCTCCTTGGAGACCAACGGCTGCTTGCGATAGAAAGCGTCGGGCCTGGCATACCAGTCGCCGGCGAGATCGCCATAGCCGTACCACGCCACCAACACCTTGGGCGCCGGTTTCAGACGAGCCCCGGCGAGCAGCGTCAGATAGCCGCCGGCCGACTGCCCCATCACCGCGATACGCGCCGGATCGGCGCCGAACAAGCGTGGCCCGTCGCGCCGGATCCAGCGGTAGGCGTCCTCGACATCTTGCCACAGCGCGGGCAGCTTGGTCTCCGGCGCGAGCCGGTAGTCGATCGAAACCACCGTGATTCCGGCCTTCTGGTAGGGTTCGAACTGAGCGGGGCGCGCCTTTCTGCTTCCCATGATCAGCGCGCCGCCGTGAATGAACAGCAGCACCGGACGGGGCGAGGCGCCTTCGCCGCGGTAGACATCCGCTTGAATCGCGAGCGATCCCACCCGCTTGTACGCGAACGTCTCCGCAAGCGCGGCGCCCGCCATCAGAATCGCGATCAGGACCGGCATTCCACCGATCCTATCGCGTTACTTCACCGCGCGGACCGAGCCGAGTATAAACCCGGAGCGGCGCGGCCCGAGCTTCGGCGCGGCGATTTGACGAGTGTGAACTTCGGTCACCAGCCAAATGACTGAATTCCTCGGGGCCGCCCACGATGCCAGCCCACGGGATACAATCTCCCCCATGTGGACACGAGGTTTCGTTCTCATGGTTGCCGCCGCATGCGCGTCCGGCCAGAGTTGGCAAAAGGGAAAAGGATACGGCTGGGTGTTCGGCCCGAACGACGAACGCGGCGCGATCAACACCATCAACAAGCCGGAGAAGATCGCGGCCGCCATGCGATCGGTGAAAACCGGGCGCACCTACGACCTGGGCGTGCCCGTCGACCGCACATCCTATAAGTGGCCTGGACACTCGCCCACCGAGGTGCTCAGCTACCGCAGCCCGGAGGGCGTCAAGCGCGCGCCCGAGACCAATCCCTTCAACGGACATCCGGCCGGCCTCGCGTGGCACAGTTGCGCGCTGTTCATTTCCGACAACGTGGGAACGCAAATCGATGGGCTCGGCCACATCACCACGGGCGCGGACAACCACTGGTACAACGGCTATCGAGAGGGTCAGTACGGCACGGACTTCGGAGTGCGCAAGGCCGACGCCGACCAGATCCCACCGATCGTGGCGCGCGCCGTTCTGATCGATGTCGCGGGCTGGAAAGGCGTCGACGCACTGCCGTCGAACTTCGCGATCGGCTCCAAGGAACTGCAGGCCGCGTTGGCGGCGCAAAAGGTGGACATCGAGCTAGGCGATGTCGTGATGATCCGCACCGGGACGCTACGGCATTGGGGCGCGTCCGGCGCCAACCACGCCAAGATCGCGGAACACGACTCGGCCGGCATCACGCTCGAGGCGGCTCGATGGCTGGTGGAGCAGAAGGGCGCGGTGCTGATCGGGTCCGATACGAGCGGTCTCGAGGTGGGCTCCGATCCGGCGATGAAGAACTATCCGAACGCGGTCCACGAGTACCTGCTGGTGAAGCAGGGCGTGCACATCGGTGAGTTCCACAACCTGGAAGGGCTGGCGCGGGACAAGGTCTACCGGTTCGTGTACATGGCCGCCACGAACCGGGTGCGGGGCGCGGTGGCCGGATTCGCGCTGCGGCCGGTCGGTATCGACTAGCCACGATCATCTCCCTATTGAAACACCACGTAACAGTGGTGAACATTTCTGGCACGCCGCCGGACGTTGCGATAAAATGGTTCCAAGGAGTCGCGCTAAGGGGCCGGCTCCATTTCGCTTTGGAACAAAAGGAGCATCCCATGTCGAAAAAACGGCCTTCGCTTTTTCGGTGCTAGCCGCGACTCTCGGTACTGCCTACGCATCACCGGGACGATCACGGGCACAGTCACCGACGCCTCGGGCGCGGTGTCACCGGATGTCAAGATTACAGCCACCGGCGTCGGAACGCAGGTCCAGACGTCCGCCTCATCCAATCAGGCGGGCCTCTACACAGTGCCGTTCCTTCCCGTCGGCCAATACACGATCACGGCCGAAGCCAGCGGATTCAAGAAGGCCGTCATCGGCCCGTTCCGTCTGGAAACCAACCAGGTAGCGCGAATGGACGTCAAGCTGGAGGTCGGCGCGGTGGCCGAATCGATCGAAGTCACCGGTGTCGCGCCCGCGCTGCAAACGGAAAGCACGCAGACCGGACAGACGCTCAGCGCCAAGAGGCTCACCGATCTGCCGCTCAACGGCCGCAACGTCGTCTCGGCGATGCTGCTCATCCCCGGCGCGGTGCAGACCAATCCGGGCTCGGTGAACACGGCGTCCCGCTTCTCCGGCCGCGCGTTCGTCAACGGCAACCGTGAGCAGACCAACAACTTCCTGCTGGATGGCGTGGACGTCAATGACTCCATGGATAACCGCATCGGCTACACGCCGAGCGTGGACGCGCTGCAGGAAGTCCAGGTGATGACCGGCAACGGATCGTCCGAGTTCGGCAACTCGGCCGGAGCGGTGGTCAACATGACGCTGCGTAGCGGCGGCAACAACCTGCACGGCACGCTGTTCGAGTTCCTGCGCAACGACAACCTGGACGCCAACTCCTTCTTCGCCAATCAGAACACCGCGCTGTCGAAGCAGAAGCAGCGGCGCAACTTCGCGCAGAACATGTTCGGCGGCACGCTGGGCGGCGCGATCAAGAAGAACTCGCTGTTCTACTTCGTCAACTACGAAGGCACGCAGCGGCGCGACTCCGGCGCGGCGCTGGCGAGCGTGGCTCCGGCCGATTTCCGCGCGGGCAACTTGAGCCGCCTGCCGCAGGCGATCGTCGATCCCTCGGCTTGCACCGTCGCCGGCACGACGCGCACCTGCCAGCCTTTCCCGAACAAGACGATTCCGGCGGCGCGCATCCTGAATCCGGCGCGGGCGATTTTCGCCGACACGGCGCTGTATCCGTTGCCCAACTCGAACGGCGTCGGCGCGATCGGCGTCCAGAACAACTACTCCGGCTCGGCGGCCAACTTCCTGAAGAACAACCAGGGCGACGCCAAGGTCGACTGGCGTGCGTCGGAGAAGGACAACTTCATGTTCCGCTACTCGCACGGCTTCTACACCGACGGCACTTTGGCGCCGGTGTTGCCGACCTCCGCGGCGGGCGTGAAGGAAGCCCCGACCAAAGGCGTAGTAGCGGCCTGGACACGGTCGGTGACCAACACGATCGTCAACGATCTTCGCTACGGCTACACGCGCACCGACATCAAGGACACCTTCGCCGATCCGTTCGGCACGCAGACCGGCGGCAACGCCAAGCTCGGCATCCCGGGCGGCCAACTCTCCCCGGGCTTCAGTTCCATGGGACCTGGCGAAGGACTGTCGGGCATCGGAACGACGGGCATCCTGAGCGACGGCCGCGACCACAAGTTCCACTTGTCGGAAACGCTGAGCTGGGCCAAGAGCCGCCACTTCCTGCGGCTGGGGGTCAACGGCGTCCGATACCGCCAGAACCGGTTCTATTCGGGCAACAACGGCGCGCTCGGCAGCTTCGGCTACACGGCGCTATTCTCAGGATCTCCGCTGTCGGACTTCATGCTCGATCAGGTGTCGAGCAAGGGCCGCGGCCAAGGCGACGGACGCCGCTGGGGCCAGCGTCACTGGCGTTTCGGCACGTTCGTGCAGGACGATTACAAGGTCACCAATTCCCTGACGCTGAATCTCGGCATGCGCTGGGAATACACGCAGCCGCTGTATGAAGTGAACGATCTGCAGGCCAATGTCGACGTCTCGAGCGGCCGTTTGCAACTGGCCGGCAAGAACGGCAACAGCCGCGCGCTGTACAACCCCTACTACAAGCAGTTCATGCCGCGTATCGGCTTTGCGTGGACGCCGGAGATGTTCGGCAAGAAGATGGTGGTTCGCGCCGCGTACGGCATCACCAGCTTCCTGGAAGGCACGGGCGTCAACCTGCGTCTGCCGCTGAATCCGCCCGCCTTCTTCGAGTCCAACCAGAACTACGATCTCACCACGGGCGCTTCCTCGGCCCGCGTGGGCTTCAACGATCTGCCGGGATTCACGGGCGTACTGGCCGGCAACATCCGCACCTGGGATCCGGACCTGCGTCCGCAATTCACCCAGCAGCGCAACGTTACCATCGAGTACTTGGCCACCAGGGACATGGTCCTCAGCGCGGGCTACGTGAGCCAGCGCGCGACCCATACGATCGTGGCGCGCGACCGCAACCAGCCGCTGCCCGGCCCGTCGAACGTGAACCCAGTGCAGTGGGCGAACGCTCAGACCCGGCGTCCGCTGTTTTCAGCGCTGCCGCTGGTGACCACCACGGCGACCACCGAGTCGAGCGGCACCATGAACTACGATTCGCTCCAGTTCACCACCGCCAAGCGTTATTCGATGGGTGTCGACTTCAACCTGTCCTACACCTATTCGAAGACCCTGAACGACGCGCTCGGCTTCTTCGGCGCGGGCGGCACGCAGTCGGAAGGCGCCTATTGGCAGAATGCCTACGACCGGCGCGGCAACTACGGCCCGGCGGCGTGGGACGCCCGTCACAACCTGACCTACGCGATGAACATGGAACTTCCGTTCGGCAAAGGCCGCAAGTTCGCGTCGAGCATGGGTAGGCCGGCCGGCATGGTGCTCGGCGGCTGGAGCCTCGGCTACGTGATGCAGGCGCGCACCGGCTTCCCGGTCACGATCTCCACGGTAGGCCAGAACCAGCAGTCGCCGCGCGGCGTTCAGAGACCCAACCGGCTGCGGAACTCCGACATCGGCACGCGGACGATCCAGAAGTGGTTCGGCACGGGCAACGTCAGCGAGTGCGCGCAGGGGACCGACAACGGCACGTGCGCCTACCAGCGTCCGGCGCTGGGGACGTTCGGCAACAGCGGCATCGGCACCGAACGCGCGCCGGGCTTCTTCAACGTGGACGTTTCCATCGGCAAGAGCTTCCAAATCAAGGAAGGCCACGCGGTGCAGTTCCGGGCGGAAATGTACAACCTGCCCAACATGACGATGTTCAGCCCGCCCGCTCGCGACGTCAGCTCGCCGGCGACGTTCGGACTGATTAGCGGCCAGGCGAACAACCCGCGCAACATCCAGTTCGGATTGAAGTACATCTTCTAGATCTAGACCGGATCGGCGCGCCAGGCCGAACGGGCCCCGGGCTTTCGAGCTCCGGGGCTCGTTTGCTTTTCAGTCCAGCTTTCCTTTGGTGATGGCGGCCAACGCCGCGTCGACATCCTTCATCAAGGTCTCCGGATCGCCGCCGTCGAACATCGCCATCGGGTCGGCGCCCACCACGTCGCGGGCATACCGCCGCGCCTCTTCCACCCGCGCCCGATCCACGCGCGGGGCGTTGGCGAACTCGAACAGGTATTCGGTCAACCGGTACGACTTCGACAACAACGCCACTCGATCCCGCTCACGACCGGTCCGCGCGGCGGCGGCGGCCCGGTCCAACAACCGGCGGCAGCCGGCAGCCAGTTCTTTCTGCTCCGCGCTCTTCAGGTCGAACTGGTTGCTCCATTTGCGCAGCTTCCGCTCTGCATCGTTATCCATCAGGATCCAGAGCTTCTCCAGATCGCCGAAGTAGCGGGCCATCTCCGCCGCGCTCGACGGAAACAAATCCGACGCCGCTTGTTTCCACAGCGCGGCGGTCTCCGCGTCCGGATTCCACCACAGCCGCGCGGTCACCCACAGCTTCAACCCGTCGAGTCCCCAGTTCGGATACGCCTCGAAATGTTGATAACCCCAGATCAACCCGCGGCGCCTGGCGTCCGAAAGCAGCCGCGCGGTGAGCCCCGTGTAGATCCTCGGGATCAGGTACATCTTGCCCTGTCCCCAGTCGTGATTGCCCAGTTGCGAGACCGCCGCGCCCCAGGTATCAAGAATGCCTTCGCCCGGTTCGAACCGCTTGTCGATGAGCGAATCGCCGATGGTGAACACGACCACCGGCAGGATCGACGGATGCAGCTTGACGGATGGAACCTCGCGGACCTCGGAGTAGGCGATGTACACGATCGTGCGCCCGGGCATCGATTTCTCGAGGCGCGCCGCCAGCGCGTTCAGGAACACAGCGTTCTGATCGGAAAAGGCGCGAGCCTTGTTCCCGCCGGCCTTGGCAAGCGCGGTCCGGCAGCGGTCGCACTCGCAGTGACGGTGCGAATCCTGCACGGAGAACGAGATCATGCGCCGCTCGGGGAACCGCCGGAAGAAGTCGAGCGCCGACTCCTCGGCCGCGTCCACCAGCTTGGGTTCGGCGAGACAGGGCTGCCACTGTTGATCCTTGGCATCCACCGGAATGTAGCGTTGGCCCTTCAGCACCGGATAGATCTCCGGGAACCGGGCGGCGAACACCGCCGGTGGAAAGCGGTCGAACATGCTGTGCTGATGGGTGAACGCGGCCGCCTCCTTGCGATACACAGCGTTGCGGCGGAGCCATTCGCGTTCTCCGCCGCGCGGACTGTCGCTCACGTCGCCGCGGCCGCCGAATCCGCCCACGCCGCTCATCATGCTGTTCCGCACGTACGGCTCATCGCGCACGATCCCTTCCGGAACGGCGATTCGAGGCGGCCGGGCGGGAACGTGCGTGAACAGATCGCCGGGCATGTAGAAGCGGACCTGCGCGAAGCGGTCGAGAAACCACGCCGCTCCGTGGTAGACGCCCGCCGGGGAGCCGCCGCGTATCCGGATACCGCCGCCACCCGTCTCGATGAGAAAGCCGTCTCGATAGACTCCTTCCGCGATTCCACCCACGACGATGCGCGACGGCGCGGTGGGAGCGGCCTCGGCGATGTCGAATCCGGTCCGCGCGCCGAAGGCCTTGCGCAGATACTCCTGCAGCAACCGCGCGGCATCCCGCTCGTCCGGCGCGGCGTCGCGCGCCACGACAATAGCGGTCCGCGGCGTGACGGGAACGGAAGCGGCTTGGACCAGCCCCGCCGCCACCAACAGCAATGCGAGTCTCACCGGACCATTATGGCCGGCGGACGCGAACCTCCACCGGCAAACTCGACAATCCGGCCGCGGCGCGCCGATCGGTGACCGCGAACGACAGCACGTCGTCGAGCCAATCCTGGCTGGCCCCGTCGCCGTGTTGCGTCGCAACGGTGAGCAGGTACTCCTGCTGCGTGAACAGGCAATCGAACGTGAAGGACGCCTCCACCGAATCGCCGGCCGCGAACGACCCCAGCTTGACGCCCTCGACGCGCGTGTTGGTTCCGAACACGTCGATGCCGAGCCGGTTGCGGATGAGCACCCCGATCATCGGATCGTCGCAAGCGCGGGCGAACTCCGCACGGACGCGCACCGTGAGTTTCGCTCCGGACTCGATGGCCGACACCGCGTCGCCCGCCGTGTTCAACAGCTCGATGCCGGCGATGCGCGACGTACGGTCCCCGTGCCGGCCCACGACGCCCGCGGCCGATCCAGGCTCGACGGCGCCAGTGAGACGGCTCTGCCACTCATGCACCAGGCCGACGTATTTGTTCACCACCGGACCCGGCGCGCCGTCCTCTTCCACGCGGCCGTGCATCATGAGCACGGCGCGATCGGCCAGACGCTTCACCAGGCCCAGGTCGTGCGACACGAACAGCACCGTAACGCCCCGCTCCTTCAGCTCCTCGAACTTCCGTACACAGCGGATGCCGAATAGCGCGTCGCCCACCGACAGCGCTTCGTCCACGATGAGCACCTCGGGATTAACGTGGATCGCCGTCGAGAACGCGAGCCGCACGTACATGCCGCTCGAATACTCCTTGACCGGGCGGTCCATGAACTCGCCGATCCCCGCGAATTCGGCGATGCGCGGGAACGCCTCGTCCATTTCCTCGCGCGGCAGCCCGAGAATCTCGCTGTTCAGGAACACGTTCTCACGGCCGGTGAATTCCGGATTGAACCCGGCGCCGAGTTCCAGCAGCGCGGCGATGCGGCCTTGCGAGACGACGCGGCCCGAGGTCGGACGCAGGATACCCGCCGCGATCTGCAGCAGCGTGCTTTTACCGGATCCGTTGGGGCCGGCGATGGCGAGGAACTGGCCCTTGGGCACCTGCAACGTGACGTCGCGCAGAGCCCAGAAATCGGTGTGCCGCTTGCTGCCCACCAAGGGGAGCGCCTCCCACAGCCGGTCGGCCGGACGCCGGTAGAGCGAGTATCGCTTGGATACTTTTTGGATCAGCAGCACTTCCTTTCATGGTAGCGAGGCGCGTTGGCCTCGATTCTGTTAACGTTGCATGAGCATGATAGCCATCCGGGTCTCGATACTGGCCGCGTTGGCCGCCGAAGCGATCTTCGCGCAGGCGACGCTGGGAAGCGCCGCGGTGAGCGGAACCGTCCGCGATGGCTCCGGCGCCGTCATCGGCGGAGCGCAAGTGGTGCTCACCGAAACCGCGCGGAGCCTCGTCCGCACCACCGATACCAATGAATCGGGCCTGTTCCTGTTTCCCACCGTGCCCTCCGGCTCGTTCGACCTTCGCGTTAGCAAGCCGGGCTTTCAGGCGCGCGCGATGCGCGGCATCGTGGTGGAGGTGGGCCAACGGGCGACCTTGGACGTGGTGCTCGAACTCGGCGAGGTCTCCACCGTGGTGGACGTGAGCGCGGGCGGGATCACCAAGCTCGAAACGGAATCGAACACGATCGGCACCGTGGTGGATTCGGCGCGCGTCGACGCTCTGCCGCTGAACGGCCGCAACTTCCTGCAACTCGCGCTATTGGCGGCCGGTTCGAACGAGACGCCGGGCCGCGCCAACGCCGCGTCGCAGACCGGCCACAACAATCGCACCATCTCGATCGCGGGCAATCAGGGCATCCACACTGGATATCTGGTGAACGGAATCGTGGCTCGCGGCACTCGCTCGGCGGAACTCACGTTGAATCTGTCGGTGGCGAGCATCGACCAGTTCAAGGTGCAGCAGTCGTTCTTCATGCCCGATCAGGGACCGAATCCGGGCCTGGTGAACGTGACCACCAAGGGCGGCGGCAATTCGTTTCACGGCCAGGCGTTCGAGTTCGTGCGCAACGAGATCTTCGATGCGCGCAGCTTCTTCGCGCCGGGCCCGGAGAAGCTGCATCGCAATCAGTTCGGAGCCGCGCTCGGTGGTCCTGTCGTGAAGAACCGGGTGTGGTTCCACGGCAATTTCGAGATCCAGCGCGACATCACGGCGTTCGCGGCGCGAGCCTACACGCCGTCGCAAGCGATGTTCGGGGGCGACCTGCGCGAGGTGCTCCCCCGGCCCATTCACGATCCACAGACGTTCAACGCGGCCACGGGAACACGCATGCCGTTCGCCGGCAATGTGATCCCTCCGGCGCGCATCAACCCGGTTTCGAGGAACCTGCTGAAGTACTATCTGCCGGGCAGCAGCCTGGCGCAGCGTCCGCAGAACCTCTCGCTGAATCCTCGCAACACGGCGAACGAGGATCAATGGGGAGTGCGCGTGGACGCGTCTCTCGGTCCGAAGCAGACGCTGTTCGGCCAGTTCCTCACGGTGGATTCGCCGCTCGTCAACGCGGGCCTGTTCCCATTGACCGGCGCCTTCTATCCGAACGAAACGCAGCTCGCCATGATGCAACACACCTGGGCGCTGCGGCCGAACCTGGTCAACACGGTCCGCGCCGGATTCGCGCGCAGCCTCGCGTTCTTCAGTAACGAAGGCAAGACCGCCGGTCCCGTTCTGAAGGAAGTCGGCGTCACCAACACGCTGGACGATCGCGGCATCTCGGCGGTGAACCTCCAGGAGTACGCCGGATTCGGACGCGCCAACGGCGACCTCGGCAACATCGACAACGTCTACCAACTGGACCAGGGAACCAATTGGGTGCGCGGCCGCCACAACTTCCAGTTCGGCGTGGGCGTGCGTTATTACCGAACCTGGCAGCAGAACGCCAACGCGGCGGCGCTCGGCGCGCTCGGCTATCAACGGTCGTTCACGGCGCAGCTCCAGCGCGACGCGCAGGGCCGCTACTCCACGGTCGCCAACACCGGCGACGCCTTCGCCGACTTCCTGCTCGGCATCCACACCACCGCGTCGATGCGCGGCCTGCCGCTGCTGCCGTATCGTTTCACGCAGGCGACGCCCTACTGGCAGGACACCTGGAAGCTGACGCCCGGATTCACCGTGAACTGGGGAATCTCGTGGTTCAAGGCCACCGTCCCGAATCCACAGAAGTGGGCGCGCGACATGGTGCACTCGTTCGACTATTCGACGGGCCTGCTCACCTACGCCGCGCTGGGCGAGATCTCGCCCCAGGTGTTGAAGCCCGACAACAACAACTTCACGCCGCGCCTGGGCTTCGCCTGGAAGCCGAAGATGCTGCGCGACACCGTGATTCGCGCCGGCGCTGGGATCTACTATGGCGATCAGGCTCTCGGCATCCTGCAGTGGGCGATGGTGGCGCCGCCCATCTCCGACGCGATCGATATCAACAACCCGGTCACCAATCCGGTTCCCACGTACTTCCTCGGGCTCAACACGTTCCCCGCGATACCCAGGCGGCCCCTCGACAAGAACTTCGCGGCCACAGTCCAGAACGCGGCGCCATTCCTGTTCAACGACTCCTCGCGGAGTCCGTACATGCAACAGTGGAACTTTTCGATCCAGCACTCGTTGAAGGGCGGCGACGTGCTCGAACTGGTCTACATGGGCAACGGCAACCACAATCTGCAAAGCCGGTACGACGTCAACCAGTGCCGGCTCGAGGCGGACCTGCGTTGCGACAATTCGACGCGCCGCTACTCGCGCTACACCAGCCTGCTGAAGATGGACTTCCCGGCGAACGCCACCTATCACGCCGCGATCGCCAAGTACGACCGCCGCTTCGCCGCGGGGCTCGCCTTCCGCTTCGAGTACACCTTGGCCAAGGCGCTCTCCGACATCTCCGAGGGCGAGGCGCAATTCGCCTTCTGCCGCCGGTGCGAGAAAGGCCCCACGGCCTTCGACGTGCGTCATCGCGGCGTGGTGAGCGCGATTTACGAACTTCCGTTCGGCAAGGGCCGCCGCTTCGCCGGGTCAATTCCCAGGGCCGCCGATTTCGCGATCGGCGGGTGGACCGCCACCGGCATCGCGACCCTCCAAACCGGCGCCGCCTATCCTCTCACCGCGCCTAACCAGACAGGCAGCGTCTTCGCCGACTCGCGTCCGAATCGCACGTGCGACGGCCGCGACGACGCGCTTGCGGGCAACCTGCGCAACAACGGGTTCCGCCAGTTCCGCACGGACTGCTTCGCGACGCCGCGGAGCGGCTTCTTCGGCAACACGGGGCGCAATGTGTTGAACGCTCCCGGCGTTAACAACTTCGATCTGGGCGTACACAAGTTCTTCCCCATCACCGAGTCGATCCGGTTCCAGTTCCGGCTCGAGATGTTCAACGCGTTGAACCACGCGCAGTTCGGTCAGCCCGTGGCGCTGTCGAGTTCTCCCAACTTCGGGATCGTCACCGGCACGCGCGCGCCTCGCCTGATTCAGTTGGGCGGCAAGATCCTGTTCTGACACCGCGGGAACATCCGCCGCCGGCGTGGAGTCCAACGGGACATGGCGATGCAACTCGACAACTCCCGGCCCTCCATCAACGTGACGCCGCTCATCGACGTGCTGTTGGTGCTCCTGATCATCTTTCTGATCATCACTCCCACGGAACCCGTGGGGTTGAACGCCCGCCTTCCGCAAGAGAGCAGCGACAGCGCGCCCCGTCCGCCGTCGAACGACGTGGTGATCCAGACTCGGAAGGATCGTTCCGTTTGGATCAACCAACAGCCCGTCGCGGATGGCGAACTCGACGCGAGGCTGCGCGCGGTGGCGGCGATGCGGCCGAACGGAGTGGTGTTCCTGCATGGCGCCAAGGGCCTCGAGTTCGGCGACGTGGCGCGCGTGATGGACGCCGCCCGCGGAGCCGGACTGTTTCAGGTGGCGCTGGTAACGGCGGAACTCTGATCGCGCCGCGCGACGAGCAGCCAAACCCCGAGCAGCACCAGACCGGCCGAGATCCACTGGGCGGTCGTCAGCGGCCCGCCGGCCGGATTCGGCTGCGCGTGGAAGCGAACGAACTCGATCGCGAATCGAGCCACGCCGGTCAGCACCAGATACAGGCCCATCACCGAACCCGGCCGGCGCACCGCGCCGAAGCGGAGATAGAGGATGGCGAACACGGCGAGCCCCATCACGGCCTCGTACAACTGCGACGGATGGACGGGCACGTTCAGCGGAACTCCCGTCAGTTCGAACGCCTCGGGCGACGTGAATCGCACGGCCCAGGGCCTTTCGCAAAGATCGCCCCAGCAACAGCCGGCGGCGAAGCAGCCGATCCGGCCGATCGCCTGGCCGATCACGAGCCCGGGCGCGTAAGCGTCCAGCGTAGCGGCGATGGGAAGCGCCGCGCTTCGCAGGAACCAGTATCCGGCGCCGAGCGCGCAGATCAGCCCTCCGAAGAACACGCCGCCCGCCTGCAACGTGGCCAAGCTCAGGATCTGGCCGGGATTGGCCGCGTAATAAGGAAAGTCGACCACGAACATCAACAGCTTGGCGCCGAGCAGCCCGGCCAACGCGCCATACACGGCGATGTTGGAAACCTTCTCGGGATCCAGCCCCGAACGCCGGGCGAGCTTACCGGTGATCCAAAGCGCCACCAGGAAGCCGAGCGCCACCATCACGCCATAGGTGGGCAGATAGAAGCCGCCGATCTGAAAGATCTTGGGGAACACTCAGACCGCCGCTTTCTTACGCCAGCTCTCCGACAGCGCTTCCAGCAGCATCAGGATCGCCCCGCAAGTGATCGCGGCGTCGGCCACGTTGAACGTCGCCCAATGATAACCGGCGATTTGGAAGTCGAGAAAATCGGTCACCGAGCCGCGCATGACTCGATCATACACGTTGCCCGCCGCGCCGCCGAGAACCAATACCAGAGCGGCTTCGGTGAGCTTTGCCGGGGTCCCGGCCGTCTTCCACAGCATCAAAGCCACGGCGCCCATCATCAGACACGACAATCCGATCAGCACCACGGTGCGCAGCCACAGGCTCGCCTCGGCGAGCAGACTGAACGCCATGCCGCGATTCTCGGAATGAATGATGTTGAAAAACCCGGGAATCACCTCCCAGACGTCGAACGCGGAGATGCTGGCGTCGACCCAGACCTTGGTCAGGCGGTCGGCGAGAAAGATCGCGGCCGAGCAGCCGTAGACCGCGGCGCGCCGCCTCATACGGCGGGCGAACCCGCGATCTCGTCCACCGCCGCGGCGCAAGGAGCGCAAATCGTGGGATAGGATGACGCCGATCCCACCGAGGTCCGGTACTTCCAACAACGCTCGCACTTCACGCCGTCGGCGGGGTGCACATGCACGGAGACGCTCGCCTCCGCGCACCCCTCCAACTCCACTTGCGAAACGATGAACAGGGAGGACAGTTGGTCGCGATACTTCTCGAGCAGCGGCAACAGATCGCCGCCGGCCTTCAAGTTCACTTTCGCCTCGAGCGATGCGCCGATCACCTTCTCCCGCCGCGCGATCTCGAGGCTCTTCAGCACGGTGTCGCGCACCTCGATCAACCGGTCCCAATTGGCGGCTCGCTGGCGATGGCTGGCGTCGATGCCACCCACCAGTTCGGCCGGTTCCGGGAACAGGGCCAGATGGACGCTATCGGTCTCGCCGGCCTGCTTTCGGAGATGCGCCCAGGCCTCCTCCGTCGTGAACGTGAGGACCGGAGCCATCAACCGCAGCAGGGCGTGGGTGATTCGGTAAAGCGCCGTCTGCGCGCTACGCCGGGCGCTGGAACGCGGCGCGGATGTGTAGAGCCGGTCCTTGAGCACGTCGAAATAGATCGAACTCAGATCGACGGTGGCGAAATTGTAGAGCGCCTGATAGGCCCGGTGGAACGCGAAGTCGGAATAGAAGCCGCGGCATCGCGACACCAGATTCTCGGTGCGCAACAGGATCCACTGGTCGATCTCCTCCATCTCCGCCGCCGGAACCGCATCGGCGGCCGGATCGAAGTCGTGCAGATTTCCCAGCGCGTAGCGGAACGTGTTCCGCATCTTCCGGTAAGCTTCCGACAGCCGCGCCAGTATGGTGTCGGACAGGCGAACGTCCTCCCAAAACTCCACCGACGCGACCCACAGCCGCAACACTTCGGCGCCGTATTGTTTGATGATCTTCTCGGGCTCGATCGTGTTGCCCAGCGACTTGGACATCGCGCGGCCCTCGCCGTCCAGCGTCCAACCGTTGGTGGCGCATTCCTGGTACGGAGCGCCGTCCTTCAAGCCCACGCCGACCAGCAGCGAACTGTGGAACCAGCCCCGGTACTGATCGCCCCCCTCGAGATAGAGCTGCGACGGCCAGGTCAAATCCCACTTCCCGTTCAGCACGGCCAGGTGGCTGGAACCGGAATCGAACCAGACGTCGAGGATGTCGCTTTCCTTGGAGAACTCGGCCGCGCCGCACTTGGCGCACACGGTTCCTTCCGGGAGCAGTTCGGCGGCCGATTTCTCATACCAGATGTCGGCGCTGTGAACGGCGAACTGATCCACCACGTGATCGAGCACGCGCTTTTCGGTCAGCTTCTCGCCGCATGCGTCGCAGGAGAAGACCGTGATCGGAACGCCCCAGACGCGCTGGCGCGAGATACACCAGTCGGGCCGCGTCGCGATCATGTTGTAGATGCGCTCCTCGCCCCAACCGGGCATCCACTTGATGCGGCGGATGGCATCGAGCGCGCGCTCGCGCAGTCCGTTGCGCTCCATCCCGATGAACCACTGCTCCGTGCCGCGAAAGATAGTCGGCTTGCGGCAACGCCAGCAGTGCGGATAGGAATGCGAGATCGTCTTCTGGGCGAGCAAGGCGCCTTGCCGCGTAAGGATCTCCACCACCAGCGGATTGGCCTCCCACACGGCCTTGCCCACGAGTTCTTCCGGCAGACGGCCCTTGGCGTTCTCGACGTGATAGAGCCGCCCCGCGCCGTCCACCGGGCAGTAAACATCAATGCCGTACTGGATGCCCACCACGTAGTCTTCGTGGCCATGGCCCGGCGCCGTATGCACCGCGCCCGTTCCCTGCTCTAGCGTGACGTGATCGCCGAGGATGCCCGGTGAATCGCGTTCGATGAACGGGTGGCGGAACACCGCGCCTTCGATGCGAGCGCCTGGGAACGTTGCGATCGTAACGGGCTCGGCCCATCCGCACGCGCTCGCCGTGGCGGCCACCAAATCCGACGCGACCAGATACACGTCACCGCCAACGTCCACCGCCGAGTATTCGAACTTGGGGTGATAGCAGATCGCCATGTTCGCCGTGATGGTCCACGGAGTGGTGGTCCAGATCACCGCATGCACGGTCCGCCCGCCCAGCGCCGGATCCACGGCGGCTGGATCGGAGGTCATCGCGAAGCGGACCCAGATCGAAGTGCTGGAATGATTTTCGTATTCGACTTCCGCCTCGGCCAGCGCGGTGCGGCAGCTCATGCACCAGTTGACGGGCTTGAGCCCCTTGTAGACATATCCCTTATCCAGGAAGTCGACGAAGGCCCGCGCGATGACGGCCTGATATTCGGGCGACATGGTGAGATAAGGACGATCCCAGTCGGCGAACACTCCCAGCCGGATGAAGTCCTTCTTTTGCAAGTCGACGAACTTTTGCGCGTACTCGCGGCAGGCGCGCCGGATCTGCGCGGGCGTCATGTCGCGCTTCCTGGCGCCGAGTTGCGTGTCGACCTTGATTTCGATCGGCAACCCGTGGCAGTCCCAGCCCGGCACATAGGGCGAATCGAAGCCGGCCATCGTCTTCGACTTGACGATGAAGTCCTTCAACGTCTTGTTGAACGCGTGCCCGAGATGAATGTTGCCGTTCGCGTAAGGCGGACCGTCGTGCAACACGTAGCGGGGCCGTCCGGCGGAAACCTCGCGAATCCGCGCATAGAGGTTCGCCTCCGCCCACTTTTCGAGCATTTTCGGCTCGGCGGACGGAAGGTTCGCCTTCATCGGGAAATCCGTCTTCGGGAGGTTGACGGTGTTTTTCAGGTCGAGCGGAGTGGATTCCATTTTCGAAGCGGACCGGCGGGGGGATTTCCTCCATGGTAGCAGCCGCGCCGGAGAGCCGCGGAGCGGATCCGTTGGTGATATGCTTAGTAAGCGAAAATCATGGCACGCGACACAGCGGTCTTCTACGACATCGAGAATCTGGTGGCGGGCTATTCGAAGGAGTATGTGGACGACCTCTCGCTGCGGGAGATCGTGCGCCGCATCCGGGAGAAGCTGCCCGACAGCCAGATCGCGGTGCAACGCGCGTATGCCAACTGGAGCAGCCACGCCCTCGCCGCTCTCCGGAAGGAACTGTCGGAGTTGGGCATAGAACCGGTGCAGGTTTTCGGATTCAACTTCGATGGGAAGAAGAACGCCTCCGACCTCGAACTGGTGATCGACGCGATCGACTTGGCCTACTCGCGGCCGGCCATCCTCAACTATGTGATCGTCTCGGGGGATGGCGGCTTCGCTTCGCTGGCGAAAAAGCTCCATGAGTATGGCAAGACGGTGGTCGGATGCGCGCGCCAGGAGGCAACCAGCAACGTCTTCCGCAACGTGTGCGACGACTTCGTGTTCATTCCGGAGGTTCCGCTCTCGAAGCCGGTTCCTCCCAAGCCGCCCTCGCCCCCCAAGTCCGCGCCCGTGGCTGCGCCGCCAGCCGCCGCTCCGGTTGCTTCCGGAGAGCCGTCCCGCCGGTTCCAAACGATCGCGCGGGCCGCGCCGCCCAAGCCGTGCGGATCCCAGGCCGAGTTGCTGGAACAGTCCCGCCTCGTGTTCGCCGAACTGGCCGTGAACGCGGATTGGAAGGCCGAACTGTCCGGAGGCGTTTTCCTGGCGGTTGTCAAAGAGATGCTCCGGTTCACGATTCCCGGGCTTCAGGAAGCGCTCACCGGATACGCGAAGTTCCGCGACGCCGTGCAGTGCATGGCGGCAGGCACGCCGATTTGCCTGGCCGAGAAAGCGAAGGGCGACTTTCGCCTCTTCGCGCGCGTTGGCCTACCGCAGGGAGCCGCGCTTCAACCCGATCTGCCGGCCTTGCGGGTCGACTCGGTGGAAGGCTACCGTTCGTTGCTGGCGGGATCCAACCCATCCACGGCGTTGCCCGCCGCTCCGTCGCTGTTGCGTATCGCTCGAGCGTTGCCGGCGATCCGGCCGCGCGACTGCAAGCTGCCGGAGTTGATCGCGAAGGTAACCGCCGCAAGTTCCGAGCCGGAAGGCACGGTCAAACAGACGCTGTTCGCGGCGGCGGACTGCTTCTGGAGAGTTCCCGGTCCCACCAGCGCGGATCAGCTTTTTACGCTCAAGGACGACGTGGATACGGCGGGCCGGGTGTTGGAAGTGCTTCGGGGGACGTGCCGGGGCCGGCTCGCGCAGGTGCTCGAGCCGCTCGGCATGACGCCGGACGAGGCCATCCTCGCCGAAATCGCGCCGTTCGCGGCGGAGCAGGCCGGAGTCTGAATCCGCGCCGTTGAATTTTACAATCGAGTTTGCAACGCTTTCCCGGCCACGAATCACTTCTAGTCGGGTCCACCTCGGAACCCGGAAACGACCACACTCGGAGGAGACCATGTCGACCACAGCGGCGGCGGCGGGAGCGATGTCCCGTCCAACCTCGCCCATTGTCAAAACGATTTCGCATATTGCCTGGCTGGAGATGCCGTCGTGGCAATTCCGGCAGGTGGAGGACTGACATGGCGATCGATCCGAAAGCAGTCAAAGCGAAGCGCGGCGTCCTTGCCGCGGTCATCGGAGCGGTGATACTGGTGGGCCTCGTTCTAATAGCCGCTTACGCGGTCTGGATCCGTCCTGGTGCTCTCGAAACGGCGCCGCAACCGGCGCCGGTGGTCAAGACGGAGGAGCCGCCGCCCGTTGTGAACCCGGAACCGGCGCCCGCCGGCGTTCCCGTCGTGGTTCCCGCGCCCGCCCCGGCCGCGCCCGGCGTCAAGAAAGCCGCCGCGCCGGTCAAGGCCGGGCCCAAGCCCTCGCCGGTCTCCGCGGCGCCGAAGCCGGGGCCGCCGGCAGCGCCCAAGCCAGCCGAGCCACCGCCTCCCGATCCCGCCGAGCTGATCAGCCAGGGGATGAAGGCATACAACGCCAAGCAGCCCGATGAGGCTCTGGCGCTCTACCGGCGGGCGAAACAGGCGCAGCCGGGCAACGTGGATCTCGGATACCTGATGGGCATCGCCCTGGAACAATCCGGCGATCTGGAGAGCGCCCTGGCGTCGTTCGAATCGTGCACCAGCGGCAACTACGCGGGCGTTTCGCGGGCGCATGTGAAGCGGCTGGCGAAGAAGCTTCGCAAGAAGTAGCTCAGCGGTATCCCGCCGCCTGGAGACCGAAGAGTTCCGCATAGCGGCCGCCGCGCGCCACCAACGCGTCGTGGCCGCCCTGCTCGATCAAACGGCCCTGCTCGAGCACCACGATGCGGTCGGCCATCCGCACCGTCGAGAACCGGTGCGAGATGAGCACCGCCATCTTGCCGCGTGTCAGGTCGGCGAAGCGGAGGAAGACTTCGTACTCGGCGCGCGCGTCCAGGCTGGCGGTCGGCTCGTCCAGGATCAACAGTTGCGCGTCCCGCATGTAAGCGCGGGCCAGGGCGATCTTCTGCCACTGTCCGGCCGACAGGTCCGCGCCGGCTTCGAAGCGGCGGCCCAGCATCTGTTCGTAACCCTTTTCGAGCGAAGTCACGACGCCGTGGGCGAGCGACTTCCGGGCGGCCTCCTCGATTCTCGCCATGTCGTCCAATTCCGAGACGCGGCCGAAGCCGATGTTATCGCGGGCTGTCATGTCGTAGCGCATGTAGTCCTGAAAGATGACGCCGATCTCGGCGCGAAGCGACTCGGGATCGTAGTCGCGGAGATCGACGCCGTCGAGGAGAATCGAGCCCTCATGAGGATCGTAAAGACGGGCGAGGAGTTTGACCAGCGTGGTCTTCCCCGCTCCGTTCTCGCCGATGAGGGCAATGCGTTCCCCCTTGTCGATGCGCAGGTCGAGGTCGCGGATGGCGACGCGGTTCGAGCCGGGGTAGCGGAAGGCTACCCGGCGGAACTCGAAACCGGAGCGGATCGGCCTGGGAGCGGGGACCGGCGACGCGGGTGGAGTCAAGGCGGGGCGCATGCGGAAGAACTCGAACAGGTCCGACAGATAGAGCGCCTGATCGGAGATATTGGAGAAAGAGCCGAACAGACCCTCGATGAGCGCCCGGCTCCGGGCGAACGAGCCGGCCAGGAAAGTCAGGTCGCCGATTCCGATGTGGCCGGTGACCGTGCGATACAGGACGATCGAATAGGCTCCGTAGTAACCCGCCGAGCCCACGATATTGAGCAGGGCTCCCACGGAGGCCCGCTTGACCGCCAGGCGGCGGTTCTCCTCCTGGAAGCGGTCCGCGAGGTTGCGGTAGCGGGCGGCCAAGTGAGGTCCCAAGCCGAAGATTTTGACCTCCTTGGCCGGCTGGATCGACGCTCCGAGCATACGCAGGTAGTCGAGTTCCCGGCGCTGCGGCGTCCAACGGTGGAGCATCGAATAGGCGAGGCCGGCGAAGTGGGTCTCGCCGAGGAACGCGGGGATAACGGCCACGGCGAGCAGCGCGAGCAGCCACGGGTAGTACCAGACGAGCCCCGCGGAAAGGGTGAGCAGGGTGACGCCTTCCTGCGCCATTCCGGAAAGCGTCCCGAGGAGGCTCAGGCGGTTCGATGTCTGGCGGCGGGCTCGTTCGAGCTTGTCGTAGAACTCGGGGTCCTCGAAATGGAGCAGATCGAGGTGGGAAGCGTGGTGCATCAGGCGGACGCTGACGTGGTTGGTGAAGCGGTCGCCGAGTAGGGAGTCGGAGAGGGAGATCGCGCGGGAGAGGAAGTCGTTCAATATGGCTAAACCAGCTTCAATGAAGAGGAACGTCCAGAGGCGGGGGTGACCGGGTGTCAGGACTTCGTCGATGATGAGTTTGCCGGTCCAGAGGACGCCGATGGGAATGAATGATTTAAACGCGCGAAGGATTATCGTTGCAACGCATAGCGTTGGACTGACGTCCCAGACCATCCGCAGAAGCGGTGGAATATTCGCCAGCGCGGCGAGGCGCTCCTTCCAGGAGGTGGGTTCGGGACGCTTGGGGAAGGGCTTGGGGGAGGGGGGATGCATCGGCTAACGCACAGTGTACCAGCGGGATGCAGGCAGAAAAAGGAAAGCCCGTCATCGCTGACGGGCTGAACTTCCTTTCGTCGTTGGACGATGTTAAGGGAGAAGGAACTCAACTGAGGAGCAACCTCGAAGAATTCCTTTGTGATTGGAGTTTATTGTGAGTGGAGTTTGAAGTCAAGCAAAAAAGCGGGCCAATTCAGGCGCCGTATTTCCCAATGATTTCAACAAGTTAAGAAATATGCTAGATATCCACAATCGGCGGACCGCCTGTGGAAATCGCCGGAAAAGCCGCGTCTTGCAACCCTAAGGATCGGATTCGATTGGGGTTACGCTACTTGTCGAGTTCGAGCCTCAGGACACCGTCCTCTTCCTCGGTGACACCCCGTGCTCTGCGGTACGCAATTTTGGCGCCAGCGAACAGGGCCCCGGCCAGGATGGTGCCGCCGAGGAGCGCTCCGATGAGCATGACGACGTTCAGGAAGAACTCGGCCAAGCCTGCTTCCTGCGATTGCGCCTTCTCGTTCCAGGTGATCACGGCCTGGTAGTTGACCTTGGCGAGGAGCTTTTCCGCCTCGTCCGCGCTCGAGGCGCCCATCGCAATCGCAACCAGCGGCCCGCTACGCTTCGCGAGCGCTCCAGGGAGCCTTTGGTACTCCCCCAGCTTCTCGCGGGCCATCTGGGGCGTTGGATAAGCCACCACGGCCAGCGGAATATCCCCGGCGGGCGTCTTGAACCGCCCGATCTGAGCTTCCGCCGCGAGAGAGAACGCCGCCACCGAAGGCGGCACCCCCGGGAAGAAGGCCGCCATCCCCGCCGGTCCGATCACGTACCTTCGGCTGGAGGGGATCACCCCCTCCTTTGGGAAGTGATTGGGGAGAGAGGGCATCGCCGATTGGTCGAGCCGCGGGAGTTGCACATACAGCTTGGAGAACTCGTCCGTGGTCGGGATGCGCCCCTCGAAATCCAGAATGTAGTTGCCGACCTGGAGGTAGGCCCGGTTGGCCGTCTGGACTCCGGTCTTCCAAAGCGTGGCCGGGGCCCCGATGCCGGGATGGAGCCATTGGTAGACTCCGAGCGCCGACGTCGGATCCTTGAGCCGGTACGCGGCGGTCTTGATCGATCCGCCCGGGCCCTCATAACTAGCCCGTTCGGCTTCCTCGAGGCCATATTCCTCCCAAACCTCGCGCTGACTAACATCGATCGAGGCGCGGGAGGTCCGCTTGTGTTCCCAGATCTGCTCGGGCCAGATCGCCGCCGCCGCGGGAAGGACGGCGGCCGCCATGATTACTATGATCCGTGGCATTTTTTGTACTTCTTACCGC
>SXGS01724354.1_pt1 | contig 62597 bp, 59 predicted proteins | sample 3174681 | NCBI WGS metagenome assembly SXGS01 (sample SAMN11356861, study PRJNA531348) | freshwater metagenome | isolation source: freshwater sample F1-80 | place: China: Fuxian Lake, Yuxi | collected 2017-12-25
AGCCCTGGATCTGCCCGGCGTGCAGGTCCATCGTCAGGACGCGGTCGATGCCGGCAGCCTCGATCAGCTTCGCGACGAGCCGAGCCGTGATCGGGGCGCGCGCCTGAACCTTGCGGTCCTGCCGGGCGTACCCAAAGTAGGGCATCACGGCCGTGATGCGGCCGGCGCTGGCACGGTGGCACGCCTCGGCCATGACCAGCAACTCCATGAGGTTCTGGTTCGTCGGCGCACAGGTGGACTGCAGGAGGAAGACGTCGCGTCCACGAACGTTGCACTCGACCTCGACGCGCGTCTCGCCGTCGGAAAACGACGTCACCCGCGCTGGCGCAAGTTCCACGCCGACGGCCGCCGCCGTTCGCGCCGCGAGGTCCCGCGTCGCATTGCCAGAGAACAGGACCAGATCGCCGTCCATCATGCCCCTCGCGGCCGCTATCCCATGGACGCGACCGCGCCGCATGCGATGTGGGCCAACGGCGTGCGCGACCGGCGCAGCGACACCGCCGTCGAGGCAGCGGGATCGCGGATCGCGTCAGAAAAGTTGGGGCGGTAGGAGTCGAACCTACGGTAGCCGGAGTCAAAGTCCGGTGACTTACCACTTGTCGACGCCCCAGCGAGCTGGACGCTAACGACCTTGCCGCCGGTTCGTCACGCCGCCTTGCGCAGACGTCCCACGCCTTCGCGCAGGCCCGCGATCGTCAGCTCCACCATCGGGAAAACGCGGCCGATGGCCTCCACCGTGGGATGGCCCCACGTCATCTTCGGCTCCGGGTTGAGCCACAGCGACCGCGGCGCGCGCGCCCTCACCCGCCGCAGCCAGTCCAGGCCCGTCATCTCGGACTGCCCGGGCCACCCACCCGAGGAGAACAACTCCCACGGCGCCATCGACGCATCGCCCACCATGAGCACCCGGTGTCGCCCCGTGAGCCCGTCCAGGACGGTCTCCGTCTTCACCCGTCGCACCGAGTCCAGCCCCTCGTACACATGACCGTAGATGCAGTTGTGGAAGGTGTAGGTGTCGAGGCTACGAAAGCTCCGCTCCGCCACGGCCGCCGCCAACAGCGCTTCCACCCTCCGGGCGTAGGGCTCCATGCTCCCGCCGACGTCGAGGAACAGCACCAGGCGCACCTCGTTCCGCCGCATCGGGCGCAGGACGACGTCGACGTCGCCGCCGTTCTGTGCCGTCGCCTCGACCGAGGCGTCCAGGTCCACTTCCGGTTCCCCGTCGTGGGCCAGCCGCCGCAGCGCGCGGAGCGCCACCCGCACGTCGCGCTCCTCCATCCGCCGGTCGATTCGGTAGGGCTCCCACGTGCGCGGATCCGCCACCACGGCCGCCTGACGGCCACCACCCGGCCCCCCGACCCGGATGCCCTGGGCCCCCCGGCCGGAGTGACCAAAGGGGCTCGTTCCGCCCGTCCCAACCCAGCGATTCCCCCCGTGATGAGCCTCCTTTTGCGCCTTCAGCGTCTCCAGGAAGGCGCGCCAAAGCGCATCGAGGTCCGCGTGGGCGTGCTCGACGAAGGCCCCTTCTCGCTTCGCCGCCGCAACCGCAAGCCAAGCCTCCAACTGCGCCCGCCGCTCTGGGTCGACGACGGCGCCTGAGAAGGCCATCGCAAAGGCCGCGTCGTACCCCGCAAAGTCCGCCTCGCTTCGAGCCAGGATCGCGCGGCCGACGTCGTGCAGACCGTCGATGTCGACGATCGCCCCCGTCGTGAGCGCCCGGTGGAACGTCAGCCATTCGGTGGTGCCAACGGGCACGCCCTGGGCGCGCAGCGCCATCAGGAAGGCGTGGAACACGGGATCTCCCTCGGGCAGAAGCCTTCCGGAACCTCATCGTACACCGTCCCCTCGGCGATCTCGCGCGCCAAAGTCGCCCCCACCGTCCAGACGGGCCCGCCGCGCCCCTGCCGGACGAGGGCCAGCGCGACCCGAACCGCGATGGCAGACGTCCGGCTCCGATCGAGCGCATCGACGTCGACGGCCACCGACACGAGGGACGCAAACCACGCCCGCGGCACGACGACGGCCACCCAGGGCTCCTCGACGTCGGACACGGACGCCGCCAGGCGCACGGAATGGCCCACCCGGCCGCGCTCCATGAACAGCGCGACGTGGGTGGGCGACGCCATCAGCCTCATCGACGGGGACGCCCCTGAACGGTCGCCAAGTCGACCTCGGTCTTGAACAAGACCCCCATGAAGGCCTCCTCCTCGCGAATCGCGTCCGGATTCAATCCCGCATGGACGAGGACGCCGATCCAGTCGACGAGTTCGGAGGTCGACGGGGCCTTCCGCAGGCCAGGCGTTCGACGCAGCGCGTAAAACCGGTCGAGGGAGGCCGTCAGGATCGCCTCGTCCAGCGCCGGATGGTGAACGCGCACGATCCGCTCCATGCGTTCGCGGTCCGGAAAGGCCAGAAAGTGAAAGACGCAACGGCGCAGGAACGCGTCGGGCAGCTCCTTCTCGGCGTTGCTCGTGAGCAGGACGATCGGGCGCTGTTTCGCAGTCCAGGTGTCGCCCGTCTCCGGCACGTGGAAGGCCATCTCGTCGAGCTCGCGCAACAAGTCGTTGGGGAACTCGGGGTCGGCTTTGTCGACCTCGTCGATCAGCAGCACGACCCGCGTGTCGGCCCGAAGCGCCTGACCCAAGGGGCCGAAGCGGATGTACCGACGGATGTCCGAGACGTCGCCCGTGCCGAATCGCGCATCGTTGAGCCGGGCCACGACGTCGTAGGTGTACAGCCCGTCGACGGCCTTCGTCGTCGATTTGACGTGCCAGGTCAGCAGCTCCAGCCCAAGCCCCTCCGCGATCGCCTTGGCGAGCAGCGTCTTGCCGGTGCCGGGTTCGCCTTTGACCAGCAACGGGCGGCCGAGTGCCACCGCGGCATCCACCACTCGCGCCAGCGCTTCGTCCACGATGTAGCCAGCCGTGCCGACAAACTGAGCCACCGCGCCTCCCCGCCGCCGGTAGCCCCAGCGCCCAGCCCCGCGCCACCCGCCCGCCGAGCACAAAAGCGGTCGACACGCTAGAACCGGTCCAACTCGCGCGTCCCCCTAGGCGCCCCGCAATGTGGCGGGCCCGCCTTTTCCGCCGGACCCGCGTGGAGATCCACTCATTGGAACATACGCTCGCAGTCCTCATCGACTTTGAAAACATCGCCGCCGGCACCGAAAAAGAGGGCCTTGGCCGCTTTGACATCGACGCTGTCCTCAACCGCCTCAAGGAGAGTGGCCGCGTCTTGATCGCCCGCGCCTACGGCGACTGGGGCCGCTTCAGCCGCTTCAAGCAAGGCTTGCTCACCGCCAACGTCACGATGATGGAGCTGACGTCGCACGGGATGCAAGACAAGAATCGCGCCGACATCGCACTCGTCGTCGACGCCCTGGAACTCGCCTACACCCGCTCCTACGTCGACACCTTCGTCGTCATCTCCGGCGACAGCGACTTCACGCCGCTGGTCCTCAAGATGCGGGAGCTCAACAAGCGCGTCATCGGCTGCGGCACCCGCAAGTCGACGTCCCGCCTTCTCGTCAACGCGTGCGACGAGTTCATCCACTACGACAGCCTTGTCGCCACCAGCCGGCGCGAGCGGGCCCGCCCTCAGAGCGACGCCCCCATCGACCTGGACACGGCCCTTGAGTTGCTCGTCGGCGCGATCGCCGGCCTCCAGCGCGAGAACCCCGACCCGCCGTTGGCCGGCCTCGTCAAAACCGCCATGTTGCGCAAGTCGCCAGACTTTTCCGAAGGCGACCTCGGCTACGCGTCGTTCGCGCGCTTCCTCGAAGTGGCCCAAACGCGCGGCCGGGTCAAGGTCATCCGCGACCCCAAGGCCGGTGGCTACCGGGTCGAGTTGTCGGAAGACGACGCTCAACGCGACACGCGCGCCCCGCTGCGCCCGCAGCGCAACCTCGACGATCTTGACGCGCTGCTCGAGGGTGGCGATCCCGCCCCGGTCGAAGCCGCCGCGGCGCCTGCGCCCCGCAAGCGCCGTCCATCGCGCAGAAAGGCCGACGTCGCCGCCCCGAGCGAAACGGCCCCGGCCGCCGACCTTGAAGCGCTGCCTGCCGACCTCGACGCTCTCCTCGAGGGCTGAAAAACGACGGTAGGCGACGGCCTGCGCGCGCTCACTCGCCCCAGGCTGGAATTCCGGGGGCGTCGAAACCGTCGCCGTCGCGGTCGACCCAAATCGGATTCGTGATCGCATACGACGGGATGGCGTAGGCCGTCGGATAGGGCGCTGACGGCGTGATCAGCGACCCCACCCCGGGTACGCCAGCGAGCGCCTCTTCCACCACCGTCTGCAGATCGATGTACGGAATCTCGACCGGCGTGAAGACCGGGCCCATGTCCCCGTCGCCGTTCGCAACGACGACATACCAGCTGTCACGCTCTGGTTCGACCGTGATCACCGCCGCGAAGCGCAGCGCGTCGCCCGTCGGGGGGACGTCGTAGTCCTCGATCAGGACTCCGTTTTCGTACACCTCGACGCGATCGACGGGCACCCAGGTCGGCGCCTGCACCTCGATGTCCAGCGAGACGGGCCCCGTCCCCGTCAACGTGGTCCCAATCGGTTCCCCGTTGCCAAGCAGTTGGATGAACGGCCCGTAGCTGGCGACGACCCGACCCGCGCGGACCGCCTCGGCGACCTGTTGGTCATCGAGCGACGCGGGGTCGTCGGCGCCAACGAGGACGTAGTTGCGCGGGCAGCCCGCCTCGACGCTCGTCGTGCCGTGCGTGTCGGAGTTTCCGAGCGCGGTGAAACGAAAACCTAGGTTCAACAATGCGAACCAGTCGTCCACCTGACCCTGGGGCCCGACGCCGAAGGTCTCCGTGCCGTCGAGCAGCGCCACCTCCTCTTTCGCTGTCCGCACGAAGAAATCGTGGATGTGCGCGCGACCCTGCGCTGCATCGTCCATCTCGGACTGGGTCGGCGTGCGAATCAGATCGAATCGTTTGCCATTGAGCAACTCGAGCGCGTCGAAGTCCCAGCTCATTGGATTCGCAGCAATCACCGGATTTGTGGCGGAGAAGAGCGGGATGCCGTTGTCGGCGACGCCCACATTCCCGGCCGTTCCCGGGATGCCGCCAAAGGGGTCGAAGCCATACTGGTCGAAGTAGCCGAGGATGCCGTCACGCGGGTGGGCCACGAAAACGAGCGGGTCCGTCCCAGCCATTTCCCCGAGCTCTCGGAGGTTGCCGATCAGGTCATCGGGGCCGAGACCCGTCCAGTCCAGCAATTCGCGCGTCGCGCCGCCCTCACCCAGATGATCGTGGTGCAGCGGGAAGGCCAGGAAGTGCCCTACTTCCACAGTGGTCGTCTCCACGCCGACCGCCGACTGAACCCACGACTCGAGCCCCATGGCTTCGATGACCGGGGCGTAGTCTGTGACATGGTCATGATCCGTCGACGCGAAGAACTCGACGCCTTCGGCGACCATCGTCAGGACGCGGTCGGCCAGGGTGACGCCAGAGTCGTGCGACGGGATCGCGTGAACGTGGAAATCGGCGGAAATCCAGCCCGACGATTCCACGCTCCGGCGGACTTGCAGGTCCACCTTCGCACCCACCTGCGCGTCGATTTCGACAGGCGCGCTGACGTCGATTTCGTACTCGAGCCCGCGCGAGGCCACGACCTGGTACAGCCCAGGGGCGACGTCGATCACCGCGTGCCCGTCAGGCGAAAAGGCCACGCCTTCGATATTCTCTGTGAGGACGGCATCGCCGAGTAGCGGGTCGGCGCGGGACTCACCCAGGCGCAATACGGTCACCTTGGCGGGGACCGACGCCCCGGTTTCGTCGGTGACGTGGACGGACAGGGCGCCCGCGCGCGCGGCGACGAGCTGGACTTGGGTTTCCTGGCCGGCCACGACGTCGACTTGCGTCCGTCGGCTTGTTCCCCGACCCTGGTCGTGGACGACCACATCCCAGATGCCAACGGGCAGCGACCCACGGAACGAACCGTCGACGTCGACGTCGTTCCACGCGCCGTCCGTCGCGTAGGTGGCGACGGGTTTGCCCGACCCCGCTTCGTAGACGGCCACGGTGAGATCGGACAACGGATTTCCAGACCCCTCCTCCACAACGAAGCCAGACAACGTGCCGAAGGGCTCCCCGTTCGACTCGACCGCCGCAGACAGCGCGCTGCCCACGTCGCCGTCGCCTACGAACAGGCGTCGCGTGTAGGAAATCGTCGTGCCCGGCGCGAAGCGAACGCTGGAGCTTGGATCGGTGCCTTCGTGCGCTGCGCCCACGGCCACCGTCTGGCTCGCCGTGAACAGCGGCACGTGTAGCGGCGCCCCCGTTGCCGTCTGCAGCAGGTAGCTGACGCCGTCGGCCGATCCCGCGATGTACGGAAACGCGAACGGATCCTCGAACAGGTTGCGCCCCGAGTTCATGGCCTCGAAAACGGCACCGTCTTCGTCAAACCCGATCTCGGGGGCGAAGACATCCACCGAACCGCCAGACAAGTAGAAGTCGCCGAGGACCACGCCCGACGTCATCGCGTAGTCGAGCAGCGGGAAACTCGTCGTGTAGGCGCGCGCTTCCAGCGGTACGGGCGTCAGCGACGCGTCGCCATACCGCACCGTTGTGACGATCTCGACGTACGGCTTGCCGGGCGCGAGCACGTAGTCGGTCGTCAGCCACAAATCGGGGGCGCCCAAGATTGCCCAAAGCGCGTCGAGCACCGTGAGGAAGGGTGCCGCCGGCCCCTCGGCACGCACGATCGCAGCCCCGCCGTCCGCACCGTCGGCGACGATGGTGACGCCCCCTTGGGGCACGCCGAGCGCATCGAGCTGGCCGGGCGCCGGCACCATCAGGTTCGCGGTCGGAATCAGCTCAGCGAAGGCGTCCTTGCCGGCGCCCCCCGTGGTCCGAGGGTCACCCCGTTGGAGGTCCGCGTCGACGAGGCTCCCGCCGAAGAGGCCGGGGCCCAAGCTGTTGCGGGCCCCCAAGACGACGAACCGGACGCGATCGTTCTCCAGCAACAGGTCGCCAGGCGCGCCAACGGCCTTGGAGCCACCAATCGTTTGCGACAGGTCCTCGATGACGATCGCTCGCGCGGTCGGCGCCTCGGGCGCACAAGAAAGCCACAGCCCCCACCATCCGCCAACCATGGGCTCCCCGCGTGGCGCCGGAGTATCCTCTCGCACCCGGAGGTACGCCGTGCTCGCTGCCCTGCTCCTGTCATGGAACGCGGAGGCCAGCGAGGTTCGCGGCGAGGCGACCGGGCTGCTGCACACCTGGCTCACCGCCTACGACCAAGACGACGACCCCGTCGCCGATCCCGCCGGCTACGGCGACCCCGAACACGACATGGGCCTGACCCTGCAGCGGGCGCGCTTGGGCCTCGTGCTCGAATTGCCGGACCCGCCGAAGCTCACGGGCACGACGGTCTGGATGACGACCGTCGTCGGCAGCGACGCCCCGGCCGACGCGCTGGACACGGCGTCGTCAGACATCGCCCTGATCGACGCCCGTCTCGGCTTCGACCAGGACATCGGGCGGTACCACAACCGCACGGCCGTCGGCTTCCAGCGAATTCAGTACAGCCGCGAGTCGATGATCGCGTCGGCCGACCTCGTCTTCCAGGACCGGTCCATCGGTGCGACCCACCTCGTTCCATCCCGAAGCGTCGGGGTCTCGGCCGCGCCGTCTTTGGACTGGGGCAAGGGCGAGACGCCAGTCCGCACCACCCTTCGCTTCGGCGCCTTCGATGCCACGAGCGAGCTGTTCGACAGCTCCGGCGGTGGCGGACTCGCGTTTGGTCGACTCGATGTGGGTTGGGGCGAAGATCACGCGACGTGGTCCGCCGACGGCGATTCAGCGCTTGGCGCAGGCGCCAGCCTCGTTGGCCACGACGTCGTCGGCGCGACGGACCTGACTTGGCACGTCGACCTGCTCGCACGTTGGCGCTGGGTGACCGCGCTTGGAGGCCTGACGCGCTCGACCGTCCGGCCGGCCGACGGCCTCCTCGTCAACCCGCTCGTCAACCTGGAAACGGAGCGGACCGCCACTTGGGCCCAACTCGGAGGTTTCATCCCCTGCAGCGGCGACCAAGGCCTCGAGATCGCCGCCCGCTACGAGCTGTTTGACGACGCGGGCCACCTCGAGGACAACGGCGACGTCTCCCGCCTCACGGCCGGTCTCACTTGGCGCAACCTGGTGCCATTTGTCGACATGGGCGCGGGCTACGTCCACCGAGAGGAGTTGCACGGCAACGCCTTCGACAACGACACCCTGCGCATCTGGATCGGCGCCCGCCCGAAGGTCGGATTCGGCGGCTGACGGCGTCAACGCCGCCGCGCGACGACCTGGTCGACGAGGCGACCAAAGGCGTGCGCGAAGGCGGCGCCGTCGCCAAGCGGCGGAATCCGACGCTCGGCCGCCCGATCGACCGCGTCCGCCAACTCGCGGACGTCGAGGACGACGACCGCGCGCTCCGCGAGCGTCGCCGCGTAGTGGAGTTGGTGCGCGTCGACGTGTTCACCGCGAGCGGGGTCCCGCGGGACGACGACGGGGACACGGCCGAGCGTCCACGCGGCCGCCAACGTGCTCGGGCCGGCGTGGCACACCAGAACGCGAGACCGGCGCACAAGCGCCTCGTGTTCCGGCGGGGGCAGCACGTCATGGACGAGCGCCGTCCCCGGGACGACGCGCGACGTGCCCCGTTGGACCACCACCTCCTCGCGCTGGGCAAGCCGCCCAGCCGCCTCGACAAGGCGGTCGAAGGGGTCCGTATGGGTACCGACGCTGACGTAGATCACAGAACCGGCCCCAGCCAGCGGCCGCGCGGGTAGGCGGCCCTCTGCTCGGGGACAGACCACACGACCTCGTCGCACAAGGGAGCCACGAGGCGCCCCGTCCAGCTCGCCGGCCCGACTCGGTCGGGAACCTCCCAGAAGATCGCGGGTATAGACCGCAGCCGGGCGGCGAGAACGTAGGGGACGGCGAGCCCGGCACCATTGGTGACGAGCACGTCGGGGCGCCGCTCCGCCAAGAGGCGCAATGCGGTCGGCAGTTCCGTCAGTGCGCGGAGCGGTCGGCGATTTGTGGGACCGGGCCGGAAGACGGCGTCCTCTGCGGCGAGGTGATGGCGTGCATCGGGACCGTCGAGCACCACCCAGAAACGCTCGTGGTCCTGAAACCAAGGGCGCAAACGGAGCAGGAGGGCGAGGTGGCCACCGGCGCTGGCGACCAAGGCGATGCGCATCAGGCCAACGCCTGCGCGTAGCCAGCGACGTAATCGTGGACCCGCACCGACCACGCCGACGCTTTCACCAGCGCGTCGGCCCGTTGCCGCCGCGCCGCGTCCGTTCGCAACGCCGTCAGCGCCGCCGGTGCGGCACGCCCGGCGAAGTCGAGGACGACGCCCGCCGCACCGTGGTCGACGCGCTCTGGCAGCGCCCCAAAGGGAGAGACGGCGACGTCGACACCGGCCGCCTGGGCCTCCACGACCCCGAGCCCAAACGACTCGAAGGTCGATGGAAATATGGCCCATTCGGCCTCGGCCACCCGCCGGTCGAAGGACGCGCGTTCCAACTCACCTCGAAAGGCGAAGATGTCGGCCACACCGAGGCGCCGACAGAGCCGCGCCAACCCGTCGACGAGACCCGATCCGCCGTCGCCGCCCAACACCTCGACGCGCTTCGGCGGCGCGTCCATGCGCGCCACGCTGCGGATGAGGTCGGCGTGCCCTTTGTGCGCGTCAATCCGACCCGGGACCACCCACAGGCCCGCGAGACCCGTCCCGGCCCGCCGCGTCCGATCCACGTCGACACCCGGGGCCATCACCGTCGACGGCACCCCGCCAAGGAGGGCCTGGTCGACCCGGCTCGTCGCCCACACCGCGGCTGCCCGGCGCAGCGGCGGCGCGACCACGCCCTGCACCAGCCGCCTCCACCACGGCGAGCGCACGCGATGAAAGCGCAGCCCGTGGGTCTGCACGACGAAGGGCACCCTCCCACGTGCGAGCGCAAACAGGTTGCCGTCGATCCCGTGGAGGTGGACGACGTCCCGATCGGCGACCGCCTCGCCGAGCCCCTTCATCCAAGGCCAGCTCGCCGTCCCAGCCCAAGGCAGCCGACGTGTTTCCAGACCTTGCCAAACACCCGCCGGCAGGCACTGGCCGTCGCGGGGGTCCCGGTCCGGCGTGACGAGCACGACGTCATGGCCCGCGTCCGCAAGCGCGCGACCAAGCCCCCCGACCACGGACTCCATGCCTCCTACGTGCGGTGGCCCGGTGCGGCAGACCAGCGCGACGCGCACGCGTCAGCGACGCGGGGCGGAGCGGGCCCCCCATTTGGGCGCGGGCGCCGTCGGCATCCGCGGATCGGGTCCACCTTTCCGCCCGCGCACCATCATCTGGCGGGCGAGGTCTTCCGGAAAGAACTGCAACCACGCCTCTGGCAGCTTGCTCCGGTCGATCTTGCCCTTGTTGGCAATCGTGCGCTGGAGACCGAGCACGAGCTCACTCTTGGGATGGGCCGTCACGCCTTTGGCCAACATCGCGAGCGCCTCCGTCCCGTCACCGGCTTCGGCAAGCAGGACAGCGGGGACCACAAAGGCCATCGGGTCGGCCCCTCCGGTCGTCACGGCGTCGCCAAAGGCCTTCTTGGCGGCGGCTTTGTCGCCTTTACGCCAGTGGATACAACCGATCGCCGTCACCGCCATCCAATTGCGGAATGTGCCGCGTTTGAGCAACGGCAGCGCGGCATCGAAGTGCAGTTGCATGTACTCGAGCATGCCGATCTGCGCGTCCATCGCACCCGAGAGCAGCGGCTGCCAAGGGCCCCAACGGTTGCGGATGCCTTCCAAAACGCGACGGGCGTCGTCGACCTTTCGCTCTTGCAGCAGTGCCGGCACCCGCGTCATTTCGACTTCGACGAACTTGCCCACGCGCCGCGTGAGGAAGAATTGTGTGCCGATGCCGAGGAGGATGAAGGGGACGAGGCCCGCGATCCATCCGAAGAACCACGTCGCCACGGCTGCGCCCAAAAGGCCGACCGCAACCGACACCGCAATGGAGCGCACTAGAGCGCCTCCTCGACGCCCAGAATCTGGGCCGTCCCGTTGAACGTGCCCGACGCCGTGCCCTGGCTCCAGGACTCAGCCCAATCGACGAGGCCGTCCAAACGGTCGTCGTAGGTCCAGAAAGACCCGTCGGCGCGGAAGAAGTGCTCGTCGCCAGCCTCTCCTTGCCAGACGCCTTCCCATTCCGCGGTGAACGACCCGCACTCGATGTCGGCCCAGGCGCCGGTACCTGCCCAGGCCTGACCCGCGACGTCGACGGTCACCGCGGTGGGGTCGGTCGCAGAAAACGTGATCTGCCAGAGGTGGCGGCCGTTGACGGGCACGTCACCCGTGAAGCCGTCGACGCGCCCCCCTGGATTCAGCACGTTCGCGTCGACGGCGAAGGCTCGGCCCGCAAGGGCCTGGGAGCCCGGGCACGGAACACACGCGATCGCGAACCACCAGACCATGGGTTGTCCCTACCCCGGCCGGCGCACCTACTCCACCAGTCGGAGGTGGGGGCGCTTGGGCTCGGGTGGGGGCGCGTTCTGCGCCTGGGGGATGGCCGGAAACAGCGTCACCTGGCGGATGGCCGACCAAGGAAAGGCGCAATCGACGAGCCGGTCGAAGCCCAACTTCAACCGGATGACATCAGGGCCGGGCCTCGGGTCATTGTGCCGATGGTAGGCCGCGTCCAGCCGGATGACGAGGTCGCGGTCGCGGTGCTTCGCGAGGACCGCGTCGGGCACACCGCTGCCACCGAGCTCGTTGGCATCCGCCGAAAAGACGAAGTCGATGCCGAATTCAAAGGCGATGGCGAAGAGCTGCGATGGCTGGTTGCCCCACCTGTCCACGACAGGCTGAAAGGGCGGCGGGGCCACGATGAGGTCGGGTTCGGCGTCCGGTACGTCGGGCATCCCCTTGAGGCCGAGGTCCTCCGGCGTGAGTTCCATCGTGGAGGCGATGGCCATGAGCTCGTCGACCGTCAGCTCTTCCGTACCCTTGAGCGTACGCCGCAGACGGGCGCGATCCAGGCTCGCGACCCGCGCCAGCTCGGCCACACTCATCTGTCGCCGGTCGAGCGCGGCGCGCAGGTGCCGCAGGAGCGGCTCGGTCCGCGACGACATCAGAACTCGCCGCCCGCAGCCGCCCCGGCGGAAAGGAACTCGTGCAAGCCGAAGTCGGCGCGAACCCAGGCGCGGTCCTTGATGTGCACCTTGAGCGCCATTCCGATGTCGATGATCGGCAAGACCGGCGGAATCCGCGCCTCGCCGTCGGGCTCGCAGCCCGTGCGGAGCGGGGAGGGCGCGATCGGCTCACACGCCGGCTCCACATTGTCGGGGTGCCCACCCGGGTACCACTGCACGGCGGCGCCCGTCACGACGCCAACACCGAGGCCGCCCCCGACGAGGAACGAAGGCCACACGTCCTTGCTGTCGTCGAGGATGGGGAACTCGTACCGATAATCCACGCCAAAACCGGCATAGCCCATGTTCTGGAATTCGACCCAGTCGCCGTCACCGTGATCCGCCGGCGATTCGCGATCGTCGAAATAGCCGTCAGCCGATGTGAGCTTGAAATATTCGACGTAGAAAAGGAAGTTGTTGGGACGCGGCTGAAGCGCGAATTCGATGCCGACGAGCTCCCCCTTCAACGTGGGTCGCGGGTAGCCAGCAAGGGCGCCCGGCTCGTCGTCGGCGAAAAACCAGATGTCGAGCAACGACGCTGGAATCCACATGTGCTTGTAGCGGGCCCCCACGGCATACTTGGGGGGCTCCGACGCCGCCGGAGCCGCCGGCACCTCGCCCACGGCATCAATGGCCATCGCAGCGGCCGCCCACCAACATGCCCACATGGACCCTCCGATGGGGATGTCTAACGCGCCGGCCGGCTAGGTTAGCTGCGCCCCCCGGGGGGACCATGTCCGTCGAACGCGTCGCGCAGCGCGCCGAGGCCCAGTTTCAGGACACCCTGGACTCGCTCTGCTCTTATTTGAGGCACCCCGCGATCAGCAGCAAGCCCGAGCGCGCGAGCGACGTCCTGGCCCTCGCCAATCGCGTCGCGCACGATCTGCGCGAACTCGGGCTGGAGTCGACGGTGCACGAATTGCCCGACGCCCTGCCCCTCGTCTCGGCCCATTGGATGTTGGCCCCGGGCCGACCCACCCTCCTCGTCTACGGTCACCTCGACCTGCAACCGGCTGACGAACCCGAATGGGAGACCCCGCCCCACGAACCCACACGCCGCGGGGAGCGATTGTTCGGACGCGGGGCGGCCGACGACATGGGCGGCTGGGTGAGCCACCTCGCAGCGATTCGCGCATGGTTGGACGAGGACGGCAGCCTTCCGTGCAATCTACGCTTGATCATCGAAGGAGAGGAGGAGATCGGCTCTCCGAACCTCGAACGGTATATGGACGCTTGGCCCGAAGTATTCGAGGCCGACGCCATGGTCCTCACGGACTGCGAGAACCCCGCGCCCGACGTGCCCGGGCTCACCGTCAGCCTTCGCGGCCTGTGCGAATTGGAGTTGGTGGTCGACGCACTCAGCGCAGACGTCCACAGCGGCCTGTGGGGCGGGATGGTCCCGGATGCTGGCCTTGCCCTGATGCGCCTCATCGATCGCCTGACCGACGAAGACGGGAGACTGAAGGTCGGCCGCGTCGCGATCGACGACGCTCGCCGGGTAGCCGGCACCAAGGTGCCGATCGGGGAGCCGGAAATTCGCGCCGGCGCGCGCCTGCTCGACGGCGTCCCCCCGTTGCCGAACCGCGACAAGAGCAGCGCCGAATGGCTCTGGTGGCAACCGGCGATGACCGTCATCGCGACCTCCTTCGCCCCGCCAGAAAAGAAGAAAAACGCCCTGCGGCGCCGGGCGTCCGCCATCCTCAGCCTGCGCGCCGCCCCAGGGCAGTCCACGGCAGACCTTTCGAGCGTCGTCACCGAAGCCCTCATGAAGGACCCACCCTTCGGCGTCCACGTCAACGTGCGGCCTCACGGTTCGCCCGGCGAAGGCTGGCTCTACACGCCCCGTGGACCGGCGTTCCCGGCCGCGGACCGCGCCTATCTGGCGACGTGGGGGCGGCCTTTGGTCCAGGTCGGCATCGGCGGGTCCATCCCGTTCGTTGCACTCTTTGGACGCCGGTTCGGCGACAAACCGCTCATACTCAATGGCGTCATGGATCCTGCGACGACGGCCCACGGCCCCAACGAGTCTCTGCACCTTGGCACCTTCGCCAAGTCCATTCAGGCCAACGTCCGGCTCTACGACGAACTCGGCCGCGCGCTGGGGGCACCATGATTCTATTTGTCGGCAACAGCTACGTCGGCAGCGGCGACCTGCACGACGTCACCGCCGATCTCCTCGCCCAGGTCGACGCCGCGTGGACCGGCGGCTCGGCGCTGATCCACGAGGGCTACACCTGGGAAGACCATTTGGGGCAAGTGACGACGCCCGGGACGACGTGGAATGACGCGCTCGTCGTGGACCCGAGCGCCTGGTCGGTCGTGGTGCTGCAGGAGCAGAGTCAGATTCCGGGCTTCCCCCAGAGCGATCCCACATGGCAGGGGTCGAAGGAGGCCGGCTCCGCCCTCGACGACATCGTCGCCGGCCTTGGTGTGCAGACGATCCTGATGCAGACGTGGGGACGCCGGGACGGCGACGACGAAAACCCCTCCCTATACCCAGACTATCCGACGATGCAGGACCACCTGACGGCCGGCTATGCCGCCTATGCCGACGCGTTTTCGACGCCCGACCGGGCGGTGCTTGTCGCGCCGATCGGCGAGGCGTTCCGCGTCGTCTACGACGACATCGTCGCCGCCGGGGAGGACCCCCTGGCCTCCGGCGGCACCTTCGTTTCGCTGTACAGCGGCGATGGCAGCCACCCGTCCGTGGTCGGCACGGCTCTTGGAGCGTGCGTGATCACGGCGACGGTGACGGGCCATTCCACCGCGGCCCTCGACCTCACCGACTACGTGGACGCCGATGTCGCCGCCGTACTCACGGCCGCGGCCGACGAAGCCGTCTTCGGCGCTTCATCCCCACCGCCACCATCCGGGACCACCGGTCCAACGAGCACGCCTGGCGAAAGCGCCGACGACGAGGCGGCGAACGACCCTGGCGAGGGCGTCGTCAAAAGCTGCAACTCCGCGCCTGGTGGCATGGGGCTGGTAGCCTTGGCCGTGCTTGGCCTGAGGCGGAAGAGGCGCGGCTGGTAGGGCCCAGGCTCACCCGCCTTTGCCGCCACCCTTTCCGCCACCCTTTCCGCCACCTTTCCCCCCGCCCTTTCCGCCACCCTTCCCGCCGTCGCCCTTGCCGCCTTTGCCGCCCTTCGCCTTTGGCGGCTCGAAATCGCCAAAGAGCACGCCGAATTCGATTCCGGCGGACAGGTAGTTGAACGGCGCCTTGACGTCCTGCTCGACGCCGCCCTGGTCGGTGTAGAAGTGGTTGCCCGGGATGCCGTATTGGCCGAAAAGGCCAAGGTTGTAGGCCCGCGGCCCGTCCAGCAGCTGGCCCTGCAGCGTGGCCCGGAGCGGGTAGTACGGAATCCGCAACTTCTCTTCGCCAACGGAGCCGTCGAAGGTCCACTGACCCGCGCCAACGCCGGCCGACGCCGTCACCAGAAATTCGTTCGACTGCACGAGGACGTACTCGCCACGCAGAATCAGCGAGATGTCGCTGAACGCGCTGCCAAGACCGAAGCCGAACCCGACCTGCGCGCCAGCCCGCCACGACTTGTCGATGCCGTAGACGCCGTCGATCCCCAAATTGAGGTCGGATCGAACGCGCTCGAGACTCGTCGTGAGTTCATTGCCCCGCTGGTCGAGGTCGGGCCCTTCGACGTCGTCGAAGTCATAGTTGGCCACCTTGTTGGGGAAGGCCGCCGGGAAGGAGCCGGGAAGGACGATCGTCCCCAAGCGGGGCCCCACGCCCCAACTGTACGGCTCGTCGAGCGCCAAAGAAGTTGCCGCCCACAACATCCACACCATCGTTCCTCCGCAAGCGCCCGACGCGCCCGGTGCGCAGCTTATTCAACCGCTTCCAACTCGATGGGGAACGGCGAGAAGTCCGCCACCAGCGAACCGCTGTCGATCGCACTGAACAGGTGGCTGTTCAAGTCCGTTTCCCCGCTCAGGGTGGACCCGTCCGCGGGTGAGACCGCGCTCGCCACCGCGACGTAGTCGAGCAGGACGCCCCAGCAGTCCTCGACCGAGACGAGGTCGTCCAACGCAAAGGTGACGGTCCCATCGGCGCCCGTGACGCCCTCGGCGAGGATCGTCCCCGGTTCCCAGCCACGGTCTTCGACCCAGATCGTTGCACCCTCGAACGGCAGGTCATCGAGCACGACGGCGCCGAGCAAGGTGACGTCGTGCGTGGTGACATCCCCACACGCTCCGTCGGTGTCCGGCGGGGGCAACGGGTCCGAAGTCATGACGTCCTGCCCACCGCACGCCGCAAACCCCAGCCACCACACGCGCATCGTCGCCCCTCACGACGTCCTAACCGCCGCGGCGAGAGGGCCGCCATCAGGCGACCCGCTGGTTAGAGGCGCCGCGCTTCGAGGAACACCATGTCGCAGGTCGCGGCCGCCAAGGCCCAGGTGCTCGCCCAACTGGCCCGGTCGAGCGGGTCGCCAGAGGAGTCCGCCGCTTTCCAGGCGTTCGCCACTGAAGCGGTCGAGCGCCTTCGCGGGCCCTTCCTCATCAGCCACCCCCCACGCCGCGCGCTCAGCTTCCTCGAAGAGGCCTGGCGCTTCTCGAAGGATCGCGCGGACGCCGTCAAGGTCTCGATCCGTCCCCGGCCGGGCGGCTTCACGCTGCTCACCAACCTGCCCGACCAGCCCTTCATCGTCGACACCATCCGGCTGTTCCTCCGCGCCGCGGGGGCGACCTGGGACGGCGGCTTCAACCTCGTCCTCCCCTTTCGCCGGGACAGCGCGGGTCAACTCGTCGGCGTGGGCGGCGACGCCCCGTTGGAGAGCCTCGTTTCCGCCCAGGGCCACGGTGGCGACCTCTTGTCCGACCCCGACGTGCAAGCCGCCAGCCTCACGACCGCGCTGACGCTGGCTCGCGCCGTAGTTTCCGACTTCGCCGCAATGACGGACGTGGTCAGACGCACTGCGGACCGCGCCGATGGCCTCGCCCAGGAGCGCCCCGCCGACGCCCAGGGTCTCCGCGAAACCGCCGAGTTGCTTCGCTGGCTCGACCGCGAGAACTTCGTGTACATGGGGGCTTGCGCCGATCGACCCCTCGGCCTTCTGCGCCTGGCGGAGGCGCCGTCGGATGGCAGCTGGCCGGCCGCGCACAGCGGCACCTTCGTCCGAGTGCGCAAGTCCTGGGAGGAGTCTCGCGTCCACCGCGCAGGGCGCCTCGATGAACTGCTTGTCGAGCTGCCCGACGGGCATCAGCTCTTCCTTCGTGGCATGTTCACCCACCGCGCGATCACGGCCACGAGTCGCAATGTGCCCGTCTTGCGGCGCGTCCTCGTGGACATGTTGTCCGAGGTGGAGTCGCTGCCAGGTAGCCACCGCCACAAGGGCCTCAGCAACGTCTTCGACGCCCTGCCAACCGAAATTCTGTTCGCGACGAGCCGCGACAGCGTGCTGCAACTCGTCGAACGCGTCTTCGAGGCCGAACAAGCCGGCGACGTTGGCGCCAGCTTCCACGAATTGGGTCGGGGCGAGGCTTTCGCCGTGGTGGCGATGCCAAAGGCCTCTTGGTCCGACGACGTCCGCGCTGAGCTTCAAGACCTGTTGCAGGCCGCGTTCAGCGCCCGCTTCGTCGACCATGCCGTCCACGTCGGCCGCTTTGAGACGCTGCTGCTGCGTTTCCACGTGTCCGGCGGCACGTGGCCGGGCGACGCCGCGCGCGCGGCCCTCGGCACCCGGATCCGCGACTTGGCGGCGCCTTGGCAGAGCCGCCTGTGGACCGCGCTCGCCGCAGCGTCGTCCGACGATGCCGCCGACCGCCTCATCGAAGGCTGGACCCGGGCCTTCCCGGCCGCTTGGACCCGCGCGGTCACCATCGAGCAGACGGCCTGCGACGTGCTCGAACTCGACAAGATGGCCACCGCCAACGAGACCATCCGCGCCAAACTGCAGACCGTCGAAAGCGCCCTCCAAATTACGCTCTACGAGGCGCGCGACGTCACCCTCACCCGCGTGTTGCCCGTGCTCGGCCACCTCGGTTTCGAGGCCAAAGACGCGGTCGCCTTCACCGTGAGTACACCCACGGGACCCGTCCACATCGACCGTTTCCGCATCGCGACCACCCACGGTGCCGACGTCGCCACGGTTCTCAAGCGTGCCACGGCCATCGAAGACGCCATCGTCGCCACCCTCCTTGGCCGGACCGAAGATGACACGCTCAACGCGCTGGTCGTCCGCGCGGACCTCGGCTGGCGCGATGTCGACGTGCTTCGGGCCTACAGCCGCTACTGCCGCCAACACCAGATCAAGGTCCTCGTGGCTCGCGTGCGCGAAATCCTGATCACGCATCCAATCTGCTGCACGGCGTTGGTGGCCTGGTTCCGCGCCAGCTTCGACCCCGACCTCACAGGCGACCGCGCCAAAGCGATGGTGGACGCCGAAGCCCGCGCCCGCGACGAGCTCCGCCTCGTCACCGGCTACGACGAGAACCTCATCCTCAACGCCATCGCGGAGCTCATCGGAGCTACGCTCCGCACGAACCGCTGGCGCACCGACCGCAACGGTGACTACCTGAGCTTCAAGTTCGACTGTTCGCGCGCCGCCCGCCTGATGGGCGAACGGCGCCCGATGTACGAAATCTACGTCCACGGTGTCGAGGTCGAGGGTGTCCACCTTCGATTCGGGCGAGTCGCCCGCGGCGGACTGCGTTGGTCCGACCGCGACGACTACCGCACCGAGGTCCTGAGCCTCGTCACGACCCAGCTCGTCAAGAACGTCGTTATCGTTCCGACCGGAAGCAAGGGCGGCTTCCTCCTCAAGAACCCGAGCCAGGACCCCAAGGTTCGGCGCGCCCAGGCCGATCGGCACTACGAAACCTTCATCCGCGGTCTGCTCGACCTGACCGACAACGCCGTGGAAGGCCGCCCTGTGCCCCCCCGTGGCGTCGTATGTCACGACGCGCCCGACCCGTACCTGGTCGTGGCCGCCGACAAAGGCACGGCCCACCTGTCCGACACGGCCAACCGGATCAGCCGCGAATACGGTTTCTGGTTGGACGACGCCTTCGCGTCCGGTGGCAGCAATGGCTACGACCATAAAAAGGTCGGCATTACCGCACGCGGCGGCTGGGTTCTCGTCCGGCGGCACTTCGCCGAATTGGGTCTCGATCCCTACACGCAGCCGTTCACCTGCTTCGGCATCGGCGACATGGGCGGGGACGTGTTTGGCAACGGCCTCATCGAGACGCCGCACGCACGCCTGCTCGCTGCGTTCAACCACCTCCACATCTTCCTCGACCCGAATCCGCCGACCGCCGCTGCAGCCGAACGCAAGCGCCTGTTCGACACGATGGGCGGATGGGACCAATACGACACGAAACTCATCAGCGAAGGTGGTGGCGTATTCGCACGCTCTGCGCGCCTCATCCCGTTGTCTCCCCGAGCCGCAAAGATGCTCGGTCTGGACGGCGAAACCGAAGCTGAGCCCGAGCGCGTCATGCACCAGATCCTCCAAATGGAGGTCGACCTGTTCTGGAATGGCGGCATCGGCACCTACGTCAAAGCGGCCGACGAAACCCACGCCCAGGCCGACGACCGCAGCAACGACGGCAACCGCGTCGACGGCACCCAGCTCCGCAGTCGCGTCGTCGGCGAAGGCGGCCACCTCGGCTTCACGCAGAAGGGGCGAATCGAGGCGGCGCGCCGCGGAATCCGGCTGAATTCCGACGCGATCGACAATTCTGGCGGCGTCGACTTGTCCGACCACGAGGTCAATCTGAAAATCTTGTTGGGTCCCATCGTCGCGCGAGGCGCACTCACGACGGACCAACGCAACACGCTGCTCAGCGAACTGACGGCGGAAGTTGCGGACCTCGTGCTCGAGAACAACGACACCCACGGCGTCCAGTTGTCCCGCGACGAAATTCGCAGCCGGCGCGACTTGTCTCCCTTCGCGTCGTCCATCCGGTTCGTGGAAACCCACATGGGCCAGACGCGGGCCAGCCTGCGCCTGCCGACCGACGAAGAGCTGGCCCGCCGCGCGGCGACCGGCGACGGGCTGAGCCGCCCCGAGCTCGCCGTGTTGTCGGCGTGGGTCAAGATGTTCGTGTTCGCCCGGCTCATCGAGCAGGGACCGTCAGGCCTTCCCGGCTACGACGCAATGCTCCGGACGTATTTCCCGGCCTCGATTCAGGAGCGCTACCCGGACGACCTCCAGCGGCACATGTTGGCGAACGAGATTGTGGCCACGGTCGCCACGACCCGAATCGTCGGCATGGCGGGCGTCACCCTCTTCCCGAGCCTGCTCGAGGCGAGCGGACGATCCGTGCTCGACGTCGCGACGTTCTGGATTCATGCGACGGACCTTGCCGGCCTCAAGGCGCTTCGCGGCGACCTGGAAGCCAAGGTGCTCGGCCCCGCCCTGCACGCCCGGTATGAGGCGTTCGTCGCCGCCACCGACGGCATCGCCGAGGTGGTCCGGACGTGGCTCGGCCGGGGCCCGGCGCCGACTGAAACGACGGCCATGGCGGCCGCCGTCGCGGCGCTGCCCGCGCGCAAACGCGACCCCGCCGATGTCGAGACGTGGATCGCGGCGGGGCTGCCGGCTGCCGTCGCACGCCGCTGCGCCCAGTTGCGCAACCTCGACCGCGCGCTCGGCGTCTGGGAGGAGGCGCAGCGCATCCGCGTCCCGTTCGCCGCCCTGCTCGCACACACCGAAGCGGTGTCGGCCGCCAGCGGCCTTGGCCGCGTCCTCGACGGGCTCGCGAGCGCCCAACCGGCGGGACGCTGGGAGCCCCTCGCCGTCGGCGTCCTCCGCGCCCGCTACGAGGCCGCCTTGCACGAACTCGTGCGCCGCATTCCCGCAGCGGCCCCCCTCGACGGCCCGCTTGGACCGGTGCGCGCCTGCGTCGACGAACTTGGCGACGACCTCGACGTCAGCGCGCTGCTCGTCGCCCAGGATCGCATCGCGACGCTGGCCGCACGGATCTCCGCGTGACCGTCCGACGCGTCGCCCCGTCGGCGACGGCGACCGAGATGACCCAAATCGTCATGCCTGGGCACTGCAACGCGCTCGGGACGGTCTTCGGCGGTCAGGTGATGGCCTGGATCGACGTGGCCGCGGCTGTCGCCGCCCAGCGCTTTGTCGGTGGGCCGGTCGTCACCGCCTCGATGGACGGCCTCGTCTTCCGCAATCCCGCACGCATCGGCGACGTCATGGTCCTGCGCGCCACCGTGAACTGGGCCGGCCGCACCTCGATGGAGGTCGGCGTCCGCGCTGAATCCGAGGACCTGAGAACACGCGCACGCACCCACACGTCGAGCGCCTGGCTGACGTTTGTCGCGCTGGGTGACGACGGCCGACCCGTGCAGACACCGACGCTGACGCCGGAGACGGACACCGAGCACCGGCGCTGGCGCGAAGCCGAGGTGCGTCGGGCCTCACGCCTTCGCCTGCGCGACCAACTGTCGCCCCGATGATCGCCCTCGCGTCGGCCAGCCCCCGGCGGCGAAGCCTGCTGGAGATGGCTGGCTACACGGTGTCGGTCCATCCTGCGAATGTGGACGAGGTCCACCGCGGCGAGGAACCCGTCACGTGGGCGAAGCGGCTTGCCGCCGACAAGGCCAGGGCGACGGCCACGGACCTGACGGTGGTCGCCGCGGACACGGTCGTCCACCGCGACGGCGTCCTTTTCGACAAGCCCCGAGACCGCGCCCATGCTTGCGAGCTCCTACGCGCCCTTTCGGGCCAAACCCACACCGTGACGACGGCCTGGGTCGTACGCCGCGGCGCCGTGGTCCACGATGGCGCCGTCCACACGCGCGTCACCTTTCGGGCCCTGAGCGACGCCACCATCGCGCGCTACGTCGCGACCGGTGAAGCCGACGACAAGGCCGGCGCCTACGCCGTCCAAGGTGTGGGTGCCGCCCTCATCGCGCGCGTGGAGGGGTCCCTGCTCAACGTGGTAGGACTGCCGCTCGACGAGGTCATCGCGGCCCTCAGCGCGGTCGGCGAAACGCCGCGATGAGCCTGGCCGAGCGCCTGAACGCCCTTCGGCTGAGCCTCCCACCCACGGCGCGCTTGTTGGCCGTGAGCAAGACCGTCGGCCTGCAGGCCATCCAGGAGGCCCTGGACGCCGACCAGCGCGACTTCGGCGAGAACTATGCGCAGGACCTGCGGGACAAGGCTGCTGCTCTGCCGTCAGCCACGTGGCACTTCATTGGACGGCTCCAGCGCAACAAGGCCAAGTACGTCGCCCGGGCCGCCAGCTGGGTGCACGCCATCGACCACATCGAGCAGGTGGAGGCGCTGCATGCCCTTCGCGCCGGGCCCCCGCTGCGGGCACTCGTCGCGGTGAACCTCGCTCAGGAGGCCACGAAGGGCGGCGTTTCATCCGCGGCCGTGATGCCCCTGGTGGAAGCCGCAACCGCCTACGACCAAGTCCAAATCGTGGGTCTGTTCACGATGCCGCCGATGGCGGAGGACCCGGCGGCCAACATCCCGTTCTACGAGGCCTTGGCGGACCTGGCACGCCAAGGGCGCCGCGCCGGGCACTTGCTCACCGAGTTGAGCATGGGAACGTCGGCCGATGCCGCGGTGGCCGCCGCACACGGCGCCACTTGGGTTCGCGTGGGTACGGCGCTGTTCGGCGCGCGAAGCTGAGGACGGGTCGACGAGCAGGCGGCTAGAACGTGAAGTCGACGCCAAGGACGCTTCCCGCGGCCGCCACCTGAATTTCTTGGGTTTGAGCGGACGTCGGCTGCCCAGGCACCATCGCGCGGACGACGTGGCTGCCCGGCGTCACCGGGTAGTCCGTCGGCGCGTAGCCCACGGCCTTTCCGTCCACGTAGATCAAGACACGGCGATTGGAGCGGATTTTCAGCGTCCCGACCGTCGCCGGATCCGGGCCGGCCTGAACCACCGGCGGCTTCGAAACGACCTTGGGAGGCTGGGTGACGGTGGGTGCAGCGACGTCGACGTCAGCGCCCGGGGACGTCACCGGAGGCGCCGGAGGGGGTGGAGGCGCGGGGACCCCAAGGGTCCCTCCGACTTCACTGTCCTGGCGCGGTGCAGCCACCTCGGAGCGATCGGTGCGCCCCGTCGTGGTCGATGGCCTCGGCCCCGGAGGCGGGTCCGCCGCAGCGGCGGCCTGCACGTCGAGCAACGTGGAAGGATCGACGCCTTCGAACTTCGGAGCCTGGCGCAGGCCCGACCGGACCTCCACGCCACCGGCGTCCAACGCGCGCGCGGGCGCCACGTCTCCAGCGACCTGCCCCGCGGCGCCCTCTGGCGGCTCTGGGATCACGTCGGCCGCAATCTGGCGGAGGTCCAGCAGAAAGACGACCGCGAGGCCCCCGGCCCCGAGCATCCCGATCCCCGCCATGGAAATCAGGGGCCACAGCCAGTTGCGGCGCGGCTCGTCGGCACTGCCGACGACGACGACAGCTTCCTGGCCTTCGTCGTCAAAGTCGGGGCGCACCCAAGGGCGCGCGGCCGCCTGCGGAGCAGGGGGCGGCGTCTCTGCCTTGTAGGACGGCCGGTCCGCGGCCGAATTGGGCGTGGGCGCGCTGACCTGGTTCGGCAACATTGGCGATTCTTCGCTGAGGATCGTCGCCGCCCCTCCGCGCACCGCACGAGGTCTCGCAGGCGGGGCAGAAACGCCCGCGTCTTGCTCACCAGACTCCTCCTTCCGCGTTTCGGCCGGGACCGCGGATGCGCGCGGCACCGGGGGCGGCGTGGGATGGCGCGGCGCAGGCGCAGGCGTGCGAACGACCTCCGACGTCCCCCAGTCGTCATACGGGTCACCTTCGTCCGCCCTGGTGGCCTCCGCACCCCCCGCCCATCCTTCGACACCCTTGAAGGCGTCGGCCCAGCCGGAGTCGCCCGCCCACGGCGCATCCTTCCAGCCGTCCGCCCAGGCCGGGGCGACGGGACCGTCGACGGTGGGCTCCCGAGGCACGTCAGCGGTGGGCTCGCTACGCGTCGGCCACGGCGCGTCCCGCGGTTCGGTCCACGGGTCGGCGGGGAAGTCGTCGGCGTCGGGTTTGGCCGCCGTAACAGGCGCAGCTTCCGGCTCGGCGTCCGCCGGTGCCGCCCCTGAGACCTCGGACTCTGGCACCTCGGCAGAGGCCCCCTTCTTGATCAGCGACCGGCGCTTGCGGGCCGCCATCAATCCGTACCCCAGGCCGACAGGATGGTCTCAGGAATTGGACTGCCCTTGACGGCCGCCTTGACCACCGCCAACTGCCCCTGGGAAAGCGACACCATGCGGCCAGCCGGCGTCGCCGTGGCCCGCAGCCAACCTGCCCGGATCAGCGCAGAAATCACAGGAACAAGCGCCGCACGCTCCGCGGCTTCCAACCCCGCCAGGAGGTTCTCCGACCGAATACCGTGGTCGCCAATCCAGCCCTTTTCGGCCATCCTGGCCAACATTCCCCGGATTCGTGCGCGGCGGGGGTCGTCGTCGCGCGGAAGGGCGACGTCGGCCCAGAAATCGCTTTCGATGCCGCCGAAGTTGCGGAGCATCGACACGTCGGACGACGAAAAGGCCCATGCGTCGGCCGGCACGCGATCGGACACCACGGCAAGGCGAACGACCGTGAAGATGTCGACACCGAGCGCGTCGGCGGCGCCGTGCAAGCCCAACGGAATGAAGCGATCAAACATCGTCGACCTCGTCGGACGGCAGCAACAGGTCGACGTCGATCCGACGGGGGACGACCTCAACCCGCGCCCCGAGGAGGTCACCCGCGCCAGACAGCACGAGGGTCAGGCGTTCCTCGATGTCGGCGACGAAGCCCTCGGGCATCCCGGTGAGGTCCACCTCGAGCGCCAAGAGCCCCTCGTGGCCCCCCGACGCGACGTCCACACCCGGCCGCGATCCGGCGCCGATGGCCTCATAGAGGGCCTGCACCACCCTGGCCGCGACCCACGTCGAAAGGTCCTCGACGCGGGTCGAGCCCGCTGTCGCCACGTCTTCCGGAACCGGCAACACCCCGATCCACAGTTCGGGACGCCCTCCCGGCGCGTCGACGGCCCAAACCATCTCCACCGTCAGCAGGTCGCCCTCGACGTCGACCGGCTGGGTCTCCAACGCCGCGACGGCCGCTGCGACCTTGTCCACCACCGTCTGGTGGTGGACAAGGATGGCGGTCCGGTACCCCTCTGGCAACGCAGCAAGCGTGGGCCGCACCGACGACTCGAATTGCTCCACCTCGTGCACCCAGGCCGCGGTAGCGGCGTCGGCGAGCAGGGCGTCCCTCACGCGCTCGCGGCGCCCCGCCAGAGCGGAGACGACCCGCGCGCTGCGCTCATCCAACTTGGCCGCGTCGGCGCGGAGTCCCTCGATCAGGACGACGCCGGGCGCCGGGACGACGACCTCGGGGATGTCGGCGAGCGCGGCCCGCAAGGCCGCAAGCCGCTCGCCCATCTGGGCCATGGAGGCTTCGAGCCAAGCGATCTGTGTCGCCAACTCCGCTCGTCGAGACATCGACGCGCTCGCCGCCTCGCGGGCCGTGGACGCCGCGCTCATGGCACCCCCCTTTGGTGGTCCCTGTAGCCCGCCACCCCATCGCCCGAAACCCGAGCCAGCGACCCCCCACCCGGTTCGCACTCGCCCCACACACCGCTGGCGCCCGCCTCGGCGTGGGCCACCGCGGCGTCCATCCTTGTTTGGTAGATCAATGGCGCCACCCAGTCCTCGTCGAAGGGCCACACGACCCCCGTGTAGAGTAGCCACTCGTTGAGCAAGAGACTGGGTTCATCCGCGCCGGCGGAGAGCTCGTCGAGAAGTTCGTCGACGCCGGGTTCGGCCGCCATCGCGTCCAGAGCGTCATCTTCGAGCCAAACGTAGGCCAACACACGGTCGTAGACGTCGGTACACGCCACATCGAACGTCAGACGGACGCGCTCCCCCAACAGGCGCTCCGACAGCTCCGCCGCGGCTTCGTCGGCCAGGCACTCGGCGGGAATGTCCCCCTTGGCGGTTTCCGGAGCGTCGATGCCAAGCATGCGGATGCGGATGCCCTCCTCATCACCGCAGGCCGTCAGGTCGATCGTGTCGCCATCGACGACACACGCCACGACGTATTCGTCGCGATCCAGGCACGAAGAACCTGGCGCTGCTTCGATCGGGATCGTTTCGATCAAGGGAAAGTCAGGCGGTTGATAGCACCCGACGAAGAAGCCCCACACGTTTGCCCCCGCCCAACGTCCTCTATTCAACTGGCCGACCTACGCGGCGTCAGCCTTTGACCGCCCCAGCCGTCAACCCGCCGATGAAGTGCTTTTGCAGCGCGAAGAAAAGGACGATCACGGGCAGGCTGGCGACGATGGAGCCCGCGGCGAACGCGCCCCAGTCGGCGCCATAGTCTCCGACGCTGCGCTGGAGAACGACCGGCAACGTGAACGCGCGGGGGTCGGACAACAGGGTGGCGGCCAACACGTACTCATTCCAGGCGTTGAGGAAGCAAAACACGCCCGTGACGGCCAAGGCCGGGCGCAACAGCGGCAAAAGGACCGAGAAGAAGGTCCGGAATCGGCCGGCACCATCGAGCATCGCCGCTTCTTCGAGGTCCTTTGGCAGGCCGTCGAACCACCCTTTGAGCGTCCACACGCTGAACGGGATGCTCGTCGCCGCGTAGACGAGGACGAGGCCGAGTAGGCGGTCGAGCAGCCCGAGCGCGTCGAGCATCAGGTAGAGCGGAACGGCCATGACGACGCCAGGAAACGTCTGCGTCGCGACGAAGCCGGCCAAGGTGAGATCGCGGCCGGGAAAGTCGAAGCGGGCGAGCGCCCAGGCGGCCGTCACCGAGAAGGCGAGGCCAGCGAGCGCCGCGGAGGTGGCAACGACGATGGACGTCACCAGCGCCGCGGCCACGTCCCCCCGCGCCAAACCGGCCAGGTGGGTCCACGTCGGCTCCGTCGGCCACGGGACGACGCCGGTCACAGGGCCCACCGACACCGCCATCGCGAGCACCCAGGCCACGGGGTAAAGCGCCACCACGGCCGCGATGAGCAGCGCGCCATGCACGGCCAAAGCCATCGGCAAGGACACGGGCTTCATCGCGCCCCCATGCGGGTCGTCACCCGGCTCCAGGCGAGCAGCACGACCATGACGAGCAGCGCGTAGGCCGCCGCGTACCCCGTCCGGTGACCTCGGCTGAAGGCCCAACGCCAGGATTCCGTGACGAGCAACTCCGTGGCGCCATTGGGTTCGCCACCGCTGACAAGCATGACGACGTTGAAGGCGTTGAAGGTCCACACGCTGCCGAGCAGGATCGCGGGGATCATCGCCGGTAACAACGTGGGCCACACGACGTGGCGGAAGCGCTGCCAACCCGTCGCGCCGTCGACGGTGGCGGCGTCGACGAGGTCCTTGGGAACGGACGCGAGGGCCCCAAGGGCGACGACCATCATGAAGGGGAAGCCAAGCCACGTGTTCGTCGTGAGGTTCGCCGTGAAGGCCGCCAGAAAGCTGCCGGTCCAATCGATGTCGACGTCGCGGCCGATGCCGATGGCCAACAGCGCGTTGATCGCGCCCATCTGGCTGTGGAACATCCCCTTCCAGACGAGAGCCGTCAGGTACGAAGGCACTGCCCAGGGCAGGATCAGGATCGCCCGGAACGCCGTCCGTCCCCAAATCCAAGGGGCGTTGAGCGCCACCGCCAACCCGAGCCCGATGCCGACGTGAAGAGCGAGGTTGGCGGCCGTCCATACGACGGTCACCGCGAGCGCGTACCAAAACGACATGGGCGCCCACAGCGGCCCGTGGCCACCGAGCAGGATGTCGCCGAAGTGCGCGAGCCCAACGAAGCGCCAGCCGTCGCCCACCCGCTCGTACAAGGCCCGCGACGCCCCCCATAGGAACGGGATGCCGACGAGCAGCGCGGTGGCGCCGGCCCCCGGGGCGACCCAAAGCCAATCCCCCGACGAGAGCCGTTTTCGCTGTGTCCACAGGTGGCCAAAGCCCGCGCCGAGCGCGGCCACCGCCGCCAACGCGAGCGCCAAAACGTAGGGCCACGAGGCGACCGCCGGCGGAATCGGGCGGGTCAGCACATCGAAGGTGCGCTGCGCACCTGCCGCTGCCGAAGCGGGGTCGCCGCCGCGCAACACGTCGCGCAGCGCGCGGGCATGGGCCTCGAAGGCGCTCGAAAGCCCGGGATCCGTCGGCATCGGCACGAGCCCATCGATCGACGCAACGACGGCCTTCGCCAACGGCGCCACCGCGTCGACGTCGCGGCGCGCCGGCGCCACACCGCCCTCCTCAGCGAGCCGGCGCGCGGCTTCGACGCCAGCAAGCGCCCGGGCCAAGGCGTGTGCGGCGCCGGGCGAACGGGCGTGGGCCGAGACGAAGGCCGCGTCCACCGTGAGGAATGGCCGGGCGGGCAGGTCGGACGACACCGCTGGCAGCGGGACTGCCGCGAGTGGGCGGGTCACCTCGGCCGCAAACCACGGCCCCGAAAACACGATGGGGATGTCGCCAGACGCGAACCCGTTGCGGACGACGTCGCTTGTCGGCTGAGCCGGCATCGCGGGATGCCGACCGAAGCGCTGAGCGATGGCCAAGGCGGCGCGCTGGGCGTCGCTCTCGAGCGCGCGATCCGCGCCCACGAAGGCACCACCCAATGCGTGAACATAAGGCGCAAGAAAGTAGGGCTCGGCCACCATCCAAGCAAAGGCCAGCTCGCCCTTGGCCGCGCGGGCGTCGCCATAGGCGGCGAGCGCGTCCAACGTCTGGGGCGGCGACTCCACTTGGGTCGGGTCGTAGACGAGGACGAGCGACTTGAGCGACAGCGGCTGCCCGTAGGCTCGGCCGTCGAGCGAAACCGCGTCGGCCGCCACCGGCCAAAACGCGAGGTCGAGGTCCACCACGGGCGCAACGAGGCCGAGCTCGCGCCATGCCCCCAGGCCGCCATGCCCCGCGATGAACACATCGGGTCCGTTGCCGTGGGGGATGGCCGTCTCCAGCTTCGTGTCGAAGGCGCCAAACGGGATGCCGACGACGGACACGGCGTCTCCCTGAGCCGTGGCCGCCATGTGGGCCGCGGCCTCGAGCGCGTCGGCTTCGGCACCCCGCATCGAATGCCAGAGGACGACGTCCGCGGCCTGCGCGAGGCCCATCAGCCAGATCACAGGCGCGCCAACACGACGGCCCGCTCGACACTCAAATCGACGCCGCCCTCAACGATGCCGACGTCGCGGTCCCGCAATTGGACGGCGACTGGCGGAAACCCAGGCCGCACGACCGTGACCACGCGTTCCGCGCCCATCCACTCGACTGCGTCCACCTGGCCCCAGGACCCTGGCGTCAGGGTGCACTCCGCTGGACGAACACCCACCCAGACGGGGCCGACCAGCGGGGTAGGAAAGGACCGATTCCAGCCGTCGACGCGCGCGACGTGCCCGTCGCCAAGGCCCGGAAGCAGGTTCATTGGCGGTGTCCCGATGAATCGGGCCACAAAGGCTGACGTAGGCGCGTCGTAGAGCTCCCGGGGCGGTCCGGATTGGGCCACGCGTCCGCCTTCCAACACGACGAGCTGGTCCGAAAGCGCCAACGCCTCCACTGGGTCGTGGGTGACGTGCACGAAGGTGGCGCCAAGACGCCGATGGAGCTTCTTCAACTCGATGCGGACGTCCGCGCGGAGCGCAGGGTCGAGGTTGCTCAGGGGCTCATCGAACAAGAAGACGGCCGGCCGCCGCACAATCGCGCGACCCATGGCCACCCGTTGGCGCTGCCCGCCGGAAAGTGCCGCGGGAAGACGATCCAACAGCGTCCGCAACCCGAGTTGATCGGCGACGGCCTCGACGGCGGCGTCGATCTCAGCGCGCGGAAGGCCGCGAACCTCCAGCGCAAACCCCAAATTCCTGCGGACGCTCATGTGCGGGTAGAGCGCATAGGACTGACAGACCATTGCGACGTCGCGGGCTTGCGGCGACAACGCGTCGACGCGCCGGTCCCCGAGATGGATCGTGCCAGCCGCGGGCCTTTCCAAGCCGGCAATCGCGCGCAGAAGGGTCGACTTGCCGCACCCCGACGGACCGATGAGGATGGCGTAAGCGCCGTCGGCAACCTCGAGATCGACACCGTCGAGCACCGAGGTGGCGCCGTAGCGGACGGCCAGGCCTCGAATGCTCAGGCTCGCCACGGCTCAGCCCGCGACGAAGTTGACGAGGCGCCCGGGCACGACGACCTCGCGCCGAATCGTGACGCCCTCGAGCCATTTCGCCACCGCCGGATCCGCCTTCGCAGTTGCGAGGATGTCGGCCGCGACGGCGTCGACGGGCACTTCGATCGTGGCCCGCAATTTACCGTTGACCTGAACCGCTATCGGCAGCGTTTCAACCGCCAGCTTCGCGGGATCGAACGCAGGCCACGCGACCCAGGTGATGCCGTCGCTGTGGCCCAAGCGCTCCCACATTTCCTCGGCGATGTGCGGCGCAAAGGGGGCCAGCAACTTCACGAAGTCCTCGATCTGGCCCCGCTCGACGCGCGGCGCCCGCGTGGCTTCGTTGACGAAGACCATCAAATCCGCGATGCACGTATGGAATCGCAACGTGACGCGGGCCGCTTCGGTCAGGTTGCGAATCGCGCGGTGAAGCGCCCGTTCCACATCCCGGTCGCCGACGGCTTCATCGACCACTTTCCTCGGCAACGAGCCCGTTTCCGGATCGACGACGAGCCGCCACGCTTTGTCGAGGAAACGCCGCGTGCCGGCGACGCCCTGGTCGTCCCACGTCGCGCCATCCTCCAGCGGACCCATGAACAACTCGTAGAGCCGAAGCGCGTCGGCCCCCTGGTCCCTGCAGACGTCGTCTGGATTCGTGACGTTGTACTTGCTCTTGCTCATCTTCTCGAGCCGCGTCTGGACCGGTTCGCCGGTGGAGCGCAGCACGGGGCCGTCGGCCCCGGGGGTCACGTCGGAGGGCGGCCAGTATTTTCCGCGCGCGTCCTGGTACGATGTCGCGTGGATCATTCCCTGATTGAACAGGCGTTGAAACGGCTCTTTTGTGCTGACCAGCCCGCAATCGAAGAGCACCTTGTGCCAGAAACGCGCGTAGAGCAAATGCAACACGGCGTGTTCGGCGCCGCCGACGTACAAATCGACGGGCATCCATGCGCGCTCGGCTTCTGGCCGCCAGGCGACAGCGTCGTCCGTTGGCGACAGAAAGCGCAGGTAGTACCAGCAGCTTCCCGCCCACTGGGGCATGGTGTTCAGCTCGCGCTTGGCAGGCCGACCGTCGGGTGTCGTCGTGTCCACCCACGACGAAACACGAGCAAGCGGCAGGCGGTCATCCGCTTCCGGGCGGTAAGTCGCCAACTGCGGCAACGTGACAGGCAACTCGGCCTCGGGGACGGGGACGACCTCCCCGTCGGCCGTATGGACCAAAGGAAAGGGCTCACCCCAATACCGCTGACGCGAAAACAACCAGTCGCGGAGCCGGTAACGGACGACGCCTTTGCCCTTGCTCTGCGCCTCGAGCCAACGGATGACGGCGGCCTTCGCGGCCTCGTTGTTCAGGCCGTCGAGGAAATCCGAGGCGACGTGCGCGCCGTCCCCCGTGTACGCGGCCGTTGCCGGGTCGCCGCCCGAAACCACCTCGACGATCGGCAGGTCGAAGGTCTTGGCGAAGGCGTGGTCGCGCTCGTCGTGGGCCGGACAAGCGAAGACCGCGCCGGTGCCGTAGTGGGCGAGGACGTAGTCCGCGATCCAAATCGGAATCCGCTTGCCGTTGACGGGATTGACGGCGTAGCTTCCCGTGAAGACGCCCGTCTTCGGCGCATCGGCCGCCGCGGTCGTCCGATCGCGTTCCGAGCGTTTGCCGACCTCGGCGCGGTACGCGTCGACCGCCGCGCGTTGCAAGGGCAGCGTCAAGCCGTCCACGAGCCCATGTTCGGGGGCCAAGACGACGTAGGTTCCGCCGAAGAGCGTGTCCGGCCGCGTCGTGAAGACCTCGATCCGTCCGCTGCTGTCCGCAACGTCGAAGCCGACCTCCGCGCCGACGGACCGGCCGATCCACTCGCGCTGCTGGGCCTTGATGCCCTCGGGCCAATCGAGGCCTTCGAGGTCGTCGACGAGCCGGTCGGCGTAAGCGGTGATGCGCAGCATCCACTGTTTCATCGTCCGACGTTCGACGATGTCGCCCGTTTCGACGTAGCGCCCGTCCTTCACCTCTTCGTTGGCGAGCACGGTGCCAAGTGCGGGGCAGAAGTTGACGGGCACGTCGGCCTGGTAGGCCAACCCGCGCCCGTGGAGCTGCAGGAAAATCCACTGCGTCCATTTGTAGTACCGCGGGTCGCTCGTCGCGATCTCGCGGTCCCAGTCGTAGGAGAGGCCGAGCCGTTCGAGCTGGGCCTTGAATGTGGCGACGTTGCGGGCCGTGATCTCGGCGGGATGACGGTCTTCGCGCTCCGCCTGCCTTTCCGCGGGGAGACCGAAACTGTCCCACCCCATCACGCGCAGGACGCGCTCACCCATCATTCGGCGTGCGCGGGCGACGACGTCGGTCCCGACGTAGCCCTTGGGGTGGCCGACGTGCAGACCCGCCCCCGACGGGTAGGGGAACATGTCGAGCACGTAGTACTTGGGCTTGTTCGGATCTTCGTTCGTCGCGAAGGTCCGCTCGGCCTGCCAACGCGCTTGCCAGCGCGCCTCGATCGCCTGATGGTCGTAGCGCATCCCAACCCCGGGGAGCGCGGAGCTAACGCGGGGGCGGGGCCCTACGCGGGGCTGACCTCCCTGACGGCGCAGGGGGCTAGTTCAGGCCGATGACCTCGACCTGGGCGCTATAAATGCCATCCATACCGGGCACGTCGACGACCCCGCATCCGGCCACACTTGCAAGCGTGGCCTCGTCGAGAGGCACGGTGCCGATCCAGTCATCGATGGCGAGGTCTTCGTCGTCCAGGTCAATCCAGAGTTCCCCTCCGTCGGAGGGTCGAACGTCGAATTGCATTCCCAGCGCTGGCTCGTACGTGTCGTCGGCAAGGTTGACTGAGACGTCGGTCGTCGTCGTGTACCCGAAGGTCGTGTACGTATACGTCGTCGACCAAGCAGAAGATCCGCTCGATGAAGGAAAGAACCGGGTCGCCGTCACGATCGGGTCGGGCGGAACCGTACCCTCAAGCAATTCCGGCGCATACTCATCCACGAGTTGCAAGATCTCTGCGGCCGTCATGAGTTCGGTGCTCGCCAGCGCCTCGCCCAAGGATGCGATCCCCTCCAAGAGCCAATCGGGTATCTCCCCGTTCCAGTCCCAGGGCTCTCCCGTCCCTGGGTTCAGGGGATGAATGACCACAGAATCGACCCACACGTCGTAGCGATTCGCGCTCCCTCCACAAGTCGGCTCGTCCGCAGTCGAGCTGCTGGCGCCGCCACCACCATCACCGCCAAAGGCAGAACCATCGACGGAACACGCACCCGAAAGCGCAAAGAGCGCGAGCCCAGACTTCATCGTTCCTCCTAGCGGCCGAACGGCGGCCGTTCGTCCGGCTAACGACAGCCCTCGAAAGCGCCCCTTACAACCTCTGTCACGCCGAGCCGAGCCATGGACGGAGTGGGATTCGAACCCACAACATGACCCGGGTTTTAAGCCCGGCGCGTATACCGTTCCGCCACCCGTCCGTGATTCACGGCGTCGCGGGCGTCGGCAGCGGGGTCGCGAGGCCCGCCACGGCCCGCACGAGCACCCGCGCGACCTCCGGCGCCACCTTCTGCTCCGGCAGCCAGTGCGCCAACACGACGGTGTTGATCAACGCTCCGTCCGCCGCCACCCACTCCTCCTCGGTGAACAGCTCCTTGCGCGCCAAGTCGCACTGCTTGTAGACCAGCCGCCGCGCGTCCGCTCGCACCTTGCTGTAGGCGACATCCACGGCCACGCCCGGCGCCGCCGGACAGGCCGCCTCCACGAGCTTGGACTCGTCGCTGGCCGTCTTCATGTCGACCTGCGGCCGGTGTTCGGCGGCCACCATCGGCAATTCGGTCAAAGCCGAACCGACGCCGTCCGGGAGACGGCAGTGCGTCGTCAGCGCTGAGGCGCCCCACGCCAGCGACTCGGCCGCATCGGCGGGTGGAACCTTGGCCGCATCCGCGAGGCGGGCCACGTCGCACCCCAAACTGACCGCCCAGGCCGCGCCCAAGGTCGCCCAAACCATCACAGGACCCCCATCCCTTGCAATTCGGATTCTACGGTCTTGGACCAGCCGCGATTCGCCATCGGACTCGCGGGGCTCGGATGAAGGATCCGGCCCACGGGGACTGAACCCGCAACCCTGCGGACACATTGCTCGGCGAATTGCCCGACCCCCACCACCCGTCGCGGCGCAAGCGTCCGAATCATGCGCCCAAGCGCCTCGTCACAGGCCGCGGTCAACGGCGCACGTTCGCTCGCCGGCAGTGCGTCAGGCGTGATGTTCCGCCCACCGGGGCCCATAAAAGCCAGGGGGCACCAGTTGACGACGAAGAACTCGGAGAAAAAGCGATCCGCCGTCCCGAAGCGCTCCGCGACCCATCCCCAAAGCCTCTGCCCGCTCACCTCGCCGCGCGTCGAAGCGAATCCGAGGACAGGGCGACGGGGATGTTCGTCCGGCGGCCGACCCACATCGCCGCGGAGGCCGAGGAAGCTGGAGACGAAGCCCGGGTCCCCAAACGGCACCCCCGTTTGCACCATGCCGTAGGGCCCGGGGTTCATTCCAACAAGGATGACCCGCCCGCGAGCCGCGCCGTACCGACGAATCCACGCCTCGTGGACCCCCCAAGCGTAGTCCAAAGGCTGATAGACCGCCTCGACCGGCGGACCAAACCGCAGGCCTGCGATCGAAGCTCGCAGGTCCAGCGTCGCCGACAGCAGGTCCGCTGTTGGGTCCACACCGCCCCCGACGGCATGGTACATCGCCACTCGACCTCCCACCACCCGTTAGAGTGCGCCCATGTGGGTTTGGTCTGTCCTCGCCTGCGGCTCTGGCCTCGGCCCGCCGGCTTTCACGAGTGACCCGCCGCCTCCCGTGACCACGGGCACCCCGCCCGATCTGACACCTACGAACACAGTCCCGACGCTGCCGACGGACGACACCGACCCTCCGGTCACGACGGACCCCACCACCGATCCGCCGACCGACCCGCCCACCACCACGGGCACACCGCCGCCTCCGACGGGTACCGGACCCTGGTCGCATGGCTGGGCCATCGACGGCGACGACGTCGACTGGTTTCCGGAAGAAGAGCAGGCCATCGTCGACGGTGCTCTTGCGCTCACGTGGGATTCGACCGACCTGTACATTGGCGTCCGGCATCCCGACGTCGCCGAGGGCGGCTCCCAACACTGGTTCCTGCTCGCGATGTCCGACGGCACCCCCGGCTCCACCGTCCTGCCGTCGATCGGCACCCAACAGGCCACCCTGCCCTTCGCCCCCGACCGCCTTTTGCGTTGGAAGGCCGACGACACCTACGACGCGCTGGACACCTGGGACGGGACCGCCTGGGCGACGTCCGACAACTGGCTCGAGACCCAGGGGTCGCTGCACCAGGAACACAACGAGCGAAGCATCGTCGAGTTCCGACTGCCGCGTGACGCGTTCGAATCCACCACGCTCGAGTTCGCCGCTTGGTGGGTCTTCGAGGGGGCCGGCTTCGAGACCAGCTACGCCGTCTCGCCGACCACAGCGTTTGCCCACGGGATCTACGACCCCGACCTCGCTTCCTGGTGGCGGGTCGACCTCACGGGCAGCCTCCCCTTCGGCGACATCCAACCGCAGCCCTGACGCGAGTTAGCCGGCGGCACCCTCTCCTCGGGTGGTGATCATGTTGCACATCCTTTTTGGCGCCTTCGCTGGGGCTGCCGAGCCCGTCATGCCGATGATCGACGCCGCCGCGGCCGAGTTCGGCGTCCCGCGCGACCTCCTAGCGGCCCTTGCGTGGCAGGCGTCCCGCTTCGACCCCGACGCACGCAGCGACTGGGGTGGCGTCGGACCCATGGACCTCCGTCCCGACCGCGACCCCCGCCAGTCCCAGGCGGCCGAATGGGTCGGCTTGTCCGTCGACGACTTGCTCGCGCGCCCCGAGGACCAGGTCCGCGGCGCCGCAGCCATCCTGCTCCAGCAAGCCGAGGCCGCCGGCGGCGGTGCCGCCCCGTCGCCCGACGACCTCACGGCGTGGGCCGACGCACTGGCCCTGTTCAGCGGATCGCCCGACCCGCTCTGGCAGCGACGCCACCGCACGAGCATCTACGAACTCGTCTACGTTGGTGTCGATGCCACCAGCGTCCGCGGCGAAGCCGTGCGATTCGGTGGCGTGCCGGTCGACCTCAGGGCCGTCGCCTCGGTCGGTCTGCCCGTCGCCATGTTGCCAGACTACAGCGGCGCTGCCGCGTTCGTCGCCGCCGCATCGTGCAACTACACGAACGATTCTCGGACCGGTTCGGCCATCGACACCCTGGTCGTCCATACGATGCAGGGAACGTACAGCGGCGCCATCTCCTGGTTCCAGAACTGCGCGGCCGGCGCGAGCGCCCACTACAACGTGCGGAGTTCTGACGGCGAGATCACCCAGTCCGTTGCCGAGGCCGACATCGCCTGGCACGCAGGCCACTGGGACACGAATGTGGCGAGCATCGGCATCGAGCACGAGGGCTTCATCGAAGACCCCGACGATTGGTACACGACCGAGATGTACGAAGCGTCCGCGGCCCTGGTCGACGACATCATGGCCCGCACATCCGTCCTGCCTGACCGCAACCACGTCATCGCCCACGCCGAGGTGCCGGGCTGCCCGTACTCTGGCGGCGGCGCCGGCTGTCACACCGATCCGGGTGACGGCTGGGACTGGGACTTCTACCTCGACCTCATCGAGGGGACCGCGCCCACCACGGGAACCGTCATCGGTGTCATCGCCGAAGATGACATCTTCACCGGCGCACGCATCCCCGGCGCCACCGTCGTGTTGACCCCGGGCGGCGACACCTTGGCCGCCGACGGCACCGGCCTCTGGTCCTTCGACGGCCTGTCCGAAGGCACCTACACGGTGACCGGGTCGGCCGACGGCTACGACCCCGCGAGTTGCACGACGACGGTGACGTCATCGGGCCAATTCTGGTGCAGCATTGCCCTTGTGCGGGCCGGCAGCGCGCCCCCCACGGATCCGCCTGGGGGGTCCACCGCCCCCGGCGGGACCACCGGACCGGGCGGTACCGCGCCGACGTTTCCGACGTCTCCCGCGCCCGGCGACGACTCCCCTGGCGACTCGCCCCGGACCGTTTCGAGCCTCCGCTCGTCGGGCGGATGCCACCACGGCGCGTCGACGGACGGCCTCATCAGCGGCTTCCTCACGACGTTCGTCCTGCTGATGGCGATCCGTCGCCGCCCGTTCAGTCCCGAATCCGATCCGCGATGACGTCCCAACCGCTGTAGCCGGCCTCGAAGGCCCGCACGACGCGGTTGGGATCGACGAGAACCCAGGACGGGTAGGCATAGGCCTCCCCGAGCGCTGGCCCCATCACGGCGACGGCCCAGCCGCGGTCCCCGACAACCGGCCCCTCGAGCGCGAAGGTGTCCGTCCAGGCCAGCCGTTCGTCGAGGCTGGCTTCCGCGAGCACGTCGTCCAGCGACGGCGTCAGGAGCGTGAGCACGACGACCTCGATGCCGTCACGCGCGAGGTCGTCGATGAAAGCCTGCTCCTCGGCCGCCGCTGATTGGCACGGGCCGCAGTCCATCGCCGAAGCCTCGACGACGACCCAGCGGTCGGCGAGGTCGTGCAGTCGGAGGCCGTCGCCGCAGGCGTCACCAAAGACGCCGTCGGGCACCCGGGCGCCGACCTCCAAGACGTAGTTGCCGGCGTAGGGTGGCGGGTCCGCCTTGGGCCAGCCGCAGCGGTAGGTCGGGGGCGGCCGCAACCCGTGCCACGGGTCGAGCGTCGCCGATTCGACCGCCAACTCCCCCGATACGGTCAGCGTCCACGAGAGCGAGCCCTCTTCGGTCACGTCGGCGACGTTGTCGACGACGAGGACGTCGTCACCCGTGACAACACCCTGCTCCGTCAACGAATAGTGGGGGATGCTCGACCGAAACCAACGGTCCCCGTCGCGCCCCAACCACTCCGAAGGCGAACCTGGCGTGCTGCTGATGCGCTCGTAGCAGTCGGTTCCGTCCATCACGGCCTCCGCACGCCAGACGACGTCACAGTCCGGGCAAAGCCAGCCGACGGAGTGGTCCTCCTCGGCCCCATAGGTCCGCCCGTAGCTGCACGGACTTGCGCCGTCGGCAAACGTGACGTCCCATTGCAACCGCCCCGCCAGGGTCGTCACCTCCTCCAAGACGACGGGGATTTCCACGATTCGCGTGCAGGCGAGCGCCAAAATCACGGCGCCGCCGAGTCGAGCGCACGCAGAAAGGCGAGCAAGTCGTCCCGCTCTCCGGCGTCCCACGTGAACCCCGTCACGCGCGGGTCCTTCAGCGGGCTCGCGCGGCCGTCCCCCATCAACGGCCCTGCAGCGACGTTCCGCCCGCCCGCTGCGTAGGTATCGACGACGGTTTCCAGGCTGTCCCCCGTCCCATCATGCCAATACGGCGGGGTGGCCGCCACATTGCGCAGGGTCGGAATTCGGAACCGCCCCATGTCGTCCGCGTCGCCGGTCCACTCATAGACACCCCGGTCGCCGAGCGGGTAGGCCCCGGCGCCATCGACGTTGTAAAGGCCGGTATTCGCGAATGCGGGGGCACCAGGCGCGTCGACCGTGAAGCGCGGAGCCGGGTGGCAGCCGTCACAACTGCGACGGACGAAGGCCGTTTCGCCTCGCTGTTCGGCGTCGCCCAATTCGCCGAGGTCGACTTGGTTGGGGCCCGAGGTCAGCGTCATTTCGTAGGCGACGAGCGCGTCGATCATCACGGCCCGCGTGATGCCGGACGGCGCCAGAGGCCGGAGGTCCGCATCGTCGTTCAGCGCAGCGAACGCCTTGTCTTCCACGCTGCCGAGCCCCAATTCCAGGGGCTCGGTGCCGTAGAGGGGCACGATGACGTGATCGGCCGGGTCGGTGAACTGCGGACTCGCCCATCCAAGCGACCCCCGCTCCCCAAGGTCGAACAGGCTCGGCGTGTTGTGTTGGCCGAGCGCTTCGAAGGCACCGAGGCTCACGGGCGCGGTGTCGGCAAAGGCCCGCGACGGGTCGTGGCAAGTCGCGCAAGAGGTCTGGCCGTCGGCCGAGAGCCGTACGTCGCTGAAAAGGCGCTCGCCGAGTGCCGCGAGGTCGCCCTCAGCCGCGCAGGCGACGAGCCACCACACGTCAGAACAAGCGGAAGAGGACTTGTTCCTCGCATTCATTGATGCAGTTGCCCGTCTCCCAATCCAGGCCGACGACGCCGAAGGCTGAAGGGCATTCGGCGACTTCCAGCGGGTCGGAAACGCAGCCGACTTCGGTCTCCGGCGTGTCGAGTTCCAGGTCGACGTCGGCGAGGAAGTGGCCGAGCCTGACGCGAACGTCGTCGGAGGCCGGATTGAGGTTTTCGACCCGAATGCGCGCGACGTTGGGACGTTCGCAATCTTCCGTCGGGGCCACGTCGGCGCCGCTGCTCGCACAGTCCACCGACAGGATTCGCGTCGACCAGTTCGTCTCCCCGTCGATGAGAAGCCCGAAATCGAAGAAGTGGTGGCCGCGTTGGGCGCTGTGAAACAGGCTGGCGTCGCCGAGCGGGGCATCACCCAAGGCGTGGTTCAGTTCGAAGGGGACGCCGAGCGTGAACTCGATGCCGTTGTACTCGCCGGGGCTCACCTCCCCCTGGATGACCTTGCGGGTCTCGGGGGTCCCGCCGACACAGTCCCCCGTCCCATCTTCGAAGTCGAGCAGGGCGACGTCCTCGGACTGCCAGACGCCGTCAGGGACAAAGTGCACGGGCAACGGACTGCCATCGACGGCGAGCACGTCGACGTCGGACACATAGAACCGCAGGTCCGTCAAGGAGGCGTTGTTGCCGGGCGCAGTGTCGAGCAGGTCGATGTCCAGACCGCAGCCGACCTCCTCGTCAAAGACGTCGGGCAGGAACGTGATCGTGATGGGGTCACGGGGAATCTCGGTGACCGGATCCGTGGTGTCGGTGGCCGTCACATCGGTCGCTTGGGGCGGCGCTGGTTGGTCGTCTCCGCCTCCACATGCCAGCCATAGCCACAGCCCCATGGTGCCTCCCAACCCGCGGATATCCCATGCGGTCGGCAGGCAGCCCGAATACAACGGCGCCCCGCCCCGAGGCCCCGTTGTTCCTTCTGTTCGCCGCGCCCTCCCTGGCGTCCGAAGTCGTCGTCGAGGGCGGCTACCGCGCGCGCGGCCAACTCTTCGAGAGCCTGTCGCTGGACCATACGTTGCCCGACAGCGAAGGGCTCGCCTTCGGCTTTGACCACCGCCTACTCCTGCGGCCCACCCTCCATCTTGGCGACAAGGCGCGCGTCAGCCTCGAGGTTCGGGCGCTGGACGGCGTCGTCTGGGGCGACGAGTCCCTGTCGCCCTCTGGGCCGGTCCAAGGCGCTGCGCCTACATTCGACCCGACCCTCACCGCCCCCGTCAGCACGACGGACGACTACCAGGTCCTCCAGGACATCACGGTGAGCCGGCTCTGGACGGAATTCGACACTGGCATCGGCCACTTCGCCATCGGCCGCATGCCGCTGCATGGCGGCTTGGGCATTTGGCACAACGACGGCTGGCAACGTGCCCCTGAATTGGCCGAACATGGCGACAGCGTCGACCGCATTGGCTGGGACCTGCTCGTTCAGAACCAGTTCTTCGTGGGCCTCGGCGCCGCCGTGTTGACCGAGGGCACCGTGGGCGGCGAAGACGACACCACCCGATTCGACGGGACCGTCGCCTACCGCACGGAGCTCGTCCAGGCGGGCCTCCTCGCCGAGGTTTCCCACACGACCGACCCCGAGTTCACCCTTGGCACCTTCGTCGGCTCCGCCGACATCACGCTCGGCAAGCTCCGCCTCGGCACCGAGATCATCGGCCAGTTCGGCGGCGGCTCTCTGTCGACCATCGGCGACGGCGTGTCGGTCGGAGCGGCTGGCGGCGCCCTGGAGGCCGGCCTCGACCTCGACCCATGGAAGTTGGAGGTGCTTGCGGGATTCGCGACCGGCGACGGCGACGACCGCGACCTCGCCGTGCACACGTTCACCTACGACCGCGATTTCAGCGTTGGCCTCGTCATGTTCGAGCAACCCCTGCCCACGCTGTCGGCCGCCGCAGCCAACGACGAGAATGATGGCCGCTCGCTCGAGCAGGCGCTCGCCGGCGACGCCGTCTCCAACGCCCTGTTCTTGCGGCCAACGGTTCGCCGGACCCTCGCCGACGGCCTCGTCGCGCACCTCTCTTGGCTCGGCGCTCGCGCCGCCAAAGTCCCCGAATTCCGTGCCGAGCGCAACAGCTACGGCATGGAAATCGCCACGGGCCTTCGCTGGGACGCCGTCAGCCATGTCGCGCTGGGCCTCGACGCCGCCGCGTTCCTGCCCGGCACGGTGTTCACCAACTACGAGGACGACGTCTACGACAGCTTCGACGACCCGGTCTACGGAGTCATGCTTCACACCCTCGTCCATTTCTGAGGCCATGTGTTCGGCATCCACACCGCCCTGGTGACGCCATTCGATGACGAAGGCGCCGTCGACCGCGACGCCGCCGCCCGCCTGCTCGCCCGCCAGCTTGACGCCGGCGTCCACGGCGTCGTCGTCGCGGGGACCACCGGAGAGTCCCCCACCCTCGACATGACCGAGTGGGAACACCTCGTCAGCGACGCCGTCGACCAAGTCGACGCCCGCGTTCCGGTGTCGGCCGGCATCGGGACGAACGACACCCGGACCTCGGTCCGCAAGGCGGAGAAGGCCGCGGCCCTCGGCGCCGACGCCGGGCTGCTCGTCCTGCCCTACTACAACAAGCCGAATCCGGAGGGGCTCCGTCGGCACGTCGCTGCGGTGGCGGCCGTCGGCCTGCCCCTCATCATCTACCACGTGCCGGGCCGCACCGGTCAACGCCTAGAGGCCCCGTTGCTCGCCGAACTTTCGGCGGGCGCGGTCGCCATCAAAGAGGCGACGGGCGACGTCCGCTATGGCGGCGACGTGCTCGCCCGGACGACGACGCCCCTCCTGAGCGGCGACGACTTCACCTTCCTTGGCCTCATGGCCCAAGGCGCCACCGGGGTCATCTCGGTCCTCAGCAACGTCGCCCCCAAGCAAACGGTGGCCATCTACGACGCCCACAAGGCAGGTGCCGTCGAGGAAGCGGCGGTCCGTTTCCGCCGTCTGTGGGCGCTGATGACAGCGCTGTTTTCCGACACGAACCCCGTCCCAGCCAAGGCGGCCCTCTCGTGGTTGGGGTTGTGCCGGCCCGCCGTCCGCCTGCCGCTCGCACCGTGGGCAGGGCCGGACCCGGCCACCTGGGTCGACGCATCGCTGCGGGACGGATGAGCACCCTCCGTGCCGCCGTGCTTGGGGCGACCGGGCGCATGGGCCGTCTCGTCGTCGCCGAAGTGCTGACGGCACCGGACTTCACCCTGGTCGCCGCCTGGGCGTCCCGCGCCACGGGTCAGGACGCGGGCATCCTTTCTGGGGGTGGCGCGGCCGGGCTCGCCGTCTGCGCACCCGGCCCCGTTGCGGCGGACGTCGTCATCGACTTCTCCGCTCCGGGCGCCCTCGTAGCGGCGATGCCGCACCTGATCGGCCGACCCCTCGTCTGTGGCACGACCGGCCTGGACGACAGCGCGCGAGCGGCGCTCGACGCCCATGCGCGCACGGCGCCCCAAGTCGTGGCGTCCAACTTCTCTGCAGGAATTGCGGTGCTCACGCGGCTCGTCGCCGAAGCGGCCGCCTGCCTGCCCGACTACGACGTCGAGATCGTCGAATTGCACCATCGCGGCAAACGAGACGCGCCAAGCGGAACCGCGCTCGCCCTCGGTCGCGCCGCGGCCCCCGACCGACGACCCACCCACGGGCGCCAGGGCGTCGCGTTGCGGCAGCAGGCCGAGATCGGCTTTCACGCCGTCCGGCTTGGCGACGTCGTCGGTGAACACACCGTTTGGCTGGCCGGCGACGGCGAACGCCTCCAGTTGGGTCACATCGCCACGGACCGCCGCACCTTTGCCGCCGGCGCCCTCCGCGCGGCGCGACACCTCGTCGAACGGCCTCCCGGCCGAGTCGCCCTGACGGACCTGTTCGCGGGGCGACCCTGATGGGCTTGCGGGACGCCCGCTGGCGGGGCAAAAGGCAGACCATGCGCATGCTTGCCGCAATGGTGGGGTCGACCCTCCTCCTGTCCAGCTGCAACAACAGCTGTCAGACCCTCTGCGTCCGCCTCGCCAAGTACGCCGACGAGTGTGGCTACCCGGTCACCCAGGCTGAGTTGACGACGTGCATCGACGAGCAAGCGGGCTCCGAAAGCCGCGATGACCGCGCCACTTGCCGGCAATTCGGCGACGTCGAGACGCTCCGCGCCCAATGGACTTGCGACGACATGGCGATCTACTGGGAAGACGCGGGCACAGGAAGCTGATGACGGCGGCCGCGTCGGAGCCCCACAGGGGTCGACCGTTGGGCGATCGGTCCGGGAGGGATCGGTGAGCGAGCCCCCGTTCGAACCCCAACCGTTCGGCAAGTACGTCCTCATCGACAAGATTGCCACGGGCGGCATGGCCGAGATTTTCAAAGCCAAGGCCTACGGGCACGCCGGCTTTGAGAACCTCATCGTCATCAAACGGATCCTGCCGCACATCGGTGAGAATGCCGAGTTCGTCGAGATGTTCATCGACGAGGCCAAGGTTTCAGTCGCGCTGCAGCACCCGAACATCGTCCGAATCTTCGACTTCGGCAAGTTGATCCAAAACTACTTCATCGCGATGGAGTGCGTGGAGGGCAAGGACACCCGCAACCTGCTCCGCAAGCTGTCGCGCAAAAAGCAGCTCATCCCTCACCGCTTTGTAGCCTTCATCGCCCACGAAGTGGCCAAGGGCCTACACTACGCTCACACCAAGACCGACCTTCAGGGCCGTCCCTACGGCATCGTCCACCGAGACGTGTCTCCGAGCAACGTGCTCGTGTCCTACGAGGGAGAGGTCAAGATCGTCGACTTCGGAATCGCGAAGGCCGAGATCAACGCCTACGAGACCCGCGACGGCGTCCTGAAGGGCAAGTTCGAGTACATGAGCCCCGAGCAAGCCACGGGCAAAGAGGTCGACGCCCGCAGCGACCTGTTCAGCCTCGGCATCCTGCTTTGGGAAATGAGCACCGGCCGTCGACTGTTCAAGGCCGAGAGCGAAATCGCGACGCTCAAGATGATCCGGGACTGCGATTTCCCCCCGCCGACACAGCACAATCCCAAGCTCCCGCCGAAGCTGGAGCAAATCGTTCTCAAGGCGCTGAGCCGGCACCCCGAGGAACGCTACGCCTCCGGTCAGGACTTGGCCGACGAACTCCGGGAACTCATGTTCCCCGCGACGCCAGACAGCCTCCGGCCCGAGCTCGCCGCGTTCATGACCGAGACGTTTGCCGAGGAGCTGGCCGACGAACGTTCCCGACTCGCTGTTGGCTCTGCGATCGCCCGGAAGATGAAGGGCGAAGACGACGAAACGGGCACCCCGGGCCCTGCGCCAACGGTTCCCGAGGCCGCGGCCGTCGAACGGGCTCGCTACGTCGTGGCCGCCGCAGGCGTCCTCATCGTCGTCGCGTTCATCGCGCTCTTGGGCCTCTTTTCGGTCGTCATGGTCGGCCCCCGCTTCGGATCCGCGCCGGCTCCGCCCGTCGAAGTCGCCACCACCGGCGGCATCGACATCCAGGTCCTTCCCCCTTCGCGCATCTTCATCGATGGCGCGCTGAAGGGGACGAGCGATGTCCTGCAACTCGACGGACTGGAGCCTGGGACCTACACCGTCGCCCTCGAGGCCGACGGCTACCAGCGCATCGAGGAGAAGGTTCGCGTCACGCCCGGTCCAGGGACGCGCTTCGCGCGCACGCTGACCCAAATCGTAGCGCCCCCGCCGATGCCTCCGCCCGCACCCGTCAGCGTCGTCGAGGCCCCGCCGCCCGCGTCCGCCGTCGAGCCCGAGGTGCGTACCCCGCCAGAGGTGCGGTTCACCTCGAGTCCATCCGGCGCCACCGTCCGCATCGACGGCCGTCCCATCGGCAGCACCCCGTTCACTTGGCGCAGCGGCCGGTCCGGCGCGTCCTACCGGGTCGAATACAGCCTCGCGGGCCACGAATCGTCCGTCGGGGAGCTCAACGGGCTCCGCAGCGGCAAATCTCGGGACTTCGACCAGACCCTGAGGCCCTTGGGCGGTTCGGCCCCGACGCCACCCGCACCGCCCCCAACCCCGCCTTCATCGGCGACGACAGGCACGCTGACCGTCACCCTCGTCGGCGGCGGCTGGGCCACCGTCACGGTCGACGGCAAGAAACTCGAGAAGAACGCGCCCCTGAGGAATTATGCTTTGGCGGCGGGGAAACACACCGTGCGCGTCGAGAACCCTGACCTTGGCATCGCAATGGTGCAAGACATCAACGTGGAACCTGGCGGGACCGTGACCCTTCGCGCGGCGCCAAAGTGAAGCGCCTGGCTGCCTTCGCACTGGCGGCCTGCACAACTCCGGAACCACCTCCGGTCCTGACCCCACCCACGATTCCCTCGACGCCAACCATCCCGACCCTCCCTACGGCGACCAGCACGGGCACCCTGGCCTTGACCCTGGACGAGGTGGCCCCCCGCAACCAGTCCCTGTCGATGGACGAGGCCCTCGATCGCGACGACTGGATCGAGATCAGCAACCTCGGTACCGACAAAGTTGTGTTGGCGGGCTGGTCCATCGAGGTCGACGGCGTCAGCTGGGCGCTGCCCGACGAGGAACTACGCGGCGACAAACACCAGGTCGTGTGGCTGGACGGTGAGCCCGAAGAGGGGCCCTGGCACGCGCCGATGACGCTGGACGGCGAAGGCGGCAGCCTCACCTTGGTCGACCCCGAAGGCGGCCGCCAGACGGTGACCTGGGAGGACGTACCCGATGACGTCGTCGTCGGTCGCTTTCCGCCCGGTTCGGATGGCCTGCAGCCATCCATTCTCGCTTCGCCGGGGAACCGCAACCCCGTCGACCCGGGCACTGAGCTCGACCCGTCCACGGTTCTCTTTCCCGAAGACGAGATCCTTCGGATCGACATCAGCCTCCCCCCCGAGTCGTTGGACGCGCTTCGGGCCGACCCCTACGGCGACGCCCTCGGCTCTCTGAGCTTCGGCGGCGTCACATTTCCCCAGGTCGGCGTCGCCATCAAGGGTGGCTACGGCTCCTTCCGCACGATCGACCAAAAGGCGGCGCTGCGCATCAACCTCGACGCGTTCAGCTCGGGCGCCAGACTGCGCGGAATGGAACATCTGACGCTGAACAACATGGTGCAGGACTCGTCCTGCGGCCACGAGCGCCAGGTCTACCGACTCCTACGCGACGCTGGCATTCCGGCTCCCCGTGTCGCCCACGCCGAACTCTATATGGACGGCGCCTACCGGGGTCTCTACTTGCTCGTCGAGACGGTCGACGACCAATTCCTCCAGCGTTGGTTCGACGACCCCAACGGCAACCTCTACGAAGGGGCCTATGGACCGGACTTGACCGCCTCGGGCATCTGGGGCCTGGAGTGGGACGAGCAGGGTTCGGACGACGTCGACGACCGCAGCGAACTGCTCGCCATCGCCGAACTCCTCGCCCAGGCCCCAACCGAGGACCTCGCTGACGACCTCGAAGCCCTCATCGACCTGGACCGCACCCTGCCGGGCCTCGCCGTCGAAGTCCTCGTCGGGCACTGGGACGGCTACTTCTACAGCCCCAACAACTACCGTCTGTACCACGAGCCGAGCACGAACCAGACGACGCTGTTGCTCTGGGGAACGGACCAGACCTTCGGTTGGACAGGCGACCCTTGGGGTCCGGCGGGCGACCTTGCGTGGTGGATTCTCGAGGTCCCGTCCCTTCGCGCCAGGTTCGACGAGGCGTTGGCGGACATGGCGGTGCGCCTGCAAAACCAAGGCGTGGAGGTCGACGTTCCGGAGACCGCGATCCGCGTCCGACCCAGCTTTGAGGCCGACCCGTACCGGGAGGCCGACATGGCGACCTTCGACGCTGGGGCGCCGGCCACCGTCGACTACGTGAGCTGGTGGCCAGATTCCATTCTGGACCAGCTCTAGCAGGCTGCTGCAGCCTGCTGGCAGCCTGCTAGCAGGCCGCACCCCGCCAGTTAGTCGACGACTTCGCAGACGTAGGGCAACGCCGCCGAACACGGCATGTCGTTCCAGTTGATGCCGCTCCAGCGGAACGTCATGCAGTCCTCCCCGCCGGCGTCGTTGGGCTCTCCGGGCGCCCAGTTGCGGTAGGTCGATGGGTCGCCGCCCGCCCACACCCACGTACCTTCGGACGCGACGTCGTTCAGCGCGGCCCACCAGCTCGTCGCCCAAATCAAGCCGGCCTGGTCGTGAACCCAGAGTTCCTCCGCCGCATCGGTGAACGCCACCAGTTCCATGCCCCAGCCTTGACACGTCGCCGATGCGAGGTCCCAGGTCACCGCCGTCGGGCAGTACGCGTGCACTGAGTCCTCCCAAGGCACCACGGTGCACCCGTCACACGCCGCCTCGTCGATGCTCAGGTTGCAATTGTCGTCGACGCCGTTGCACAACTCCGTCGCGTGCGGGCCAATCGCGCCGTCGTTGTCGTCACAATCCCCCGTACACGTCGTGCGCCCGTCGCCATCGGCGTCGACCGTTTCGGATGTCGCTGGGTCGCAGTCGGTGTCGACGCCGTCACAGGCCTCGGGTTGGTCGGGGTGGATGCGCGAATCGGCGTCGTTGCAGTCCTCCGCACATAGCGGCCAACCGTCTCCGTCGGCGTCGGTCTCGTCGGCGGGTATGACCCCGTCGCAGTCCGAGTCCACGCCGTCGCATTCCTCGACGAAGCCGCCGGCGCTCAGCGGGTCGTTGTCGTCGCAGTCCCCGTCGCAGGAGCTGACGCCGTCTCCGTCGAGGTCGAAGCCGTCGTCCGTGACCCCATTGCAGTCATTGTCCACGCCGTCGCACATCTCGACCTGCCAAGGTCCAACCGCCGGGTCGTCGTCGTTGCAATCCCCTTTGCAGGTCTGCACGCCGTCGTTGTCCTTGTCGAAGCCCTCGTCCACGAGGGCGTCGCAGTCGTTGTCGCGCGAGTCGCAGACCTCGGTCGCAAGGGGGTGCCTCAGCGGGTCGTCGTCGTCGCAATCGATGCACGCGCCGACCTGGTCGCCATCGGCATCAAAGGCCTCGTCCGCAAGGCCCGAGCAGTCGTTGTCGATGCCGTCGCACACGTCCTCGAGGCCGGGCGCCGACAGCGGGTCGTCGTCGTCACAGTCATAGCAGGCGTCGACGCCGTCGAGGTCGAGGTCCACCGGCCGCTCGGGTTCGCCATCGCAGTCGTCGTCGAGACCGTTGCACAGCTCAGGCGCGCCTGGAAAGACGAGCGGGTCCGCGTCGTTGCAATCGACGTCCTTCGTCGGGACTTCGCAGATGGAGAGTGGGACGCCGTCGCCGTCGCCGTCGATGTCCTCGTCGATGAGGCTATCGCCGTCGTCGTCCAAGCCGTTGCAGATCTCCACAGCCGCGTCGGGTGCGTCGGTCGGCGGGACGCCGAGATCACACCCGGCCATCGTGAAGAACCACATCATGGGGCCGACCTCAGTCTGGCAGCGATGGCAGCCAACTCGGCGCGCCCAGTTTGCTTGGCGAGGGCGTCGATCCAGGCAGCGGCTTCGGACTTTCGCCCGCTGTGCACGGCCGCAAGAACGAAGACGACGCCGACCTCGGAAAAGGCCTGTCGCTGGAGCTGGACCCGGGCGGCCTCATAGGCTTCATCCGCACGCCCAAGCTCGAGCAAGTAGGCCGGGCGCGCGGCCACGGCGCGTCCCGAAGCGGGAAACTGTTCGGCGGTCTCGCCGAACAGCGCCAACGCGGCGTCCCGCTGCCCGAGCGCCGCGCGCGCCTTGCACGCCGCCAGCCACAGGTCGACGTCCCAAGTGTGAACGGCGCGCGCCGCGTCGAGCAGCGGAAGGGCGGCCGCAGGGTCCCCCGCGGACAACAGGACGGCGCCAAGCACGGCCGAGGCATCCGGGTCGCCGGGGAACAACGTCAACACCTTACGCAGCTCGCTCGTGGCGCGCGCGGCGTCCCCTTGGGCCCGCGCTGCGCCCGCCAAGGCCAGAGAGGCGACGGCCGAGCGGGGGTAGCGTCGGACAACGTCGGTCAGCGCCATGACGGCGGCCGCGTCCAACTTCGCGTTCGCCGCGACGATGGCCTGGTGGCCGGCGACGTCGAGCCGCCCCGAGGCCAACTCTTCGGCGGCGCGCGTGATGTGCCGGACCCGCAGCGGGTCAGCACCAAGGCGAGCGGCCAGGACGACCGCTTGGCGGGCCTTGGAGGGCTGATTGGCATCCACCCAGGCCTCGGAAAGCCGGAGATGGATGGCGGGGTTCTCTGGCGCCGCCGCAGCCGCCTCCTGCAGGACGGGCAAAGCGTCGGAGGCCGGAGCCAGGTCGGCATAGAGCAGCGCGAGACTCGTCGCGTCGACGACGGCGTCGAGGCCGGCACGGGCGGAAGAAAGGGCCTCCGCCTTCCGGTTCATCCCCATGTGGGCGCGGACGAGCCCCATCCACGCTTCCTCGAGGCTGCCATCGAGGTCGACGGCCCGTTCAAAGGCCTGCTTGGCGCCCGGCCAGTCCCCCCGCGCAAGGTAGATCGAGCCCGCGCCCATGTTGGCGCGCGCATGGCTCGGATCGAGGCGCAGCGCCGCTTCGTAGGCGGCCATCGAGCCGGCGTCGTCCGGCGTCGCCCGGCCCAACAAGTAGTGGCGGTCCGCGTCGGTGGGCGTCTTGGCGACGGCCGCAAGGGCCTGTTCGCGGGCGACGGCAGCTCGGCCAATGGACACGAGGATGTCGATGAAACGCTCTTCGACCTCCACGTCTCCCGGGTTGGCGGTGACCTCGGCGGCGGCCACCTTGAGGGCCTCCGTGATGCGCCCCTGGGCCAGGAGTTGGTCGACGTCGGCGCCGAGCGCAAGGCCCGTCCAAAGTGCTAAGGTCCACACGTCCGAGGCCCTAACCATGTCGACCTGGATCACCGCCGCCCTTCTGCTGGGGACCGACGCCCGGGCCGCCGACGCCGACCTCCCTCGCATCGCGGTGGTGGGCATCCACCAGACGGAGCTCACGCTCGCGGCCCAGGAGGTCTTCGTCGCTCGTGCGGCCGAGACGATCACCCGTTCCAAAGCGGCGAGCGGCCTTGGCCCCGCTGACGTCCACACGGCCATCCGCGGCCGCGAAACCGTCATCGTCGAAGATGGCCTGCTGGCCGAAGGGCGTCGCCTCCTCGCCGACGGCACCAACCTCTACAACCTTGCCCAGCCCGAAGAGGCCATCGCGTCGCTGGAAAACGCCATCGCGTCGCTCGAATTGGGCGTCGCGGCGTCGAACACGTCGAAGGACCTGTGGGACACCTGGATGTTGGTGGGCACATGCCACCACGCCATGGACCGCACGGACGCCGCCCGTGCGGCTTGGGAAGTGGCCGCGGCCATCAACCCGGAACGCAAACCGAGCGCAGCGATGTTCCCCCCAGACGTCGTCAGCGGCTACGAGTTCGCGCGCACCGCGGCAGCCACGGGCGGCCACCCCATCCGGGTCGTCGCTCCGGCGGGCCACACGGTGTTCGTCGACGGTCTCGAACGCGGCGTCACGCCATTGACGGTGCCAGGCGTCTTGCCCGGCCCCCACCACGTGGTCGTCCGCGGCCCCGAAGGCATGGGGCACGTCCGCGCCGTCGTGCCGCCCGGACGCGACACCACCGCCGTATCGGTGACGCTCGGGCCGCCTACGCTGGGACAGGCGGCGACCTCTGCGGCCGGCCGCGGTCGCCAGGTCGCTGGACTCTACCAAGCGTTGGGCACACGGGCAGAGGATGTGGACTACATCCTCCTCGCTGGCGTCGACCAAGGCCAACTGGCCATGCAGCTCTACAGCGCCCGCGCGGAGGCGTTTTCGCGCGAGGTGCGCGTCCCGGTCACGGGGACGGCCGACGACGAGGCGATCGGCGTTCTGCCCCTCCTGCTCGCGCTTCTCGACGAATCGGGACAGCTGCCCGAATTGGCCCGGGCCACGACCGCGGCGCCAGTGGCCGTGGGATCGAATCCTTGGTTGGCCTCGGCCCTGTTGTCGCCACCGACTCCAACAGAGGCGCCGGTCGACGTTGCTCAGACTCCCGAACGCGAGTCCAAGGGCGGGAAAACGGCCCTCATCGTCGCAGGAACGGCGGGCGGTGCCCTGCTCGTCGGAGGCGGCGTCGCCGCAGCCGTATTGTTGACGGGCGGGCCACCGGCGGATGGCGGGACGATCGTCGTCGGGCCGTTCTGACGGCCGAGGACAGAGGACCAGCCTTCAACCGACCTACTGCAGCCCCGTCACCTTGTCGCCCTTCTCGATTCCCTTCGCCGCAAACCACCCCTGCGGCACTTCGATGGCGTACCGTGCCGGGTACAGGCTCGTGACGCGCGCCGTGTCGAACGGCGTCAGGTCGGAAATGCGCACGATGACGCCCTGGCCGTCCACGTAGGCGATGCTGAGCGGAATCTGCGTGTCCTTCATCCAGAAGCCGCGGACGCGTTCGTCCTGGAAAACGAACAACATCCCGTCGCCTTCGGCGAGCGACTTCCGGAACATCAGGCCCCTTGCGCGCTCCGCGTCGTCGTCGGCCACTTCGACCGTCAGCGTTTGACCGCCAACCTGAATCGTCTGCGTAGGCAGCGTGGCCTCGGTGGCGCACGCGACCCAGGGTGTGAGCCACATCATGGAATCAACCGGGTTTGGGGATCGTCCGTTTCAGCGCGGGGCGGCAGGCCAAGGTGGGCTCTGGCCGCCGGCGTGAGCATTCGGCCCCTCGGCGTCCGTTGAAGGAAGCCGAGTTGCAGCAAATAGGGCTCCGACGCGTCTTCGATCGTGTCCTTGGATTCACCGAGCGCGGCCGCAAGCGTGTCGAGGCCCACGGGGCCGCCAGAGAACTTGATTTCGATCGTCTCGAGAATTCGCTGGTCCAGACTGTCCAGGCCTTTGGGATCGATGTCGAGGCGGTTGAGCGCCGACCTCGTCGAGTTTCCGTCGATCGTGCCGTCGCCTTCTACCTGCGCGAAGTCGCGAACACGCCGCAAGAGGCGCGTCGCCACGCGGGGCGTACCCCGACTCCGGGAGGCCAATTCCCGAAGACCATCCATGGTAGCTACGACGCCCAATTTCTCCGCCGCCCGGATGAGGATGCGCTCCAACTCGTCGGGCCGGTAAAAGTCGAACGTACAGTGGATGCCGAAGCGCGCACGCAGCGGTGATGTCAACAAACCCGTTCGCGTCGTCGCGCCGACCAGTGTGAACCTCGACAGCGGGAGACGGACGGAGTGCGCCGCGGGCCCCGACCCCAGAATCACGTCGAGCTGGTAGTCCTCCATCGCCGGGTACAGGACTTCCTCGACGGCACGCGGCATCCGATGGATTTCGTCGATGAAGAGGACCTGCCGCGGCTCGAGATTCGACAACACAGCCGCCAGATCGCCCTTGCGCTCCAGCGTCGGCCCACTTGCAATCGTGCAGGGGACGCCGAGTTCCTCTCCCAGAATTTGTGCCAGGCTCGTCTTCCCCAACCCTGGCGGTCCCGCGAGCAGCACGTGGTCCAACGCCTCGCCCCGCGCCAGCGCCGCACGGACGTAGACCCGCAAGTTGTCGACGATTCGGCCCTGGCCGACGAATTCGGCAAACCGGCGCGGCCGGAGTGCCGGATCGAGGTCGCCGCGGTCATTCACGTCGAGCAACGGATTCACGAGCGCACCGACAGCACCCGGAGGGCCTCGCGGAGTCGAAGCTCAACGGCAGCGTCGGGACCGAGGCCCTTGGCCTTGAGCGCCGCCAACGCGTGATCGATCTCCGTTCGCCCGTATTCGAGCTGGGCCAGCGCGAGGACGAGCGGGTCCGCGACGACCTTCGGGGCTGAAACCAGCGAAATCGACTCAAGCGGCGTCCCCAATTTGCCCTTGAGTTCGAGCACGAGGCGCTGGGCCGTCTTCTTCCCGATGCCCGGAACGCGAGAGAGGCTGACGACGTCTTCCGTCTCGATCGCACGCGCCAAGCCAGCCGCCGGCAAGACCTCCAACAGGGCGTGCGCGAGCCTGGCGCCGACGCCGGTCACCGCAATCAGCTCGCGAAAGGCAGCCCGGTCCGCCAACTCGTCAAAGCCATGCAGCGTGATGGCGTCCTCGCGCACGAGGGTCACGACATGGGCGACGGCTTGTGCGCCGTCTGCCATCCACCGGCGCACGGCGCGGGAAGGCGCCGAGACCTCGTAGCCCACGCCCCCGACGTCGATGACGGCCGCGCCCGGCGCCGAGTCGACGACTTCCCCGACGAGGCGCGCAATCATCGCGCCGCCCAAGGCCGGTGACTCAGGTGCGTGATCGCGATGGCCAACGCGTCCGTCACGTCGTGCGGCCCTTCCGGGCGGACGCCGAGCAACATTCCTACGACGCGCGCAATGCCCTCCTTATCCGCCTTCCCGGTGGCGCCCGTCGTCCTCTTGACCGTCATCGGATTGTACGGAACCGCTTCGTGCCCGGCTTGCGCGGCCGCCAGCAGGGCCACGCCGCGCGCTTGCCCCAACTTGAGCGCGGATTCGCTGCTCTTGTGGCGGAAGATCGCCTCGATCGCCACCCCCTCCGGCTTGTGCTCGGCGAGCGCATCGACCAGAAAGCGATGGATGCGCGCCAACCGCGAACCCATGGGTTCGTCTGCCGACGTACTCACCATGCCCGAAGCCACATAGCGAAACGCGCCCCCCCGCGCGGATACTACGCCGTAGGCCGTGACCGTAGAGCCTGGATCGATGCCCATGACGACCATCGCCAAGGCTGTAGCCGCCAGCCCGATCGGGGTCCACGGCGCCGCACGCCTGACGGCGCGGATTGAGGTCGATGGCCACGGCGTGCACACCGGCGCACCCGGACGGGTGACGCTGACCCCCGGTGACCCGGGGTCCGGGCGCCTGTGGCGATCGCGCGGCATGAGCGTCCCCATCGACGCGACCCTCGTCGACGGCGCCCCCGGCCAGTCCTCACTCCGCGTCGGCGACCTCGCGTTGCAGACGGTGGAGCACGTCCTTGCCGCGATCTCGGTCCTCGGCTTGCGGGATGTCGTCCTCGAGGGCGAGGGCGAAGCACCCATCCTCGACGGGACCGTCGGAGCGTGGGTCGAGCGTCTCCGACCAGCGGTCGTCGGCGACGACCCTCGCCCAACGACCACATTGCCAAGGGTCCTTCGGGTCGAGGCAGCGGGGGGTCGCGCCACCGTTGCGCCCGCCAAGCGACGCGAACTCGCCGTCCGCATCGACTTCGGCGAAGGTTGGTCGACGGTGGCGGCCTGGGGAGAAGGCGACGACCCTACCCTCTGGCTCTCTGCACGGACCTTCGTCCGTCAGGTCGACGTCCAAGCGTTTCAGGCCGCTGGGCGCGGGCGGGGCGCGTCGCTCGAAAACACCTTCGTCTTGGATCCGACCGACCCCTGTGGCCAGTCGGAGGCCGCTCGACACAAGCTCGCCGACCTCGTCGGGGACCTCGCCGTGATGCCGCCCGACCTCGCGTTCCAAGCCTGGGTCGTTCGCCCGTCCCACGCCCTGAACCGAAACCTCGCCCGCGCAATCGCGAGCATCAGCCCAATCGGGTGACCTGGACGCCAGAGGACCGCCGCGGACCGCCCTCCGAGCGCATCCGATCGATGAGCGCCAGGAGACCCGACAAGCGCGCGTCGACAAGCGAAAAGGTCGCGCCAGACTCCGTATGGAGCGTGACGGCCGAGCCCAAGCCAAAGCCGCGCGTCGCTGCGACGATCTCGTCCCAGGCCACAAAGGCTGGCGCCTCTTGGAATCTGGCGACGAGGCCGGTCGTGCACAGGGCCATGACCTCGACGTTCTCGAGGCCGACGCGAACGACGACCTCGGAGGCCGGCGGCATGACGGCCGCCAGGTCGGGGCTCACGAGTTGCCCCTGCGCGAACTGCGCGGCGTCCCAACGGCAGTCCGCCAAGATCTGGGCCAGGCGAATCGCGTCGTAGGGCGGCACGGGGCGCATCTCGCGCAGCACGCGCGCAACGGAACCCGCGGGCAGGTCGAAGGCGTCGGCAAGACCGTCCAACAGTTGGGTTTCCTCGTCGGCGACCGCGCCGTCCTTCCACGCCATCCGCGCCGCGAAACGAATCGTCCGCAGACGCTCTTCCGGCGCCACGATGAGGCGCGCCAATTCCGTCGGGCTTGGCATTCCGCCCTTGGCAAGGTCGCGGGCCCACCCGACGAGGTCGTCGCCCGTCCTTCCCGGCAGCAGCGCTGCAAGCCACGCCAACTCGCGCGGATCCACGGCGTCGTCGCTCGTGGCCATCACGGCCAACAAGCCAAGGAGGGCCCGGTCCGCCTCCCGTTCCGGGTCCAAGGCCGCCGACGGGATGAAGGGTTCCACGCTGCCTCCCTCCCTACGTTAGCGCGCCGCTATGATGGCCGTCGACGCGCTCTCCGCCTGGGACCTCGGGTCGACGCGCCCGGTGCCGGCCGATGGTGGCTTGATCAACGCCACCTGGTGGCTCGAAGCGGACGACGGCACCCGGCCATACGTCCTGCAGCGCCTGAATACCGGCATCTTCCGCCCCACCGTCCACGCCGACATCGAAGTCATCACCGGACGCCTGTCGGCCGCGGGCATTCCCACGCCTCGGTTGGCGCGGACGACGTCCGGAAACCTCTGGTACGAGGCGAGCGACGGCTCCGTCTGGCGGGTGCTTTCCACCGTCGGCAACCGGACGATCGCGCGCCCGGCCGACGCCACCGTGGACGAGCTTCGCTCCGCCGCACAGCTGCTTGCGCGCGTCCACGCCGCGCTCGTTGGGCATACGGCACCCTTTGCGTTCGAGCGGCCAGGCGCCCACGACACGGACGCCCACGTCGCCGCCATGGTCCGCGCCGCCGACGCGGCGTCCGGTCACCGGCTGGCCGACGCCGTCCGACCGCTCGCCGCGAGCATCGCGGAAGGCTGGGCCCGCTGGGACGGCCCCAAGACGTTGCCGAAGCGCGTCATCCACGGCGACCTCAAGATCTCGAACGTACGGTTCGACGGCGACCGTGCCGTCGCCCTCATCGACTTGGACACCTGGCAGTGGGGCACGCTGGACGTGGAATGGGGCGACGCGCTCCGCAGTTGGTGCAACGTGGCCGGCGAAGACGCACCCCAACCCCAACCCGACGGTGGCCGCGCGATTGCAGCGCTGCGCGCCTACACGGCCGCAGCACCGGACGCGCTGGCCGACGAAGCCCGCCGCGGGGGCCTTCCGGGGATGGAGCGCATCGCCTGGGAACTCGCATCGCGCTTTGCCCGCGACGTCGTCGAGGAGTGCTACTTCGGCTTCGACCCCCGATTTGGCGGCCGCGGCGAACACAATCTGATTCGCGCCAGGTCTCAGGCGGCGCTCGCGTCGGAAGTGGCCTCCGCCCGCGGCCGGTGGCAGGATGAACTTGAACGGAGGGATCCATGATTCGCGTCACGCTCGCCGGTGCTGCCCTCCGTTTCGGTTGCGCGGGGCGAAACCCGGCTGCGGAGACGGAGCCGCCCGTCGTGGTTCCCGTCCAGCCGCAGATCACCACGAACCCGCCCCCAACCCTGGACCCCCCGCCGCCGCCGCCAGAGCCGACGGGGCCGCCGGCCTCAGACCTGCCGACCTGGGAACAGGTCGCCTCCCCGCACCCGCCGGGCGCCACCAACCCGCCCATCCCGGTCTTGATCGTGACGCCCGACCACGACTGCTTCAAACAATGGCGGAGCCCCATGGCCCCCGGTCCCCGCGGCGACCGCGTCGACACCTGTGAAGCGCTCGAGACTTGCGGCACAGCGATCATTTGCCCCGAGCCCCGTGCCACCGAGGTCCTCGCAGGCAAGTGAGCGAGCGGGCGGCGCACGAGTGGCAACGGCGCGCAGCGGCCGAAATGCGGTCGGCGGGTCTGGCAGCTGAATTGGCGGCACGGGCCATCCGGATCGGCCTCCCGCAGCTGGCGTCACCCTTGTTCCGAGCGGCCGAGGACGAGCTTCAGCACGCGTCGGACGCGTCCCTCGTCGCCGCCGAACTCGGTGCCGGCGGCATCGTCCTCGACGTCGAGGACCTGAGCTTCGCGCGTGAGCCAGGCGGGCCGCTCGACGACCTGTTCGTGCCCGCCCTGCAGTCGCTGGCCATCGGCGAAACGCTCGCCGTACCTTTGTTTCGGGCGATGGCCACGGCGGCGACGGAACCGTTGGCCAAGCGCGCCCTGAATCGAATCGTCTCCGACGAGGCACGCCACGCAGCCCTTGGCTGGCGGGTGGTCGACGCGGTCGCCGCTCGGGACCCCGAAGGTGCGGCCAACGTGGCCAAGCGACGGCTCCCCGGACTGCTTGGCCCATTTCAGATCGGCTTCGGCGAGGCCAAGGGTCCAGACCTGGAGGCCGCCGACCGCGCCTGGGGCCTGCTCGACGCAGCGGCTTACCGGACGATTTGGCGACGCACGTGGCTCCGCACCCTGGCTCCGCGTCTCGCACGGCGCGGATGGTGGGGCCCTCGCGACGTCCCCGGGCTATGAATTCGGCTCGACGCTGAGGTGGCCATGGCGACACCGTTCGACCCTGACGCACCCGGGCTCGCAGGACCCGAGAGCCTGTTTGGCCTGCCCCATACGACGGCGGACGCGCGCGTCGTCGTCATCCCCGTCCCTTTCGAGGCCACCGCCTCCTATGGGCGCGGGACGAAGGACGCCCCCGCTGCGATCGCCCAAGCGTCGCTCCAAGTGGAACTCAACGACCTGGACACGGGCGAACCCTGGCGCGCAGGAATCGCCCAAGAACCCGCGGATCCGCGGATGGCCGCCTGGGAGACCGAGGCCAGCCGCCTTGCACTTCCCATCCTTGCGCGCGGGGGCCCGCAGACCGACGCTGACCGGGCGGATTGCGCTCGCGTAGACGCCATTTTGGAGGCCATCCACGACTACGTGGCCGGCCGCACGCGCCATTGGCTGGACCGCGGTCGAATCCCCGCCATCGTCGGCGGCGACCATTCCGTGTCGTTCGGCGCGATTCGGGCGGCCGCCGAGCGGCATCCCGGCATTGGCCTCCTGCACATCGACGCCCACGCCGACCTGCGCCTCGCCTACGAGGGATTCACCTGGAGCCACGCGAGCATCCTTCGAAACGTCCACGACCGGCTTCCTGGCGTTTCCAGCATCGTCAGCGTCGGGCTGCGCGACGTGTCGCGCGCCGAGGCAGAGTTGCTTGAGAACACCGATCGGATCACGGCGTTTTCGGACTCCGAGATCACCTGGGAGCTCGCCGCGGGCGAACCCTGGCAGCGCCTGTGTGGTCGGATGGTCCGGGCGTTGCCAGAGAAAGTCTGGGTCACCTGCGACATCGACGGACTCGACCCATCCTTGTGCCCGAACACCGGAACGCCGGTGCCTGGGGGCCTCGCGTGGCGTGAAATGATGCTGCTTCTGCACGAGTTGGGCGAGCGCAAGCACCACATCGTCGGATTCGACCTCGTGGAGGTCGGCGCCCAACGGTGGGACGCGGTCGTAGGGGCGCGCCTCCTCTACAAGCTCGCTGGCTGGGCGCTCAGCACGCAGCCCGGCGCCCAATCGAACGAAGGCCGTTGACCCTCTTTGTGGGGTGCGGGCAAGCAGGCTGCTACTCGTCCCCCGCCAACAGCCCCATGGCGACCAGCCGCGGTCGGATGGCCTTCGAGAATTGAATCGCTCCCGCGACGTTCAGATGGTCGGCGTCCATGAAGGCTCCGTCTCGCCCAAACAAAGCGTCCTCATAGTCCAAGAACTCGACCTCTCCCGCCTCCAGCATCGGCGCGAGGATCGCTTCGCGAGCAAAGGTCCGCCCGCGGTACGCCAAGGAACCCGCAAAATAGTCGTCCGAAACGGGGTACGACATCAGAACGACCCGGATGCCCCGCCCACGCAAATCGGCGACGAGACCGCGGAATGCCGCCACCTGCGCAGGGTCGTCCATACGCTGCCCCTCAAAGTGCTTCACCGCGGAGGCGACGCCGGCGCCTCGCCGAGCCGCCTCAGACCCCGCCGCGAAAACACCCGCCCGACCCACGACCCCTCGGAATGCAGCCTCCCCGGCCACGTACGAAATTACGGTGTCGAGTTCTCCGACATAGGGCGCCATCCGCGCCTTTAGCGCTCGACCGGCGTACCCGACCCGGTCCCCGCGCTCGGCGCCGATCGCCACGAGGTCCACGTACCTCCCCCATACGGCTTCGGGCTGGAAGTGGTCAGATTTCCACGACGTGAAGCTCGTGGCCTCGAGGGGCAACACGACCGCGTCGACTTTCACACCGGTCGTGTCAAGCAACCAGGGCAGGCGCGCCGCCGTCTTGAGATAATGCTCACCGGCCACGGCCACGTTGGCGACCTGACCAAGCGCGCGCGGCGCGATCGCGTTGCGCGTATGGCTGTCGCCCGCGAACACGACGCGCAGCCGCCTTGGACCATGTTCAAATTGGCGGTCCGATCGAGACGCCGCATGCTCCCAAACGACCGTTCGCAAGAACAGCACGGACAGACCGACGTGGATGAGGACGGCGGCGACCATAAAGTGCAGGCGAGCGCGAAGCGGGGGCGACACGCCGGAAGGCTATCCGCTCAGAGCGGGCGCCAATCGGCATCGGCCCCGCGTCGCAGGTCCAAATGCAGCCGCTGCCCAGAGCCGAGTTCGACGAGTCCGCGACGCAACACCCCACCGTCGGCCCCCAACACTTCGACCAGATGTGAGCCCGACGTGACAGCCGTGCTTACCGCCCCGTTCGCGTCAGTGCGCAAGGGACGGCCGTCGACGTGGACGACCTGGCCCAACGCCTCGAGTTGAATGACAAGCAACGTCCCCAACTCGGGGCCCACCGCCGTGAATCGCACCGGCGGCCCCGCCTCACCCTGGACAACAAGGTCGCCCTCGACCTCGGACACCTCCACCGTCCGCCCGCCAGCCGCCAGGACGATGCGGCCCGTAGGCGGCAGTCCGACGGTCGCGGCCGAGGGCATCGGCTGTGCCGCCTCAGGTGCAGGAGTGGCCGCCGGCGTCGGAAGCACTCGCGCCGTCTGCGGCGCCAGCGGGGTTGGGGGCTCTCCCTCGACCACCATCGGCAAATCGGCCGGCGCCTCCTCCACTTCCGGCACCGCGGCCCGCCCCTCCGAATCAACTACGGCCACCGCCGTACCTTCAGCGGGTGCGACAGAGAGATCCCCGTCCCGGAGAATCAGGCGAGTCGTCCCCTCAGCCGGGATCTCCAACCGCGCTTCATCCAGCGTCCGGCCGAACAGCGTCGCGACGCGCACATGGTGCACGCCCCCCTCCAGGCCGCCTACCTTGGCAGCATTCGCCGAACTCGGACGCGCCAGGCGACCATCCACATAGAGCAGGGCACCGCGATCGGCGACGAACTCGATTTCCGCACTTCCGTAGGCGAGTGCCACCCCGATCCAGATGAGCCCCATTCCGACCTCCCAAGGGCGAAACACCGCCGCTTGGTTGGCGCGTCACCTCTGCCGGTCGGTCACCCGCTCGAAGAACGCCAAAATCTCGTCGGAAGCCGAGAAATCGCGAGAGTGATCCGGGTCGGCGTTCCCGCTGCCAGGCCATGAATGTCCGCCACCGTGAACCCACCACCGTTCATAGGCCACGCCCCGCGTGCAGCGATCCCAAACGGTACGCTCGACGCGAGTGTTGTCCCCCGGCGCATCGATCCACGTTGTCACGCCTGACCCGGTGCAACCGGCTCGATCCCGCAGCCACCGACTGCTCGCTTCCGCCGAAAGTGCGCCTTCAAAACCTTCGAATCTAGCCTTTGGGTCGGTAGTTCCCTGAACCGTGAACAAGGGTCTTACACGATCGCTACAGCGTTCTGTAAGGGTCTGTCGAAGCAGCTGGCTGACGGCGGCGAATCCTGCGAATCGATCGGGCGCCCGGCACGCCAGCGCATACACGAGGTTTGCGCCGTTGCTGTGTCCTGCGGCGAACCTTCGATCGGGGTCGACGCGGAACCGCCGCGTCACCTCATCGACGAGCCGCTCGACGAACGCAATGTCGCGTGCGAGGGCGACCTCGTCGCCGTTGGCCCAGCCAGGCTCCGTCGGCCGTTCGAGTTGCCCGTTGGGGAATACCATGATCCACGGGTCGGCGGCCCTGTGCTTCCACAGGTCGACGACTTTCAGACCGTTGTTGCCCGTGCCGCCGTGAAACATGAAAAGCGCCGGAAGCGACCCGCGCGCATCGCGCCCAGGCGGAACGTGAACCCACGCGGAACGCGTGCCTTCCGGCATGTCGACTTCAACCAACACTTTCGAAGGAGAGCCTTCCGCCGGGCCCGAAGGCCCAAGGCCGGCACACGCCAGCGACAGCGACAAGAACAGGCCAGCCGCGCGTCCGAGCATATGCCCCCCTATCTCTGATGGGCGCCTGCAAAACAGGGAGTTCCTTGAAGTAGGTCCGCCGAATGGTGGCATCTGCCAACGCGCCGTGTAAGAGGACGCGCCTTTCCTGGAGGATACTTGGCCAAAAAGAAGGAAGAGCGGCGCCATGAGCCGCTCGAGAAGACCCCCGTTTGGGGTCAAGTGCTCGACGCAGTCGCCGCCGGCGAGGGAATGGTCTCGATTGCCCGACGCCTCACGCTCCCAATCGGGCAGCTTGCCGGGGCCCTGAAGCGCGAGTCCGTTGCGCGCAAGGCGATCCGCAACGAAGCTGCCGAATCGGCGCGCGCTGCCGAGGCTGCAGCCGCCGCCGCAGCGGCCGAGAATCGGAAGTCGGAGCCCAAGGCGAAAAAGGCACCGAAAGCTGAAAAGGTCCCCAAGGCGGGCCGCGAGCGCAAGCTCCCCGAACCGCTTGGCGATCATCCGCTCGACGCATTCCGGCAACAGATGGTCGACCTTCCGGATTTCGCCGTGGCCAAGATGGCTGGCGTGTCTCAAGCGTCGATTCGCGAGTACCGCCACCGTGCCGGCCTCAAAAAGAAGGCGGGCCGCCCAAGCATGTCCGCACTCGCGCACATCGCGTCGATGAGCGCAGACGCCCCGGCCGCGCCGGTCGTCGAGAAGCGCAAGCCGGGCCGCCCTCGCAAGGTCGTCGCTGCCGCTCCGGCCGCGCCGGTCGTCGAGAAGCGCAAGCCGGGCCGCCCCCGCAAGGTCGTCGAGGCCGCGCCGGCCGCGCCGGTCGTCGAGAAGCGCAAGCCGGGTCGCCCTCGCAAGGTCGTCGAGGCCGCGCCGGCCGCGCCGGTCGTCGAGAAGCGCAAGCCGGGTCGCCCTCGCAAGGTCGTCGAGGCCGCGCCGGCCGCGCC
>SXGS01431835.1_pt1 | contig 62489 bp, 66 predicted proteins | sample 3174681 | NCBI WGS metagenome assembly SXGS01 (sample SAMN11356861, study PRJNA531348) | freshwater metagenome | isolation source: freshwater sample F1-80 | place: China: Fuxian Lake, Yuxi | collected 2017-12-25
GAGAACGACGTCTCGTTGGCGTCGGCCGGGCGAAGGACTTTGAGTCCGGGAACGGCGCGGAGCGAAGCGAGGTGCTCAACGGGCTGATGGGTGGGGCCGTCTTCGCCGACGCCGACTGAGTCGTGCGTCCAGACGAACACGCACTTCGACTGCGACAGGGCGGCCAGACGGACCGCCCCCCGCATGTAGTCGCTGAACACGAGGAACGTCCCGCCGACGGGCAGGACGCCGCCGTGATCGGCCGCGCCGACCAGCAGGGCACCCATGGCGTGCTCCCGGATCCCGAAGTGGATCTGCTCGCCCTCCGGCACGCCGGCGGCCAGGACGGGGCGGCCGGGGAGCTCGGTCCCGGTGTTGCCGGTGAGATCGGCCGCACCGGCGAGCAGGCCGGGGACGTTGCCGATCATCGAGGTCACGCAGGCCTGCGAGGCCACGCGCGTGGCCGGCGAGTCGTCGGGCCCGAACGTGGGCAGTGCGGCCTCCCAGCCGGGCAGGCCGGTCGCACCCTGACAGGCCTCCCACTCGGCGGCCCGGTCGGCGAGGACGACCCGGGAGCGCTGCTCCCAGTCCTCCCGCTGCACCGCCCCGCGGCGTCCGGCGGCCCGGTACATCTCGAGCACCTCGGCGGGCACGTGGAACGTCTCGTCCGGCGGGAGGCCCATGGCCTCCTTGGTCCGGCGGATGTCGTCCTCGGAGAACGCGAGCCCGTGCGCCGCCGGGTCGTCGGTGTGGTCGGGCGAGGGCGTGGCGATGTGGGTCCGGAGGATGACCAGCGAGGGTGCGTCCTCGACGGCCGCGGCGGTGCGCAGGCCGTCCTCGATCACATCGAGGTCCTCGCCCGCCTCGCCGAGCTCGAGCACGTGCCATCCGTAGGCCCGGAACCGGCCGGCGGCGTCGTCGGTCAGCGCGAGCTCGGTCGGCCCGTCGATGGACACATGGTTGTCGTCGTAGACGTAGACGAGTCGACCGAGGCCGAGGTGGCCGGCGAGCGACGCGGCCTCGTGGCTGATCCCCTCCTCGAGGTCGCCGTCGGAGACGAACGCCCAGATGCGGTGGTCGCACACGTCGGGGCCGAACCGGGCCCGGAGGTGCTGTTCGGCGACGGCCATCCCGACGCCGTTGGCGAACCCCTGTCCGAGGGGCCCGGTGGTCACCTCGATCCCGACGGTGTGACCTCGCTCCGGGTGTCCCGGGGTCAGCGACCCCCACTGCCGGAACTCCTCGAGGTCGCTGAGCTCCAGGCCGTATCCGGTCAGGTGGAGCATGGCGTACTGGAGGATCGAGGCGTGTCCGCAGCTGAGCACGAAGCGGTCGCGGTCGGCCCAGTGGGGGGCAGCGGCGTCGTAGCGCATGACCCGGGTCCACAGCACGTGGGCCAGCGGGGCGAGGGCCATCGCCGTGCCCTGATGGCCGGACCGCGCCCGCTGGGGAGCGTCCATGGCCAGACCGCGGATCACGTCGATCCCCAGTCGCTCGAGCTCCGGCGTCGGCTCGGTCCCCACGGTGGTCTCCTGTTCGTGCGAGTGCCTCCGACCCGAGGTGGGCGGACGACGGGGCGACAGTAGCAAGGGTCAGTGCAGCGACCCGACGGCGAGACCGCCATCGCCCGGTCGATGCGCGGCGCCGTGAGCGCGAACGAGCGCGCCGACCGTCCGCAGCCCCCAGGCCGGCGCGCCCCGGGTCGACTCGGACAGGATCGCCGCGTCGCTGCGGGAGTGGTCGCTCGCCCGGGTCCGACCGTCACCGATCAGGACCAGGGCCGCCGACCGGGACGCCTCGTCGAGCGTCCTGACGAGGTCGATCTCGGCGGCGGGGCGATCGACGAGCGCGAAACGCACTGTGGCCCCCGGTTCCGGCGCGTCGGCCACGGCCAGGCCCGTGTCGCCGATGCGGAGTCGGACCGCCAGGACGTCCCCGCCGGGGTCGTCGGTGCCGGTGGGGGACCCTGCGGCGACCACGAGGGCGAGTGCGAACTCGGCGCGCTCCCGGCGGGACTCGTCGAGCTCCGCCACCGATCGGAGGGCGGCGTCCGCCGCCGGCAGTCCGGACAGGTGGGTGATCCGACCGCCCTCCCGTCCGGTCACGACCCATGAAGGGCCGAAGGGTTCCGCGCCCCGGGCGGACCGAACCGACAGCGAGCCCGCTTCCAGGGCCACCCCGACCGCCCCGTCCGTCACCACGCCGTCGTCGGCGAGCAGCCGGTTCGATCCGGGACGGTGCCCCGCCCCGACCAAACCGGCGAGCACCGTCGAGCCGGGTGCGAGGGAACCGGTCAGCACCTCGAGCCCCGGCAGGTCCAGGCTGAACGGGTCGGCGAGGAGGAACAGGTCGACGGGGTCCGGGCCGAGGGACCGGAGGCCTGCCGCGGGGTCGGCCGGATCGAGTCGCAGCGGGGTGCACCGGCGACCCCACAGCGCCATCATGGCCAGCGCCGCACGGCCGTCGGCCTGCCGGCCTCCGCCGAGCACACCGGAGGCGACGGCCCCCACGACGGCTCCGGGGCGGAGGAGCTCCCGGGCGGCGGCGACGACGTCCTCGAGTGCCCCGTGGAGCGGAGGCGTGCAGGTGACGGCGAGCAGGTCGGGGGCCGCGCCGGTGTCGGTCACCGCCTCCAACAGCGTGCCGGCGCACTCCCCGAGCGCCTCCGCGGCGACGGGGTGCTGCGACAGCGACGCCGTCGCCCGGAGCGTCACCCGACGGGTTCGAGCAGGGTGTAGGGGACGCTGATCACGTGCCCCTGATCGATCCGGCACCGGGCCTGGACGGTGCCGGCCCGGGGGTAGGTCAGGTTCGCCCTCACGAGCTGGCGACCGAACCGGCCGGGCTCCACCTGCAGGGGCTGGACGTTCCGGGCGACCTCCTCGCCGGCCTCGTCGGTGAAGACGACCTCGAGGACGCCCCGACCGTCCTCGCCGGCGGGGCAGTGGACGAGCACCACGAGGTGCGGGTCGACGGTGATCGGGAAGGGTGCCGGAGCCGGGGCGGAGAACTGCACCCCACGGAGGTCGATGCGGGTGGCCGGACCCGGCACCTGACGCATCTCGATGTCGTCGATGAACAGGGCGGCCACGATCTGCACCGTTGCAGACTAGAGCGGGCACGACTGCTGGCCGGACCCGGCGAGCGCGCCCGTCTAGGTTGCTGGCGTGTCGACGACGACCTCCGAGGACGAGTCCAAACGCCGCCTCCGGCCCCACGGGATCCCGTTCCCACCGGAGGAGCTCGCCGGGGACCCGGCGGCGGCCGTCGCCGCCGCCGATGCGATCGGTCACCCGGTGGTCGTGAAGCTCTGCGGTGAGGCCGTGGCCCACAAGTCGGAGCGGGGTCTGGTGCGGGTCGGACTCGGCGACGCCACCGCCGTGCACCTCGCCGCCTCCGAGCTGCTCGAGGCCGCCCGACCCGAGGACCTGGCGACCGGGGTGCTGGTGGCGCCCGTCGTCCGCGGCCACCGCGAGCTCATCGCCGGCCTGGCGACGGACCCGACCTTCGGACGGACCATCGTGGTCGGCATCGGAGGCGTCCTCACCGAGGCGCTCGCCGATGTGAGCGTCCGGCTCCTCCCGATCGGCCGGGACGATGCGCTCGACATGCTCGACGGGCTCCGCAACCAGGCGCTGCTCGGCGAGCTGCGCGGTGAGCCACCCGTCGACCGTGACGCCGTGGCCGATGTGTTGGTGGCGCTCGGCGAGTTCGCCGCCACCGCTCCCGACGTGGTGTCGGTCGACCTCAACCCGCTGATCGTCCAGGACGGCCTGCCGGTGGCGGTGGATGCACTCGTCGAGGTGGCCGAACCCGGTGAACCGTCAGCACCGATGCTCGCCGCGTCGACGATCCGGACCGCCGACGATCGGTTTCCCGCGCTGTTCGAACCGGCGGGGGTCGTCGTCGCCGGCGCCTCGACCCACCCGGGCAAGTTCGGCTTCGTGAGCCTCCACAACCTGCTCGCTGCCGGCTTCCCGGGTCGGATCGCCGCGACCAACCGCGACGGGGCCACGGTGCTCGGCATCGAGTGCGTCCCCGCCCTCGACGACCTGCCGGCGGGCAGCGCCGACCTGGTGTTCGTCTGCACGCCCCAGGGAGCGGTTCCCGAGGTGCTGCGTCAGGCGGCCGCCATCGGGGTGCGGGTCGCCTTCCTGGCCTCGGCCGGTTACGGCGAGGCGGGGGAGGAGGGCCGGCGGGAACAGGCCGAACTGGTCGCGCTCTGCGAGGAGCTCGGGATCCTGCTGATCGGCCCGAACGGACAGGGCGTCGTCTCGACGCCGGCGTCGCTCTGTGCGCAGATCGTGGCGCCGTACCCACCCGCCGGTGGCATCAGCGTCGTCAGCCAGTCGGGGAACCTCGTCTCGAGCTTCCTGAACTGGTCGTGTGTCAGCGGGGTGGGGATCGCCCGGGCGCTGTCGGCCGGGAACGCCGCGGCGACGGGCGTCGCCGAGGTCCTGGAGTACTACGCGGCCGATCCCGCCACGACGGTGGCCCTGGCCTACATCGAGGGGATCGCCGACGGCTCCCGGTTCGTGGCCGGTCTGCGGGCGGCCTCGGCGGCGAAGCCCGTGGTGGTGCTGAAGGGCGGGGTGACGGCGGGCGGCGCCCGTGCCGCAGCCAGCCACACCGGTTCCCTCGCCACCGACGACACGACCTTCGAGGGGGTCTGCCGGCAGTTCGGTGTGAGCCGGGCCCGCACCGCCGAGGAGGCGTTCGACGCGGCCGCCACGTTCGCCACCCAACCGCTCCCGACCGGTGGGCGGGTCGTGGTCGTGACCACGGTCGGGGGCTGGGGTGTGATCGCCGCCGATGCGATCACGGCCCATCCCGACCTCGAGCTGATCCGGCTGCCCCAGGAGCTCCTGGCCTCCATCGACGAGCTGCTCCCGCCCCGCTGGAGCCGCAACAACCCCGTGGACCTGGCCGGTGGCGAGACCCGGGACACGGTGCCGGCGGTGCTCGAGCTGGTGGCCTCGCACCCGGACGTGGACGCCGTCGTGTTCCTGGGCCTCGGCATCCAGTCGAACCAGGCCCGACTGCTCCGCGGGGGGAGCTTCAGCGACGACGAGGACGTCCGTCGCATCGTGGCGTTCCACGAGCGCCAGGACGAGCGCTACGCGCGGGCCGCTGCCGAGGTGTCGGACTCGACCGGGACCCCGATCCTGACCGCGACCGAGCTCGCGGTGGCGTTCCCGGACAACGCCGGGCCAGCGGCGGTGCGCTCCACCGGCCGCCTCTGCTACCCGTCGGCCGAGCGGGCCGTCGCCGCGTTGGGGCACCTCGTCCGGAGAGCACGCCACGAGGCCGGTCGTCCGCTCCGGTGAGCACGGATGGGTTCGAGGAGCCACCGGCTCCCGTCGTCCGGATGCGGACCTCGAAGCGGACGCGCCCCTCGGGCCGCACTGCAGCGGTGCTCGGACTGCTGGGCACCGTCGGGGCGCTCGTCTGGATCCTCACGGGTCCGGCGGTGGACGTGGCGTCGTCGTCGGGCCCGTCGTCCGGAACGTCGTCCGGAACAGGCGGCACACCGCTGGCATCGCTGCGCCGGGTGCCCCGGTGGGCGACGGCGACCGTGGGGGAGCGAGCCCTGGCCCAGGCGGTCGGACCGGTGGTCTCCGAACTGCCCGAGGCCTCCTGCCTGGTCGTCCGGGACGCCGGTCGCACGATCGCGGCCCGAGACCCCGACGAGGTGGTGGTTCCCGCCTCGAACCTCAAGCCGCTGACGGCCACCGCCGCCGTGGAGCTCCTCGGCGCCGAGACCAGGGCGGCCACGACCGTCGTGGCCGGGAGCGCTCCGGTCGACGGCGTGCTCCGGGGGGACCTGACGATCGTCGGGGGAGGGGACCCGGTCCTCACCACGGCCGGCTACGAGCCCTACGAGGGGATTCCCCGCGAGCTGCTGACCTCGTTCGAGTCGCTGGCGGACGCCATCGCCGCCACGGGGATCCGTGAGGTGACCGGATCGGTCATCGGCGACGACACCCGCTACGACGATCTCCGGACCGCTCCGGGGTGGCGCCCCGGCTACCTGGCCGATTCCCAGGTGGCCCCGCTCTCCGCCCTCGTCGTCGACGACGGCGCACCCTCGCCGGCGACGGTCGACCCGGCCACCCAGGCCGCCACGGTGATGACCGCGCGGTTGCAGGAGCGTGGCGTTCGGGTGGCCGGAGCACCGCGTCGGGGAGTGGCGCCGGACGGTGCCACCGAACTGGCCCGCATCGAATCCCCGACCGTCGCACAGCTCGCCGAGGGACTGGTTCGGTTCTCCGACAACACCACCGCCGAGCTCCTCGTCAAGGAGATCGGACGGCGCGTGCGGGGCGAGGGCAGCACGGCGGCGGGGACCTCGGCGGTGCTGGAGTGGGCCAGGGGTGTGGGACTGCCGGTGGGCGGGGCGGTGCTCGCCGACGGGTCCGGACTGTCCCGGGACAACCGGCTGAGCTGCTCGACGATGGTCGCGGTACTCGAGCGCTCCGGTCCGGACGGGCCGCTCGCCGGTTGGCTCGCCCGACCCGGACGGGCCGGAACGCTCGACGACCGCATGGTCGGGACGGACCTGACCGACAGGGTCCGGGCCAAGACCGGCTCGCTCGACGGCGTGCGGTCCCTGTCCGGTTGGCTGGATCTGCCCTCGGGACGGGTCGTCGCCTTCGCCGTGGGAGCTGTCGCAGACGGCGCCTCCACCTCGGTCGGGCTGGAGTCGATCGAGGAGCGGATCCTGGCGGGAACGCTGGGCTACCCGGCGGTTCCCGACCCGGCGGCGCTGCGCCCGCGGCGGCCCTCGCCGTCATGAGCGACGCCGTCCGGCGGCTGCCGGTGTTCCCGCTCGGTTCGGTCCTCCTCCCGGGCATGATCCTGCCCCTGCACGTGTTCGAGGAGCGATACCGGGTGCTGGTCGCCGACGTCCTGGCCGCCGACGTGGCGGAGTTCGGGGTGACGCTGATCGAACGGGGGAGTGAGGTCGGCGGGGGTGACGTCCGAGCCGACGTGGGATGCCTCGCCCGGGTGCTCGAGGCGGCTGCCACCGACGACGGCCGCTGGGCGCTCGTCACCGTCGGCACGGAACCGTTCGCGGTCGAGGAGTGGCTCCCCGATGATCCGTACCCGTGTGCCCGGATCAGTTCGCTCGAGGACCTCGACCTGCCGCCGGCGGACGCCGCCGACCGGCTCGTGGTCCTGGCAGCCGCGCTCCGGCGCTGTGCGGCGCTCGCCACCGAGCTCGGGGCCTCGGGTTCGGTGGACGTCGAACTGAGCGAGGACCCGTGGCTGGCGACCTTCCAGGCGGCGGTCCTGGCGCCGATCGGCGCCCTCGACCGCCAGCGGGTGCTGCGGACCCGCTCGGCGGTCGAGCGCCTCGCCCTGGTGGAGGAGTTGGTGGCCGAGCAGTCGCTGCTGCTCGACGGCCGACTGCGGCTGGGGTCGCCCGACGACCCTGGGCCGCTCGGGTGAGCGATCCCGTGTGGCCGCGTCGGCGGTCCCGACGAGTGGTAGAAACATCGGACGCAGGAGGTCGAGCGATGAGCGACACCCAGCCCCGCCGAGGGGCCGATACTGATCGACGGGGTGGTCGCAGCGACCTGCGTCGCGGTGCGGTCGCCGAGGCCACGGAGTTCAAGGACCTCGTCGTCGCGTACGCCCGTCAGGAGACGGTCGAGCCGCTGCGCAACCTCGGCCACGATCTGGCCTTCGGCATCTCCGGGGCGGTGTGCATCGCCACCGGCATCCTCTTCGCCATGCTGGCATTGCTCCGGGGACTCCAGGAGATCAGCATCTTCAACGACCCGTCCGAGGTGGCGGGCGGGAGATTCTCGTGGGCTCCCTATACGATCGTGGCCGTCGTCGGCACGATCGTGGCGGCGATCTTCCTGCGGCAGCTGGTGCGCTTCGTCCAGCGGCGACCGCAGCGCTGAGGACGTCGAGGCAGAGGAGCACGCTCGTGACACAGCACGCCAGCACCACGGAACCGGCGATCGGCCGTGACGACCTGAAGGCCAAGCTCACCGACATCCAGGGCGAGACCCGGGAGCAGGTCGAGGGGGTCCGCAACCAGCTGCTCGCCGCCGGCGTCCTCGTGACCCTGCTGGTGCTGGTCGTGGCGTTCGTCCTGGGTCGCCGCGCCGGACGGCGGTCGTCGGCGGTCATCGAGGTGCGTCGGGCCTGATGCTCCGACGACTGACCGAACGGGCGGTCCACTGGGTCTTCGGCGACGGGCTCGGCGCCGACCTGGCCGCCCGGGGGGCGGGGTTCCTGGCCGAGGGCCTGCGGGATGCCGTCGACCGGCCGCCGCAGGACCTGACCGGTGTCCGTCTGCGCCCCGGGGAGGCGTACCTGGTGGTGGCTCGGCCGCCGGCGACCCGCCGCCAGCGCCGCCTCGCCGCCCGACAGCGCGGCCTCGCCGAGCGGGATCGTCACCTGAGTCGGCCGAGCCGCCGTCAGCTGCGCACCGCCCGCCGCCTGTCACGGGTCCAGCGCCGCTCGGACCGCGCCCGGCCCGGTTCACGTCGGGCCCGCAGGCTGGCCGCCGCCGAACGGACGGCCGGTGAGCGGTTCGACAAGGACCTGGCTCCGACCCGTCGCCAGCAGGCCGTCCGGACGCAGCTGCTCGAGGTCACCCGGGAGCTGGATGAGTCGCGGGCCGCCAGCTTCGACGCCGCCCGGGAGCGCCGTTCCCGTCGGCGCCGTCGACCCGCAGACCGCTTCTACGCCTGAGGTCCCGTTGCGGATCGCTGCGGGTGTGTGGGCCGGTCGCCGGCACGCGAGACTGCCCGCCGTGAAGGTGCGTCTCCGCAACCCGGAACGAGAACTGGAGGTCCCGGGCCCGGCCCTGGTGTCGGTGGTCCTCGAGCGTCTCGGGATCAACCGTGAGTCGGTGCTCGTCATCCGCAACGGCACGATCGTCCCCGGCGACGAGCGGGTGGAGGACGACGAGTCGATCGAGGTGCGCCCGGTGATCTCGGGCGGTGCCGGGTGAAGGCGGTCCGCTCGTGAAGTGCACCGTCTGCCGAGGCGCAGCGTTGGTGGACCTCCGCCGTCACAACGCGGCCTTCTGCGGCGAACACCTGAGCAGGTTCTGTCGGGACCAGGTGACTCGGGCGATCGAGGACTTCGACATGATCGCCCCCGGCGACCGGGTGCTCGTGGCCGTGTCGGGAGGGAAGGACTCGCTGGCGCTCTGGCACATCCTCGGCGAGCTGGGCATCGAGGCCGATGGGTTCAGCATCGGGCTCGGCATCGGTGGGTACAGCGAGGCGTCGACGGAGTGCACCCGCCGGTTCGCGGCCGAACACGGACTCCACCTGCTCGAGTGCGACCTGCGGGAGCGCTTCGGCACGGACGTCCCGACCGCAGCAGCGGCGGCGAAGCGCGTGCCCTGCTCGGCCTGTGGGCTGTCGAAGCGGCATCTGTTCGACAGCGCGGCGGTCGAGGGCGGCTACGACGTCGTGGCGACGGGCCACAACCTCGACGACGAGGCGGCCGTCCTGTTCGGCAACGTGCTGCACTGGCACACGGAGTACCTGGCCCGTCAGGCGCCCGTGCTCCCGGCGGCCCACGGGTTCCCGCGGAAGGTCAAGCCGCTCGTCCGCCTCGCCGAGCGGGAGACCGCGGCGTACTGCATCGTGAACGGGATCGACTACCAGGTGGAGGAGTGCCCCATGTCGGCGGGCAACCGTCACCTGGGGTACAAGGAGGCGCTCGCAGACCTCGAGCTGCGTTCGCCGGGGTCCAAGGCGTCGTTCTACTTCGGTTACCTCCGGGAGGCCGCCGACCGGTTCCGCTCCGACGGTTCCGCCGGCGAGCCCGACGGGCCGGTGCCCTGCGGTCGGTGCGGGGCCCCTTGCTCGGGCGAGATCTGCTCCTTCTGCCGCCTGCTCGACCGGGCCGGCGCGGCACCCCTCGCCGTCGACGGCCCACCGGTCGCCGTGCCCGTTCGACTGGGACGGAGCGATCAGCCCATTGCCCCGCACCCCGGAGCGTCTGCGTGAACGGGGACCTGGGCGACGACCCGAGCATCCCGGCCGAACCCGGGCCGTCGCCACGGCCGACCGAGGTTGCCCCGGCGGCGCTCAGGGTGGGTGACCTGGTCCAGTTCGTCGATGTCAAGGGCCGGCGCTACCAGGCGACCCTCCGGCCGGGCGGTCAGTTCCACTCGCACGCCGGGTTCGTCGAGCACGACGACGTGGTGGGGCTCCCCGACGCCAGCACGGTGCTGACGACGAAGGGCCAGCGGCTGGTGGTGGTCCGCCCGACCCTGTCGGACTTCGTGTTCAAGATGCCCCGCGGTGCCCAGGTGATCTACCCCAAGGACCTGGGCCCGATCCTGATGCTGGCGGACATCGCACCGGGCGTCCGGGTGCTCGAGAGCGGCGTGGGGTCGGGGGCGCTGTCCATGGCGATGCTCCGGGCCGGAGCGGAGGTCGTCGGCTACGAGATCCGCGAGGACTTCGCCGAGCGGGCGCAGGCGAACGTCGACCGGTTCGCCGGCGAGCTGGCCGCGGACCGGTACCGCATCGAGCTGCGGGACTGCTACGAGGGCATCGACGAGCGTTCGGTGGATCGGGTGGTGCTGGACCTCCCGGAACCCTGGCGAGTGGTGCCCCACGCCGTCGAGGCCCTCCGTCCGGGCGGGATCCTGTTGGCGTACACGCCGAGCACGGTGCAGGTGTCGCAGGTCCGGGACGCGATCGCCGAGGCGCCGTTCTTCGACGCATCGACGCTCGAGGTCATGCAGCGCGGCTGGTACGTGGAAGGGGCGGCGGTCCGACCCGACCACCGCATGGTCGGGCACACCGGGTTCCTGACGGTGGCCCGACGGCTCGCGTGAACCCGCTCGACCTGCTCATCCTGGCGGCGGCCCTCGTCGCCGTCGTCGCCGGGTGGCGGATGGGGTTCCTGGCCCGGGCCTTCGGCTGGGCCGGGGCCGGTGTGGGTGTGGTGGCGGCGCTGGTGCTGGTGCCGAGGCTCGTGGAGCGTCTCGATCTGGAGTCGCGGGCCGTCGTGGCCGTCACGAGCGCCCTGGCGGCCCTGGCGCTGGTGACGCTCGGCCAGGGCGTCGGCGCAGCGATCGGGGCGAGGATGCGTCCGGGCGCGTCGGTGCCCCACTGGCGACTGCTCGACGCGGCCGGGGGCGCCGCACTCGGCATGTGCGTGGTGGCGGTCCTCGTCTGGCTGCTCGTGCCCGTGCTGGCCCGCACCGACGGGTGGACGGCGAGCCTGGCCCGGAACTCGAGACTCGCCGAGCTGGCGGCCAGGTACCTCCCGGAGCCGCCGCCGGTGCTCGACGAGTTGCAGCGCCGCCTGGAGACCGGCGACTTCCCGGAGCTCTTCGCGGATCTGGAGCCCGCACCGGAGCTCCCACCGCCGCCCGAGGGTTCTGCGATCGACGCCGCTCAGCTCGCGTCGCTCGCCGCGGGGGTCGTGCGGGTGGAGGGAGAAGCCTGCGACTCGCTGCAGACCGGGAGCGGGTTCGCCATCGCTTCCGGGCTGGTGGTGACCAACGCCCACGTGGTCGCCGGGACCGGCCGCAGCGAGCTGGAGACCCCGGACGGTCGGCGGGGCAGCGGCCGGGTCGTGGCGTTCGACCCGAGCATCGACCTGGCTGTCGTGGCGACCGATCTCGAACTGGAGGTCCTGCCCACCGGAACGGCGGCGGTGGGCGACACCGGACTCGTCCTCGGGTTCCCGGGCGGTGGCCCCCTCGACCCGTCGCCCTTCGCCGTGGGCGAGCTGCTCCGGGCGAGAGGGCTCGACATCTACGACCGGGCGCAGGTGGAGCGGTCGCTGGTCGTGCTCGCCGCCGAGCTGGCGCCGGGCGACTCGGGGAGCGCCGTCGTCCGGGACGACGGCAGGGTCGTGGCGGTGGCCGTGGCCATCGCCCCGGACCGGCCGGGCGTCGCCTATGCGCTGCGGGTCGAGGACGTGCTCGACGACCTGGAGCGTGTCTCCGGGCCGGTGGACACCGGAGCGTGCCTGGCCTGAGTCGGAGGGCGCGAGTGTGCCGGCCGGTAGGGTTCGTGCATGAGCGACCCCCAGCATCCTCCCGTCGGCGACGATCCCACCGCCGTGTCCGGCGAACCCGTCACCGGAGGTGAACCGACCACCGCCATGCCCGCAGTCGACCCCTCGGGTTCGGGAGGGGCGAATGTCCCACCGCCGGTCGCCGGCGACGGGAGCGGGGGCGGCCCCAAGGGGGTTCCGGCCTGGGCCTGGTTGATCGTCGCCGCGATCCTGCTGGTGGGTGGCGGGATCGCGTTCGCCGTGACTCGGAGCGGTGGAGGGTCGACGACCACGACGGTCCCGGCGACCACGGAGCGTCCGACGTCATCGACGCCGCCGACCTCGAAGGCCCCCTCGACCACGCGCCCGACGACCACCACCCGCCCGACGACCACCACATCGTCGAGCACGACGACGACCACGACGAGCACCACGACGACGAGCACCACTCCGCCGCTGACGCTGTCCACGGCTCCCGACCGGCTGGCGCCGCCGTGATCTGCGGCCAGCGACGGGGTGACCTACGGCCGGTCGACGGCCTCAGGGCACAGGGCCGCCCGAACCTCAGCCCGGTCGGCTGCGTTCGGTAGGGCGAGGGTTCACCGGCGGACGGTCGTTCCGGCCGCCGGTCGGATCACTCCTCGTCGGACTCGATGTAGATGCACTCGCCGGGGCACTCCTCGGCGGACTCCACGACACCCTCGATCTCGCCGGGCGGGATGATGGCGATGCCCTCGGCGCCGCCCGGGTCGGAGAACACCTTGTCGCCCTCCTTGACGTAGGCCAGGCCGTCGTCGAGGAGCGTGAAGACTGCGGGGGAGATCTCCTCGCAGAGACCGTCGCCGGTGCAGAGATCCTGATCGATCCAGACCTTCAGGGCCATGTGCTGTGACCTGCCTTGTGTGAGCCGGCGCTCGCCGGGGGGAGTGACACCCGGAGTGTAGCCACAGGAGGAATTTCCACGGAACCCGGGTGGGAAATTCGCCGCGCGCCGGAGGAGGCGACCGGACGGTGGCACTCCGGCAGGTCCCCGCCGGGGTAGAACGACAGGGTGCGGTCGAGATCGGCTGCCCAGTCGAGGGGGTCACCCGTGAACGAGGACGACGTCGACCGAACGGTACCCGCCGAGGATGCGGACCTGCAGGCGCAGGTCCGCGAGCTCGAGGACGAGGTCGCCTCGCTGCTCCGGCGCCTGCAGGACGGGCCCAAGCGGGTCCGCACGCTCGAGGAGCGGCTCCTCGAGACCAAGGGCCAGCTCGCCCAGGCGGTGAGCCAGAACGAGAAGCTCACCGCCACCCTCCGAGAGGCCCGCGACCACATCGCCGCCCTCCGTGAGGAGGTCGACAAGCTGACCCAGCCGCCGGCGGCGTACGCCACGTTCCTCGGTCGCAACGACGACGGCACCGTCGACGTGCAGGCCGCCGGGCGCAAGATGCGCGTCCAGGTCTCGCCGGGTGTGGACGTCGACGCGCTCGAACGCGGCGCCGAGGTCGTCCTCAACGACGCGTACAACGTGGTGCTGGCCCGCACCCCTGAGGGGTCCGGTGAGACCGTCACGCTGGTCGAGGTCCTCGAGGACGGCCTTCGAGCCCTGGTCGTGGGTCGGGCCGACGAGCAGCGTGTGGCGGAGCTCGGTGACTCGCTGCGCCGGGGCCGGCTGAGGAGCGGGGACGTCCTGCTCGTGGACCCACGCAGCGGCGTCCTGCTCGAACGGCTCCCGCGTCCCGAGGTTGAGGAGCTCGTGCTCGAGGAGGTGCCCGACATCTCCTACGAGGACATCGGCGGCCTCGACGTCCAGATCGAGCAGATCACCGATGCCGTGGAGCTCCCGTTCCTGCACCAGGAGCTGTTCGCCGAGTACGACCTTCCCGCCCCCAAGGGGATCCTGCTCTACGGCCCCCCGGGGTGCGGCAAGACCCTGATCGCCAAGGCGGTCGCCAACAGCATGGCCAAGAAGGTGACCGAGGCGACCGGCCGGTCGGCGCGCAGCTTCTTCCTGAACATCAAGGGGCCGGAGCTGTTGAACAAGTACGTGGGGGAGACCGAGCGCCACATCCGCCTGGTCTTCCAGCGGGCCCGGGAGAAGGCCGCCGAGGGCGTGCCCGTCATCGTGTTCTTCGACGAGATGGAGTCGCTGTTCCGGACGCGGGGGACCGGCATCTCCTCCGACATGGAGGCGACGATCGTCCCGCAGCTCCTCGCCGAGATCGACGGGGTGGAGACGCTCCGGAACGTGATCGTGATCGGCGCCTCGAACCGGGAGGACCTGATCGACCCGGCCATCCTCCGCCCCGGCCGCCTCGACGTGAAGATCAAGATCAACCGGCCCGACGAACAGGCCGCGGCGCAGATCTTCGGGAGGTACCTCACCACGACCCTGCCGCTCGACGGCTCGGAGGTGGCGGAGCTGGGCGGGGGCGATCCCGACAAGGCCGTGCGCGTGATGATCGAGCGCACGGTGGAGGAGATGTACCGGGACGACGAGGCCAACCAGTTCCTCGAGGTGACCTACCAGAACGGTGACAAGGAGGTCATGTACTTCAAGGACTTCTCCTCCGGCGCCATGATCGAGAACATCGTCCGGCGGGCCAAGAAGCTGGCGATCAAGCGGGAGCTCGCCGGCGGGCCTCGGGGAGTTCGCACCCAGGACCTGATCGACTCCATCCACCAGGAGTACAAGGAGCACGAGGACCTCCCGAACACGACCAACCCGGACGACTGGGCGAAGATCTCGGGCAAGAAGGGCGAGCGGATCGTGTACGTGCGCACGCTCGTGCACCACGACGAGTCCGAGGACCCCGAGGGCGGTCGCTCGATCGAGCGTGTCGCCACCGGTCAGTACCTCTAGGCCCGGAACATGGCCATCCCCAAGATCCTCGGCATCGAGACGGAGTACGGCATCCTCGTCCGCGGCGCCGGCGAGACGAACCCCATCGCCGCCTCCTCGACGCTCATCAACGCCTACCTGTCCTCGCTCGAGCGCGGCCGCGGCGGTCACCGGACCCAGCGTGTGGGCTGGGACTTCGAGGACGAGTCCCCGGGCGTGGACGCACGCGGCGAGGCGCTGTTGTTGTCGCTCGCCCCGGAGGTCGAGACGCACCTCGTCAACGCCGTGTTGACCAACGGCGCCCGCTACTACGTCGACCACGCGCACCCCGAGTTCTCCTGTCCGGAGACCGCCGATCCGCGCACTGCCGTCGTGTACGACCGGGCGGGCGAGGAGATCCTGGTCCGCTCGATGGCGGCCGCCACCTCGATGCTCCCGGACGGCCACGAGATCGTCGTCTACAAGAACAACTCCGACGGCAAGGGCAACAGCTACGGCTGCCACGAGAACTATCTGCTCGACCGGTCCGTGCCCTTCGGCCGGATCGTCCTGTTCGCGACGCTGCACCTGGTGACCCGACAGATCCTGACGGGTTCGGGCAAGGTCGGCTGCGAGGTGCCGGGGGTCGGCTCCGACGAGGTGCCGTTCCAGATCACGCAGCGGGCCGACTTCTTCGAGGAGGAGGTCGGCCTCGAGACCACCCTCAAGCGACCGATCATCAACACCCGTGACGAGCCCCACGCGGACGCCCAGAAGTACCGGCGGCTCCACGTCATCGCCGGCGACGCCAACATGTCGGAGACCGCCACGTTCCTGAAGCTGGGTACGACGGCACTGATCCTGGCCATGGTCGAGGACGACGCCCTCGGCGAGCCGGTGGGTCTGGCCCGCCCGGTCCCCGCCATGCACCAGGTGTCCCGCGATCTGACGCTCGGTCGGACGCTGGAGCTCGACGACGGGACCACGGCGACGGCGCTCGAACTGCAGTTCCGCCTGCTCGGACGCGCCGAGGCGTACGCCGATCGCCACGGGCTCGACTGCCTCGGTTCCGAGGAGGTCGGCCGGGAGGTCCTGGCGTCGTGGCGCTCGGTCCTCGAGGACCTGGAGCAGGACCCCGAGCTGACCGCCGACCGGCTGGACTGGGTGGCGAAGCGTCGGCTCGTCGAGGGGTACCGCCAGCGTGACGGCCTGGACTGGACCGACCCCAAGCTCCGGGCCCTCGACCTGCAGTACCACGATGTCCGACCCCGGTCCTCGCTGGCCCGTCGGGTCGGCCTGCGCCGGATCGTCGGCGACGACGAGGTGGAACACGCCACGGTCGAGCCCCCGGAGGACACCCGGGCGTACTTCCGGGGCCGGTGCCTGGCCCGCTTCTCCGAGCAGGTCGTCGCCGCCAACTGGGACTCGGTCGTCTTCGACACCGGGGACGCAACCCTGCAACGGGTCCCGATGCTGGAGCCGGGCCGCGGGACGCGCGCCCACGTCGGGGACCTGATCGATGCCGCCGACACGGCCGCGGACCTGCTCGAGGCGCTGGGGCGCTGAGCCCGTGGCGCCGCGCCGCCGGGTGCGCCCCCGCTGAGGACGGCGCGCGGTACGGTGACGGCGGAGGTCTCCATGGCAGAGCGTGCACAGAAGAAGAAGCCCGCACCGCAGCGGCAGGAGGAGTTGGTCGAGGAAGCGCCTGCGGCCAGTGACGCCGGCGACCGCATCAAGGCCGACCTCGACGATCTCCTCGACGAGATCGACGAGGTGCTCGAGTCCAATGCCGAGGACTTCGTGAAGTCCTACATCCAGAAGGGCGGGCAGTAGCCCGACCCGGCTGAGGGGCCGTTGCGTCCTCACCGCTAGTCTCGGAACCGTGAGTCTCCCGAGCTTCCCGATCGCCGACGACCCCGGCCCCGACTTCGCAGCGCTGGCCCGGCGGGCCGGGCTGACGCCGGCCCCGGTCGGATCCGTGGGCACGACACCGTTCGAGGTCACCCACGGCACGACGTGTGTGGCGGTTCGCTACGCCGACGGCGTCGTGATGGCCGGTGACCGGCGGGCGACCTCCGGCAACCTGATCTCGCACCGCCACATCGAGAAGGTCTTCCCGGCCGACCGACACTCCGGGGTCGCCATCGCCGGGGCCGCCGGACCGGCCGTCGAGATGGTCCGACTCTTCCAGCTGCAGCTCGAGCACTACGAGAAGGTCGAGGGATCGCCGCTCAGCCTGGAGGGCAAGGCCAACCAGCTGTCGCAGATGGTGCGCAACCACCTCCCGGCGGCCATGCAGGGGTTCGTCGTCGTTCCGATCTTCGCCGGGTACGACACGGCGAGACGGTCGGGACGGCTGTACCAGTACGACCCGACCGGTGGTCGCTACGAGGAGCTCGACTTCGCGTCGACCGGCTCGGGGAGCCTGCAGGCCAGCACGGTGATCAAGCTCGGGTACCGGCTCGACATGGACCGGGACACCACCGTCGACCTGGTGCTGCGGGCCCTCTTCGAGGCGGCGGACGAGGACTCCGCGACCGGCGGCCCGGACCTCATCCGCAACATCTTCCCCGTGGTCGCCACCATCACCGCCGACGGGTTCGACCGGGTCGGGGACGACGACCTCCGCACGAGGTTCGAGTCGATCGTCGAACAGCTCCGCACCGATCGCGGCGGGGTCGAGTCTGGAGGGCTGTCGTGACCGCACCGTTCTACGTGTCACCCGAGCAGGTCATGAAGGACCGGGCGGACTACGCCCGCAAGGGGATCGCCCGCGGCCGCTCGCTCGTGGCGACCGTGGCCGAGGACGGAGTCCTGCTCTGCGCCGAGAACCCGTCCCGGACGCTCCGGAAGGTGTCGGAGATCTACGACCGGATCGGCTTCGCCGGAGTCGGCAAGTACAACGAGTTCGACCAGCTCCGGATCGCCGGCGTCCGGTCCGCCGACCTCAAGGGCTTCGCCTTCAGCCGGGAGGACGTCGACGCCCGGACCCTGGCGAACCAGTACGCCCAGATGCTCGGGCAGGTCTTCACCCACGAGATGAAGCCCATGGAGGTCGAGATCCTCGTCGCCGAGGTCGGCCACGAGCGGGCGGCCGACCAGCTCTTCCACATCCGCTACGACGGCACCCTCGTCGACGAGACGGACTGGTGCGTGCTCGGCGGCGAGGCGGAGGCGATCGGCGAGCGGCTGGCCGCGGCCTGGGACGGGGCCGCGGACCTGGGTGCGGCGCTCCGTTCGGCCGCAACGGCGCTGGCCGGGCCGGACCGGGCGTTGCGCGCCGACGAGCTGGAGGTGGCCGTGCTCGATCGTGTGGCGACCCGTCGGACCTTCCGACGCCTCGAGGACGACGAGGTCGACGCGCTCCTGGTGGGCTGACCGATCGCTCGGGCCGGCTGCTCGGGCCGGTCGCTCAGCGGACGACGTCGAGCAGGCGCAGGGCGTTCGTGGCCCAGGCCGCAAGCGTCACGCCGAGCGGGACTGCGAGGGCGGCCCCGAGCGCCCACCGCATGGTCCGCACCGCGGGGCTCAGGCGGGTCCGGGTCGGCCGGTCGTGGGCGAGTCCGTCCTCGTCGATCGACAGGACGGCTGCGGCCTCCTCGGCCTCGTCGGCGGGCACCAGGACCTCGAGCCAGCCGATGGGGTGCGTCGTCGGAACGAGCTCCCGGCTGCGGATCTGCCACAGGACGCCATGGGCGCCCAGCTTGGCGGCGTAGAGGTCGGCCTCGAAGCGGGTCGAGGCGCTGGCGACCACCACCATGCGCATGGGCGAAGGGTACCGCACGGTCACCGGGTCGAGCCGGGCCGCGGATAGGTTGAGCGGCCATGGACCGCAGGATCTTCGGGCTCGAGAACGAGTACGGGGTCACCTGCACCCAGCGCGGGCAGCGGCGGCTGAGCCCCGACGAGGTCGCCCGGTACCTGTTCCGCCGGGTGGTGTCCTGGGGTCGCTCCTCCAACGTCTTCCTGGTCAACGGGGCCCGGCTCTACCTCGACGTGGGTTCCCACCCCGAGTACGCCACGCCCGAGTGCGATTCGCTCCACGACCTGGTCGCGCACGACAAGGCCGGCGAGATGATCCTGGGTGAGCTGGTCGACTCGGCCGAGCAGCGGCTCACCGAGGAGGGCATCCGCGGCGACATCTACCTGTTCCGCAACAACACCGACTCCGCCGGGAACAGCTACGGCTGCCACGAGAACTACCTGACGAGCAGGGACGACGACCTCTCGCAGTACACCGAGGTGCTCATCCCGTTCCTGGTCAGCCGGCAGATCTACGCCGGTGCCGGGAAGGTCGTGCAGACCGCCCGTGGCGCCCAGTTCTCGATCGCGCAGCGGTCCGAGCACATCTGGGAGGGGGTGTCGTCGGCGACCACCCGGTCGCGGCCGATCATCAACACCCGGGACGAGCCCCACGCCGACTCCGACCGGTACCGACGACTGCACGTGATCGTCGGCGATTCGAACATGAGCGAGTACGCCACGTTCCTCAAGGTCGGGGCCTGCTCGCTGGTGCTGCGCATGCTCGAGGACCCGTCGGTGGTCCTGCGGGACATGACGCTCGAGAACCCGATCCGGGCGATACGGGAGATCAGCCACGACCTCACCTGCACCCACCGCGTCAGGCTGTCCGACAACCGAGAGATGTCGGCCTTCGAGATCCAGTCCGTCTACCTCCAGCGGGCCCTGCGCTACGCCGAGCACCACGACCTCTCCCCGCAGGAGAAGCAGGCGCTCGACATGTGGGAGCACGTGATGACGGCCATCGAGCGGGACCCGCTGTCACTGGACCGGGAGGTGGACTGGGTGGTGAAGTACCGCCTGGTCGAGGCCTACCGGGAGCGCCACGGCCTGTCGCTCGCCAGTCCGGAGGTCGCCCTGCTCGACCTGCAGTACCACGACATCAGCCGGCGACGGTCGGTGTTCTACAAGCTCCAGGACCGCGGGCTGGTCGAGCGGGTGGTGACCGACGCCGACATCCTGGAGGCGACCGAGACCCCGCCCCAGACCACCCGGGCGCGACTGCGCGGCGAGTTCATCCGTCGGGCCAAGGAGCGCAAGCGGGACTACACGGTGGACTGGGTCCACCTGAAGCTCAACGATCAGGCCCAGCGGACCGTGCTCTGCAAGGACCCCTTCCGCTCCCAGGACGACCGGGTGGACCGCCTGATCGAGTCCCTCTGACCGCTAGCCTCATCCGGTTCGCAGCGATCACCACGGGGGGACAGCGTGCAGGTCACGGGTGGAGTTGAGACGCTCACGGTCACCGGAGCGGATCCCGGCGAGCGGTTGCCGGTGCTGGACGGTGCGGGCGATCCGGTCGTCACGCTGGTCGCCGACCAGGCCGGCAACGCCTTCCTGTCGTTCGTGCCGCCCGATCCGGTGGAGCTCGACGGGCCCGATCGTCTCGCCGAGGCCCTCGTCGCCGGACACGTCCTGCAGCCGGGTCGCTACACCGTCGGCGGGACGACCGTGGAGGTGCTCGGCGTCGACGACCACCCGGACCCGGGCCGCTACGACCAACCCCTCGAGGCGGGCTACATCTACCTGACCATGCGCGACGGCGTGACGCTCTCGGCCATGGTGCGGTTCCCGAACGAGGACCTGTACGGCCCGGGACCGTGGCCGACCGTCGTGGAGTACTCCGGCTACACGCCCTCCGACCCCGACGCCCCGCAACCGGGCACGATGATCGCCACGCTGCTGGGCTTCGCCGTCGTCGGGGTGAACATGCGCGGGACCGGTTGCTCGGGCGGTGTGTTCGACCTCTTCAGCCCGGCCCAGGCGGCGGACGGCTACGACATCATCGAGATCGTCGCCCGCCAGCCGTGGGTGCTCCACCAGCGGGTCGGCATGGTCGGCCTGAGCTACCCGGGGATCAGCCAGCTGTACGTGGCGGCCACGCGGCCGCCGAGTCTGGCGGCGATCACGCCGCTGTCGGTGATCGACGATCCCTGGCGTCAGCAGTGGCCGGGCGGCATCTACAACTCGGGGTTCACGCGCGCCTGGGTCGCCGCCCGGGACGAGCAGACCCGGGCCGGCGGTCAGGCCTGGGACCAGAAGCGGATCGAGGAGGGTGACGAGATCGCCCGGGCCAACCAGGCCATCCGGACGCAGAACTTCGACTTCGAGCACTACGGGCGCGCCGTCGAGAACTACCGCCGGGAACTCGACGCCCGGCGGGTGAGCGAGCTCATCGACCGGATCGAGGTCCCCGTGTACCTGACCGGGGCCTGGCAGGACGAGCAGACCGGGAGTCGGTTCGCGTCCATGCTCGGACGGTTCGGGTCCTCGCCCGACCGGCGGTTCACGATGTTCAACGGCCACCATCCCGATGGGTACAGCCCGATGGTGATCGGCCGCTGGTTCGAGTTCCTGTCGTTCCACGTCGCCCGGCGGGTCCCGGAGCTCAACGAGATGATCCGGATGTTCGCGCCGAGTCAGTTCGAGGTGGCGTTCGGCTACTCGCCGGAACTGGAGCCGGACCGCTTCACGCACCACGGCGAGGACGTCGAGGCCGCGCTCGAGGAGTACCGGGCCGAACCGACGGTCCGTCTCCTCTTCGAGAACGGCGCCGGCCACGAGGTCCCCGGGGCGACCGCGCACCGGTTCGAAGCTGTGGCCTCGAGCTTCCCGCCGCCCGAGGTCCGGGTCCGCCGCTGGTATCTCGCCACCGACGCCACGCTCGTCGACCGGCTGGCCGACGAGGAGTCGCATGCGTCCTACGCCGACGACCCCGATGCCGGTGGACTGGCCTACTCCATGGAGCTGCTCTCGGACCTGAACCGGTTCACCTTCCCGGACGTTCCGATCACCTGGACGGCGTTCGCCCCCGAGCACCGGGTGGTCTTCGACACGGAGCCGTTCGAGGAGGCGACCGTCATCGCCGGAGCGGGTCACGTCGACCTCTGGTTCCGGCCCGGCACCGTCGACACCGCCGTGCAGGCCACCCTCACCGAGCTCCGGCCCGACGGACACGAGCAGCGCATCCAGTGCGGCTGGCACCGACCGCAGCACCGCGTCGAGTCGTCGGACGCCGACGAGCTCTGGGTGGACTACACCTTCCTCGCCGAGCACCGGGAGCCGCTCGAGCCGGGTGCCTGGATGCGGTTCCGGTTGCCACTCCATCCGTTCGCGCAGTTGCTCCGTCCCGGATCGCGACTGCGGCTCCAGCTGTCCACGCCCGGCCGGGACCACCCGTTCTGGTGCTTCGAGAACCCGATCGTGCCCGGGGCGACCCACGACGTCGGCCTGGGGGGCGCCCATGCCAGTGCCCTGGTGCTGCCGGTCTGGCCGGTGGAGGTGGAGCACCCGGCGGATCACCCCGCACCCGGGTCACTCCGGGGCCAGCCGGTGCGGCCGGCGACCGGCGACTGACGTCCCTTCGCTACGGTTCCTCCGTGCCGTCCTTCCGCACCGGTCGCGTCGTCCGGCTCACCTCGAGCCGGCCGGGGCTCCAGCGGATCGTGGTGTCGATCGACGGGGAGGAGCACCCGGCCGTGTCGCTGAGCGGGCTGACGGGCGAGGTCGACGTCGGCGACGAGGTCGTGGTCAACACCACGGCGGTCGATCTCGAACTGGGTACCGGCGGCGACCACATCGTCCACTGGAACCTCGCTCGGACCGGCCTCGACCTGCCCGGCCCGGACCACGTGCTCAAGCTGCGCTACACCAGCCTGCAGGCCGACGCCGGCACCTCCGAGCTGCGGCATCCCGAGTGCGACGAGCCGCTCGACGGGACGCCCGTCGTGGCGTGCACGCTCCACAGCCAGCTCGCCCCGGTGGTCGCCGGGATCCGAGCCGTCGACCCGTCGTTGCGGATCGCCTACGTCCAGACCGACGGGGGAGCGCTCCCGCTCGCGCTCTCCGACAGCGTCGCCGCCCTCCGGGATCGGGCCGAGCTGTGCGGGACGGTGAGCACCGGGAGTGCGTTCGGCGGCGACCTCGAGGCGGTGGGCGTCGCCTCGGGACTCGGTCTGGCGGTGCACGTGCTCCACGCCGACGTCGTCGTGGCGGGGCTCGGGCCCGGCGTGGCCGGGACCGGCACGGCGTTGGGCACCTCGGCGCTCGACGCCGTGGGCGTGATCGACCTGGCCGACTCGCTGGGGGGTGTCCCGGTGCTGTGCGTCCGGGTGTCGGAGGCCGATCCGCGGGAGCGGCACCGGGGCGTGTCCCACCACACCCGCACCGTCGCCCGGCTGACCCACGCCGTCCCGCTGGTCGCAGCACTGCCCGACGGGCCGAGCGGTCTCGACGGGGTGCGTCCGGTCGAGCTGACCCGGGCGCAGCTCGGGTCACTCGATCGTGCCGTCGTCGATCCGGACCACACCTCCATGGGTCGAACGGCCCGGGAGGATCCGGCCCCGAACCGTCACGCGGTGGCGGCCGGTGTGCTCGCGGCCGCGACGGCCATTGCCGGGCGTCACGGCCCGGCCACCCGGGGCCGGGGGAGTCCCTAGACTCCCGGCCGTGGCGGCCAATGACGAGCGCTCGAGTCGACTCCTGAACCTGGTGACGGCCCTCCAGGACACGCGGCGCGGGCTCACCGCCGATCAGGTGCGGGAGCGCGTTCCCGGCTACACCGCATCGGAACACGAGTCGTTCCGGCGGACCTTCGAGCGCGACAAGGACGACCTCCGTCGCATGGGCGTGGAGATCGAGGTGGTGGAGCTGTCCCACCTCGACCCGCCGGTGGCCGGCTACCGGATCCGTCGGGACCGCTACGAGCTTCCGGACCCCGGACTGGAACCCCTCGAACTGGCGGCGCTCGTCGCTGCCACCCAGGTCGTCAAGCTGATCGGCCCCGACCTGACCGACCCCGAGGACGGGTTCCGCAAGCTCGGCGGGTTCGGGGACGGCGAGGCCGACTCCGCCGCCGGCCCGGTCGAGGTCGACGTCCCGGAGGTGCTCGTCGCGGTGTTCGACGCCGTCCTCGACCAGCGGTTGCTCGAGTTCCCGTACCACGAGGTGGACCGGGTCGTGGAGCCGCTCCAGGTCCAGTTCCGCCGCGGTCACTGGTACCTCATCGCCCACGACCGGGCGGTCGAGGATCAACGGACCTACCGGGTCGATCGGATCCCGACGGTCCGCACGGGCGAACCGGGCGGGTTCGAACGCGCCGAGGTCGCAGGTGAGGTGCGGATGCGGCCGTGGGAGTACGGCGAGGGCACCCCCACGACGGTCGTCGTCCGCCTCGACGACGTGGCGGCCGCCGCCCTCCGGGTCGACGAACCGGAGCTCGAGCTCCGTCCGGTCCCCGATGGTTCGTTCGAGGTCACGCTCGACGTGGTCGACGAGCGGGGCCTGTTCCAGTTCCTCGTGTCGGTCCTCGACCGGGCGGAGTTGGTCGGCCCACCGGGGTTCCGCAGCGCGTACATCGCCTGGCTGCAGGGTCGCTCCGATGCCCCGGACGCCGGAGCAGACGATGGGGGCGACTCGTGACTCGACGGATGTCCGCAGCCGAGCGGGCCGAGCGGATCATGAGCATCGTGCCGTGGCTCGTCACCCCCGGCGGTGTCTCGATCAGCGAGACCTGCGCGACCTTCCAGATCGAGCGGGAGGAGTTGCTCGAGGACCTGAGGTTGTTGTTCGTCAACGTCGGCGTGCACCCCTTCACCCCGGATGCCCGGGTCGACGTGTTCATCGAGGAGGAGGACGACACCGTCGAGGTCCTGCTGGGCGACTTCTTCCGTCGGCCGCTGCGTCTGGATGCCGACGAGGCCCTCACGATCGTCGCGGCGGCGCGGGTGCTGATCGCATCGGGGCACGAGGACCCCCACCTCCTCGCCGCCGTCGAGAAGGTCGAACGGGTGCTGGGCAGCGGCGACCGCCTGGTCGCCGTCGAGCTCGGGGCGATCGACCCCGGCGTCCTGGCCGAGGTGCGCAGGGCGCTGGAGGACGGCCTGCAGCTGCGGATCCGCTACCACTCCTTCGGCCGGGACCAGGTCGGTGAACGGACGGTCGAGCCCCACTCGCTGCGGTCCCGTGACGGCCGCTGGTACCTCACCGCATGGTGCACGAGCGCCGAGGAGGAGCGTGTCTTCCGTCTGGATCGGGTGCTCGCGGCCGAGACCCTGGACGAGCCGGTGGTGAGCGATCCCCCCGCGCAGGATGTGCTGTTCGACTTCGCGGCCAGCGGGCGGTCGATCCGGATGGTGCTGGGCCCATCGGACCGGTGGGTGGCCACCCAGTACCCCACGGAGTCGGAGCGCACCCTCGATGACGGCCGGGTGGAGGTCGTGTTGTCGGTCGGATCCACGGCATGGTTGGAGCGGCTGCTCCTGCGCATGGACCTCGACACGGTGGTCGAGGACGCCACCACCGGACTGCCGCTCGACGATGTCCGTCGAGCGGCGGCACAGCGGATCATCGATCGCCACGGGTGAGGGTGGACCACGGCGACCTGTTCGCACCGGTAGCGTGCCGGATCGTGGATCCAGGGCGGAGCGCAACGTGAGGCGGAACCAGACCGGAGGGATCCGCGGGCTCGTCGAGTGGGTGGCCATCGTGGTCGGGGCCGTCCTCGTGGCGCTCCTCGTCAAGACCTACCTGGTCCAGGCGTTCCGGATCCCGTCGTCGTCCATGGAGCAGACGCTGCTCGTGGGTGACCGGGTCATGGTCAACAAGCTCAGCTACCGGCTCGGCGACGTCGCGCCGGGGGACGTCGTGGTGTTCGAACGGCCGACCGGCGCCCCGGGTGGTGCCGACGCTCCCGAGGACCTCATCAAGCGGGTCGTGGCGGTCGGCGGGGACACGGTCCAGACCGTCGACGGCCGTCTGGTCCGCAACGGCGAGCCGGTCGACGAGCCCTACCTGGCGCCGGGCAGCACCACGACCGGGATCGAACAGCCCGTGACCATCCCCGACGGTCAGGTGTGGGTGATGGGCGACAACCGGAACAACTCGAGCGACAGCCGGGTCTTCGGCCCGGTGGACGAGTCGACCATCGTCGGACAGGCGTTCGTCATCATGTGGCCCCCGGGGCGATTCGGCACGCTCTGATCGGCACCGCCGCCGCGATCGTTGCCCGGCGACGGTCAGAGCTCGGCGACGGGTGATTGCTCGGCGAGGTGTCAGGGCTCGGCGAGGTGTCAGGGCTCGGCGACGGGACGGCCCGAGGCGGCGTCGACCATCCGGTCGACGTGATCGGAGTAGAGCCCGTCGACCCCCCAGTCCAGGAGCTGGTGCAGCGTCCGGCCGTGCTGGGCGTCCCAGGCCAGCACCCGGCGCTGGAACCTGCGGTAGAGGGCGATGCGACCCGGGTTCCACTCGCTGTGGTGCAGGTTGACGGCGTCGACGGCCGCCGCACGCAGATCGGCGGCGTGCCGTTCGCAGCCGCCGTCGAGCAGACCGACGAACGTGGAGTGCACCAGCACCGAACCGGGGCAGTCCGGGCGCCAGCCGGCGAGCGTGGCGAGGTCGTCGTGGCACAGCCACAGCTGAGCCGTGGCCCCGTGCGCCTCGGCCACCTCGAGTGTCGGTCCGAATGCGGCGGCGTCCTTGACGTCCAGGGACAGCGGCAGGTCGGCCCCCACCGTCCGGTAGAGCTCCTCGAGCGACGGGATGTGGTCGGGGAGCGCCGACCGGTCCACCGAGGCGATGGGGCGCCGACGCAGCCGTCCCCCGACGACCCCGTCGTGGTCGAGCACGGCGACGCCGTCGGCGGTCACCCAGACGTCGCTCTCGAGGCCGGTCGCGCCCAGTCGCACGGCCAGCTCGAAGGCGGCGAGGGTGTTCTCCCGCTCGTGGGCCCGCGCCCCCCGATGGGCGAAGAGCACGGTCCGGCGGCCAGCGTTCGGTAGCGTCACCGGGAGAGTGTGCCGCATGCCGCCGGGGCCCGGGGATCCCTGGGCGGGGTGGGGATCGGGGCCCGTGCCCCCGGGGTTCCGGGTTCTCGAAGGTTTTTTGTCAACCCGTCGGTGGTGGCGTCCGTTAACACCGGGGCACGAAGGGAACGGAGCATCCACATGGCACTGATCAAGGCAACGTGCAGCGACTGCGGCGACGTCGAGCTGCGCTCGAAGGACCTGACGGTCCGGATCTGTGAGGACACCTCCGAGGCCACGTACTCGTTCCGTTGTCCGGTCTGCCGCATGGTCGAGGTTCGAACCGCTGAGGAGCACATCGTCGACGTCCTCCTCGCTGCGGGCGTGCGCTGCACCGAGTGGCACCTGCCGGCGGAGCTCCGGGAGCCGCACCGGGGACCGGCGATCTGCCACGACGACGTCCTGGACTTCCACGACGTCCTGGAGCGCCCCGACTGGTTCGAGACCCTGGCGTCGATGACGCCGAGGAGCTGAGGTGACCCCGGTCCTGATCGCCTGCTGCCTGCTGGTCACGGCGTCGGCCGCAGCGGTGCTGTCGGGCTCGGCGCGGCGGATTCGCTCGGCTGTGGACTCCGTACGGACCGGGACGCACCACGTCGGGTTCCATCACGAACTGCGTCTGGACGCCCGCCGACTGGGCGCTGCACTCGACGATCGCTCCGACCGGTAGCATGCGGCCATGGCCGGGAGCGGCCTGACCGGCTTCCTCCAGAACTTCGGCGGCGGGGAGATCCTGCTCATCGTGCTCGCCGCGCTCGTGATTCTGGGTCCCGACCGCCTCCCGGAGGCGGGACGCAGCATCGGGCGCGCGATCCACAAGGTGCGATCGATGTCCTCCGGGGTGGAGTCGCAGGTCCGGGACGTGATCGACGACCCGGCGATGCAGTCCATCCGTGAGCTCGGCGAGTTCGCCGCCCGCCCGCGTCAGAAGCTGGCCCAGTACGCCCTCGAGGCCGAGGCCGAGGCCCGGGCCGGCACGCAGGCCGCAGCACCGGTCACCCAGACGGCTCCAGGCGCGGAGCCGGTGACCCAGCCGGCTCCCGCCGCCGAGCCGGGGACGGCCGCCGACCGGGAAACCGGCGACGCCGCCCCGGACGGTCCGCCCACGAGCGAGCCCGAGAGCGTCTGACACGTGGCGTCGGTCCTCAAGGGAGCTGAGCGGGACGCGGGGAACATGGCCCTCGGCGACCACCTGGCCGAGTTGCGGACCCGACTGCTCATCTGCGTCGGCACGATCGTCGTCATGATGATCCCGGCCTGGTTCCTCTACCCGTGGATCACCGACGTCCTCAACCAGCCCTACTGCGACGCCGTCCGCAACGTGGAACCCGAGGCGAGCTGCAAGTTCCTCGAGACCAACCTGCTCGAGCCGTTCACCCTGCGACTGCGCATCGCCGGGTACGGCGCCCTGTTCCTGGCCATGCCGGTGATGATGTGGCAGCTCTGGCGATTCGTCGCACCCGGCCTCTACAAGCGGGAGCGGCGCTACGCGCTGGCGTTCACCCTCTCCAGCCTGGCGCTGTTCGCCGCCGGCGCCGCCGTGGCCTACGTGACGCTGACCAAGGCTGTCGAGTTCCTCGTCACGCTCGGCGGACCCGACGTGGAGATCCGCTCCGGGATCGGGAACTTCGTCAAGTTCTCCATGTTCATGATGTTGGCGTTCGGGGTGGGCTTCCAGTTCCCCGTGCTGGTCGTCGCCCTCCAGATGGTCGGCGTGGTCACCCCCCAGCGGCTGGCGTCCTGGCGACGACAGATCATCGTGGGCATCGTGATCATCGCGGCCGGGATCACACCGAGTGGCGACCCGATCTCCATGCTGGCGCTGGCGGTCCCCATGTACCTGTTCTTCGAGCTGAGCCTGCTCCTCGGCCGCCTGTTCCTCTGGCGCCGGGCCCGCAGGGAGGGTGCGCCCGAGACCGAGCCCGCATCCGTCGACCCGACGCCGTGACGGGTCCCGCCGACGGGCCCCGACGGATCCGTCACGACTTCCCGCTCGACGACGTCCAGGTCCGGGCGATGGAGGCCCTGGACCGGGGCGAGAACGTGCTGGTGAGCGCCCCGACCGGCTCGGGCAAGACGGTGGTCGCGCAGCACGCCGTGAACCTGGCGCTCGACGAGGGGTTGCGGGTGGCGTACACCGCGCCCATCAAGGCGCTGAGCAACCAGGTCCACCGGGACCTCGTCGCCCAACTCGGCCGGGAGGAGGTGGGACTGCTGACCGGCGACCACTCCGTCCAGGCCGACGCCCCGGTCGTCGTCATGACCACCGAGGTCCTCCGGAACATGATCTACGCCCGGTCCGGCGGACTGGACTCGCTCCGCTGGATCGTGCTCGACGAGGTCCACTTCCTCCAGGACGCGTACCGCGGCCCCGTCTGGGAGGAGGTCCTGGTCCACGCTCCCCCGGGGATCGGATTCGTGTGCCTGTCCGCGACCGTCTCGAACGCCGACGAGCTGGGCGAGTGGATCCGGACGCTCCGGGGGCCCACGACGACGGTCGTGAGCCACGTGCGTCCGGTCGAGCTCGAGTCGCTGTACCTGGTGGGGGACCGGAGCGCACCCGAGGACCACCTCCTGCCGGTGCTGATCGACGATCGACCCAACGAGGTCGGCCGGCGCTTCGACGTCGAGGGACGCGACGGTCCCCGGGATCGAGGTCGATCACGCGGGCGTCAGGGGGACCGCCGCTTCCGGACGCCCCGGCGGATCGAGGTCGTGGAACGACTCGCCGCCGAGGGACTGTTGCCGTGCATCACCTTCGTGTTCAGCCGGGCCGGGTGCGACGACGCGGCGCGGGCCTGTCTGGACGCCGGTGTCCGACTCACCGAGCCCGAGGAGCGCGCCGAGATCCGCCGCATCGCGGAGGAACGGACCGCCGAGCTCGGCGATCGTGACCTGGACGTCCTCGGTTTCGACACCTGGCTGGCGGCGCTGGAGGTCGGGGTGGCCTCGCACCACGCCGGCCTGGTCCCGGCGTTCCGCGAGGCCGTCGAGGCCTGCTTCGTGCGCGGGCTCGTCAAGGTGGTCTTCGCCACCGAGACGCTGGCGCTCGGGATCAACGTCCCGGCCCGATCCGTGGTGCTCGAACGGCTCAGCCGGTTCACCGGGGAGCACCACGAGTTCCTCTCGGCGGCGACCTTCACCCAGCTCACGGGCCGGGCCGGGCGGCGTGGGATCGACGACCGGGGCGCAGCCGTCGTCCTGTGGTCGCCGTTCGTGACCTTCGACCAGGTGGCCCGACTCGCGGCGAGCCGGGACTATCCGCTGGTCTCCGCCTTCCGGCCCACCTACAACATGGCTGCCAACCTGGTCGTCCGCTACGACCGGGACCAGGCCCTCGAGGTGCTCGGGCGGAGCTTCGCTCAGTTCCAGGCCGATCGAGCCTCGGTGCACCTGCGGCGGCGTCTCGACGAGGTGGCGCGGACGCTCGAGGAGCTGGGTCCCCTCGACGCGGCCGCCGAGTCCTACGTGGAACTGCACCAGCAGGTGGCCGAGCTGCGTTCCCGGCGCCGGAGCGGCCGACGGACGGTGCTGGACTCGCTCGCGGCGCTGGTCCCGGGCGACGTGGTGGAGCGTCCTGGCGACCGGGGCGGCCGGCTGCTCGTCGTCCTGTCCGTCGCCAACCGGGCCCGGGGCGGCGTCCGGGTCCGCACCTGCACCCCCGGCGGAGTGGTCGTCTCGCTGCACCAGCACAACGTCCGGGAGCCCATCGAGCCCGTCGCTCGGGTCGATCTGCCGGTCCCGTACGTCCCCGCCGACGAGGGGTTCCGGCGCGAGGCCGGAGCGCGGCTGCGTCGGGTGGACACCAGACGGACCCGGCGGCCGGGTCGGCGACGCGCCCCTCGGCCCGAGGATCGGGCGCACGCCGCAGCCCGGGCCGAGCTCGAGTCCCATCCGGTGCACGAGCGTGGCGATCGGGAGGAGGTGCTCGACCGGGCCCGGCGCCGCCGGGACGCACTGGGCCGGATGGCGCAGCTCGAACGGCAGCTCGAGCGCCGAGGGGGCGGGCTCACCGAGCAGCTCGACTCCATGGTGAGACTCCTCGAGTCGTACCGGCTGGTCGACGGGTGGGAGCTGACCGATGCCGGTGAGCGACTGCGGCGGACCTACCACGAGGCCGACCTGTTGGTCTGCCTGGCGATCGAGGACGGCCTGTTCGACGGCCTGGACCCGTCGTCCCTGGCCGCGCTGTGCAGTTGTCTGACCTACGAGCACCGCAGCGCCGAGGCGCCGCCGCCGCCACGGTTCCCCACCACGGCCGTCCGGGACCGCCACGATCGTCTCGTGCTGCTCTCGGAACAGCTCCGGGAGCGGGAGCAGGCCGTGGGACTCCCGACGACGCGCGGCGTCGATCCCGGATTCGTGGACATGGCCTACCGGTGGACCAGCGGCGAGGACCTGGCGTCGGTCCTCGACGAGGAGACCACCGGCGGCGACTTCGTGCGGACCAGCCGGCAGCTCGTGGACCTGCTGCGCCAGGTGGCGACGCTCACCTCCGACGCCGGGGCGCGAGCGGCGGCGCGCGAGGCGGTCGATGCGGTGCAACGTGGCGTCGTCGAGCCGGGCGAGCGATCGTGAGCATCCGTCGGGGGGCCGACTGGGGCCGCCCGGTCCGGGCGGCGGCCGGGGCGCAGGTGATCGGCAGCGACGCCGAGCTCGCCGCCGTCGTCGGCTCGTCGGATGGTTCCGGCGAACCCGGTGAGCTGATCGTGACCGGAGGCGACCTGCACCGGACCCTCGGGGCCCCGGACCGACGGGACGTGACGAACGCCGAGCTGGTCGCCTTCGAGATCGACCTGGTCCGAGGTGTGGGTGTCCGACCGGACGGAACGGAGGTGGCCCTCCTCGCCGTGGCCCACGTGGTCGGGCTCCCGGTCTCGAGGCGACGAGGCGTCGAGGCGCTCTGGAGGGGGCCGTCGTTCGTCGCGGCGAACGCGGCGTTCCTGGGCGAGGCCAACATCGGCCCGAGGGCGCATCCCGGCGACGGCCTGCTCGATGTGTCGTGGGGCGAGCTGCCACGGCGCGACCTCCGGGCGGCCCGCTCACGCATGCGCACGGGTTCCCACCTGCCCCACCCGGCGATCGAGGAGCGTCGGGCGTCGTCGTGGTCCGCCCCGGAGGGCACTCGCTACATCGTGCTCTGCGACGGCGTGGAGGTCGGTGAGCTGCGTGAAATCCGTCTCACCGTGGAGCCCGACGCCGTCGTGGTCGCCGTCTGAGTCGGAGGTGGCTGGTTCCCGGGGGCCGACCACGCGACCATGGTGGCGGTGAGCAGCATCCGGGACGCCGAGCCGAGTGCCGATCCGAGGATCGAGTCGAGCGGGGCCGATGACGCCCAGCGGCGGCGGACCCGGGGTGTCGTGGTGGGGATCGCGGTGGCGGCCGCGTTGGTGGCGCTCGGTGGACTGGTCATCGGATCGATGCGGGACGGGTCGACGGCGAGCTGGTCGGGAACGGTGCTCGGCGAACCGGCCACGCTGCCGGACGTCACCCTCACCGACACCGACGGTGAGCCGTTCAACCTGCGCGACGACTCGCTGGGGACGACGACGATCCTGATGTTCGGCTACACCTCGTGCCCGGACGTCTGCCCCATCAACCTGGCGAGCCTCGGCTCCGCCCTGGAGCAGCTGGGCCCGAACCGGAGCAGCTCGGTGCGCGTCGTGTTCATCTCGGTCGACCCCGGCCGTGACCAGCCCGAGGTCGTCCGGTCCTACCTCGACCAGTTCGACCGCGACTTCGTCGGACTGAGCGGCGGTCCGGCGGACCTGCGCGCCGCCCAGGAGGGGGTGGGGGTCGAGCGGTCCGAGTTCGGCGCCACCGGCGAGGACGGCGGGTACGAGGTCGGCCACGCCTCGGCGATGTTCGTGTTCGGCCCCGACGGCACGGCGCGGATCGTCTACCCGTTCGGCACCCGCCAGTCCGACTGGACCCGCGACCTGCCCCGGCTGCTCGACGGCGAGGTCCCGGCGTGAACGCCCCGGGCGAGGACCGGCCGGGAGGGACCGTCGAGGCCGGTCGCAGTGACCCCGGCCCCAGTGACCCCGGCCGCACGAGCAGCGGTGACGCAGCGCACGCGGTCACCGGCCGCGGCCGGGCGTGGGCGCTGGGCCTGATCGCACTGGCCGTGGTCGCCGTCGGGGCGGCGTTGCTCGTCGGGATGCTCGGCGGCGACGACGGGGCACCTCCACAGGTCTCGGCCTCGGAGGCGCGGGCCGGCGAGCGGGTCGGGACCACGGTCGCCGTCTACGTCACCCTCAGGAACACCGGCGGGGCCGACACGCTCGAACGCGCCAGTTCGCCCGACGCAGCACGGGTGCTGGTCCACGGGACCGACGAGGTGGGGATCATGCGCACCTCGCCCTCGCTCGAGGTGCCCGCCTCCACGACGGTTCGCCTGGAGCCGGGTGGGACCCACCTGATGCTCGAGGGCGTCGGCCGGTCGCTGGCGCCTGGTGACACCGTGCCGGTCGCCCTGGAGTTCGACCGGGGCGAGACCCTGCGGATCGAGGCCCCGGTGGTGCCGCTGGAGGATCTGCTCGAGGAGCCCCCCGGATGAGGTGGTGGTGCGTCGCGGTCGACGAGCGCTGGTCCTGGACCCCTCGTCCGTACCTGGGCGTGTGGCTGTTGTGCGGCACGCTGCTGGCGCTCTACGGCTGGGCGATCCGCTCGCACCGCCGACGGAACCCCGAGGACGTGGACGGCCGGGAGCGGCGACGCGCGGTCTGGTTCGTGCTCGGCGTCGTGTTCCTCTGGCTGGCCTCGGACTGGCCGGTCGGCAGTCTGGGTGCCGGCTACCTGTCCTCGGTGCACATGCTGCAGTACATGATCTACACGCTGGCGGCCGCGCCGCTCCTGGTCCTCGGGACGCCGTCCTGGATGCTCGAGCGGATGATGGAGCTGACCCGCAGCCGGGCCGCGGTGAGGGCGCTCAGTCGCCCGCTGGTGGCCGCGGTCCTGTTCAACGTCGTGCTCATCGCCACCCACGCTCCCGTGACCGTCGACACCCTGCGCAGCACCCAGGTGGGGAACTTCGCCCTCGACATGGTGTGGCTCGCCTCGGGGTTCCTGCTCTGGATGCCCGTCATCAGCCCGATCCCGGAGTTCCGGGCCCGCTCCGCCCCGTCCCGACTCGTCTATCTCTTCTGCGCGGCGGCCCTGATCCCGATGATCCCGGGCGGGTTCATCGCGTTCTCACCCCAGCCTCTCTACGGCACCTACGAGCTGGCCCCGAGGGTGGGCCCGTCCGCACTCGACGATCAGCAGATGGCCGGGGTCCTCATGAAGATCGGGAACCTTCCGGTCATCTGGGCCGTGATGGCGGTCATCTGGTTCCGCTGGTTCGACCGCGAGCAGCGGGCGAGTCGGGAGCGACGGGTCGCCCGTGGCCGGCCTCGGGTCGCCGCCGTCGCCGGTGGGGTGCCGCCCGCGCCGGACGATCGCTGAGCCGCCCCGTAGGGTGGGTCCATGCTCAGCTGGTACCTCTCGGAGTCACCCGGCCGGTACGCCTTCGGCGAGGTGCCCGACCCCGTTCCCGGTCCCGGCGAGGTCCGGATCGCGGTGCGGGCCTCGGCGCTGAACCACATGGACCTGTGGCTCACCACCGGCCTGCCCAAGCCCCCGTCACTGCCGCACGTTCCCGGCAACGACGTGGCCGGCGTGGTCGAGTCGCTGGGTGAGGGGGTGACCACCTGGTCGGTGGGCGACGAGGTGGTGGTGAACACCGCGCTCGTCCCGGCCGCAGCCCTCGAGCGCGGCGTCGACGCCGTCCTGGACCCGGCGATGCGGCTGCTGGGCGAACACTGCTGGGGCGGACACGGCGAGTTCTGCGTCGTGCCGGCGCACCAGCTGGCCGCCAAACCCCCGGGGCGTTCCTGGGCCGAGGTGGCCTCGTACCCGGTGTGCGGCACGACGGCCTGGCGGCTCTTCCGGCGGGCGGAGCTGCGACCGGACGAGTCCGTGCTCATCACCGGGATCGGGGGCGGTGTGGCCACGGCGGCCTTCAGCCTGGCGCTGCACCTCGGCTGCGAGGTGTTCGTCACCTCACGGGACGAGTCCAAACGCCGTCGGGCGCTCGAGCTCGGGGCCAGCGGGGCGTTCGACTCCGAGGAGCCCTACCCCGTGACCGTGGACGTGGTGGTCGACAGCATCGGACCGGCCACCTGGGACCACGCCTTCCGCACCCTGCGCCACGGCGGCCGGATGCTCGTCTGCGGCGGCACCTCGGGGCCCAAGGTCGAACTGAACCTGCCCCGCCTGTTCTTCAAGCAGCTCGACATCATCGGTGCGAGCTGCGGGAGTCAGGTCGAGTTCGAGCAGGTCACCGAGCTGGTGGCCGACGGCCTGCCCGTGATCGTCGACGAGGTGGTGCCGCTGGCGGACTACCCGCTCGCCCTGGATCGGCTCCGGGCCGCCGATCAGCTCGGAAAACTGGTGCTCGAGCACCCGATCGGGGTCAACCGGGCCTAGCATGGCGGTGTGTTCAACGGACCCGAGATCTGGATCATCGTCGTCGTCCTGCTCGTCCTCTTCGGTGGGAGCCAGCTCCCCAAGCTCGCCCGGAGCCTCGGTGAGGCCCAGAAGGAGCTGAAGAAGGGCATGAAGGACGAGGGCAGCAGCGACTCCACGCCGGCCGAGCCGTCCACCGACGCCTCCTGAGGCGAACGGACGACCCGATGCAGGCGGCGACCCCGTGAGTTCCGCCGCGCCGCTGGAGACCTCGCAGATCGCCTCGCTGGTCGCCACCGAGGCCGATCTGTTGGTGGCCGTGAGCCACGACATCTGGGAGCACCCGGAGCTCTGCTTCGAGGAGCACCATGCCCACGACCTCCTCGTCGGCGCACTGGCGGACGCCGGACTCGACCCGACCCCGCACGCCTTCGGGTTGGACACGGCCTTCGTCGCCGACGTCGGGACCGAGGGTCCGCTGGTGGCCGTGCTCTGCGAGTACGACGCCCTCCCGGGGCTGGGCCACGCGTGCGGACACAACGTGATCGCCGCCGCCGGGCTCGGAGCGGGACTGGCCCTGGCCAGGCTGGCCGACGAGCTCGGTGGCCGGGTCCGGATCATGGGCACCCCGGCGGAGGAGGGTGGCGGCGGCAAGGAGCTCCTGCTCCGTGCCGGGGCCTTCGACGGCGTCGACGCCGCACTCATGGTCCACCCGGCGGACCGGGACCTGCCCACCATGCGGGCGATCGCTGTCCACCAGGTCCACGCCACCTACCACGGCGTCGCGGCCCATGCTGCCGCTGCGCCCGAGCAAGGCCGCAACGCCCTCGACGCCGCGGTGCTGGGCTACGTGAACGTGGCGGCGCTCCGCCAGCACATCGCCGGGGACGACCGGATCCACGGCGTGTTCACCGATGGGGGAGCGGCGCCGAACATCGTCCCCGACCGGGCGGCGATGCACTGGTTCATCCGGTCGGCGACCGGCGAGTCGCTCCGGGAGCTCGAGCCCCGGGTCGAGCGATGCCTCGAGGCGGGGGCCACGGCTGCCGGATGCGAGCTGGACCTGTCGTGGGTCGATCCGGCCTACGACGAGGTCGTCGACGACCCGTGGCTGCTCGCACGGTGGTGCGAGCACAGTGCCCAACTCGGTCGGCCGGTGGAGGACCCGGAGGTGGACGGCCCCGTCGTGGGTTCCACCGACATGGGGAACGTCAGCAAGCGGGTCCCGTCGATCCACCCCATGATCGCCGTCGCTCCCCGGGGCGTGCCGATCCACACCGCCGAGTTCGCCGAGCACGCCCGGGGTCCCGCCGGGGACCGGGCGGCCGTCGACGGGGCCGTCCTGCTGGCGGCCACGGCCCTCGATCGGTGGGCCGCAGCGCCATCCCCTCGGTCCCCCTGAACCCGATCTAGTCTCGGCGCCGATGAGCGGCCCCGTTCCGACCTACGTCACCGAGTCCTTCGACGACGAGGAACAGACCGTCCTCCGGCGGTACTTCACGAACCTCGACGGGCCGGTGTTCGCCCTGGTGAACCTGCCCGAGGTCGTCAAGGGCGCCCTGTTCGCCCGGTACTCGCGTTCGGCCAAGTCGCTGCGGCGCCTGTTCCTCGACGAGTTCGTGGGTGAGCTCGACACCACCGGTGACGAGACGATCGACGCCACGATCGGCCTGGAGCGGGCCGAGGCCCTCTACGACCGGGTGTTCTTCGAGTACGGCGACGACAGCGTCGCCCAGCTCGGCGGCGTCCATCTGGCCTGCGAGCAGGCGTCGAACCTCCTCACGAAGGTCCTCGAGTGGGGACGGCTGATGTCGTACCTCGAGCAGAGCACCCGCTACATCCCCTACGACGAGCGGCTCGGTGGGCGGTACCGGTACTTCCGGGACCCGGAGATCCTGTCGTCGAACCTCGGGGCTCGGTACGTGGGCGACATGGACCGGCTCTTCGACACCTACGCCACGCTCGCTCGTGACATCCAGGACCACTTCCGGGAGCACTTCCCCAAGGCCGAGGGCGACTCCGACTTCGTGCACCGCCAGGCCATCCGGGCCAAGGCCTTCGACGCCACCCGAGGCATCCTGCCCGCGGCGGCGTTGTCCAACGTCGGCATCTACGGCTCCGGACAGGCCTTCGAGTCCCTCCTGCTCCGGATGCGGTCGCACCCCCTGCCCGAGTCGCGGACCTACGCCGACCTGATGCTGACGGAACTGCGGAAGGTGATCCCGAGCTTCCTGAAGCGCGTCGACCTCCCGGACCGGGGCGTCGCCTGGAGCGACTACCTCGAACAGAACCGTTCGGCCATGGAGACGGTGGCCTACGAGATGCTCTCGGGTGATGCCGTCCAGGGTCCGACCGCCCCGTCGGTGGACCTCGTCGACTTCGACCCCGACGGCGAGATCAAGATGGTCGCCGCCATGCTGTACCCGTACACGGGCCTCGCCGAGTCCCGGTTGCTCGATCGGGTCCGGGCCATGTCGACCGAGGACCGCATGGCGGTCGTGCGGGCCTACGTGGGTGAGCGCGGCAACCGTCGGCACAAGCCCGGTCGGGCCCTGGAACGGACGGACTACCGCTTCGACGTGGTCTCCGACTACGGGGCGTTCCGGGACCTCCAGCGACACCGGATGGCCACCATCGAGTGGCAGGAGCTCGGTCCGCTCCACGGGTACACGCGGCCGCCGTCGATCGATGACGCCGGGCTCACCGAACCCTTCGACGAGGCCATGGAGCTGTCACGCCAGCTGTGGTCGGCGCTGTCCGAGCGGTTCCCGGAGCGTTCCGCCTATGCCGTCTCGCTGGCGTACCGGGTGCGCTACGTGATGCAGTTCAACGCCCGTGAGGCGATGCACCTCATCGAGCTCCGCACGGCCACACAGGGGCACCCGTCCTACCGGGCGGTCGGCCAGGCGATGCACCGCCTGATCGCCGAGCGCGCCGGGCACCGGGCCGTGGCCGAGATGATGCGGTACGTGGATCACTCCGGCGGTGCGGATCTGGAGCGACTCGGCGCCGAACGCCGGGCCGAGGAGCGCCGCTCGGCGAGCGGGAGCTCCTAGGTCGCAACCGCTCCGGCCGGGATGTCGCTCGGCCGTGGGTGGGCGTGTCTATGATGCGCCCGACTCGTGGCCCGGGACCGACCCGGCGGCACGGGGCGAGGAGACATGAGCGACGAATCCGACGAGGTGGAACTCGATGACGAGCTCGGCGTCGAGCTCGACGAGGAACTGGACGAGGAGCTCGACGGCGATCTCGACGGTGATCTCGACGGCGACCTCGACGGAGACCTCGACGGGGAAGGCGACGGCGCCCTCCCGGGCGACGAGGAGTCCGACGAGTCCGACGAGGATGCCGTGCCGACGGCGCGCCGGAAGCGGGGCGAGGACCTCGAGGACGACGAGGACGAACCGGACGACGACGACGTCGAGGCCGATCTCGACACCATCCTCAAGGACCGGATCGCTTCCGGTGACGACGAGGACGAGGACGAAGAGGCCCCCGAGGAGCCGACCGGCGAGGCGGCCGAGCGGGTCGCACCACGATCCGGTGACGAGTTCGCGTGCACGACCTGCTTCCTGATCGTCCACCCCCGGCAGTTCGGACGACCCGGGAGCTATCGGTGTCCCGAGGGGTACGATCCCTGTAGTGGGATCGACGAACTCGAACGGCGTGCGTCGAAGCCCGCGAAGCGACCTGCCGCCAAGGGCGGTGGATCGCGTTCGAGCGCCAAGCAGCCGGCGACGAAGCGATCCGCTGCGAAACAGCCTGCCTCGAAACAGCCTGCTGCGAAGCGACCTGCCTCGAAACGATCTGCCTCGAAGCGCCCCTCGTCGGGCTGAGCCGGGACCGGGATCGTCGGATCGGTGGGAACGTGGCGGAGACGCAGATGAGTGACGCGCCCCAGCAGCGACTCGTCGATGCGGTCCTCGACGAGTTCGCCGGGGCGGTGCCCCGGCTCATCTCCCGGACGCGCCGACAGGTGCACGTCGGCCGGACCATCGCCGCCCGCCTGCCGTGCCTGGGTGCGCTGGCCCCAGCGGCCCGCCCGATCAGCGTGCCCGCCCACGAACGGGTGGGGGTCACGGTCGTCGACGTGCTCGCCTCGGACTGGGAGGACGGAGCCGCTGGCAGCGATCCGACGGTGCCGCCCGTCGAGCCCGTGCCGCTCAGCGAACCCGTCCCCGACGCCGCGGAGCTCCCGCTGCAGGACTACGACGCCCTGGCCGCCTCGCAGGTGGTGCCCCGGCTCACGAGCCTGTCGTTGGCCGAGCTCGATGCAGTCCGACGCTACGAGCGGGGTCACCGGAACCGACAGACGATCCTGAACCGCGTCGGTCAGTTGCTCGCCGATCAGGCCTGATCCGGGTGACCTCGACCGACACCTCGGACTGGACGGTCGGGGTCCGCCCCGAGCGGCCCGAGGACGTCGGCGCCGTCGAGCGTGTCCGGGACGAGGTCCTCCGCACCCTCGCCGGCCTCCGGGGCGGTGAGGCGCACCCGGCACCGGCGGGGGAGCCCGGCGTCACGGCCGCCGACCTGTCGCTCGTCGGCACGATCGGCCCCGTGGTGGTCGGAGCGCTCCGAGCCGGGACGACGGTCGACGGGAGCGGGGCGACGATCTGCACGATCAGCTTCATCGGGGTGGAGCCGGCAGCCCGAGGGGTCGGCGTCGGGCGGGCCCTGCTCACCTCGGCCTGCGACTGGGCAAGGGGACAGGGGGCGTCAGCGGTGGACTCATCGGCGCTGCCCGGCGACCGCTCCACCAAGAACTTCTTCGAGGCGCACGGCATGGTGGCCAGGCTCATCGTCGTGCGCAGTTCGCTGGCGTGACCTCGACGTCACCCGGCGATCCCGCCGCAGGGCCCCGACTGGCCGTCGGAGCCGTGGTCGTGGCCGACGAGGAGCTGCTCATGGTCCGCCGCGGTCACGGCCCGGGAGCCGGCACCTGGTCCATCCCCGGGGGACACGTCGAGGCGGGGGAGACGCTCGCCGAGGCGGTCGTCAGGGAGCTTGCCGAGGAGACGGGCCTGGACGGCCTGTGCGGGCCGTTCCTGGGCTGGGTGGAACTGATCGGCGACCACGGTCACCTGGTCGTGATGGACTTCGAGGTGGTGGTCACGTCCGGAGGCGAGCCCACCGCCGGGGGAGACGCCGCCGAGGCGGCCTGGGTCCCGCTCTGGCAGGTGTCCGAGCTGCGTCTCGTCGAGGGACTGGCGGAGTTCCTCGCCGAGCACGGCGTCATCGAGACGCTGACCTGACCGACCTGAACGGTCTCAGCGACCCTTCCAGATCGGGGCGCGCTTCTCGGCGAAGGCGGTGAGGCCCTCACCGAAGTCCTCGGTCCCGAACATCTTCACGATCCCGTCGCCCGAGAGCTTCCAGCCGATCTCGTCGTCGGCGTCGACCGAGGCGAGCATGATCGCCCGGCTCTCCCGCACGGCGAGCGGTGCATTCGCACAGATCTCGGCGGCGAGCTCCAGTGCTGTCGAGAGGGCCTCGCCCTCGGCGCACAGCCGGTTCACCCAGCCGAAGTGGTACGCCCGCTCCGCCGGGAAGTCGAGACGGCCGGTGAGTGCCAGCTCCATGGCGACGTTGCGGGGGAGGGCACGGGGGAGGCGGAACAGCCCTCCGGCGGCGGCCACCAGGTTGCGCTTCACCTCAGGGATGCCGAACACGGCGGTCTCGGAGGCGACGACCATGTCGGCGGCGAGCACGAGCTCGGTGCCGCCCGCCAGGGCCGGACCGTCGACGGCGGCGATGATCGGCGTGGTGCGCTCGCGCGTCACGAACCCGCCGAATCCGCCCGTGGCGGTCGACATGCCCCCCGGGTCCACGGCCATCTGCTTCAGGTCGGCGCCCGCACAGAAGATGTGGCCCTTCTCGGTGCGCGCCCCCGTCAGGACGCCGATCCACACGTCCTCGTTCGACTCGATCTGGTCGACCGCCGCCTCGATCCCCTGGGCGACCTCGCTGTTCACGGCGTTCCGTGCGTCCGGCCGGTTGATCGTGATGATGCCGACGTTGCCCTGCTGTTCGTAGTCCACGCTCATGGCGGGCACCCTAGCGGGCGGGCGTCCCGCCACTCCACGGAGCGGCCACACCCCGGCCCCCCGGGCGAGCCGCCTAGAGTCCGGGCGTGGCTGGAGCCGATCGACGTGTCCGGGCGGTCGTGTTCGACTTCGACGGCACCCTGGTCGACTCCGACGCGGCGCTGCTCGACGCCTTCGTCGTGCTCGGCGTGCCGGCGGACGAGGTCACCTACGGACACGCCGTGGCCGAGGAGTGCGCCCGGCTGGGCCTGTCCCTCGACGACTACGTCGCCGCCTACGACACGACGGCGGCTCAGCCGTTCCCCGGGGTCGAGGAGCTGATTGCAGGGCTCGGCCGGTGGGCGCTCTGCTCCAACAAGCACCCCGAGTCCGGTGCCGGGGAGCTGGCGCGACTGGGTTGGCGACCGGAGGTGGCCCGGTTCGCCGACGCCTTCGGATGGCGACACAAGCGGCTGGAGCCGGTGCTCGCCGACCTGCAACTGGGACCCGAGCAGGTGCTCATGGTCGGCGACAGCGAGGGCGACCGGTGGTGCGCCGAGCAGGTCGGCTGCGCGTTCGCCTGGGCGGGCTGGAACGAGCGGACCCGTCTCGCCGAGCCCGAGGGGCTCGTGCTGCGCTCGCCGTCAGACGTCCTCGGCCTGATCGACGGTCGGCTCGGCTGAGTCCGGCTGCGGCTCGACGGCATCCACCGGCTCCGGGGCATCCGGCTGCGACTCGACGGCATCCACCGGCTCCGGGGCATTCGTCTGCGGCTCGACGGCATCCACCGGCTCCGGGGCCGTGTCGGACGGGGGAGCGGGCGCCGGCGACGGCCCCCGTCCCGACGAGCTCCGGGCGGGTGCGGGCTGCTTCGCCGCCCCGCTACGGGGCCCACGGGGATGCCGCGGGCGACGCTTGCGGGCGGCGGCCGCTTCCGAGGGGTCCACGCCGAACAACGCCGCGATCTGCGGGAGCTGGTCCGCCACCCGACGCACCGCCTCGAGCAGATCGGCGGACGGCTCGGCGGGGCGACCGGCGATCGTGACCTGCGAACGGATGGGCGACACGGCGAGCGCGTCGAGCGCCGCCGCCCAGAGCTCCTGGTTCGTCCGCTCGTTGAGGCCCTCCGAGACGGAGGCGGCGAGACGCTCGGCGACCTCCTTCGGGACGGCCATGCCGGCCTTGGGTGGGCGCGAGCTCAGCCGCAGCGCCCGGACGAACCGTCCGGCGCCGACATCGGCGGCCATGTCGGCGACCCACTGGTGCTGATCCTCGAGCAGGCGCCGTTCGAGGCCCTCCTGGAGCGTCCGCAGGAGTGTCCGGCCGGCCTCGCCCCGGGCCGAGGTCTCGCCGGCCACGACGACCGAACGCAGATCGCGCAGGTCGACCTCGTCGATGATGCGCGCCGCGGCCTCGGCCCGATCCGCCCACTCGGCGTCCCGGAGCTGCGGGTGGAGGCGCTCGGCCATGGTCAGGATCTGCCCGGCGGGCACCTCGGGCTGGCCCGATGCTGCGGCCTGTGCGTTCTGCTCGGCGATCGCGGTGCGGACCGCCGGCAGGCCTCCCCGCAGCAGTTGTTCAGCGACGGGACGCTGCTCGGGCGGCAGCTCGGCGAGCGCCGCATCACGGTGGGTGCGGCCGTGGCGGATGCGCTTCGGACGCGGCCGCTCGGGAACCGGATCCGGGCGGGGTCCTCGGGGACGGTCGCTGCGTTCACCGCGCTCACCACGATCCCGACGGTCCCCTCGGCCACCACGCTCCCGGTGGTCACGGTCCCGGCCACCACGGTCCCGATCACCACGGTCCCGATCACCACGGTCCCGGTCGTCGTCCCGGCGACGTCCGCCACGGCCACCTCGACCCTTCGGGGCCAGCGTGGTGGTCACGAGCGGACCGTCGTCGCCCTTCCCCAGGAGCTCGATGCGCTCGGGCTCGCTGCGAGCGGCCTTCGGGGCGGCGACCGACACGACCTCGATCCCGTCGACCATGAACTCGGCCTCGGCCCGCAACACGTCGCCCACCGACGCACCATCGGGCAGGAGGGCGCCGTCGAGGTCACCCTTCGGCTGCCGGGCGCCGGCGGCCCGCCAGGTCCAGGTGCCGTCGTCACGGCGCGACGTCAGTTCGATCTCGAGACGGCTGGCCACATGCGCACGCTACCGGCGCTCGGCCGGGGGCACGAAACCGCAGGTGCTCAGCCGGCGGCGTCGAGGACGGCGTTCTCGACGACTTCGCTCAGCGCCGGATGGCACCACAGCTGATCGCCGGCGAAGGCTGCGGCCGGGATCTCGAAGCGCATGGCGGTCACGAACTGCTGGACGAGGGTCGCCGCCTGCGGGCCGATCACGTGCGCCCCCAGGATCAGGTCCGTGCTGGCGTCGACGAGCACCTTGGCGAAGGACGAATCGTCGCCGAGCGCCCAGCCGTAGGCGACGCCGGCGTAGTCCCGCCGACCGACCCGGTAGGCGACCCCGGTGGCGCGCAGATCCTCCTCCCGGGCCCCGACGGAGCCGATCTGCGGGTCCGAGAACACGGCGTGGGGCACGGCTCGCTCGTCGACGGAACGCGGGGCCTCCGGGTGGAGGAGGTTGTGGGCCACCACGGCGGCCTCGTGGTTGGCGACGTGTTTGAGCTGTCGAGGGTTGCGGACGTCGCCGATCGCCCACACCCCGGCCTGGTCGGTGGCCAGGGTGGCATCGGTGACGACGTAGCCGGCCGGGTCCAGGCGGACGTCGGTGTGCTCCAACCCGAGCTGATCGGCATTCGGCACCCGTCCGGTGCAGACCAGGAGTGCGTCGCCGGTGAGCTGTCGCGGTGTCGTGCCGCTCCCACCGGCGACGTCGAGGCCGAGGCGGTACTCGCCGGCAGCGTGTCGCACCGAGACGACCTCGGCGTCGAGGTGGAGGTGGACCCGACGCCCGAACCGCTCCGTGAAGCGCACCGACACCTCGTGGTCCTCGTGGCGCAGGAGCCGACCGCCCCGGTGGACGACGCTGACCCGGGAACCGAGCGCGGCGAAGACATGTCCGAGCTCCGCCGCGACGAAGCCGCCCCCGACGATGATCAGGTGCTCGGGCAGTCGCTCGACCCGCATGATCGAGTCCGTGGTGTGGAACGGGACGTCGTCGAGCCCCGGGATCGGCGGCAGGTAGGGCCTCGCCCCCGCCGCGAGCACGACCTGTCGGGCCCGCACACGGGCGCCGTCGACCTGAACGACGTCCCGGTCGACGAACCGGGCCGACCCGTGGAGCACCCGGACGTGGTCCTGGTGCTCGCGGTAGTCCAAACCGGCCACGGCGATGGGATCGATCCTGCCGAGGACCCGGCCCCGCACGGCGTCCCAGTCCACGACGGGCGGCTCGAAGCGGACCCCGAGGGCCGCCGCCTGCTCAGCCTCCACCACCCGGTCGGCGGGGAGCACGAGCATCTTGGAGGGGATGCACCCGGCGTTCAGGCACGTCCCGCCGAACCGGCCACGCTCCGCCAGGGCCACGCTCCACCCGTCGAACTCCGGCGAGAGGATCGTGTTCCCCGAGCCGCTCCCGATGATCAGCAGATCGACCTCGTCCACGGTGCCACGGTACGCACTCACGGGGGACCGGACGTCCCCGGCCCCGGGCCGCGGTTCCGGTAGGGGGGGGGGACGGTGGCGGGGGACGGTGTGGGGGGAGTGGTGGGGGAACGGTGGCGGGGGACGGTGTGGGGGGAGTGGTGGGGGAGCGGCGAGTGGAACGCGTTACAGTTCCACCCGCCCGGATCCGACGCAGCCACGCAGCAGGGGGACCACGTGCACATCGCCTACACCGAGGAGCAGCAGGCGCTCCGCGACGAGCTCCGCTCGTACTACGCCGGTCTGCTCGACGACGAGATCCGCGAAGCGCTCCACACGGAGCACGGCGTCGGTCCGGTGACCCGCTCGCTCGTCAAGCAGATGGCGGCGGACGGTTGGCTCGGGATCGGCTGGCCCGAGGAGTACGGCGGCCAGGGCCGGAGCCAGCTCGAGCAGTTCATCTTCTTCGACGAGTCGATGCGGCTCGGCGCACCGGTGCCCATGCTCACGATCAACACGGTCGGCCCGACGATCATGGAGTTCGGCACGGACTCCCAGAAGGACTTCTTCCTGCCGAAGATCCTGGCCGGGGACCTGCACTTCTGCATCGGGTACTCCGAGCCCGAGGCCGGGACCGACCTGGCGGCGCTCCGCACCCGGGCGGTCCGGGACGGCGACGAGTACGTGATCAACGGCCAGAAGATGTGGACCTCACTGGCATCGGATGCCGACTACTGCTGGCTTGCGGTCCGGACGGATCCCGACGCCCCGAAGCACAAGGGCATCTCGATGATCATCGTCGACATGGCGTCACCGGGGATCACGGTGGAGCCGCTCCACCTGCTGTCGACCCACGACATCAACGCCACCTACTACGACGACGTCCGAGCCCCGGCCGACTGGCTGGTGGGCGGGGAGAACAACGGCTGGACGCTCATCGTCAACCAGCTGAACCACGAACGGGTGACGCTCTGCTCGCCCGGGTTGCTGCAGCAGAGCTACGACGAGGTGCGGACCTGGGCGGCCGAGACCCGGCGGGCCGACGGGAGCCGGGTGCTGGACCAGGAGTGGGTCCAGATGAACCTGGCCCGGGTTCGGGCCGGCCTCGAGTTCCTGCGCCTCATCAACTGGAAGGTCGCCTGGACCGCCACCGAGGGCCACCTCGACGTGGCCGACGCCTCGACGATCAAGGCGTTCGGGACCGAGTTCTACCTCGAGGCGTTCCGGCTGCTCATGGAGGTCCTCGGACCGGCGGCCTACCTGGACCGCACCTCGGTGGGCAGCGTCCTGCGCGGCCGGCTCGAGATGAACTACCGCAGCCTGCTGATCCTGACCTTCGGCGGCGGCACCAACGAGATCCAGCGGGACCTGATCGGCATGTTCGGCCTCGGCCTGCCGCGGGCCCTGCGCAGCTGAGCGAGGAGCGAGACGTGGACTTCCGATTCGACGACGAGGCGACCGCGGTCGCCGAACTGGCATCGACCGTGCTCGGTGACTTCTCGGCCCACGAGCAGCTCCGGGAGATCGAGCGAGCGGACGCACCCCGGCACGACCCGGCGCTCTGGGCCAAGTTGGCCGAGACCGGTGTGCTCGGTGCGTTCGTACCGGAGTCGGCCGGCGGGGCGGGGCTGGACCTGTTGGCGCTCGGCGGTGTGCTCGAGCACGCCGGCCGGACGACGGCGGCCGTGCCGCTCTGGGAGACGCTGGGACTCGGGGCGCCGGCCATCGCCGAGTTCGCCCCCTCGGACCTGGCCGACGAGGTGCTCGGTGGTGTCGCGGCGGGGACGACCGTGCTCACGGCCGGCTGGCACGAGCAGGGGAGCGACCCGCTCCAGCCGACGACGACCGCGAGCCGGGTGGGCGAGCAGTGGCGGCTGACCGGCACCAAGGTGTGCGTCCCAGCGGGCATGGTCGCCGATGCGGTGCTGATTCCGGCGGCCGTCGAGAGTGGGACGGTCGGGCTGTTCCTGGTCCGTGGGGACGCCGAGGGTGTGGCCCGTGAGCCGCTCCTGACCACGCTGGGCGACCCTCAGGCCGCCGTCCTGTTGGCCGAGGCCCCGGCGGAGCTGGTGGCCGAGGGGCGGGAGTCGCTGCGCTGGGCCTACGAGCGGGCCGTGGCGACCCAGTGCGCGCTGCTGCTGGGGGCCTGCGAGCAGGCCCTGGCGCTGACGGCGACCTACACGAAGGAGCGCAAGCAGTTCGACGTGCCCATCGCATCGTTCCAGGCGGTGGCCCACCGGGCCGCCGATGCCTACATGGACACCGAGGCGATCCGGCTGACGACCTGGCAGGCGCTCTGGCGTCTGGCGAACGGCGAGGACGCCTCTGACCACGTGGCCGTGGCGAAGTTCTGGGCGGCCTGGGGCGGCCAGCGGGTCGTGCACGCCGCCCAGCACCTGCACGGTGGCGTCGGCGTGGACCGGGACTACCCGCTGCACCGCAGCTTCCTGCTCGTCAAGGAGCTCGAACTGCAGCTCGGGGGTGCGACCGAACAGCTGGTGGAGCTCGGGCGGCTCATCGCGGCCGAATCGACCTGAGCGAGCTGGATCCCGGTTCCGATCCAAAACGCCGGAAATCCTGATTATGTCCGCTACATGTCGGTGGGCCCCGATCCGGTCCGGTTCACGACTGGTCCCCTGACGATCGACTGGTGAGGCCGAGCAGGTCGGCGGCGAACCGGCGCACCTGGTCGACGAGTTCCTCCACCTCGCCGGGACGCAGCTCCACGACCGGACCGATGGACGGTTCGTCGACCAGGTCCGTCAGCGCCGCGGCGACGAGGGCGACCTCGTCCAGGGTGTCCTCCCGACTCCTGAGCCGGTCCTCGCTCCAGGCGGCCTCCTCGAGCCGCTGCCGGGCCTCGTAGGCCCGTTGCCGGCAGCTCGACCGACAGAACCTCCTCGGTCGACCGGTTCGGGCCGCCTCGGGCAGGCGGCGACGGCACCAGTCGCAACGACGCTCGACCGGGTCGGCCCGGTCCTGACGCTCTCCCACGCACGGTCCTCCTGTTTCGTCACGTGACGATACTTCCCCGGCCGGGGTCGGACGGCGACCGACCCCGGCCTCGGAATCGTCACACGATTGACCCTTGACTCCCGGGCCCTCCGGGTGTCGCATGAAGCCAGCGACTGCGTCCCTGCGGTGTGCCGTGGGGGCGCCCAACAACACAGGAGGCGTCCATGTCCACCCGCCACCGTCAGCGTCGCAACGGAGCCACCTCGGTGCTCCCGGAGGACCGTGCCCGCCGCAAGGCCGAGCACCGCCGCCTCCGCCGGGGCGTGAACCAGGCGCTCCACCAGACCGCTCTGGGCGAGGACCCCGATGCGCTGGTGCTCGACCTCCCCCACCCGACCCACGGGTACCACGAGGACCACGATCGTCCGGCCAGCCACGCGGAACCCGCTCCCCCGCGCCGGGTCCGGCACTGGAAGCAGCCGTTCTGGAAGCGGCGGGCCGCGGATCGTCGCCGCCGGGCCCTGGCCTGGAACTCCCTGACCGCCAGCTGAGCAGCGATCGGGCTCGGGACCGTTCATCCGTCCGGGTGACGACCGGCCTGCGGCGAGCGGCGAGCGCACCGCGGGTACGGTGATCTCGTGTCCGGACGAGGGGATCGAAGCGTGCTGCCCGAGGTCCTCGGGCGGCTGGTCGACCAGCGGCACGCCGTGGCGGTCGAGGACGTCGCCCGGCTCCGGGCGGAGTTCCCCTCGGCCGATCCGGACACGCTCGCGGACCTGCTCATCCGCCGCTGCGTCCGGGACATGGCGCTCGGTGGCGCCGTCACGGGTGGCGCCGCAGCATCCCCGGTGGCCGGGGTGGCGGTCGCAGCCGCGTCCGCCGGCACCGACGCCGCCTGGAGCGTGAGCCGGCTCGGGGAGCTGGTCATGGGCCTCGGGATCATCTACGGCCACGAACAGGCCACCCGACAGGAGAAGGCCGCCTGGATCGCGGCGGTCCTGGGTCTGAGCGAGGGGGCGGCGGTCGGGGTGACCGGGCTGGCTGCCCGCCTCGGGGCCCGGGGAGGCGCACGGCTCATGGCCCGGCTCCCCGCCGTGGGGGCCGGGGCGGCCGGGGCCGGACGGGTCGCCCGGGCCGGTTCGACCATGGGTCGACTGGCGACGGGCCGGGGCCCGTGGAGCCTGGCGGCACTGGTCCCCTACGGGATCGGAGCCGGGGTGGGTGCGGCGGGGAACGCGGCGCTCGCCGGGGCGGTGGGCCGGACGGCCAAGCAGTACTTCACCCGACTGACCCCTCCCCCACCAGGTTCCGACGGAGGCCCCGCCGCAGGCTCGTCGACGGGTTTCACGGCCACCGGTCCGGTCGACGACCTCGACGACGTGATCGACGTGGAGGTCGTCGAGGAGATCATCCTGGACGCCGAGTGGTTCGAGGCCGGCTCGCCGGCAGACGACCACCGCGGCAGCCACGGGAGCTGACCGGCGGTCAGTTCACGCTCGGGTCGTCGGGGAACAGCCCGAGGCTGGCCGAGCGGCCGCCCTGACGACGCAGGATGCTGCGCCAGAGGGTCTCGGGATCGGCGCACAGGACATCGTCCGGTCCGGCGTCGACGACCTGCCACACCCCTGCAGCCAGTTCCCCGTCGAGCTGGCCCGGACCCCAACCGGAGTACCCGGAGAAGAGCCGGAGGCCGTCCACCCCGTCGACGTCGGCCTCGACCAGACGCTCCACGTCCACCACGACGACGGGCCCGCGGACGCCGACGGCGTTGCGCAGCGGCCCCGTCGCCGTCATCCGTCCGAGCACCAGGACCGCTCCCGGTGCGACCGGACCGCCGGAGAAGAACACCGCCGGTTCGATCACCGGGATGCCCAGATCGGGCAGGTGGTCGACCACCCGCGCCGCACCCGGGCGGTTCAGGACGAGTCCGAGGGCACCGTCCCCGTCGTGGTCCACCATGAACACGACCGTCCGGTCGAAGTTGTCGTCGCCGAGGTCGGGGGCCGAGACGAGCAGTCGCCCTGCAGTGGTCTCCACGGGAGGAGTCTGCCCGCTGGGGCCGACGCCCGGGGCCAGGTCCTCAGGTGATGTCCAGCGAGAGCATCCTGATCGCGTTGCCACGCAGGATCTTGTACTGCACGTCCGCCGGCAGGTGGCCCATCAGCTCCTGGGCGACCTGCGCCGAGTTCGGCCAGGTCGAGTCCGTGTGCGGGTAGTCGGTCTCGAAGGTGATGTTGTCGACCCCCACCTGCTCCAGGCTGTCGAGCCCGTGCCGGTCCCGGAAGAAGCAGCCGAAGACCTGCCGGTAGTAGTAGGTCGACGGGGGCTCGGGGATGGTCTCCGCCACACCGCCCCAGGCCCGGTGCTCGCGCCAGACGTCGTCGGCCCGTTCCAGGATGTAGGGCAGCCAGCCGATCTGGCCCTCGGAGTAGGCCAGACGGAGATCGGGGAAACGGACCAGCACACCCGAGAACAGATAGTCGGACAGCGAGCTCATGGCGTTGCCGAAGCTGAGCGTCGCCTGGACCGCCGGTGGCGCGTCCGGTGAGGTGGACGGCATCCGCGACGAGCTGCCGATGTGCATGCACACCACCGTCGACGTCTCGGCGCAGGCGGCGAAGAACGGATCCCAGTGGCCGGTGTGGATGCTGGGCAGTCCCAGGTGCGCCACCACCTCGGAGAAGCACACCGCATGGCACCCACGTGCGGCGTTCCTCCGCACCTCGGCCGCCGCGAGCTGCGGATCCCAGAGCGGCACGATGATGAGTGGGACGAGGTGGCCGCCCGAGTCCCCGCACCACTCCTCCACCATGAAGTCGTTGTACGCGGTCACGCAGGCCGCTGCGAGCTCCCGATCCCGCGCCTCGAGGAACGTCTGGCCGCAGAACCTCGGGAAGGTCGGGAAGGACAACGACACGTCGACGTGGTTGGCGAGCATGTCGGCGACACGCGCCGCCGGGTCGTAGCAGCCGGGTCGCATCTCGTCGTAGGTGATCGGGCTCAGCGTCATGTCGTCACGCTCGAAACCCACCGCCGCCACGTGACGCTTGTGGGGCACGACCAGGTCCTCGTAGACCCAGCAGTCCGCCGGCGGTGCATCGTCGCGGTAGACGATCTCGTAGGTCGTCCCTCCGGTGAACTCCAGGCCGGCGATGCCCCGCCGCTCGACCCGGGGGCCCCGGTCGCGGAACCGGGCGGGCAGCCACCGCTCCCAGAGGTCGGGCGGCTCGACGATGTGGTCGTCCACGCTGACGATCATCGGGAGCCCCGCGTCGTCGTCCGTGGTCTGCGTCCGTTCCTCGGTCACGGTCACGATCGAACTCCTCCGCTCGCCGGACGCTCGGGGCCGACGGTATCTGACGACCCGTCAGATTGTACGCCGCCGCCCGGGAGGCGCGCCGTCACTGCACCGGCAGGGAGCTCTGCCCCCCTGTGGCCCACCAGCTCGCCGTGAGCGACCACCCCTCGATCGACGAGGTCGGGAGCACGAACTCGAACGAACGCCGGTACCCCGTGTGGGCGATGCGCCAGCCCGTCTCGGTGCGCACGTAGGTGTCCTCGTAGAAGGCGGCACCGACGAGGAGGAAGTCCCAGTCCGCATCGACCACCACGTCGTCCAGCGCCCACGTGGCCGTGGCGTCGTCGCCGTCGACCCGGATCTCCGGGTGGTGCACCCGGTGCGAGGAGTGGAAGGCCTCTCGCCCCATGTTCGCCGAGATGAAGCCCACGATGGCCTCCCGACCCTCGTAGACGTAGCGACCACCGCTGTAGGCGGCCGTCGCATCCTCGGTGAACAGCTCGGACAGCCCGTCGAAGTCCTTCTGGTCCAGACACCGGAGGTACGCGTACTTCAGCCGCTTGATCTCCTCGATGGCGATCAGTTCCTCGACGTCCACGACGACACCCCCGCTCGAACCCGACCCGATCGGACCGTCCGCCGGCCGCGCAGACTGTACCGTCGGCCGGCACGGACGACGGCGAGCGCGAACGGGGGCCGGGTGGTGGACGCAGCACAGGGGGATCAGGGCGACGGAGCCACCGGCGCGGGCCTGTCGGCCACGGACGAGGTCGCGTCACGGGTCGACGGCCTGCTCGCCGACCTGCGGCCCGAGGAGCAGGCGGCGCTCACGTCGGGGGCCGACATGTGGCACGGTGAGCGCGTCCCCCGCCTCGGGGTGCGGGCGCTCAAGGTCAGCGACGGGCCCGCCGGGGTGCGGGGCGAGCGCTTCGTCGGCACCAGGTCCGCGTGCGTGCCCTGCGGGTCGGCGCTCGGTGCGACCTGGGACCCGGCCCTCGTGGCCGAGGTCGGCGCCCTGCTCGGCCGGGAGGCACGCGCCAAGGGCGTCCACCTGCTCCTCGCCCCGACGGTGAACCTCCACCGCACCCCGCTCGCCGGCCGCAACTTCGAGTGCTACTCGGAGGACCCGCACCTGAGCGCGGCGATCGCCGTGGGGTTCATCGGCGGCGTGCAGTCCACGGGAGTCGGGGCGTGCGTCAAGCACCTCGTCGCCAACGACAGCGAGTTCGAGCGGCACACGATCTCCTCCGAGGTCGACGAGCGGACCCTCCGGGAGCTGTCGCTCGTCCCGTTCGAGGCGGCGGTGCGTGATGCCGGCGTGGCGGCGGTGATGTCGGCGTACAACCGGCTCAACGGGACGTACTGCGCCGAACACGAGTGGCTGCTCACCACCGTGTTGCGCGAGGAGTGGGGCTTCGACGGGCTGGTCATCTCGGACTGGTGGGGCACCATGAGTCCGGCATCCGCCGGGGCCGGCCTGGACCTGGAGATGCCCGGACCGGCGATCCACCTGGGTGCCACGAGCGCCGGTCGGATCGCCGAGGGCACCCTGGATCCCGCCGTGGTGGCCACCCAGGCCCGCCACGTGCTGGAGCTGGCGGCCCGTACCGGGGCCCTCGACGCCGAGGACCAGCCCGAGTCCTCCACCGAGCTGCCGGACACGCGGGCGCTGCTGCGGCGGGCGGCGGCGGCATCCGCCGTGCTCCTGCGCAACGAGCCGGTCGACGGAACGCCCGTGCTCCCGCTGGACCCCGGCTCGCTGCGCACGCTGGCCGTCGTCGGGCCGAACGCGACCGACACCGCCCTGCTCGGTGGCGGCTCGGCCTGGGTCAACGCCCACCACCAGGACCCGCTCGTCGACGGGATCCGACGCCGTCTGGGCCCCGAGGTGGAGGTGATCGTCGAGCGCGGCGTCGATGCGAGCCTGACCTGCCCCCCGATCCCCGCTCGGGTCCTGCGACCGAGCGACGGCTCGGGCGGGCCCCACGGGCTCACGGTCGAGTACTTCGCCAACCGGACACTCGAGGGTGAACCCGTCCACGTCGAGGTGTGCAGCACCGGCCGGTTGTCGTGGATCGACGATGACACCGTGCCCGGCGCCGGGTTCTCCGCCCGCCTGACCGCCACGCTGCTCGTCGAGGAGGACGGCCCGCACACCTTCGGCCTGACCACCGCCGGCACCGGACGGCTGTGGCTGGACGGCGAGCTGCTCTGTGACAACACCGACGACCCCGTCCCGGGCAGCTCGTTCTTCGGGATGGGCACCGAGGAGATCCGTTCGACCGTCGAGCTCGTCGCCGGCTCCGAGCACGAGCTCCGCTGCGAGTACGTCAGCTACCGCGATCTCGCCGCCGGCGGGGTGCAGATCGGGCTGCTCCGGCCGGTGCCCGCCGACGGGATCGAGCGGGCCGCGGCGGCGGCCGCAGCGGCCGATGCTGCAGTCGTCGTGGTGGGACTCAACGCCGACTGGGAGACCGAGGGCCACGACCGGGCCACCACCGAGCTCCCGGGCGGTCAGGGCGAGCTGATCCGTGCCGTCGTCGCGGCCAACCCGCGGACCGTCGTGGTCGTCAACGCCGGGGCGGTGGTCGACCTCGACGACGTCGTGACGGCTCCGAGCGTGCTGTGGATCTGGTACCCCGGCCAGGAAGCGGCGGACGGCGTCACGGACCTGATCGTGGGTGATGTCGCACCGTCCGGGCGCCTCCCCACCTCGTTCGCCCGACGGTGCGAGGACCACCCGGCCTTCGCCACCTATCCGGGAGCGGACGGGGTGGTCCGCTACGAGGAGGGGCTGCGGCTGGGGTACCGCGGGCTCGACGCCACGGGTGTGGAGCCGGTGTTCTGCTTCGGCCACGGGTTGACCTACGGCTCGCTCGACTGGGGCGAGGCGACCCTCTCGACGACCTCGGCCTCCATCGACGGCCTGGCCGACGATCCGGTCACCCTCCGCCTCACGCTCCACAACCCGGGCGACCGGACGCTGCGTGAGGTGGTGCAGGTCTACGTGAGCGACGTCGAGTGCTCGTTGGAGCGCCCACCACAGGAGCTCCGGGGCTTCGTCACCGTCGAGGTGCCGCCGGGGGGATCGCTCGACGCGCTCGTCGACCTGGGTCCCCGGGCGTTCGCGTACTGGGACCCGGCGGTCGGCGACTGGGTCGTCGAACCGGGCGCCTTCCGCGTGAGCGTGTCCCGCTCCTCACGGAACCACCACGCGTGGCTGTCGTTGGACCTGCACTGATCCGGCATCACCCCGGCGGGCCGACACCGAGCTGGGCGAGCAGCCGCCACAGCAGCGGGAGCGGCATGCCGGTCACTCCCGTCCGGTCCTCCCCTGCGACACGCACCACGAACGGCTCGGCACCAGCCGTCCCGTCGTCCTCGATCCGGTAGGAGCCGGAGGTGTCGAAGGGCTTCGCCCACGCCACGTACCGTTCGATCTCCTCGGCCGACAGGTGGCGGAAGGTGACCTCCTGGACGTCGATCCCGGCGGCCCTCCGCTCCCCCATCGCCACGATCACGCCGTTGACGAGGCGGTGCGTGGTCCCGGAGAGCCGTCGCAGCTGAGCGGTCGCCGAGTCGGCGGTCGCGCACTTCGTCAGGAGCACCGGCCCCGTCGCCGTGTCGAGTACCCCCACCTGGTCGGCCGCGACGACCGGGAGGGCCCGCTCCGCCGCCGTCAGCGTCGGGAGCACGGCGTCGAGCTTGCGGACCGCCAGCTCAGCCGCGAGTGCCTCGGCCCCGTGCGTCACCAGCCAGTCGTCGAGGACCCGCTCGTCGATCTCGGGCGCGACCTGGGTCACCTGCACGCCGGCGTCGACCAGCACGTCACGCCGGTAGGTCGAGCCGGACGCGAGCAGCAGGTGCACCCCGACACTCTCCCCCATTCGGGGTCCGGACGCGCGCCCACGGACCCGACCGGTCGTCGCTCCGGTGCGGCTACGTTCTCGACGTGGACCTCGCCGCCCTCTGTGCCCCCGAGCGGTGCGCCGTGGTGACCATGGAGCTCGAGCGTGGGGTCGTGGGCGCGCTGGCGAGCATCCCGGCGCTGGCACAGGCCGCGGCGGACCGGGACATCCTCACCTCGTGCGGTCGTCTCGTGTCGGCGGCGCGGGCGGCCGGCGTGCCCGTCGTCCACGCGATCGCGTCCTGGCGCTCCGACCGGGCCGGCACGCCGCTCAACACGCCGTTGGTCCGGGCGTTGAGTCGCAACCCCGCGCAGATCCTGGAGGGGACCGAAGCGGTCGAACTGGTCCCCGAGCTGGGCGACTGCTCGGGTGATCGAACGAGCACCCGCCGTCACGGCCTGACCCCGTTCACCGGCACGGACCTGCACGAGCAGCTCCGCTCCGTCGGAGCCACCACGGTCGTGGCGTGCGGGGTGTCACTGAACGTCGGGGTGCTCGGACTGTGCCTGTCCGCAGCCGATCTGGGCTACGAGGTGGTCCTCGCCACCGATGCCGTCGTCGGCGTTCCGGTCGCCTACGGCGACGACGTGATCCGCCACACCCTGTCGACGGTGGCCTCGTGCGGCACGGTCGCCGAGATCACCGCACCCTGGATCAGGAGCTGAGTCCGGCCTCGTTGCCGATGCCGTGCCCCCTGCGCCCGGAGGCTCAGCTCCCGGAGGCGGCACCGGAGGCGGCACCGGGAGCGCCGTGCCGCAGGCCGAGCCGCTCGGCGAGCTCGTTGGCCCGCCGCGCGACCTCCAGCCGGCTGGTACCCGGGGTCGACAGCGCCACCCAGTCCACGCCGATCGTCCCCAGATGGGCCACCTCGTCGGCCAGTTCGTCGACCCGCCCGTCCGGATCCTCCAGGTAGGCCCCGAGCGAGAACGGGACGAAGCACACGACCGGTCGCTGCGCACGCCCGGCGGCCGCACAGCGGTCGTCGAGCTCGCGGATGCCGGCGGTGAGGTCGTCGTGGTCGGCGATCCGGCGGGTCCCGGTGGAGCGCTCGAGTCCACCCGGCGTGGGGAACGGACTCCAGCCGTCCCCGAACTCGACCGCACGCCGGATCGCGGCGGTCGAGTTCCCGCCGATCCACACGGGTGGGCCGGGCCGTTGCACCGGTAACGGCAACGGAGCCACCGTCCCGCCCTCGACCTCCCGGGGTTCGCCGGCGAACAGCGACCTCAGGACCCGGAGCGACTCGTCGAGCCGCTCCCCCCGCTCGTCGGGGGGCACCCCGACGGCGGCGAACTCGGCGCGGAGGTACCCGGCGGCGACGCCCAGCACCAGCCGCCCGTCGCTCACGACGTCGAGCGAGGCGATCGCCTTGGCCGCGAGGACCGGGTTGCGATAGCCGAGCACGTAGACGTTGGTGTGGAGGAGCAGCCGCTCGGTGGCGGCCGCAGCCACCGCGAGGGCCACCGTGGGCTCCAGGGCGTGGTGTCCGCCACCGGCCAGCCAACGGACCTCGGGAGCGGGGTGGTCCGTGACGTAGGCCGCATGGAAGCCGGCCCGTTCGTAGGCGGTCGCCAGGTCGGCGATGGCCCGACCCGAGACGAGCTCGGCTCCCGTCTCGAGCCGGTCCACGGGCAGACCGAGCGAGACCCGCACCTCCGGGGCGACGACGTCGGCCACCCAGCGCCGGACGGTGTCGACGGCCAGGTCGTCGACGAGGTGGCCGCCCGGGAGCAGCTCCAGCTTCGCCGGACCCCCCTCGCCCGACACGGCGGCCGCGGCGTCCGAGGAGAAGAACGCCGGCACGACCTCGTCGTCCTCCCGTGCGAGGAGCAGCGTCGCGGGGTGACGGGGCCCGTCGCCCACCTCGGGCCGGAGGTCGGCCGAGCTGCCGGCGACCTCGGGGACGAACCCGCAGATCGACACGACCGCATCGGGCTGCACGCCGACACCGCCGAGACGAAGCGCCAGGGCCGCACCCTGGGAGAACCCCACGACCACGACCGGTCGACCGACATCGCCCCGCAGGTCGGCGACGAGGGCGGCCACCCGCCGGGCCGATGTCCGGAGCGTCGATGCGTCCACGCCGGTGGGCGTCGTCCGGAACCAGCTCCGGACACCGTCATCGTCACGGACCGCTCCCGGCGCCACGACCTCCCAGCCGGGAGGGGCCATGCGGCGCCCCCAGGACCGGGCCGTGGCCGGCTCGTCACCGTGGCCGTGCAGTGCGACGAGCACGCCGTGGCCTCGGTCGTAGTGGTGCACGCCGCATGCTCGCCCGACGATCGCCCCCGCCGCAACCGGCCCACCGTCACGGGCTCGTCCGGGCGTCTAGATTCCGAGCGATGTTCCGCCACGTCGTCCTCCTGACCATCGATCCGGCGGCCGGTGAGGACGTCCCCGACCGGATCGTGACGGCCCTGCGCTCGCTCCCGTCGGTGATCCCGGAGCTGCGCTCCTACGTCGTCGGGCGGGACGCGGCTCTGGCGCCCGACAACGCCACGATCGCCGTCGTCGCCGACTTCGACGACGAGGCCGGCTACCTCGTCTACCGCGACCATCCGGAGCACCAGCGGGTGATCGCCGAGCAGATCCGTCCCGTGCTGCTCGGGCGCAGCGCCGTGCAGCACCTCGTGTCGTGATCGGCGCCGAGCTCGACGCACCCGTCGACCTCGACCGCTATCCGATCCACGACGAGGCCACGGCGGAGGCGCTGGCGGGACCGCTCGCCCGGGCGTTCGCCTCCCGGGGGGTGGCGGAGCTGCCCGGACTGGTCCCGCCGCAGACGGTCGGTCGCATGGTGGCGGAGTGCGAGGCGATCGCCGGTACCGGCCACCACTCCGAGGTGACCAACTCGGTGTACCTGGATCGGCCCGACCCGACGCTCGGGGACGGCGACCCGGGCTCGGTCGCGGTCCGCTCCTCGCTCCGGGCGGTGGCGGCGGACTGCATCCCGACACACCACGCCCTGCGTCGGTTGTACGAGTGGCCGCCGCTCCGGGCGTTCGTAGGGAGGATCCTTGGGGTCGAGCGGCTCCACCCCTACGCCGATCCGCTGGGAGCGCTCAATGTGGCCGAGATGGGACCGGGGGACGAGCTCGGCTGGCACTTCGACCAGTCCGACTTCGTGACCTCGCTGTCGATCCGGCCGGCCGGCGACGGCGGCGAGTTCGAGGTCGTCGCCGGGCTCCGACGACCGGACGACGAGCGGCCGGACGAGGTGCGGGCGGTGCTCGACGGCGACACCGACCGGGTGGAGCGGCTCCCCTTCGAGTCGGGGACGTTGTTGGTGTTCGCCGGGCGGCACTCGCTGCACCGGGTCACACCCGTCCGGGTCGGTCCGTCACGCCTGGTGGGGCTGCTGGCCTTCGACACCCGACCCGACACCGACTCGAGCGATCGCCTCAAGCTCGTTCGCTACGGTCGTACCGGACCACGGGACACGGGTCCACCGGCCACAACAGGACGGACGAGCCGAGGACAGGAAGGCGACGGAGCGGCGTGATGCTGATCGGAGAGGGTTTCGCCGGCAGCGGGGCGGAGGCCGCCCACGTCAACACCGTGCTGGGCGAGCGAGACGGACCCGTCGGCGTCGCGTTCACCACGGCGCTCGCGTCCCCGACCGCCGGACACACGGCGTTCCTCGTGGTCGCCCAGCCCGGCCTTGCGGTCCAGCCGCCGACGCTGTTCGTCCCGAAGGCGACGATCGCAGATGGCCCGGAATCCTCCCACGCCCGGCTCACCTGGGGTGCGGCCCAGTCGGGAGTGGCCGGTGGGGTCCTCGACGCCGTCCACGAGGGCGTGGTCGACGCCGAGGCCGTGGTCGGCCTCGTGCTCGTGGCGGCGGTGTGGGTGGACCCGGAGGCCCGGGACGGGGACCTGGTCCGGGCGAACAACCGCCAGGCGACCCTGGACGCCCTCCGGGCCGGGGTCGTGGGGTTCCCGGCCGTCGACGACGTCCTTGCGGTCAGGGACCGGGTCTGGAATCCCTACGATCCACCACGCCCCTGAGCGGTCCGGCTGGGGCGACCGGCTGGGGCGGCCGGCGGGACCGTCGGCGGATCGGTTGGCGTGGCGCCGAGGGGACGATCGGCGCCGGTTCAGCTCACTCTGAGTGACGACGGGGGTCCGGTGGGTCCGCTCCGACCGACTCCACCGTGACAGGTGGCACCTCCACCGGTAGAGTGACCGAACGATCTCCGGTCGAGCGGCAACGCTCCCGGATACCGGAAGGTCGTGTGGGACGGGGTCGGGGGGTTCCGTCCCACACGGCCTCCAGTGCTCGCACGATGTTCCCGCCCCGGCGGGCCGTGGGGCAGACTCCCCCCGTGCCGGTGCTGCGTCCCACCTCCCAGTCGTTCGTCGTCCTCGACCTGGAGGGGGCCGACCGGTCCGACGGAATCGTCAGATGGGCCAAGAAGATCCTGCTGGACGGCGCCGCCAACCTGGCGCGGTCCCGCACCTACGGCTGGGCGACGCTGGGCGAGCGGATCAGCGGCGCATCGGCGGGGATCAGCGCCCCGCCGGAGGAACGCTCCGACGCCGTGGCGGCCTTCGTCGACGCCGCGGTGGGGTCCGCCGGGCAGATCGCCCTCGATCCGGGCAAGGGGCTCGACTGGTCCGAGCTCGCTGCGCTCCGCGCCGCGGACTGGCGCAGCGACCTGCGCTCCGCCGACGACGGCGACGGCCTGCAGCGGTCGCTCCTCGCCGCCGGCGTGGTCGCCGCCGCCGCGGCGGCCTGCGGCGAGCTCGCCGACCGTCGGGTGGTGCTCGAGGGACCCGAACCGATCGCGGGTGTCCTGGGTGCTGCGTTCACCGAGGCCGGCGCCACCGTCGTGAATCCCGAGGACACCTCGGCGACGACCGCGCTCGGCGCTGCCGGCGACCTCCTCTGCTGCGGCTCCGCCGTCGGCATGATCGACCACCAGACGATCTCGGGACTCGACGTCGGCTGGATCGTCCCCTGGGGCCCGATGCCGGTGACCACCCGCGGCCTCGCCGTGGGCCGGCGTTCCGGGACCCAGGTCCTTCCCGACTTCGTCACCACGGTCGGTCCGCTCCTCGCTGCGATGGCAGGGCCCGACGAGACCTCCGGAACCCTCAGCGAACAGACGGCCCAGGTGGTCGCGGCCGTGATCGGCGAGGTGCTCGACCACGAGGAGGGCCCCCTCGTCGGCGCCTGCGTCCGGGCCGAGGCGTTCCTGTCGACCTGGCAGGAGACCCTGCCGTTCGGGCGGCCGATCGCGTGAACCCCGCTCCCCTGCCGCCGCTGCCGATCCCGGGACCCGGAGCGCACTGGCCGACCGGGGCCTGGGAGACCGGACCGCAGCTCAGCGGAGACCCCGATCGTCTCGCCGAGCTCCTCGACCCGGTGTTCGCGGTGGAGTCCACCCCGGAGCTGGGCGTCTCGCTGGCGCTCGTCGCGGTGCAGGGCGGTCGGATCGTCGCCGAACGGTACGGACCGGGGGTCGGGCCGGACGACACCCTGCTCTCGTGGTCCATGGCCAAGAGCGTGACCCAGGCGGCCCTCGGGATCCTGGTGGGTGACGGACTCCTCGATCCGGACGCTCCGGCCCCGGTCCCCGAGTGGTCCGGGGCGGACGACGAGCGTGGACGCATCACCGTGCGCGACCTGCTGCGGATGCGCTCGGGCCTCCGCTTCGTGGAGGACTACGTGGACGACACGGTCTCCGACTGCCTCGAGATGCTGTGGGGTGCGGGCGCCGAGGACGTCGCCGCCTATGCCGCCTCGCTCCCGCTCGAGCATCCGGTCGGCTCGACGTTCAGCTACTCCAGCGGCACGACCAACATCCTCAGCCGCATCCTCGGGGACGTGGTCGCCGGTGGAACCGGTCGCGGCAACCGCGAGCAGACCGAGGCCTTCCTCCACGAGCGGCTGCTCGGGCCGATCGGCATGGACTCGGCCACGCCCCGCTTCGACGCCGCCGGGACCTGGGTCGGCTCCTCGTACCTCTACGCCACTGCGACCGACTTCGCACGATTCGGACTCTGCTACCTGCGGGGCGGCCGCTGGGGTGTCGACGGGATCGTCCCGTCGGACTGGGTGGACGACGCCCGGACACCACGATCGGTCGACCCGGAGCTCGGCTGGGGATACGGCGAGCACTGGTGGGTCCGAGGTGACGAGCTCGGTACGTTCTGGGCCAACGGCTACGACGGGCAGGCGACGATCTGCGTCCCCGAGCTGGACCTGGTCGTCGTCAGGCTCGGGCGCACTCCCGCCGAGCTGCGCGACCACCGCGAGCGGTTCCTGGCCTCGGTGATCGACTGCTTCCGCAACTGAACGACGGGTCCTACACTCCCGCGATGGCCCTCCTCAGCCCCTTCGACATCCCCTCGTTCGACGACGTGGCCGCCGAGCGGCGGCACCTGCAGGAGCGGCTGGCCGCCGCCTGCCGCCTCTTCGGGCGCTTCGGCTACGACGAGGGTGTCGCCGGCCACATCACGGCGCGGGACCCCGAGCACGCCGACCGGTTCTGGGTCAACGGGTTCGGCGTGCACTTCCGACAGGTCTCGGTCTCGAACCTGATCTGCGTCGACCACTCGGGCGAGGTCGTCGAGGGCGACCACACGGTGAACCGGGCGGCCTTCGCGATCCACTCCCGGGTCCACCAGGCCCGTCCCGACGTCGTCGCTGCCGCACACGCCCACTCCGTCCACGGCAAGGCGTTCTCGAGCCTGGGCATCCAGCTCGACCCGATCACCCAGGACGCGTGCGCGTTCTACGAGGACCACGCGGTGTTCGACGACTACACCGGCGTGGTGCTGCAGACCTCGGAGGGCGGTCGGATCGCGGATGCACTCGGAGCGAGCAAGCTGGTGATCCTCCGGAACCACGGCCTGTTGAGCGTCGGCACCTCGGTGGATGCGGCCGCCTGGTGGTTCATCGCCGCCGACCGATCCTGTCATGCCCAACTCCTCGCCGATGCCGCCGGCACGACGGTCCACATCGACCCGGACCAGGCCGCGACCACCCGGGGCCAGGTGGGGTCGGAGATCGCCGGACTGGCGAACTTCCACCCACTCTGGAGTTGGATCGTGGCCGAGGAGCCCGACCTCCTGGACTGAGCCCGACCTCCCCGGCGGATCGGACCCCGGCGTGGCCCCGGCCCGGTCCGGTCTGCGTTAGCCTCCAGACCACAACCGAGCCGAAACCCACCCGGGAGAGCGTCAGTCCGCTGGCCGCCGAAGGAGCAACCGCCCCGGAATCTCTCAGGCACCCGCCCCGGGTGGGCCAGGACACGCTGGAGAGCAGCCCTCCGGGGCTCACCGACGGGGAAAGCCACGGCCTCGGCTGTGGTGAAACTCTCAGGTTCCACCACAGCGGGGGGCGTCGACCGACCCGCCGCGACCCCGGAGCCCCCGTGACCCAGCCCACCGATCCCCGACCCTTCGCAGAACGCCACCTCGGGCCCGACCCCGGGGACGTCCAGCGGATGCTCGACACCCTGGGACTCGCCAGCCTCGACGCCATGCTCGACGTCGCCGTGCCCGAGTCGATCCGCACCCGTGAGCCACTCGGGCTCCTCGCCGTGCCCGACGAGCGTCAGGCGCTGCAGCGGCTGCGAGAGCTCGCCGACGCCAACCGGGTCCGCACCTCGCTGATCGGCTGCGGCTACTCGGGGACCGTCGTCCCGCCCGTCATCCAGCGGAACGTGCTGGAGAACCCGGCCTGGTAC